>Ga0208692_1000260_pt1 | contig 45447 bp, 41 predicted proteins | sample June2015DPH_20_1_3_FD_184721 | JGI IMG/M metagenome (GOLD analysis project Ga0208692, IMG submission 184721) | Peatland microbial communities from SPRUCE experiment site at the Marcell Experimental Forest, Minnesota, USA - June2015DPH_20_100... | ecosystem: Environmental > Terrestrial > Soil >... | reverse complement strand
ACAATCCAGAAGCGGTTTTTCACCAGCATGGCGAGATCCGCCCGCAAGTCGCTGCCCTGATCCGCAGGTGGATGAACCCGTTCACGGGTGCCGAAGAATGTGATCAAAAAGAGCACCAGCGATACTGCCGCAAAGACCATCATCGTCCGCTGATAACCCCGGGCAGGATCCGCCTCGGCTCCGCCGAAGAATGCAATCATTGGGAGGGTCCCGGCCGCGACCGCCAGACCGCCGATTTGCGCGCAGGCCATCCGCACGCCGGACAAGGCCGTGCGCTCATGCAGGTCATCGGTCATCACGGCCGAAAGCGCATTATAAGGGATGTTGATCGCAGAATACGCGAACATGAGCAGCATATAGGTGACCCAAGCATAGATCAGCTTGGGACCCGGAGCCCAATCTGGCGTGGTAAACGTGAAGATTGCGACGACCGCCAGCGGGCCGGCCATCCACAATAACCAGGGTCGGAACTTTCCCCACCGGGTCCGAGTGCGATCCGCCGCGACCCCGACCAGGACGTCCACCACCGCGTCAAACGTGCGAACCACAAGGAAGAGTGTGCCGACCGCGGCGGCGCTGAGTCCGTAAATGTCGGTGTAGAAGAACAACAGGAAGTTCATCACCGTCATGAAGACGAGATTGCTCGCCATATCGCCCAGGCCGTAGACGATTTTCTCGTAGAGGGATAGTTTCATCGGGAGGGGTAGGAAGGATGCAAATAGCCGCGCCGGAGGAACCCTGTGACCGGCCTCAAGTTTTCGAGCCGCCCCCAGTGTCAGTCCGGGAGCCTGTTACGAGTTGATATTGACGGTTGGGTTGGTGCTGTCCCGACGGAGGGAGGCCGGAGGCCGACCGGAGTCGGGACAACAGGAAGTTGGGCGGCGTAATTCGCGGGGCTGCGGTAACCAAGTCGACTGTGGGGCCGGCGGGTGTTGTACTCAATCCGGAAGTCCTCGATGACGACCCGCGCTTCCAGTGGGCGCACGACCGCTTCTGTGAAATGGGCCTCACTGGCGGCTTTGCCGATCGCGACGTGCTCGAACTCGGCCCGCTCGAGGGCGGCCACACCTACCTCATCGACCGCCTCGGCGCGAGGTCCGTCACCGCCATCGAGGCCAGTGCGCGCGCCTACCTGAAATGCCTCATCGCCAAGGAAACGTTTGGGATGCTGCGCGCGCATTTTCTCCTCGGCGACTGCCTGGCCCATCTCCGTACGACCGACCGCACCTACGACATCGACGTCGCCTGCGGCATCCTCTACCACCTGACGAACCCCGTCGAGCTCCTCGCTCGCCGCTGCCGCGCCATCTTCCTGTGGACGGTGTTCTACGATCCCGAGTTCATTGCAAAGCAGGAAAAGCCCGACGCGCGTTTCTCGCCCGCGGTGCCGATGGAGCACGCCGGCTTCAAGCATGCCGTTCACCGCTTCAACTACGGCGCCTCGCTCGACTGGAAGGGCTTCTGCAGCGGCGGCGAACTTTACAGCTACTGGATGGAAAAACCCGAAATTCTCGCCGCGCTAGAGCACTTCGGCTTCGGCGATTTTCACGTCGAGCAGCAGCCCAACGTCCACGGCAGCGCGCTGATGCTCACGGCGCGGAAAGTCTGACGACGCCGCCCTGCGCGATGCTTTCGCGAGAGGGAATTTGACGTATCTTCGCCAACCCGCCATCGTCTTCACCGTCATGGTCACCGCTCCTCGTTCCGTTCTCACCGCGCTCGCCTTGGGCTGCGCCGTCGGGCTGGGCGTCGCCAGCCGCGGCGCTGCGCAATCCGCACTGCCGAACGGCTCGCTGTTCCTGCCGGCCGCTGGGGCCGCCGACGGCATGAGCGTGCTCAACTACGATGCGCGCTTTCCCATTTCGTCTGGTTCACCTTGAGATCGGGGTGCGAGATGAAGAGGTGCAAGACGACGGCATGGAACGCCTCGCTGTGCGGCACGATGTTGTTCGGGTTGACAGTCGGAACGATGACACAGGCGTCGGCCTGTGTGGCGGTGTAACAGCCATCCTTGCCGACGATGCCAATCACGCGCGCACCAACCTGTTTAGCGAGTTGGATTGCGGAGATGAAGCCCGGGGAAACATTTTTCTCAAAATTGCCGCAACCGACAGAGAGGATGAACAACGCGTCCTTCGCGTTGAGGCGGGAGCAGCGGAGCCATTCGACGAAAACGTTGGCCCAACCATCGTCGTAAGTGCGCGCAGTGAGCTCGGAGACGTTGTCGGTGGGCGCGTAGCACTCGAGGCCGGCGACCTTGCGAAAATCGTTCACGGCGTGCGAGACGTCGGTGACGCTGCCGCCGATGCCGAGGCAGAAGAGCCGGCCCCCGCGGCTGCGGAGGGCGACCAGTTCGCGGACGCATTTTTCGCATTCGTCGGCGTTGAGCTTGGCGGCGATCTCGGAGGTTTCCTTGAGGTGCTGTTGTGAATAGGACATGGGATGGATGGAGTGATGAGGTGATGGGTGATAGTTTGGCGCAGGGCGATGCAGAGTTTCGCGGCGGGCGGAAAAGTAGCGCGACGGTGTCAGCGATTATAATACTTTGCCGGAGCGAAGCAGCGCGTCAAGTTCGTTCAGGCCCTTCGGGCGAACCAATTTCATAAAAACGCTCGCGCATTTCGTAGCCCGCGAGTTGGCGCCGCGCGAGGAGTGCCTGCTGCACCGCCGCGAGATCGACGATGGTATCGCGCGCGAAGCCGGCGAACGCCGCCGCGCGGAACACGCCGAGCCCGTAGTCGATGTGGGGATCGCCGGCGTTGATGATTTCGGGACGGCTGCAACACTAGCAGGGCGTGATTCACGTCATGGCTGAGGAAATTGTGGCGATGCCGGCGCTCGGGTTGCCGGTGCAGACGAGCCATGATTTCAACTCATCCGCCGGTTTCACTCGCCGCAGCTAGTGCGTTCGCCAATCTCCAACGTGCATTGTTTGTGTCTAAAATCGACAAGAATGTCCCATTAGTGCACCAAACGGCCCCATTTTGTAGGCCGGATATCCCATTTTTAGTGCTACTAATGCTCAGTTTGTCGTATGTAGCCTTACCCCACGCGACTAGAATCGAATAGATATTAACGTTCAAGGCACTGAACTGGGTTAGTTTAGTGCCTTGGTTTATCCCCATTCGCCCTGTCCGGTAATCGAAAACCTTAGAACTCCTGATCGACGATGAAATCACCACACGTACGCAATATTCGGATGATAATTGTAGGTCTATTCTGCACTGCTGTCCAAATACCTGCCCAAGAGACGACGCCGGCCAAAGCACCGGAAAACGAGGAAATTGTCCAGCTATCACCCTTTGAAGTCTCTGCTAGAAGAGACGAATTTCATGCGACGGACGCAGCATCCGCCTCATTGGTTCCAATGGCAATACAATCAACGCCACTCGCCATTGAAGTAATGACCGAGAAGTTTGTCAAGGATCTCGGCATCACTGATTCGCAGAATAGTCTGAAATATGTCTCAGGCGGCTATGCTGGTAATCCCGACTACACTGGTTCGCGCGATACGGATTACTTGCGCGGTTTCAATGCGCTTACCTGCCGCAATAACAATAAGGCTCCCGCCATGTTGGAGCCCATCGACTCTTATAATCTAGACCGCATCGAGGTTGTCAAAAATCCCTTAAGCACTCTTTATGGCGTAGCCCAGGCAGGCGGTGTTGTGAACTACGTGACCAAGATGCCAGACGGGACACGGTTTGCCGACGTGAAATTGGAGGCAGGTGATTACAGTTTCTATCGTTCGACGATCGACTTAGGTGCGCCAATAACGACGACGGGGCCTTTGATTATCAGCATGCGGGTGAACGCTATGTGGCAAACTAAAAAAAGCGACATAGATTGGCTATTCTGGCGTCGGTCCGGTTTGGACGTAGCGCTGCGCACGAACGCGTTAAATAAAAGATTGACCTGGTTAACCGAATTTGAGCAGCGCTATGACACCAGCGCGTCTGACTATGTAGACGTCCCACGCAAGGCAGGTAGTGATGGCCTGCTCCGCTTTGATATGACCAATGCGGGATTCGGGTATGGCTTTTCAGCAGTCGGGCCAAATTCGCGTGTTCTAAGAAATGTAAAAACATTCTACAACGAACTTACCTTTACCGCAACAAATTGGCTTACACTGCATTTCAGTGCTTCAGACAGCACAATGGCCTTTCAATGGTATGGTGTGACGGGATCTGGCGTTTCATTTCTCGCCCAAAACCAACTTTCGGAGCGTATTTTCTGGCTCGATCCTTTTAACGAATTTGGCGAAAAGTGGGACGCTTTGATTGCCGGCCAGGTTGGCGGTGTGGGATATGGCCTGACCCTAGGTTACGATCACTATAATTACTCGACCGACACTGATCAGTTGAGAGCGCTTCTTGTGCCTTTCCCCAACCCAATGGTGCGCGCGCCCACCGCCGCCGACTGGGTGTTGTACCCTTGGAACAATATGCCTATATCGGCAGGCTCTCCGACGCGTGTAATTCAAAATGAGAACGGCCTGCGCGCCAATTTGAGTTTAACTGCACTCCAGCAAAAGTTGCATATTCTAGCCGGGATTCGTCAAGATAGGTTCTCTAACAAAAACCTCGCCACGGGCTTTAGGTCGTACGATGAGAAGCCTACTTGGCAAGCAGGGGCAATGTTTAATCCGACCCCGCAGTTAGCTGTCTATTTCAACGACAGCACGACGTTCCTGAACCAGACCGGCTATCTTGACGCGGCATTGACTATACCTGCTGTGCCGCTGACGGGTCACGGGTGGGAGACTGGTATCAAATGGAATCTGCTGGACGGTCGATTAAGCGGAACATCCAGTTTCTTCAATCTGATACGGAATAATCTTATACGTGCTGCGTACACTGCGAATAACCTGCCTCTTCCTTACAATGTCATCTCGGGCGGCGAACAGAGTGAGGGCATCGAGTTCGACACATATTATAGTGTCACCGATGCTCTAAGGTTGAATGGCACTTTTACGCACTTTACTAAGGCCGAGGTTATTTCGGACTCACCCTATAACCCTCAATCATTGATCGGTCGGTCGATTGTTGGGGCTCCGGACTACAGTTTCACGATCTGGGCGGATTACAGGTTTAAAAGCGGAAAGCTAAAAGGATTAGATATCGCTCTCGGAGACTCCTACGTAGGGAAGACAGCGCTTGTGACCGGCTATCATATGCAAATGCTAACTTCTGAGCCGGTTCACCTTATTTCAGCGCGGTGTGCCTACAATTTCAAGTTGTACGGAGCGGACACTACGGTCGCCTTTTTGGTGACAAATTTACTGAACAAGATCTACGTAACAGGAATTGGTGGAAACTGGGGAGAGACAAGGCGGATGAAGTTGGCCTTGGAAAGAAGATTCTAATCTAATCCGATAGATTAGTGAACCCTCCCCGGAGCAAGCTCCGAAGGGCGCACCTTATGAAGACAATCCGCCAAGGCCGGGGACGACCACGGCGGCCTTGTCTAGTTCTACGAGAAACTTGCTAGGATTGAAGTTAAATAAAAGGAAAACCCTAATACCAATGTCCCTTCGAATCTTGACCAATCCCACGGGCGAGACGCCCGTGCCACTTGGCATGGGCGTCCCGCCCATGTCTGTGAAAGCCAAAATGCGAAGGGCCGTTGGTATAAAATTAGAGGATCCATGAATCGTGCGATTACGTTATTTACCCTCCAATGGAGGGACCTACCCCTCGAGAAACTGGCGCCGCTTGCCAAGCAGATGGGCTACGACGGATTGGAGCTGGCATGCTGGGGAGATCATTTCGATGTCGATCAAGCCGCATCTTCGGCAAAATATCTCCGCGAAAAGTGGGAGCTTTTGCACGACAACGGATTGACGTGTCATGCCATCTCAAATCATATTGTCGGACAGGCCGTCTGTGACCTTATTGATGAGCGCCATCGGGCGATCCTGCCGCCCGATGTTTGGGGCGATGGCGAGCCGGAGGGCGTGCGCAGGAGGGCTGCCAGGAAGTTGATCACGACCGCAGCGGCGGCGCGCGCCTTCTTCGATGCCCGCCCCGGACGCGACCCGAGTGAGGACCGCCCGGTGACCGTCAATGGTTTTACGGGGTCCTCCATCTGGCATACGATCTACCCCTTTCCTCCCGTCTCGCGGGACTACTGGGAGGCGGGTTATCGGGATTTTGGCACGCGGTTCGGTCCGATCCTGGAGGCTTTTGACAACGTCAATGTGAATTTTGGGTTCGAGGTCCACCCGGCCGAGATCGCCTTCGATATCTTGACCGCACAGCGTGCCGTCGAGGCCGTACGCGGGCACCGGCGCTTTGGCTTCAACTACGATGCCTCCCATCTTGGGTATCTGGGAGTGGATTACGTGAAGTTCATCAAAACCTTTGGCAGCCGCATTTTCCACGTGCACATCAAAGACGCGTCGTGGGGGCACGGTGATGGCACTGTGAGCGTGCTTGGCGGCCATACGGGGTTCGGCGATTTGCGGCGCTTCTGCATTGAGCGGTCACCGGGCCGTGGCGACATCGATTTCGAGGCCGTGATTGTTGCGCTCAACGACATCGGTTATCAGGGTCCGCTATCCGTTGAATGGGTTGAATGGGTGGACACAGGCACGGACCGCGTTCACGACGCGACCGAGGCGGCAGCGTTCGTGCGCAAGCTTGATTCTCCGCCGAGCGGGTTGCCTTCGACGCGGCGTTCAACCGGGTAAGCCGTTAGACCTTTCGGTTAATCCGCTTCCGCCATCGCTTTCACCCCATGAGCCTCAAGATCGCCGTTATTGGCGCCGGCGGCATGGCCGCTTATCATGTAGCTGGATTTCGCCAGGCTGGAGCCGAGATTTTTGCTCTCGCCGACGTCAATCAGGCCGCTGCGGAAAACTTTGCCGCCAAGCATCAGATCCCGCGCATTTTCAGCGATGTTGCCGAAATGCTTCAAGCGTTGCCGGAACTGAGAGCCGTCTCAATCGTGGTCCCAAACAAATTCCATGCGCCGCTCGCTCTCCAGGCCCTCCGTGCGGGAAAACACGTCTTCTGCGAAAAGCCCCCCAGCGCTTAATGCCGGGGAGGCCGAGCAGATGAAGGCGTCAGCCGACGGCGTTAGGATGACGCTGATGTTCAACTTCAACAACCGCGCCCGTCCGGAGAGCTATGCCATGCGCGACTACATCGCAGAAGGCGCGATCGGCCGTATCAATTCACGCCAGGCAAGATGGATCCGCCGCTGCGGCCTGCTTCGGCGTCCATCTCTAAATCTATGATCACCTCCGATCACTGCAACGCGCGCGCTACCAAACGCGGCTCCATCGGCCAGACCATATTCAAGGCTGCCATCTTCGATCTCGACGGCGTCCTGGTGGACACGGCGAAGTATCACTTCCAAGCTTGGCGCCGGCTCGCGAACGAGCTCGGCTTCGACTTCACTGCCGAGCAAAACGAACACCTAAAAGGCGTGGGCCGCTTGGAGGCGCTCGAGATCGTGCTCGCTTGGGGGAAAGTGAAGGCGAACGCTGCGCAGAAACAAGCGTGGGCCGACATCAAAAACCGCTGGTATGTGGAATCTCTTCTCAAGTTAGACGCAACCGGCCTGTTGCCCGGCGCGCGGGAATGCCTGCTCGAACTGAGGCGCAGAGGCGTTAAGATTGCGCTTGGCTCGGCGAGCAGGAATGCGCCGTTAATTCTCGACCGGTTGAACATCGCTTCCTTGTTCGACGCCGTGGTGGATGGCAGTAACATCATCGCGTCCAAACCGAATCCCGAAGTCTTTTTACGCGGCGCTCGCGAACTGGGTGTGGAGCCGGGCGAGTGCGTGGTGTTTGAAGACGCTGCGGTCGGCATTATCGCCGCCAAGCGCGCCGGAATGTGTGCGGTGGGGGTGGGCAATCCGGCCGTGTTGCATGAAGCCGATTACGTAGTCGCTAGATTAAGAGATTTCGTAATCGATGAATTTTTTACGACGAACGCAACAAGGCCCGCGGTTATTGCCCGTAACAGGACAATTGATTTTCGCGGAAAGCCCTTCTATCTTTCTGATGAGGACATTGCCTGGGTGGAAACTACCCATCGCAAGATGTCGCTGGAGGACAAGGTCGGACAGTTGTTCTGTCTACTGGTTGACAACCAGAAGGAATCTGAGCTCGACACGATTCTCGATGAAATCAAGCCGGGTGGTTTCATGCTTCGTCCCCGCCAAGCAACAGAGGTCCAAGGTATTCATCGCCATGTCCAAGCACGCACGACTATTCCCTTGCTGCTCGCCGCCAATCTGGAGCAGGGCGGCAACGGCATCGCAGACGATGGCACGCAATTCGCGTCGCCACTGGAAGTGGCGGCTACTGACGATGAAGAGCAGGCTCATCGTTTGGGACTTGTCTGTGGGCGCGAGGGGTGTGCGGTCGGATGCAATTGGACCTTTGCGCCGGTCGTGGATCTCGACTTCAATTTCAATAACCCCATCACAAACACACGAACGTTTGGCGCAGACGCGGAACGTGTCTTGCGCATGGCGCGAGCCTACATGCGAGGGGTGCAGGAATACGGGATGGCTGTTGCCGTGAAACATTGGCCCGGCGATGGCGTTGATGGCCGCGACCAGCATCTACTGGTTTCGGTCAACACCCAAACCGCTAACGCCTGGGACCAGACCTTTGGTAAGGTCTATCGTGGGATGATAGAGGCTGGGGCCGCGACCGTCATGGTTGGCCACATCATGCTGCCGGCATATTCGCGGCAGCTAGCACCCGGGATCAAGGACGAGGACATACTGCCGGCCTCGTTGGCTCCGGAGTTGAACTTCTGCCTGCTGCGCGAGCAACTCGGTTTCAACGGCTTGATCGTGACCGATGCTACAGGCCAGGTCGGCTTTACCCAACTACTGCCACGCAAGCTTGCCGTGCCCAAGGCTATTGCCGCCGGTTGCGATATGTTCCTCTTTACGATCGATCTACGGGAGGATGTCCGGTTCATGTTGGAAGGAGTCCGCAGCGGCATCCTGAGCAAAAAACGCTTGGACGAAGCCGTTCAACGCATTTTGGCTTTGAAGGCCTCGCTCCAGCTTCATCATCGGCAGGCCGACGGCACTCTAATCCCTCCGGCAAGCGCGCTCTCTGTGCTGCGCTGCGAAGAACATCGACGTTGGGCGCGCGAGTGCGCGGACAAGGCGGTCACGCTGGTTAAAGACAAACAAGGGCTGCTTCCCCTGACTCCCGAACGGCACCGCCGCATCCTCATGTTTGTGCTCGGCGACAAGGGCGGCTACTTGGACCGCGCCGGAGGCCGCGCGCGGATATTCAAGGAGTTGCTTGAACAGTCGGGTTTCGAAGTGCAGGTGTTTGAACACGCCAATCCGGAAAACCAAGTGACCAAGCCCGCGAGCGCATTCTTGGAGAAACACGATCTGATCCTCTATTTTATCAGCTTGAAGACTGCGAGCAACCAGACCGTTGTACGGATCAACTGGGGAATACCGTTCGGCTTCGATGCGCCACGCTACATTTCCGAGATTCCGACGATCGCCGTTTCCATCGATAATCCTTACCATTTGCAGGATATTCCCCGCGTTAAGACATTTATCAACGGCTATACCGGCAGCGAATCGGTCGTGGCTGCCGTGGTGGACAAACTTTTGGGTCGATCGCCATTCACCGGCATCAACCCTGTCGATCCCTTCTGCGGCTACTGGGATGCGCATCTATGACCATCCGCTCTGATCTGGCGCACTGAGGACGAATTTCGTGCCGTCTGATGTTTCCATGCGCCGCGATCCGCTCAACCTATGCCGGCGGTTAGAGGCCGGCCCCTTTCCCTATGAATATGAATCCAAAAGTCAAAGTCGGTTTAATAGGCTGCGGCACCATCAGCGGCGCCTATTTCAAGGGCTGCAAACGCTATGAAATCCTTGAGATCGTGGCCTGCGCGGATATCGACGCATCCCGAGCCCAGGCAAAGGCCGCGGAATACGACATTCCCCGGGCATGCTCAGTCGACGAGCTGCTCGCCGACACGGAGATTGAAATCGTCATCAACTTGACCATTCCGCAGGCGCACACTGAGATCAACGAGCGCGTGCTGCGAGCGGGGAAACACGTTTACGTGGAGAAGCCTGTTGCCTTCACTTCGGCCGAGGGCCAACGGATCCTCGCCCTGGCCCGATCCCGGGGGCTGCGGGTCGCATGCGCGCCCGACACCTTCTTGGGCGGAGGCATCCAAACCTGCCGCAAGCTTATCGATGACGGCGCGATCGGACAACCGGTCGCTGCGCTCGCCTTTTTCATGACTCATGGCCCGGAATCGTTTCATCCTACGCCCGAATTCCTCTATCAACCCGGCGGCGGACCGATGTTCGACATGGGACCTTATTATCTCACGGCGCTGGTCAACTTCCTGGGTCCGGTGGTCCGGGTCTGCGGCTCGACCAAGACCACGTTCCCCGAGCGCATCATCACGGCTCCGGTACGCCTGGGCCAGAAATTCAAGGTCGCTACGGCCACTCACTTGGCTGGGGTCATGGATTTTGCCGGAGGTGCAAGCGCCACGATCGTGACGAGCTTCGATGTTTGGAACTATCCCTTGCCGCCGATCGTTGTATTTGGCACCGAAAGCACGCTCGAGGTTCCTGATCCCAACTGGTTCGTGGGCCCGGTGCGGCTGCGCGCGAAGGACGGCAAGAGCTACGAAGACGTCGCGCTCACCCACACAGACGACCGGGCGCGGGGCACCGGAGTCGCCGACCTCGCCTATGCGATCCGCAGCGGGCGGCCTCACCGCGCCCAAGGGGACATGGGCAACCATGTTCTCGAAGTGATCGAGGCGTTCGGGAAATCCTCGGCCGCCGGGCAGCATGTCACGATCGCCAGCACCTGCGCTCGACCCGAGCCTTTGCCCCTGGGGCTCGCCCCTAACGTGCTGGATTCCTGAGGGCTCTCATATGCACCCGAAAATTCAAGGTCGGCATCATCGGCACCGGTGATTTTGTGGCGCTCCCCTACATCGACCATTCCCAGAGAATCTACCCGTGCAGGGGCGCAACGCATCTTGCCACCTCGCCGGCAGTTTTCATGAGGTATTTCGGGATTTCTTCGACGCGCTACGCTTCCGTTGTGGGTAAATGTGCTCGGCCTCCTTGCGGGCACATGGTTCAACTGCCGGCTCCTGCGGCAGCATGCTCTCGTCTGCCATTTCCGTTGATGCGTCGCCTTTCATTCTGTGGCGGCACTCGTGGTTGCGTTTGTGGCTTGGACTGGCCTCGGCGGCGTCCGTCCAACAGCTGCTGTTGCCACAGCCAAGGCGAAATTTAGGACGCAAATACAAGCACAACAAAATCCCACGGGTAGCCCTCCTTCCAGCGCACCATCGCCCCACAAGGTGGCCCTAAAGTCCTAGTAAAGTCCTTATTTTGCACGCTGCATCTCTGCGATTTCCGGCCATCCATTCACATGCACAATGAATAACCATTGCTGCCACGCAGCAGCCGAGGGGCCATGAGCCGCTCCATATTCGATTCCGAGACAGACGTGGGAGACCCCATTCTAGCGGGCTCGTCGAGCTATGATCCGGGGTCGGATGCGTACGCGATCAAGGGCGGGGGCGAGAACATGTGGGGTGTGCGCGACTCCTTCCATTTCGTGTGGACGCGCAGGAGCGGCGATTTTTCGCTGACGGCGGACATCACCTTTCCGGGCGTAGGGGGGCACCCGGATCGCAAGGCATGCCTGCTGGTGCGTTCCAGCCTGGATGCGGATTCGGCCTACGTGGACGCGGCCCTGCACGCGGCCGGCCTAACCTCGCTGCAGTGGCGGGAGAACGCCGGCGCGAACACAGAGCAGATCGTGGCGAACGTCTCGTCTCCTGCGACGCTGCGGATCACACGGCGCGGCGATGTGTTCTGGATGTCATGGGCGAAAAGGGGACGCTCCCTGCGGCCGGCGGGCGGTTCGGTGAAGCTCCGGCTGCCGGATCCGGTCTATGTCGGGCTTGGCGTATGCTCGATCGACGACCGCGTCCTGGAGGAGGCGGTGTTTTCGAACGTGCGGCTTGAGACGCTGGGCCCGCCGGCCGCGACGGCCCGTCTGGAGAGCACGCTGGAGACGATGGACGTCGTTCACGGACTGCGGCGTGTCGTTTACACCGGCTTCGAACACTTTGAGGCTCCGAACTGGTCGCGCGATGGTCGGGAACTGATCGTCAACAAGGAGGGCTTCATTTACAGGATTCCCGTCGGAGGCGGGGAATTCGAGCCGATCGACATCGGACCGCTCACCGAATGCAACAATGACCATGTCCTGTCCTCCGACGGCGCTTGGCTGGCGATCAGCGCGCGGGCGGAGCAGGACCAAAAGTCGAGAGTGTACGTGATACCCGCAAGCGGAGGGGTGCCCCGCCTGATCACCCCCCTGGCACCCTCCTATTTACACGGTTGGTCGCCGGACGGTGCCACTCTTGTTTATTGCGCGGCGCGAGAATGCACCAACTACTCCACCTACGACGTCTATTCGGTGCCTTTTGCAGGAGGCTCCGAGCAGCGCCTCACCTCCAGCCCCCAGCTGAACGACGGCCCAGAATACTCGCCGGACGGCCAGTGGATCTATTTCAATTCCGAGCGGACCGACCGGATGCAGATCTGGCGGATGCGGCCCGACGGCACGGGGCAGCAGCAGGTCACCTTCGATCGCTACAACAATTGGTTTGCCCATCCCTCGCCTGACGGGAAGCTTCTCGTATTCATTTCGTACGGCGGGGATGTGGAGAAATACTTGCATTCAGCCAACCAGGATGTGCTGCTGCGCATGATGCATCTGCGCCGGCGTGACGTGCAGACCCTAGCGCGGATATTTGGCGGACAAGGCACGATAAACGTGCCGTCGTGGTCGCCGGACAGCCAGAAGTTCGCGTATGTCAGCTACCGCCTCGCCTACGACCCGGAATAGGTGAAACGCCAATAATTTATGGTGAATGGCGAGCAGCGAACATAAATCGCATTGGCCTTATCTGAGAACGCCGGTTCTGCGTCCCTCTTAGGGGCATTTATCTCCCTACAGAGATCGGCGAGATTTGCTGGCGGCAGGCCCTGACGGCTGAGCTGGATCTGATATTGACGAGCCGCTTTAAGGCTTTCGTAGCTGCGGATAACCGGGATGATATTATTGACCACGTAGCGACCGCGAATCGGGCCATACAGGGGCGGCGGTCGTCTTCCCCAAAACTGGTCGATGTGCGCCGGATCGGGCCACCTGGACAAAATGCCGCGGCAAGGCGCCCGGCTCGCAGCGCTAGCCTCGCGCGCTATCGCGCCTTCCTGATCCAGCCATGCGCCGGCATAGCGAACTCGCGCAAGTCGTTGATGCGCGAAAAATGATGCACAAGAATCAATCTGTCTACTATTCAGTAAGCATTTAAATGCCAGACGATTAAAGAAGCAGCGAACTCGCTTTGCCGTCTCAACTCATGTAAGTCGTTGAAAAACGCGGCAAAAACGGCTTTTTGAGACGAAATGCCTAGTCGATGTCGATGCAATCTGGTTTCGCCGGCTCGGCTGGCTTGGGTTCGGTCCGCTCTTGGCGCTTTGCGCGTTCGACGATGCGCTCCAGACGTCGCCGGAGGGCTGGCGAGGTGACCTGTGAGCCAGCAGCCGAAGCGAAGTCCCGGCGCGATAAGTGACACCTGTGGGTAGCGAAAACCTTGTCGTCGATCGAAGTCGTTGATCCGCCGGCCTCGTCGGTCATGTTCGGTGGACCATGTTTGGCGTAATCATTGCCGTCCTGCGAAGTCTCGGGGCAGCCTTCCAGCCGCGCCGGCAACTCGTGTTGGAGAACTTGGCTCTGCGCCACCAGCTCCTCGTGTTGAGCCGGAACGCCAAGAAGCCCAGATTCAGGAATCCGGACCGGCTGCTGTGGGTTGTCCTTCGCGCGGTTTGGGCGCGCTGGGAGAAGGCGTTGGTAATCATCCAACCGCAAACGGTGATCGGTTGGCATCGTGCCGGGTTTCGGAGGTATTGGCGCTGGAAGTCACGTCGTCGGGACGGCCGCCCCTCCCTTGAGCCTGAACTCATCCAGCTGATCCGTCGGATGTGGCAGGCCAACCCGACCTGGGGCAGTCCCCGCATCCGCGATGAATTGGCGAAGCTGGGCCTGCAGGTCTCCGATTCCACCATCCGGAAATACCGCCCCAAGCCTCAGCGCCCCTCGTCGCAGGCGTGGAAGACTTTCCTCCATAACCACACCACACAGATCGCGGCGGTCGATTTCTTCACCGTCCCGACGGCGACGTTTCGAGTGCTGTTTGTGTTCATCGTTCTGGCCCATAAGCGCCGGAAGGTTGTGCACTTCGCCGTCACCGAGTCACCCTCGGCTTTCTGGGCAGGGCAACAGCTGGTCAATGCCTTTCCTTTCGAGATGGCGCCGAAGTTTCTCCTGCGTGACCGTGACAGCATCTACGGAACGGAATTCATGCGCCGCGTCGCGGGTCTGGGCATGCATGAGAAACTCATCACCCCACGGAGTCCCTGGCAAAATCCGTACGTGGAGCGTCTGATCGGCACGCTGCGACGGGAGTGCCTGGACCATGTGATCATCTTCAACGACCGGCAGCTTGAACGGGTGCTTCGGGAGTATGTGGAATATTATCACGCTCACCGCACCCACCGGGCGCTGGAACACGATTGCCCGTTGCCCCGTCCGATTGAAGCGCCCGGGCAAGGCAAGATCGTCGAGCTCCCCTGGGTGGGAGGGTTGCATCACCGCTACACTCGTCAGGCCGCCTGACACGCCACGGTCGGTGGATTGTCCGGGAATATCGCAGCCGGCTCGACGGAGAACGGCGGTTGCATCGCTTCTGTGGTCACGGCGCTGCTCGCTCTGTGAGGCCCGCTCTATTGGTCGTCTGCCGGCCCCAATCGGGGTGGCCAGTATGCAGCGTTCTTCCCCAAACCGGCAAGGTTCCGGAGCCGACCATCAAAACCCAAGGCACCAGCAGGGAAACCGCCGATGCCGAGCGGCGTCCGCCACCTCCAATGAGTTTTCGCTACCCACAGCCGGTTCAGCCAGCCAGCAAAGATTCCAAGTAAAAGGTAGGTCGGCATACGGTAAGTCATCCTAGTCAACTTCTCCCCTGCCCCGCTTCCCCGCAAGATCCTCTACTCCGTTCGAGTCTTTAGACACCACGGGGTTAAAGTCTAGTTATTAGCGGCGATTGGTATTACGCTGACCCATCCGCTGGAAAGGTTGCTTCATGGTAAACGGCAGGTGACTTCCCCGTCCCCCGACTCGTAAACCGAGAACTTGAAGTCTACCGCCGACGGGGCACGGCCGCCGAGTCACGCCATGAATCCTCCGAGGAAAGCTGCGACGCTGCCGCCGAGCCGGCACCAAGGGGAACCGGCGCTATACGAATCAGGTCCGGTTCGCGCCGACCGCTCCTGGGTATCCGCGCCAAGGCGTACACGGTTCCGTCCTGGGACACTGCGATTGATTGCACGTTCGAAGGCCTCTCGCCGTCGGCAAAAAAGATTGCTCCGTGATCGACGCAGCGGCCCGTAGGAATGTCGTAGGTCACGAGGTGCAAGTTTTCCTGCGGTTCCTCCTTGGTGCTCTGGCTGGACGGGGACTGTTCGCCGGGCTCGACCGGTCCACCGGTCAGATAGTATAGGGTTCTCTGGTCGGGACCCAAGGTGAAACCCAGATAACCATAACGGAAGCGGTCATACATGCCGCTCCGCTTCGACGGCTCCGAGGTGATGCGATCGAGGACGTCTATCCGAACTGCATGCGGGTCAAAGCGGAACAGGTAGCCCGAGTTGCCGTGCACGCCGTAGATGACCTTTTCGACCGGGTGCCAGACCGCTTGCCGCCAGTTATAGCCCATGTGGCCGGGCTTGGTCGGGTCCCAGATGCCGAAATAGTCCTTGCGGAGGTCTACTCCGACAACCGTCTCCAAGCTATCGCGATCGTAACGATAACGGAGGATGTCCCCGGCCGAAGTAGTCAGATAAGCTGAGCCGTCGTCGGGGTCGACGACGATCGCGCGGCACAAGGCAGAATAGGTCGGCCCGTCACCGGCTTCGCCCTGCCCGGCAACCGGGCCAAGCTGCCTCATTTCCCTTTTGGCCAGATCATAACGGAGGAAATAGCCGGTTGGCCAAGTCAGCCCGTAGAGACGGCCGCGCCGGGTGTCCATGGCCATTGCCAAGATGCCTTCGCCGTGCGGGGCGGAGGCCAGTCGCTCGAAGGTGCCATGGGCCATGTCGTAGGCCAGAAAATGCCCGCCCGGATAGGGCCTGTAGCCTGGCGGAGGTGCGGCTTTCTTTTCTTTGGCACCCGCCGCGCCGCCACCGGGGTTGTAGTAGGCTAGGTGCGTGGCGAAATAGAGCTTACCGTCGCTCTCCACGAATGTCACGTGGCTTTTACCTTGTGGGATGGCCTTGAGCCCTTTCTCGCCACAGGCCTCGGTCAGATCGCCCAGATGCCGGATTTGGCCGGTGGCCGGATCGAACGAGAACATTTGAGCACCGCGATCGGCCGATTCGCTGCAGAGAACGTAATATACTTTGCCGTCGCTGGCGACACCCATGCCGTTCCAAGTATCGTGGTTCATCTCGAAGCCCGAGTCGTAGGCTTGGGCGATCAGCCACTTTGAATCGGACGCAGAGGTTGCTACCGCCGCGACGACACCGCAGCATGCCGCTACCCAGAGCCTTGAGATATTCAGAAACATGGGGACGCGAATCTTCATGAATGCACCTCAATTCAACTAATGAACAAATGATCCTAATTCGTGTGCCAGTGGGGCGTCCAACGCATTCACAGTTTCAAAGGATTTACCGGCAACCAGTAAACCACGCAGGCGAATATCCTCACTTGATGCACCGATCATAACAGTGAACGTGCCCGGCTCCACGATCCAGTGCCCGTCCTTCCAGAAACTCGATCACCTCCTGCGCAAGCAGCGAGGGCGACACGTCGAAAGTGTGGCGGTATTCCCAATCGTGTTCCTCGATCCACTGCAGGTCTAGCTCGTTGGTGCCCCAGAAAGGGTCGGGTATCTGTTTGTTGCGTAGGAGATCCAGATGCACGCAGCCGGGCACAACGGCGGGCGACCGGTCGGAGTCCTTGGTCGCGTCGCGAAACTGCCACATCGTGCCATTCAGCGACAGAGTGAGCGGGGCAGCCGTCGTCGACGCGACGACGACAGAGGATGCGGCTAGTGCTGCGCTAAGGAGGAGCACACAACGATGGGTGAAGGAGGGAGAGGGCATGGGACGGTTTTCGGTGGCATTGGTGGGAAAGACGACGGCTTGCGGGCGCTGCTTCAGCGTGGCCGTGCCGTCGAAGGAATAGGGCAGAATGTCTTCCGCCGCGGTCAGAATGTTTTGCGGCCCCAGGAGACTGATGAGATCTTTGATCATGATAGGGAACGGAGTATCGCCGCCAGCGGCAGATGCGACGATTCAGTGAACTCGCGGCGAAGCGCCAAAGATTTGATCAGTGTGAATTGGAGAGACGACTCGAGACTTGGAGAATTTCGTTGTGGAAAGACTTTGGTTTCGAAGCGTGCACGCGGCAGGAGCCGGGCACGATCCCACGGCTAAATTTGACAGGACGGCCTGACAAATAAGAGCGATCGTCGGTAAATTAATGAGACGGGTTAGGGGTTTGGGAGACGACGGAACGATTCCAAATGCGGTTCGAAATCTGTACGTTGCTTGCCTCTGAACGCAATTGTGACGCTGATTAGGCCGTCCATAGACACGTAGCACGATACACCCCAACCAAGCGTCGGCTGACAAAGGCTATTTTGGTAGACGTTTACCCAAGGACTCTGACGTGACTCGCTGATTTCGGACCAAGTGATGAGTCGGTCTGGGTCCCTGACCCGCTCCCGTTCACTGGACGACCCCTAGGGTTAGTTTTTCCAAGTTAGGCGTAGCATGAGGTCGGAGAGTGTTATAGTCTTGGCGCCAGACTTCACGCTTCTCCCGTGCATCCTCGAGGTTGAAGAAGATGTGACTGTTCAGGCACTCGTCGCGCAGGCGGCCATTGAAGCTCTCAATAAAGGCGTTCTCGGCCAGCCGGCCTGGCCGGATGAAGTCCAACTTCACCTCATGCTGGTAAGCCTGGGCATCCCAGCGCCCGGCTGCAAAACTCGGCACCGTTGTCGACGGTGATCGCCCGCAGGAGCCCGCGGCGGGCTGCAAGTTGCTCAAGGCAGACGACCACCTTCAGGCCGGTCAGCGAGAGATCCGCCCACAGCAGGGGACACTCCCGGGTGAACTGGTCGATGTCCGTCAGAATCCGAAAGTAGCGGCCGTTCTCCAGCCGCTCCGACATGAAGTCCATCGACCAGCGCTGATTAGCCGCCGTGGCGACCGCCAGCGGCACCCGGGTCTGCGCGGCGCGCTTGCGCCGCTGCTTGGTGCGCACCAACAGGTTTTCTTGGCGATGGAGCCGGTAGACCAAGCGCTTGCCTACCGCCCAGCCCTCGCGTTGCAGCAGGATGGTCAGGCGGCGGTAGCCGTAGCGCACCCGGGTGAATGCCAGTTCCTTCAGCCGCAGGATCAGGCAGCGGTGATCCCGGACCACCGGATGATAGGTGTAACTTAAGGGCTGGTAGAGCAACAGCCTGCACGCCCGCCGTGAGCCCACGGCAAAGCTCGCCCGCAGCCAATCGACGATCGGGCGCTTGCGCGCAGGCTTCAGACTTTTTTTGCCAGTACCTCTTGGAGCATCCGTTTGTCCAGACTTAGGTCGGCCACCAACCGTTTGAGCGAACTGTTCTCTTCTTGCAGTTGCTTCAGCCGCCGCAGTTCGTTCACGCCCAGTCCGGCATACTGCTTCTTCCACCGAAAATACGTCTGCTCGGCGACACCGAGCTGACGGCAAACTTCGCCGACCTTCGCACCGCCTTCCACTGAACGCAGCGCGTAGATGATCTGTTCCTCCGAACACTTCTTACGAGGCATGGGACTGGGGTTTTGCGGTCTACCCACCCCGGTCGACTAACACAAGGCCGGTCCAGTTTTTGCGGGACAGGATCAACCCCGCTCCTGGAGTGTGCGGAAGTTGTTCACGGTGCCGTATTGCTGGTCGGCGACCACGGTCTGTGGCTTTGTTCCCGTGTTGGTTGCGTGCTGGTCGGCCAAGGCGACCAACGAACGCGCCTCATGCTCGCTACCGGTTGTCGTCGTGGTCGCGGTGATCATCCCGCAACGATCATCGATCACCCGATGGTTTTTGTAGCGCAGGCGGGCCTGCCCGTTGACTCCGCCCCGGCGGTGCGCGACGAGCGTGGCATCCGGATCGGTCAGGCTCAGCGTCTGCTTGTGCAGCGCCTCCTTGTAGTAGCCGGATTTGATGCTCGCCAGCTTGCGATCCTCCGCCGCGTACGCTCCGCGCAGCACCTTGAGCAAGGCCGGCGAATCCACCTGGAGGATCGATTCTCTCGCGGCGTCAGCGTCGACCAAGCTGCTGTCTACATGAATCTTGCTGCCGTCGACCAGACCCGCTCGGACTGCTTGGCCGACGGTGCGGACGAACAGCCATTCGAATGCTTCGCGGCCCCAGCGCGTCCGCGCCTTGGAGAGCACGCTGTGGTCGGGAATCTCGTCATCGAGGCCGAAGCCGAGGAACCACAGGTAATCCAGCCGCTCCGGGAATACCCGCATCAGCTCGCGCTCGCTCTTCACGCTGTCGAAGAAGAGCAGAAACAGTAGCTTCAGGATCACCACCGGATCGACCGACTCATTGCCGTCGTAGCCGTAGCATGGCGCCACCTCGGCGCGCACCCAGGTGAAGTCGACTTGTTTGCGGACCGCGCGCAGCGGATTGTCCCGCCGCACCCGCCGATCCAAGTCCACGCGATAATCGAACAGCTCTTTCTGCCCCTCGTGGATGCCCATCATATTGCGAGGTCAGACACGCTGCACCCATCGCCGTTCAATCGAGGCGGCGATTTGGGCAACGGCTCCGATACCGGACGTTACCGCCAGATGCTCGCTCCGCCAACGGGGCGACGATCTTTGCCACGATCAGAAGCAAGGCAACTGTGGAGTCCTCAGCCAGGTCACCTGCGGTCACACACCTAGCGCGCACCGGCGCGGTTCGTCAATCCAACCCGAGGCAGGTGGCGACACGTGTGGAGCACGCAGCGTGAGCCTCCGCCGGGCTCCAGCCGAGAAAAGAGATCACGTTGGCCACGGCGCGGTCCATTGTAAGAGAGGAGCCGGCGAAGTTTAGCTTGCCGGGTTCGCGCACCACGCGATCCGGCCCGACTTCGATGGACAGCGGGCCGAGCGTGTAGCGGCCGGCCGGTGCACCGGCCGCCGCCATGCAATCGGTGGTGAAAAGCACCTTGGCAGCCGGCTTGGCGCGCACGAAATTGCGCAGCACGGGCGGCGGGACGTGCCGGCCGTCGGGAATGAACACGGCGGTGAGTTCGTCGCGGGCCAGCAGGCGCTGAATGATGTTGTCGTGCCGGTGGAGCTGCATGGGCACACCATTGCCGAGGTGCGTGCACAGGGTCAGTCCGGCCGCCACGGCGTCGTCGATAGCACAGGCGTCGGCGTCGGAATGGCCGATGGCAACGCGCACGCCGTGGCCCACCACATGGCGGATGAACTCCGCCGAACCGGGCCACTCCGGGGCGAGCGTGAGCAGGCGCAGCCGGGCGCGGGCGGCTACCCACAGCCGGTCGAACTCGGCACAGTCGGGCGCCTTCATCAGGCGCGGGTCATGCGCGCCATGGAAGCCCGGCGCCGGATGCAGATAGGGCCCCTCGAGATGGTAGCCGACGATGGTCGCGGCCAACGCCGGATCGGCGGCGCACAGGCGCTCAAAGTGAGCCAGCCGGGCGCACAGGCGGTCGACGGAATCGGTGATTAGAGTGAGCAGAATCCGCGTCGTGCCATACCGGTGCAGCGCCCGCACCGCCCGCTCCAGTTCGGCGGACGAAAGATCTAGCTGCTGGAAGTCTACGCCGGCAAAGCCGTTGACCTGCAGGTCGAAGAGCTCGGTCTGGAAGGAAGGCATGACTTCTATTCCGCTCGGTATTGGGCGATCAGGCCGGCGGACAGCAGCGACGCTGCGGCGGGATCGAGGAACAGGTGAGCGCGGGGATGCGTGCAGAGCAAGGTGGCGGGACAAGCGCGGCCGATGGGGCCGGTGAGCGCCGCGCGCACGGCTGCGGCCTTGCGCGCGGTCGACGCCAAGCAGCAGAGCAGGTCGGCGTGCGCGAACACCGGCAGCGTAATGGAGAACGCAAGGCGGGGCACTTGGTCGATGGTTGGGAAACAGCCATCGTTCACCTGCTGCTGGCGGCACGCGGTGTCCAGCTCCACGATCTTGACCGTCGTCGGATCGGCGAAATCCGCCACCGATGGATCGTTGAAAGCAATGTGGCCGTTTTCGCCGATGCCCATGGCAATCACGTCGATGGGCGCGGCGCGCAGGAGGTCGCCGTAGCGGCGCGCCTCCGCGGCGGAATCGGCCGCCTCGCCTTGGATGGGATGAAACGAGCCGACGGTCACATGATCGAGGAAGTGCCGCTGCAGGTAGTGGCGAAAACTCTGCGGATGCGCGGCGGTCAGGCCGACATAGTCGTCCATGTGAAACGCCTCGACCTGACGCCAGATGTCCGGCGTGGCACGGGCGAGCGGCACCAGCGCCGCGTAGAAATCATCCTGCGAAGGGGCGCAAGCGAAGATGACACGGCTCCGGCCGTTCGTCGCGACCTTCCGGGCGATCTCGCTCTGCACGAGCTGGGCCGCGGCGGCGCCGGCGGCCCGACGGTGGGGAAAAATGCAAGTAGCCGGTTGACCGGCGAGTGGAGAGGGAGTGAGCATTTTGTCGAAAAAGGGGCGATGATTCAAACGGTAGGCGGATACGGCGCGGAAGACGTCGGGCAATTCAGCGCGCGCCGGGGGCGGCGGTGCTTTCTCGAACGCGGAGAATCGGCGGCAAAACGATCGATCGGCGCTCTTTCTGCCCGGTGATTATTTCCATGCCAGTAGCGGCAAGGTCGCGCACGGGTTGCTGAATCGTGGTCAATGCAGGCTGGGCGAGCGAAGCGAACAGGATATCATCGTAGCTGACGATTGAGACCTGCCCCGGCACGAAGACGCCTGCTTCGCTGAGGGCGCGGATGAAAGCAAGGGCGATCAGATCGTCGGTGGCGACGATCGCCGTGGGCCAGCTGGCGCGCGAGGCGTCGTGCAGAAGATACTTGGCAGCGTCGGCGCCGGCAGCGGCGGCACGGGCTTCGCTCAAATAAACGTAGGGCAGCGACATCGCGAGCGAGTGCTCGACCAAAGCGCTTCGCAGCTGTGTCGCGCGCAGGCGGCTGACCGAGGAGTTGTCTCCGACCATGCCGAAGGAGCGGTGGCCAAGGTCGACCAGGTGGCGCACGAGCAAACGGGCCGCGGCCGGCTCGTCAGTCCCGCAGGTGGTGATGCGCGCATCCGCCACGGGCATGCCAATCTGGATGATCAGCTTGCCCGAGTCGAGAAACGACTCGTCCCAAGTGCTGAAATCCGTCGCGCCGATGACCACGAAGGCGTCGGGCCGGTAGTTACTAAGCAGCCGGATTTCCAGGGCGTTGAACTCGGCCTTTTCCTGGCCGACCACGAGCAGCGAGTAGCCGGTCTGGAGGGCGTGGCGGTTGAGTTCGTCGAGGATCGTGGCGAGGAACTGATCCTCGAATGAGCGAATGATCACGCCGATTAGCCCGGTCTTCCGCCCCAGCAGCATGTTAGCCGCCTGGTTCGGCTGGTAGTTCAAAGCAGCAGCGAGCTGGCGGACGCGCGCCACGGTATCCTCGGCGATGCCGCATTCCTTGGCCCGGCCGGTCAATACGCGGGACACGACCGACTGGCTAATGTTTGCCAGGCGCGCGATATCTTTTTGACTCGACATGGGGATAAATTATTACGGCCGGCTTAGATAGCCAAAATCAAACTGGGGTGCAGCACTGTGCTCATACACAAGCGATTGGGCGCGGGCTGCGGACTCGCCAACCCAGTGCCGGTAATGAGCACGACATCGCAGGGCTTGCGACCCGCCACCGGCTCTGTGCTCCGCGCAAACACCGCCGCCACCTCCGGGCGAAACATCTCGAAGGCAATATAGCGGCTGAGTTCGTCGAGCGAATCGCGTTGCCGAAGCGTATCTACAGTTGCGCCACCAAGCGCAACTTGCTTAAGACCGCGAGTAAAGGATGGAAACACGGTTTATCGCGACCGGGCGTCGCTTTTCAATTCGTAAAGCACCGTATCAGGCGCTGACAAATTGACTTCGAATGTGGTCAAGCTTTCTCCAAGGACGTGACCACTGAAAAGCTCTTGCACGTGATATTTCCCCGGCAAGACGATGGTGCGTTTGCCGCCGGACGCGGTATGCAGCGCAAGAAACCGGCTATTGGCATACAACGGCTCCCCGGCGTCGCAGTAGATGTGAACTCCCGCCTCCCGCGCAAGTCGGCGCAGCGTTTCCGCCGAAAGATTCGGCGCGGGCGCAAAAACAGACTGCCAACCATCCATTGCCTTGGCGGTCATCTCCTTGGCCCCAGCGGGAACACCGGTCAATGCCTCGACATTGGCGAGGTCATAGTGACCATCGGTGATGATGCCGGGGGCATAAACCCAAACCACAGTCTTGCCGCCCGTGCAAATCTTCTGCTTCAGCCACTCCCGCTTCTTTCCATCCAACACAAACAGATTGGGCAACAAAATCAACTTGTAGCGCGACAGATCCAGTGCTGGCACGTCGGCGAAAGAATAGATATCGTAAGGCGCTCCCATCCGGCCCAAACCATACCGCTGACGACTGAGAAAATCATTCATGATCTCCGCGTTGCAGTCCACATAGAACATGCTTTCGGCATCCACCAGAACTGCTACTTGAGCCACTGATGCGGCGCTATCGTCGGCGCGCTTCTCCCATATTTCGCGCATCTGACCGATTGCATCCATCACCGGCTTGCCTTCAAACCACCCTCCAAACATATTGAAAAACCACAGCGACGTTCCACGAACGAGCGCCATCGAGAACTCGCGACGCATTCCCGCAATCGTGCTTTTTTCGTCGGGCCAGGCGTCCTTAGTCTCGGGAATCGGCAGGCCGAGCACCTTCACGGAGCGTGCGGTATAGGTGCGGTGGTCAACCTGGTGAATAAGCCGTTTCCCATGGAAATTTAGCGAATCCAGGCAAACCATAAACCCGCCGGCGCCGCCGATCTGCCGGTCGCTGTAAGAGGCTGGAGTCTCAATGAAATCAAGAAGAGGCGACGAGAACACGCGATCGAAATCCAAGTGCCCTTCATAAAGCAAGCACCCCTTTGCATGCTCTAAGACATAGCCGTAATAGGTCCCCAACGGTATACGGTGTTTGATGATGTCCTGAACCGCCGAGGCAAAGTAGAGAATAGTGTCGCCAATCAGCCAGTGATTGAAACGCCAGTAGTTGATTGCAAGCGCGTCTTCGACCGGGTCACGAAATATGTCGTGTGAGATATGCTCGCGAACCGACGCAGGCGGAATGTCAATGGGGTCAGGAAAGCCCCGCGCGATCATCCATTCCCGCCAAGCCTGCCGCCGGCTAACACTTTCTTCGCCCATGCTGTAGTCCTGCCATTCGTTTGTGCCGCCACAGGCCAGCATATAGCCGACGATCACGTCGCGATGCTTGGCTTCCATATGTCTCAGAACGGCTTGCAGATACTCCTTTGTCTCGCTGCGCCATTCCTCACTTGTTGCAATTTTGCCGAGCTTCGTAAAACTGTCATCTCGGTCCTGAGTTCTGTGGTACCAGCGAGGCCACCAAGCGGGTGTATTCAGATCAATCTTGCAGACAAGCTTCGCATTGGAGTTCGCGGCCAAGATGTCGGCAATCTGACGGTCAAGGGAGTCAAAATCGTATTGTCCAGGGCCAATCCAGATTGGTGGATAGGGACTGTAAGGAACGCCCAGCGCGCTGAGCCCATTAAAAGCATGGAAGTTGATGACATTGACACCAATCTCTCCAAACCGCGCCAGCGTTTGCACATCGAAGTGGAAATAAGAAGTGCGATAGCCAAACCATCTCGGAGCCTTGGCCACGACGTCCTCTGCCAGACTCGATTGCACCGCCGTGGCGATCGCCCCAGCCATCACGATGCGCCTACTGGGTGCCACCTCGCCACCACGGTCCACTGGTACCTGTCCAAGGACAATCTGTGGGATCATGATGGCCCCGACTGCGGCCAGCGAATGTTTTAGAAAAGAAAGGCGCGTCTGCACCGGCGCCGAAGGGTGTTTCGTTTTCATGGTATGACTTCTACTAAAGAAACCAGATTGATCCCATGCCGGGTGTAACCGGCGCGTACACCAGCCTGATGGCCGTGCTCGTGGAGCAGCCGCGGGGAATCCAGATCGAGGGTATAGGAGCAGCGGGCGACAGAGTGGAACAAAGAAGGTGAAAAAGCTGGAGTGCGAGCTCGTGAGCTCTTGAGCATACGTTTCGTGCGTGAGGAGTCAAAACGAGTGTATTGCATACCAATGTATGTTGTCGTGTCAAAACCATTTTCCCTGGATCGTAATACACCACTGATATTCCTATCAAATTATTTGGTATTTAATATTGGTCAATAAGATCTGAAAACTAAATCAGTAAGCAATTCTACGCGATGAATCGTGTTGCCAGTAGTCATAGAATAGGTATGTGTCATTGACAACCGTCTCCGCGTCGCTACGCCGATTCCGTTCCTTTATGGTTTAACCTGCTCACATTACCTACCAGTCCGAATCCGTTTCTCGTTGCTTTTCGACACTTCTGTTTACTCGCAGTCAACACGAAGGATGGCAGCGGATGCCAGGAAACCGGTGAGCGGGGGACTGGACAATCCCACTATCGCTTTCTTTGCCCCAACAGCACTCTGCTTCAGCAGTCGCTAATGATCCCAGACGGCTACGGCGTGTCTTCAAACCCTCGGTAACTGAGTTTGAGGCCTGAGCGTCGTCGGGATGCCATGAGCATCATTGAACGTTGGGAACTGCCGGAGCCGTTGTGGAACCGGCTTAAAAAATTAACCTGAACCGACGCCGACTTGGGCTTTGGGCAGAATAGCGCAGTCGTGGGGGACGCCCGCCCAAGGATGACCGGCTGATGGTGATGGCGATGTGGTATGTCCTGCGCACCGGGGTGCCGTGGCGGGATCTGCCGAAGCGCTTCGGCCCGTGGAGTTCGGTTTATACCCGGTTTCGACGCTGGTGTCGGTGCGGCTTGTGGGCCCGGTTGTTCCGGCGGTTGCGTTCCCACGCTTGGGGCCAGATCCGCAGCCTGGACTGCTCGCACGTCAAGGTCCACGCCGACGGCTCTAATCCTGCGGGTGGCCAAGAGGGCCAGGCGATGGGTCGGACCAAGGGCGGCCTCAACTCCAAGGTGGCCGCAACGGTCGACGCCCTGGGCCGACCGGTGCAACTGGCCGTGGCGCCTGGGCCGCAGCATGACTTGCTCGCCTGCGCGCCGTTGCTGCCGAGCCTGCGCGACTGCTGGTTACTGGCCGATCGCGGATTCGACGCCGACGACTTCCGCCAGCGGCTCGACGCTCAGGGAGTGCGGACCTGCATCCCACCCCGGTCGGGCCGGCGCTGGCCCAGTCGGTTCAGCCGCCGCCTCTACCGGCAACGCCACACGGTCGAAAACTTCTTCGCCCGGATCAAACGCTACCGCCGCATCGCCACCCGTTATGAAAAACTCGCCGATCATTTTCTTGGCTTCCTGCTATTCGCCGCCGTGCTCGATTGGCTCAAGTTTGGGGTTTGAAGACACGCCGTAATCTGCTTCCTCTTGAAATCAAGAATCCTCGGTATGCGCTCGGTTAACGTTTACCAACACAACTGTTGAAAACTGGCACCAGGATCAACGAGTGGTGTGCTTGTCCTGACGGTGTTCCGTCCGTTCCTTGCCTCTTCACTCTACCTCGCGCTCGCCATCCTTTGCCCTCTCTGTTGCTTCCAACCCCGCCTTTGCCGCGCTGGCGATGCCACCTCCGCCGACCTCCGGCAGACCGCGACAGTGGTGATCAATGCAAACTCAAGTGCGGACAAATGGCACCGGCTTTCACCCACAGGACCCATGATTCAAGAACTCGCCATCCTCGTCGGGGCGCCCAACGTCCTGACCGAGCCGGAGGACATCCTGCCTTACGCCTTCGACGGCACCGCCGGGCTGAAACAACGGCCGCGCGCGGTCGTTTTTCCCGCCGATGCCGCCGAAATCGCCGCGGTCCTGCGATTGGCTAGCATCCACCGCGTGCCGATCGTGGTCCGCGGCAACGGTACGGGATTGAGCGGCGGCAGCGTGCCGGTGGCCGGCGGCGTGGTGCTTTGCCTCACGCGACTGAACCGGATCATCGAACTGGATCAGCAGAACCTCACGCTGCTGATCGAAGCGGGAGTCACCACCCAGCGTATCTTCGACACGGCCGCGGCGGCCGGCCTGTTCTATCCGCCCGATCCGGGTTCGATGAAGATCAGCACCATCGGCGGCAACGTCGCTGAAAATTCCGGCGGCCTGCGCGGACTCAAGTACGGGGTCACCCGCGACTACGTCATGGGCTTAGAGATTGTCCTAGCCGACGGCACGGTCTGCTGGCTGGGCAGCAAGTGCGTGAAGGACGTCGCCGGGTACAACCTGCGCGATCTGTTCATCGGCTCCGAAGGCACGCTGGGGGTCATCACCCGGGTGCTGTTGCGGCTTTTACCCATGCCCGCCGCGCGCCAGACACTGCTCGCTACTTACGCGACGATGGCGGCCGCCGCCGAGACGGTCTCCGCGATCATCGCCGCACGCATCGTCCCCTGCACGCTCGAGTTTCTCGACCGCAAAACCCTCCGCTGCGTCGAGGACTACGCGCATGTGGGCCTGCCGCTCGATGCCGAAGCCGTGCTGCTGGTCGAAACCGACGGCCATTCCGCGGCGGTGGAGGACGAGGCCGCGCGGATCGAGACACTCGCCCGCCGTCACGGCGCGACCACGGTCAAGCGTACGGCCGACGCCGCGGAGGCCGACCGCCTCACCACCGCGCGCCGCAGTGCGTTTTCCTCCCTCGCGCGCCTGCGGCCGACCACGATTCTGGAAGATGTCACCGTGCCGCGCAGTGAGCTGGCCCGGATGATCGGCTTCGTGCAGGCGGTGGCGGCCCGTCACCGGGTCGAGATCGCGACCTTCGGTCACTTTGGCGACGGGAACCTGCATCCCACTGTGCTCACCGACGAGCGCGATACGGAGGAGATGCGCCGGGTCGAGCAGGCGCTGCACGAGATCTTCGAGCACGCGCTCCAGCTCGGCGGCACGATCACCGGCGAACACGGCGTCGGCTTGGCGAAGAAGGCGTTCTTGCGCCAGCAGCTGGGCGACGCGAGCTACGCGCTGCTCAGGCAGATCAAGCGCACGCTGGACCCCGCCGGCCTGCTCAACCCGGGGAAGATATTCGATTGAAAGTCGCGGGAAACAATTTGCTCCAGGCGCTCGACTATTCGGTGCTGCAGCAATGCATGCACTGCGGCCTATGCCTGCCGACATGCCCGACGTTTACGGAAACCGGCCGGGAGCGGAACTCGCCGCGCGGCCGCATCGCGCTCATGCGCGCCGTGGCCGACTGCGACCTCACGCTCAGCCGCGTCTTCGGCGAGGAGATGTATTACTGTCTCGGCTGCCTCGCCTGCACCTCCGCCTGCCCGGCGGGAGTGGACTATGCGACGCTGTTCGAGACGGCCCGCGCCGAGGTGGAGCGCCGAGGCGTGTTGGCGAATCCGCAGCGCAACTTCATCCGCTGGGCGGTCATCCGCGTGCTCTTCACCCGCCCGAGGCTCCTTCGCTTCGTCGGCCGCCTATTGTGGTGTTATCAGGCCAGCGGCCTGCAGGCCACAGCCCGCCAGCTCCGCCTCACCCACCTGCTTCCGCGCCGCCTGCGCGAGCTTGAGCCGCAGACGCCGCACGTGCAGCGGCGGTTCTCCCACCAGCTCATCGCGCCGGTCGAACCGGCGCGCGGCGACCGCCGCCACCGGGTGGCCGTGCTGACCGGTTGCGTACAGGATCTTGTGCTGCCCGACGTGAACCGGGCCACGGTGGACGTGCTGCGCGAGAACGGCTGCGAGGTGCACACGCCGCCCGTGCAGCCGTGCTGCGGCTCGCTCCACGCCCACAACGGCGACCTGGAACCGGCCCGGATGCTCGCCCGCCGGCTGATCGATCTGCTGCCGCCGGACAGGTTCGACGCCATCATTACCAACGCCGGCGGCTGCGGCTCGCACCTGCGGCATTACGATCACCTGCTGGCCGACGACCCTGCCTACGCCACGCGCGCCGCCTTCTGGTCAAAGCGAATTCGCGACATCCACGAATGGCTGGTGGAGATTGGTTTCCGCCGGCCGGACGCGCCACCTTTGACAGTGGGAACCGTTACTTATCACGAATCCTGCCATTTATGCCACGGACAGAAAATCAGCCGCGAGCCCCGTGAGATTCTCAAGACTATCCCGGGTATCGAGCTGCATGAATGCGTTGAAGCCACCTGGTGCTGCGGCAGCGCGGGAATCTACAACATCACCCAACCCAAGACTGCCTCCTGGCTCCAGCAGCGCAAATTGCGCAACCTGCGCAAAACCGGCGCTCGCATCATCGCAACCGCCAACCCCGGCTGTCACCTGCAAATCGCGAATGGCTTGGGTGCGTCAAGTAATCTCACGCCGCGCATCGTCCATCCGGTGGTGCTCCTGGCAGAGGCTTATCGGCAGGAGATGATGAGACCAGCGCCATCTTACTGTAGCGCCCCTCCGAGAAAATGAGCGACCTGCCAACCCATGCGCCAACAGCGCAGCAGACTCAGAGTCGCCCATCGGCCCGCCATGCATCAAGTGATGCCCGCCAAAGGCTCGCGAATTTCGGTTCAGCTGTTGGGTCACCTCTGCTCTCCTTGCCCACCATTGTCATCGCGAGGCGAGTTCTACTGGCCGGCAAATCGGACCATGGCCATCCGATTGGATATCTTCACCGCCCGCGTCGCGCTCTGCCGGCCAAAAGGATCGCATGACAAGTCTGAAGACACTCGGTCTCGTGCACCGATCCGTGGGTTTTTGACGACAAAAGCGATCCAGATCCTTTCGGCGGGCTTTACGATTTGTCATAAGGCCCTTCCGGTGAGCGTGCGCAAAACCAAGCAGGTTGTCATCGGCTGCACGCGGCGTTCGGCGTCGTGGGGACTCGGTCGGACAGGTTCACTGTCGTAGCTGTTGCAGAATGCCGTTGCTCGCGGTTGGCGGGCTCACTTCGGAACCATGCCTGTGAACGGCGGGACATAAGCCTGCAGCGTGACGAGAATACCCATTAGCACGACAAGCAACGCGGTGCTCAAGAATACGTAGCGAATGATGCGTCCTTCCTCGCCATATAGGTTGGTCGCCGCAGTAGCGACGACAATGCTCTGGGGGGAGAGCATCTTGCCCATGACTCCGCCAGAACTATTAGCCGCCCCCATCAGGATCGGGCTGATACCGATCTGCCGGGCCGTGATCGCTTGGAGATTACCGAACAGCACGTTGGAAGACGTATCCGAGCCCGTTAGTGCCACGCCGAGCCAGCCTAGAAGCGTGCCGAAAAAAGGATACAGGCGGCCGGTGTGTGCTAAGGCGAGTCCAAGGACGGCATCCGTTCCGGAAAATCTCGTGATGGTGCCGAGCGCCAACATCGTGGCGACCGTGAGAAGCGCGAGGCGGATATCCCAAAGGGTCTTGCCGTAGCACGTCAGCATCCGCCACGGGGAATATCCCATTGCGAATCCCGCCACCATTGCGGCGAGGAGGATGCCCGTGCCCGTGGCCGACAGGAGGTTCAGTTTGAATTCTGCCGGCTCTGGCCCAGCGCCCGCTGCGACAACCGGCGGCACGCGTTGGACACAATGATGCAGATGGAAAACGGCGAATTTGGGAGAAAAAACGCGGTCGAGTGCGATTTCGACCGCCGGGACCCCCCATGCGAAAAGAAACACCGTCAGGATCACCCAGGGGAGCCAAGCGCGCCAAAGTTCGCTTCGCGTCCGCGGCCTCGTCCTGGGTCGCTCAAACTCCGATATCAGGTGTGTCGACTCGGCAAAGCGCCAGAGAACCTTCGGCTTCCATAACCGGAGAAGCCCTACGGTGGCCAGGATGGCCGAGGCTCCGGACACGACATCCACAAGCCAAGGTCCGTGAAAATTCGAGACTAGGAACTGCGGAACGGCGAACGCCAATCCCGCCGTGAGAGCGGCGGGCCAGACTCCCAACATGCCGCGCCAGCCGGCGAACAATGCGACAACCCAGAACGGGATTAGGGCCGAAAAAAACGGCAGTTGCCTGCCTACCATCATGCTGACAAGCCGCGAGTCGAGGCCGGAGACTTGCTCGAGGGTCGTGATCGGGATCCCGATTGAGCCAAAGGCGACTGGTGAGGAGTTTGCGATCAGGGCGAGGCCGGACGCCACCACGGGCTCGAATCCCAGTTGCATCAGAATTGCCGCAGTGATTGCGACAGGCGCTCCAAAACCGGCGACCCCCTCGAGAAAGGCGCCGAATGCGAATGCAATCAGGATCACCTGGATCCGGGAATCCGGCGCGATTGTCGCCAAGCTCTCCCGCAGGGCGTCGAAATAGCCGCCCCGTACCGTCAGCTGGTATAGAAAGATGACATTGAGGATAATCCAGCCGACGGGCAATAGGCCAAAAGCCGCTCCATGAAGCGCGCTTGCTACCGCCATGTCCGCCGGCATGCCGAAAACGCCTACGGCGATGGCCCCGGCCAAGGCCAGCGCCAGGAGCGCCGCCCGGTGGATGCGCATCCGCAAGAAAACAATGGCCCCAAGTAGGAACGCCGCCGGAAGAGCCGCCAGCGCTGTCGAAAGCGCGGCGTTGCCAGTCGGATTGTAGTTTTGTATCCAGACTGTCATCATGTCACCTTCTGCTGTACCCACCGATGAGTTTTTTTTGAGGGTGGGGGTGATCGGGGTGCTCACGCTCTGGCTTTGGTCGTCGCCACGGGTACAGCACGGAACCGCACATGTTCTCAGACTAATTTGGCTTTCCTCACGCAATCCTGCAAAGATAAGTTTGGTGGACGTTGACTGACGACCCGGCCTGAATATGGGTCACTTGGCAGGAGTGGTGAAAGAGGATGATGTGGACGGGGCCGGAAAGTTTGCTGGCGCGGGCGGACGAGGCGTTTTGAAATCTTGCGTTTGTTACCGCGTGACGCGCACCAGCCACGACAGGAGTAGAAGCGGCCAGAGCCTATTCCCTCCATTAGCCGACAATCGTGACGACGGTGCCGCGCATGGAGACAAGCCGGTTCGCGACGCACCAATCCTACGACATGGGTGAAGAAAACCCCGTCCGGTTGCTTCGCGACACTGCCAGACCGCGTTCTGCACTTCTTGTGCACTTGGGTCGCGAAAGTCGGATGCCTCACACTCTTTCGCTTGCAGACTCCGCTTGGGCGAACCCGTTCGACGGGCTAGTCCGCCATGAACTGTGCCCGGCGCGCATCACAGTCCTCCCTCGTCTCGATCAAATCCCTCTCAATCGCCGCATTCGTTTCAAAGCGGCGCGCGTGTCACACGACGCCCCGCTCCTCCATGGGGACCGCGGTTGGGTACATACAATTTCCTATTACCGCCGGCCCTCCAAACAATCCCATGTGACAGTTTCCTTTCGCTGCAAGGAAGCTCGCCCCAATACCTTGTTCATGTCCATCTCCTGCACGTGGCACATCCCCGCCGGCCGGGCAGAAAATCAACTGACAGCAACCTCCCGCACCTGCCCCAGTTTCTTGATCAATATGCATACGACTGCAAATGCGGTCATGGGCACAATCGAGTAGATGATGAATATCGGCGTAAACGAGGTGACTACTATCGTTCGGCCAATCAGCAACATCGCGACGGCACCGACCATAGAGCCGGCGGCACCCCCGAGACCCGCCACGGTGCCAACGACATGCTTTGGAAATATTTCGGCAGGGAGAGTCATGTTCCCCCAAGCAGCATGGGAAAACATGGCTGCGCTGATCAACGCCACGGCCCAAACGGGACTGGCGACGCACGTGATCAAGATAAAACACGTCGGCATCACTATTGATGCTGCGAACATTACCATCTTTCGCGACCGGTTGACCGACCATCCGCGCTGAATCAGGCGGCGCGGTATTTCGCCACCGGCGATGTTGCCGACCGCCAAAGCCAGATATGGGATCCAGAAATATCTGCCGATGTCGGCCAAGTTGAAGCCGCGCTCCCGCTGCAGGAACTGTGGCATCCAAAAGGCAAAGAAATACGATATTGGATCCGTCAACAATCGCGCCAGGATGCAGCCCCATGCTTCGCGGATACGGAGAATGTGCCCAAGCGGCACGGTCTCGCCCTCCGCTCTGGGCTGGGCGTCTTCTTCGATTAGGGCAAGCTCCTCCGCGCAAATCCTGGGATGTTGACGGGGAAGCCGGTAGGCGCTTAACCAAAGGACAACCCAGCACATGCTCAACGCCGCGCCGGCGACAAACGTGTAGCGCCAGCCCAGATTCAGTGTAATCCACGCCACCAACGGTGCCGCGAGGCCGGCTCCAATGGCCGTCCCGGAGTTGAAAATTCCCACCGCCAGCGCCCGTTCGCGCATCGGAAACCATTCGCTGACGGCCTTAACGGCGGCCGGGAAGTTTACTGGTTCCGCTGCGCCAAGCAGAAAGCGGCAAAACGAGAATTGCAGGACGGTGCGGGCAAACGCGTGCAGAAGGTCAGCCGCTGACCAGAAGGACACGAAGAACGCAAACCCCCGCCGCGTGCCCAAGTAGTCGATCAGCCGTCCACCGACGGCATACATTATCGTGTAGCTCGTGAGAAAGGTCGCAACAATATATGAATATTGGACCGTCGTAATGCCCAACTCCTTTTCAAGCGTATGAGCGAGCAGCGCCAGAGTCTGCCGGTCCAGGTAGTTCAACGCAGTGGCCAGGCAAAGCACGCCGGCGATATACCAGCGCAAACCTTTGATCTTAGTCGTCATGGCGTGTTCGGGGTCCGATCGCCATTGTGCCATTTGGTCCTCCGTCAATCTCAAGCATCCGTAAACCAACCCTTATTACCGCCTCCTGAGCAGCTCTGGTTACTCGCGCCGATCTGTGAACAACGTGAAACATGCTCGACATATCAGCATGCTTCAGACTCCTCTGAGATTCAATACACAGCTTGGTCTTCCACCCCGGAATACCCTTGGCGTCGGCTCCCAATACGATCATCACTAGATCAAACATCTAAACCGGCTCCGATTTTCGTCCAACGGTTATCTTGTTTAACGTTCAGTAGAGCGCACTTCCCAATCAACCTTCGCTGCGTCCCCCGTGAGCTCAGCAGCCACTTTGACCCTCCAGTTTCAGGGGGCTGGTCAATAGACATTTTCACCCAATGAGGCCGGCACCCATCCTACCGGCTCGCCTTCGGTAATTTCGGTCGCGGTGGATTCGCCTTTTGCCGCAAATTCCCGCGAGTTTCAGCTTCTCTGTTGTCGCAGCGACTTACCGCCGGTCCATAGACCTTGGACCATTTGAATTCTTGGATAGATGGGGAGGCCAAAGTCGCGGACCATTATTCGCGAAACCAGCAATTCCACCGCCCATTCACCCATCAGGCGTTCATCTTCCTCTACCCCGGAAAGGCCGCTCCCACGAAGAACTTGGCTCACCGCGACAACGCCGATATCTTGCGGGACACGCCATTCTCCTCGCCCCCGGAAGATAGCCATAAAATCTTCCAGAATTTCGTGAACATGAACTACCACCATCACGTCGGGGCGATGGAGCTTCAGCCAGCCAATCAGCGGTTCCTGTTCGACTCGTTCAAGTCGTAGCACTGGTATGGCCAATGGCTTTCCCAAAGTCTGCTCGCACCAACCGAGATACGCGCTCAGATTGGCGTGGCCGCTGCGGATATCTTCGTATCGGCCGAGCACCAAACCGGGCCGACGGTAGCCTAACTGATAGACCTTATCCAATACTCTCAAGGTATCATTGTACGCGTCGTCGACTACGCGGTGAAGCGGCGTCTTGATGCTTAGGCCCTGGGTAACGATCGCATAGTGATCGAGCTCAGATGGAAACTCGTCGTCGATATCGGGACTCCCGAAGCAGAGTATCCCTTGGATGCCGCGCGCATCCAGGATCGAACGAATGCGGCGGAAGGTCATTCCCGGAGCGCGGAGCCAAAACGGTTCGAGACGGTAGCCCAAAGCCGTGGCACGGTTGACCATGGCTTTATACATATGCCTCAAATGCAAAGACCTTTCCCATGGTCGTGCGTTCTCATATAGAGAGATGACGCCAAGGCACGCTTCGTCATGCGGCTGCCGGCTTTGACTTAAATGGCTCATCAATTCAGCGACTTTGGCGTCGGGGGTGTAGCCGACGTGCTTTGCTATCTCGAGCACTCGTTGCTTAGTCGCCGCAGGAATTTTTGGACTATTCCGCAGAGCCATCGACACGGCTGCTGGTGAAAGTTTGGCCAGTTTCGCAATGCGACGAACGCTCATTTGGTTAACGTCTATCGGAATTGGCTTTGTCAGCAAGCGTCTAGCTAGGCCCTGGTCGGCGACGGGCTTCTTCGGCTCGGTGTTCTCGCGCTCAAGCTCTCAGGCTGATCGAACTTGAAGGCGTCATGCGACTAAGCAGAAAAGCACATCCCAAGCTCTGCACGACAGCGATGATCGTTACCGGGCAAGCGGCGACACAGCGCTTGCGCACGGCCAAGCCGTGTGGGTGGCGCCGCGCTAATCTAAGGTCCTGCGCCAGAGCCCCCACTAGGATTGCCGATCCATGCGACCTCATTTCCCGCCTAGCACTTCGTCGCAAGCCTCCTCAAGGACTTGGAGCCCCTCGCGCAAGGCGTCCTCGGTGATGGACAGCGGTGGGGCAATCTTGAGACACTCTCCGCCGATCCCCACCGGCGCGAACATCAGCAGTCCCTTCTGGTAGCACTTCACATTGATCGCCGTCGCCGTCGCCGCATCCGGCTCCTTGGTCCCCGGTTTGACCACCTGGATCCCAGCCACGAGCCCTTTCGCCGAGGCCCAACCCAAAGACTGTGGGTGCTTCGCGCAGATGCGTTGCACCTCTGGCATCAAGATTTTTCCTAACCTCGCCGCGTTCTTCACAAAAGCTCCCGTCTTCAGCAGCCGCACGTTGGCCAGGGCCGCCGCCACGCAAAGCGGCGAGCCGGAGTGCGTCGAGGTCATCGACCCGGGCGGACATAGACCCATGATGTCGGCCCGTCCGATCACCGCCGAAAGCGGAAGCGATGAAGAAATGCCTTTGCCGCAGGCGATGAGATCGGGTCTGATCCCGTAGTGTTCGAAGGCGAACATCTTGCCGGTGCGCCCAAATCCCGCCTGCACCTCGTCCATGGTCAACACGATGTCGTGTTCGCAGCAAAACGCCTCCAACTTGCGAGCGTAATCGATCGGCATGAAATCCGGCCCTACTCCTTGAAATGTCTCGCTCATCACCCCGGCAATCTCTCTTGGAGCAATGCCAAGCTTTTTCAGGCTTTTCAAGAACAGGGCGAAACTTGTGTCTTCATTTTTGAAACCGTCCGGAAACGGCACCTGCACAAACGTTCGGTCGCTCTTTCCGAGCCACATCTTCTGTTTGACCATTCCCCCCGCGAGCTGCGCCCCCATCGTCCGCCCGTGGAAAGCATTCTGGAAGGAGACCAGGTACCTTTTTCGGGGGCCGTGTTTCTCCAACGCGTACATCTTCGACAGCTTGATGCAGTTCTCCGTCGCCTCGCTGCCGGTGCTCAGGAGGAACACCTTGTAGTTTTTCGGATCGGGTGCGAGCGCCTGCAGCTCCCTGGTGAGCTCCGCTCGGTCTTCGTGCGCGAACACGTAGGTCGCCAGCAGGCTCTGCCGCACTTTTCGGATCAGTGCCTCCCGCACCTCCTTCGCCCCGTGACCGGTGTTGGCCACCAGAACGCAGGAGGACCAGTCGATCCACCGGTTGCCCCACCGGTCCGACACCGTGAAATCTTTCGCTTGGTGCCAGATGATCGGGGGTTGACCCCGCATCGACCGCGGCTCGCTCTTCTGCAGCAAGCGCAAGATCGGTAACGATTGCGGCACCGGCAGCTTGGTCTTGATGGTCCGATATTTCGTGCGGACGAACGGCACCCTGACCGGCGTGATTTCGTAGGTGGCCATAGCGGCTGTTCTCCGAATCAGTCCCGCAATTCAACCCGGGGATCTTCCCCGTAGGCGATTTTCGCCCACTTCCCTCCGCTCAGGATCGAAAGCCGCGCCGCCTCAACCACCAATTCATTCGTGCTGCTGTTGGCCGGTGTCGCAATGATCGCTTTCTCATCGACCTCCCGGATGATCCGCCGACGTTGAGCGAGCGACGCTTCGGGCGTCAACCCCACCACTGCACTCTCGATCCGACGGATCGTCCCCAAGATCGCCGCCACCGAGTCAAACCCATAGCCGATGGGCCTGTAGCCCACCCCTTCCCAAGGGGCCAGCTGGAAGAAGTCTGGATTGATAGACTGGAAGACTTTTCCGGTTCCGCTCACATAGCTGTGCTCCACTCCGCGGAATTGGTCGTCGTGCACGATCATTCCCGTCCGACCCAATGCTTCGCAAAAGAGGGTGAGACACTGCTCGTTGCTACCCATCGCCCTGTCCGGATAGCCTAACCCGTCCGTCACCGACAATATCGCCTCATTCTCGTAGACTACCCGGGCGTTAGCCCACAGGTACCCTACATTGCCATTCGGAAATCTACCCTTGATGCCGCTCACCGACACCTCGGCCGGCCTCAGCCGCGTAATGAACTGCACCAGGTCCACGTAGTGGCATCCCACATAGACAAACGGATCAGTCTTGTCCCATGTAAACCAGTTCTGGAAATTCGACGAGCGGTAATAATACGGCTCGATCATCTTTGCTTCCCCCATCGCGAACTCCCCGAACTGCCCCAGCTCGTATTCCCGTCGGGCGATTAGCGAACGCCGGTCAAACCGTTTGTGGTATTCGATCCCCACAAACAACCCTTTCTCGTACGCCAGCTTCTCCACCTCTTTCGCCTGCGCGTACCGCAGCACCAGCGGCTTTACGCAGAGCACATGCTGATCACACCGCAAGGCCTCCATCACCACCTCGTAGTGCAACTGGTCCGGCATAGCCACCACCACCGCCTGCCGCGGTGGCAGCGCGGCCAGAACCTCCCGGTACAAACCGGGATGTTTTTCCCTCGGATCCTCCGTCACCGCCGGGTGCGCGTTGAAATCCTGCCCTGGAAACGCCTGCCGCAACGTGACCGAATCCTTCAATGCTTTTAAGGGGGCGCTATCCAGCGCGCACACTTCAATCCGACCCACGACCCCGGTCCGCTGCAATTGATAGATCGACGGCAACAACAGGTCGTTTGTGATCATGCCGCCTCCCACGATCGTGACGCCGATCAGCTTGTCCATGGACACGCCACAAGATACACGCCGACTGGACCCTGACTGACAAAACCAATCTTGGTAAACGTTTACCCAAAAGACCCTTATCATGTCGCGCAGAACTGGCCACGATCGTCAGTAGAATGGCGTGGTGTCTAAAAACTCAAACGGATGTTCAAGCAGTGTCCCGATAATAGTAGTCGGTATTCGAGAAATCATATCCTTCGACTGCTCCCCTGCCCTGTTCCCGGCAACTCCATCCGCTCGTTCCATATTTATAGACCAGACGGGCGGCGATCCGCCCCGACTGGTTCTTTGTCGAAGTGCCGGTAATGGCGGCTACGGGCTTGGTGGGGGAGTTTGACCGCGTTCTCGGCTGGCCGCGTGAACTGGTCGTCTGCTTGGACCGGGCCTGGGCCACGGCACAGCGCGAGCACGCCCTGTCGCCTTTCCAAATAGTGTTGCTGGAACTCGCCGACCACATCGTGTCGCATCCCCCGGTGGGCGGGATTCCTCACAGTCTTGAAGCGCGGCCGGATCTCCCTGATCAGCCCACTACCCTCGTTCTGACGTAAACTCAACTCGCCCTTTCTATGAAAAACACAACCCTTGCCCTCGGCCTCATTCTTCTCGCCGCCTGCTGGCGTATCCTGAGTGCGTTTGAACCGTCGCTCTCCAACGTGGCCCCGATCACGGCGCTCGCGTTTTGCGGGGCGGCGTATTTGCGCGACTGGCGGTGGTGGCTGATCCCCTTCCTGGCGCTCGCGTTGTCCGACCTGTGGCTCAACTACTACCATGCGACACGGTTCGGCTTCACATGGTCGTTTGGCGAAATCCTGCTCCGCCTGCTCTGCTTTGCCGCGGCGGTGGGCGTGGGTCGACTCATCGCGCGCCGGCGCAATCTGCTGACCTTGCTCGGCGGCGCGCTCGGCAGCGCCCTGATCTTCTACGTGGGCACCAACACCGTCGCCTGGGCCGCCGACCCTTTTTATACGAAATCCCTAGCCCGTGGTGTCTAAAGACTCGAACGGAGTAGAGGATCTTGCGAGGAAGCGGGGCAGGGGAGAAGTTGACTAGGATGACTTACCGTATGCCGACCTACCTTTTACTTGGAATCTTTGCTGGCTGGCTGAACCGGCACCAGGCAGCGATCATCGAGCATTTGCGAACATAGAACGAGATACTTAAACGGCAGCTCAACGGCAGGCGGCCCAGATTAACTGATGAAGAACGGCGCCGACTAGCGGTGAAGGGCAAGGCGCTCGGGCGAAAAGTGCTGGCGGCCGTCGCCTGCATCGTCACGCCCGACACGATCTTGGCGTGGCATCGCCGGCTGGTCGCCCTGAAATGGACGTATCCCCGTCGTGGCGTGGGACGTCCGCCGGTCGCCGACGAGGTCCGGGCCCTGATTGTTGAAATGGCTCGGACGGATTCGCGGTGGGGCTATACGAGCATCCGAGACCGACTCCGCAATCTTGGGCATCTGGTCAGTCGGCGACCGTAGCGACCGTGCTGAAAGAGCAGGGCCTGGAGCCGGCGCCGAAGCGAAGTCGCGGGAACTCTTGGGCCGCGTTCCTGAAAGCGCATTGGGCTGGCATCGCTGCGATGGACTTTACGACGGTCGAGGTTTGGACGACCGGCGGTCTGGTGACGCACTATGTGGCGTTCGTGATGGAGTTGGCGACTCGGAAGGTGATCTGCGCCGGCATCACCCCGCATCCGGATGCCACGTGGATGCAGCAGATCGGCCGGAACCTCGCGGATGTGTTCTCCGGTTTTCTCGTCAGGAAGCGATTTCTCATCATGGATCGGGATGTGCTCTTTCACCCGGAGTTTCGGCGATTGCTGGAACAGTCCGGGATACGGTCGGTTAGAACCCCGCCCAGCGCCCCAAACTGCAACGCGCATTTGGAGCGTTTCCACGGGTCGTTCAAACGGGAAGCGGCTGACCGTGTGATTTTTTCGGCGAAGCGCATCTGCAGCGAGTCGTGGACGAATATCTCATCCATTACCACTGCGAGCGGAATCACCAAGGCCTCGAAGGGCAGATTATTCAACCCGGGAGCGAAGTTAGCCTCAGGAGCGGGAAGATTCGCCGCCGGGAACGTCTCGGCGGTATGCTCAATTATTACTATCGCGATGCAGCCTGACCGTCGTTCGAATTTCTAGACACCACGGCCAATGCGGCGATCCGGCGGATCGCTCATGGGTTAACGTCTACCAAAATCCACGTTGAAGACAAGCGGAGGATCTGCGTAATGCCAATAAATCCGGATCTTTAGCCCCGAGGCGGCTGAGCGACCGGCCAGCAGAATCATGCAATCGACGGCACTACCTCGAGTGGCGGTCACAAATCCCCCCGAACGTTTCCTCGCCGCCGGCGGCCGTCACGCCGCGGTGTTTCACCTCGGCCGCCGTTGCCTATTACTCGTGCTATTAGGCATTTTCTACTACGGAGGCTTGGCCAACCCCTGGCCGGGCATTCGTCTTACCGGAGTGCTCCAATTGATCGGCGTGGCTTGCTTCATCGGCGGCTCGCTCTACCTCGGGTTTCCGCGGAATCCGCGAGCGCTGACGGGAGCAACGCTGTTGTTATTGGCAGGATATTCGAAACGAGGTGCTCCACGTCCGAAGTCGTCTCTCCCATTCACATCGGTCACACCAGCGAACTAATGAACAGAATACACATGAAAGCACATGATCGTCTAATGAGAATCTGGATACAATTATTGGCAGGCGGGGCGTTGGTATTTGGGGATGTCATTGCTAACGGGCAGCCGGGACCAACCGGTCCGAAAACGGAAGAGGTGATCGTTATGTCGCCGTTCGTTGTGAAAGCGGACTCGGATATCGGGTACGCGGGCACTGAGACGCTGGCTGGCACAGGGTTGAATTCGAAGATCACGGATCTGGGCTCTTCGATCTCGGTGGTTACGAGCAAATTCATGCAGGATACCGCCTCCTTCAGCATGAAGGAATTGCTCATTTCGCAGAGCAACATGGAGGCGACGGGATTCGGTGGAAATCTCTCGGGGGCCACGCCCACCTTGGGAGGCACCACGGGCGTATCAACTCTTTCGAACGCAGAAACTGGTACCCGGGTGCGCGGTCTCGCAGCCGCGACGACCGCCCGCAATTTTTACCGGTCGATCATTCCGATGGACGCGTACAACACCGAGAGGATTGACATTAATCGTGGCGCTGACGCTCTATTATTCGGCGTAGGCTCTCCCGCTGGGATTATCAATACTTCGACTTCAAGGGCGAATCTAAACAAGTCCTTTGGGACAATCGACATCGTAGGCGGAAGTTATGGCAGTTGGCGCACTTCGTTTAATATCAATGACGCTATTCTTAGTAACCAGCTAGCGGTCCGCGTGGCATGGGTCAAGGACGAGGAGAATTTCCAGCAGAAATTCGCTTACAATAACAGCGATAGAAAGTATGCGGCGATCGCATGGGACATCAAGCAGCTGCGAAACCTAGGCATTTTGACCTCTACGACGATACGAGCAAACTATGAGCAAGGGACCATTATATCGAATAACCCAGACGTGCTGACGCCTGTAGATCAAATCTCTAGCTGGTTCGATGCGTCGCTACCGCCCGCAATTGCCGCGTTGGGCGTTAAAGGCAAAGTCGGATACGACCCAACCACTGGTCCCTTTAATGTATTTAGCCCTGCAAATGGTAATGAGAACATTGGGGTGACTACCAATATCAATCGGTCTCCGGTGTTCATCTTTCAAAGTCCAACGGCGACTTCGCCGGTGGACAACATTCCCAGCAACGCAGCGGGCCAAACGATTTTGGGTCAGCCATTTGTTTCTAACAACGTTTACTTTCCGACGTCAAAGTTGACGGGTACTGCGGTGGGAGCTAGCTCACGTTCAACCATCCGGATTCTCACCGATTACGGTTTCCCGAATGCGGGATTCTACACTGGGCTGAATTTGAGTGATCCGTCCGTCTTTGACTTTTTCAACAACAAGCTCACTGGCCCAAATTCGGTGACGGTCTCTAATTTGAAAGCTGCCAATGCGTCGTTGGAACAGCTTTTGGGCCACGGCACTGCTGGTATTGAATTGTCCTACGATAAGCAGAATTGGGACGAGAGCCAGCAGAGCCTATTCTTTCAAACTTCACCTATTATTGCGATCGACGCGGACACCACGATGTGGTTCAACGGCCAGCCCAACCCTGGTTTCGGACGGCCATTCGTTGCCGGCGCTGGCAATGGCGCCAGTTGGATAGCGCAACAGGTCGAGACGGAGCGCGCAAAGGCGTTCTATTCTCTCGACTTGGCGAGAATGCTGGATGGGTGGATTGGACGAATACTTGGCAAACATATATTCTCAGTTTTGGCCCAACGGGAAATCCAACAATCGGACAACCGAACAGGAGGGGCGATGTTTTACACGCCTGTGCAGTGGACCAATGGCTCTACCCAGAGCCGCAATGGAGGAGCAGGAGGTAAGATGATCGAAGCTTGGGTGTACCTAGGTCCTTCGATGGCCAACGCAAATAGTCCGACTGGAGCCCATCTTTCGGGAATTCAAACGAACCTCATGAATCTCGAGGATATGGTCAATGGCCGGGGAGTAGTGGTGTCTCGAGTGCCGGCGCCCAGTGCCGCGGTTGCGACTCAGGCCGCTTATGCTCCGTCCTATACGTCTCTGAACATTTATCGTGAGGACCCCCAGGTTGACAACACGGCCGCTGCGGCAACATTGAGTCAGGCGACCTTGGATTCGCGCGCTTTTGCGATACAAAGTAACTGGCTTTGGGACCAGGTCATTACAACGGTGGGATGGAGGAGGGAGCAGTCGTCGGCAATTTCGGTGAACGCGCCGATCGATCCTTTCGGCGAAGGATATGCACTGGTACACGATCCGTCGTACAGCTTGTATAATCCTAAATTGGTTCCGCAAGTATTTGCAGAAACTCTTTTTGCCAAAAGCGTAGTCGCTAAGGCTCCTGGGAGCTGGTTAAAACACATCCCGGTAATCTCCGAGTTGAACGTTTATTACGGTTCGTCGGAGAACTTTGCTCCGCCCGCCAGCCGCGTGGTTAACTGCTTCGGCGTTGAGCTTCCGCCTCCTGGTGGAAAAACCACCGAGCAAGGCATTTATCTTGAGGCTTTTCACGGGCGAGTCTCTTTCCGGCTTGATTTCTTCAAGACGCTACAGGTTGGGAGCTATAACGATGCGGTCGGGGGCTTGACTAGCCAATTGCTGTCCGACCACCAGGCGGTCTGGACGATGGTACACAGCGGTTATCTTTCCGACGCGGGCAACGGATTTCCTGCCCACTACGTCGCCCCGCCGCAGGCTCTGCTTGACCTATTCAAGTGGCAGGTCAATAATGGAACGCCGTCCTATACGAACCCGGGCGTTACAGACACCAATGATTTCGTTTCGAAAGGCACAGAATTTGAATTCATGATGCGTCCGACCCGGGGGCTGTCGATCATCCTGAACGCCGCGGAACAGAAGTCTGTCAGGTCAAATACCGGCGCCGCCTTGGGCAGATTATTGTTCTCGACCCCCACGTCGACCGGAAAACCGATTGCCACGGAGTGGCAGTCCGATTGGGCATATCAAATTCCGCTGAATGTTGGTGCGTTAAGCAAGATAGGCGACCGCTCCGATCAGAGCATATTGGCCAACGCCTTTCGGTATTTCATCTTAAACCCCTATAATTCTGCTCTCGCCGCCGATGGCACGGTGGCTCAGGATTTACGCAAGTGGCGGGCCAACTTTACCGGCAACTACGATTTCCAAGGCCGCCGGCTGAAAGGGTTTGGGGTCGGGGTCAGCGCTCGCTGGTTGGACAAGGTCGCCATCGGTTATCCGGTCATCACGACTCCTTCCGGCATCAGCGTCTCGGATGCGTCCCATCCTTATTACGGACCGCCGGAGACATACTACGATGGATGGATCTCTTACCGGACCAAGGTATTGAAGGAAAAGGTGGACATGAAGGTTCAACTCAACGTTAAGAACATGTTCACACACAATAAGCTTATCCCGGTATTTGCGAATCCTGATGGAACGGTCGCGGTGTGGCAAATTGATGAAAGTCGTAAGTTTACGGTCTCAACGACGTTCTCGTTTTAACCGCAGTCTTTCAGCGATTTTTCGGGATGGTCTCCGACGACTGTTGCATTTGCGGTAAATTGATATTCCGGGTGGGCGCGAGACCCCCGGGCCCACCACATGGCGCCGGACTTACGGCTGGATGATCCCCCTAACGCAGTCACTTTCCCAGACAGAGCCTGAACGTGACGCAAAAACCAAGTTTCTGATTTATCTATATGTTTCACCAAAACAAAGACTTTGTCGTACTTCTAGCTATTGCGATAGGTTGCGTACCCGTCCAGGCCCAAATAACATATATGCCTTCAAATGAGCGCAGCGATGCTAGCATGGGAGTGGAACGTGTAGCAAGGGGTTGCGTTTTCTATGAATCTAAACTAGCTCAAAGCGATGAGGAAATCCGTTGGATCCAGGTAGATTTACAAAAGAAGAGCAAGATCGAGGGTATTAAGCTATTGCCAAAGGTGCTCGCGGAAGGCTATATAAAATCCGATGGTTTTCCCTCCCGCTTCAAAATAGAAGTCTCAGATGATCCCAGCTTTGAGGTCTCCATCACATATAAAGACGAAACAAAGACTGATTTCAGGGATCCTCGCGATGAGGTCTGCACATTTTCCGGAAAGCAGGTCAACGCGAGATATGTGCGTTTGACTGCCGTTCAGCTTAGGCAAAGACACCTCGCTTTGACCAAAATTATTGTTTTGTCGGACGGCAAGGACATTGCTGAGGGATGCCCGGCCGCTGATTCGGATTCGGGAAACTACAGATCGCTTGCTTTGACTCGTCCACCGCGGCCGCAAGGAGAGGGGGTGGTTACCGACAATCCCTGCAATATCATACCTTCGGATAGATGGCAGCCGGTAGCTTATAAAGCTCAGGCTCCAAAGGGAGGTATAGAG
>Ga0208692_1000256_pt1 | contig 45896 bp, 39 predicted proteins | sample June2015DPH_20_1_3_FD_184721 | JGI IMG/M metagenome (GOLD analysis project Ga0208692, IMG submission 184721) | Peatland microbial communities from SPRUCE experiment site at the Marcell Experimental Forest, Minnesota, USA - June2015DPH_20_100... | ecosystem: Environmental > Terrestrial > Soil >... | reverse complement strand
CCCATCACCTCGCCGGGGCTGGTGAGATGCTCGGGTTCGATGGAGGCGGTGGGCAGCGCAGAAGCTCCCACCATTTCCGCCACCCGCCTGGGCCTCGGCGCGAGCTTCGCCAAGCCGAAGTCCAGGACCTTCGCCTGGCCACGAGTCGCGACGAAAATGTTCGCTGGCTTGATGTCGCGATGGATGATGCCCTTGGAGTGCGCGGCGTCGAGAGCGTCGGCGATCTGGATGGCGAGGTCGAGCAGTTCATCCGTTCGTAGAGGCGGCTTTATGCCGCCACGTTGGGGCTGGCGAGGTAAACCCGCCGCTACCGCTAGCCGCTGCTTGAGCGTCTGACCCTCCAGATACTCCATGTCAATGAAGAGCTGGCCCTCGTGCTCCTCAATAGCGTGAATAGTGCAGATGTTGGGATGATTCAGCGCCGACGCCGCGCGGCCTTCGCGCTTGAACCGCTCCAGGGCTTGGTGGTCCTTCGCAAGTTCTCCGGGTAGAAACTTGAGCGCTACCATCCGGCCGAGCTTAGTGTCCTCGGCCTTATAGACCACACCCATGCCCCCGCCACCGAGCTTCTCAACGATGCGATAGTGACCGATTATGCGGCCAACCATGTAAGGAAACCTTCTTTGACTGCAATCTTAGGCCCCGTTTGCAGCTAAGTCAACGCAACAGGATTATCCGGGACAGTTCAAGTAGCGGAACAGTTCCCAGGAGTGCTGTGTGCAGCAGCACTTCTTCGTGCTGGATCAGCCGCGAAGTGGTCCCGGCAGCAGACCAAGATTTCCCCAAGGGCTCCTGTGCGCATCGCGGGTGCTGGGCCCACAGAATGGATTGGGAATGAAAAGTCGGCATCTCGGAAGATGGCGCCTTTGGATCGCACTCGTCGATAAGTGTTGGGATCAGCCCTAGTATCAAAGGAACACGCTCATTTTCGGAGAGGCGGTCACACGGGCAGATGAGCGACGCCCCTGAATTGCCGATTTTCGATTGCCGATTGATCTCGCCGAGGCGGGACTCATCGACAGGGGAGGAAGCCGCCACACCACTTCTTCAATCGACAATCGGGAATCAGCCCGCCGCGGCGGGGCAATGAAAACCTGGTGTTTGGACCGCGGCTATGCGGCGCTGTGTCTCTGCGATGGGAACAGCTTGGGGGAATATGATCACCGCTTCTCATTTTGGAACGTTCCCGGCCAGCTTTCGGCCTCATGCTCTATGAGATGGTCACTGGCAGGCGAGCTTTCGCAGGGGAGGCGGCACGCGCTACAGGTCCTTTCTCTCGAACCCGAGATGCGCCAGGAAGGGCAGGACGGCCGTGGCGGGGATCATCAGCAGGAGCGCTCCGTAGTGTACCTGCTGGTTTGTCAGCAACCAATCGTAGGCGCCCAGAGCGTAAGAATTCCTGGGCAGAATCCAGAAGGACCAGAAGGACCAGTCCGGCCAGAAACCACTGACGACCTGCTTGACGGCATAGTAGACGACCAGGAGGGAAAAACCCAGCTCGAAGCCGTTCCGGCTGCTTCCTGTCGCGAGGGTCAAGGCAAAGGTCCCACTGAACACCAGCACGCTCAATTCGAACATCCCCAGGCTCAGCAGCCATAATCGGTCCGGGCAGAGCCGCGAAGTAAGGGCATAGAGAGTCATCACGGCAGCGGCCAGGGGAATCAGTGCCAGGAGGCAGAGCTGCGTGCATCCCGCCAGCCACGCGGTCCAAACAAAATGCCGGCGTGTGCGCGGGCGCGTGAGCAGAAAATCGTATTCCGTGCGGGCAGCGGATTCTCCCACTCCCAGGGACCCGAGGTCGGCGGCGGAGAACAGCATCAGGAAGATCATGGCGAGGGCCACGTGCTCGATCCCAAAGCGCCACGCGTCCATTGCATCCTTGACGGTGTTCGGATGCACCCATACCCAATGGCCATGCACCGAGCTCATGGTGACGGGCAGCGTCCCGAGCAGAATCAGCGCGCAACCCAGCACTACATAAGCCACCAGCCGGAAACGGTTCCTTACCCAGCAGTTCCAAAAGAACACCGCGATCTCCTTTCTGCGGCTCACACCTCGCGAAACCTGATCCAGGCCACGGACGCTCCCAGAAAGCCCGCCGCCGTGGCGAGCCAGAATGCGAACACACTCCAGTCAAATGGACTCAGCGGCCAGGAGCCGTGATCGAAGATCCGCAACGTCCACTGCGTGGCCCTCAGCAAGGCATCCGCGTGCCACCACTCGCGCAGAGCGGTGGGAAGAAAAAAGTACGTCAAGACCGTGGCCATACTAAGGATCAGGCCCTTGGGGGCGCTGCCTGCCACTAGCGTGGTGAAATGCGAAAGGCCATAGATCGCGGCCCCCAGCACCCACAACCCGGGCAGGCCGGCCAGAACGTTCCCGGGGCCCTTCGCATGGATCAAGCAGAGGAAAGGAAGCGCGCCGAAGGCGAGACCACTCACCATAATGACCATTGTCGTCAGGCCCACCGTCCAGTCCGTGAGGACGAAGTTCCTTCTCGGGCCGGGCCGGGTCAGAACAAAGTCCATCGTTCCCGCGCCATATTCCCTTCCCGTGCTGGCGGCTCCCAGGCTCAGACCGGCCAGCAGCACTGCCATTTGGCCATAATCGAGAACCAACCAATCAAGCGTTGAGAAGGTGACATCAATATAGAAATTATAGTTATACCTAGGACTCAATCGGCGGTGTGTCATCAAGTAGGCGTGCCAGTTCGCCCAGGACACCAAATCCAAGCCGAACAGCACGCCCACGCTCAGCGCCGCCAGGATGTAAAGCACTACGCGGGTGCGGGAATCGTGCCAGGCTTTCCAGAGATACATGGCATCTCCTTTCGCGTGAGCCCCAGGAAAACTTCTCCCAGGCTGACGGGCAAGATTTCGAGGATGGTCATGCCCTTGGCGCGCAACATCGCGGCGAAGTCCTCCGCGTCGCGCGCCACCAGGTAACTCCAGAAATTCCCCGAACTCTGGGCCGCAACGAGATGGGGCGAAGAGACAGCGGGCGCAGTTTGAGCGGCGGCGCGGATGAGCCGGTAGTTTTGCCGGATGTCCTCCAGGCGCGTTTCCAGCACAATTTTCCCCTTCTCAATGATCCCCACCCAGTCGGCGATGCGCTCGACTTCGGCGAGTTGATGCGAGGAGAGGAAGACTGTCCGGCCTTCGCTCACCTGGTCTTCCACGAGCACGCGCAGCAATAAATCCGTTATCACCGGGTCGAGGCCGATGCTGGGCTCATCGAGGATCAGCAGGTCGGCGCCCTGGCAGAGCGCCAGCAGGTGGCACACCTTCGTTTTGTTCCCCAGCGAGAGCTTGGCGAAGGGCACGTGCATGGGAATCTCGAAAAGCTCGGCATAGCGCCCCACCAGTTCGCCGGACCATTTGGGGAAGTATCCCTGGTTGAAGCGCACCAGTTGCGCGGGCGTGAGCGAACCGAAAAGCGTCTTGTTTTCCGGCACGAAGCCGGTGCGTTCCAGGATCGCGAGCAGGTGCCGGCGGATGTCGTAACCCAGGACCTGGGCTGAGCCGGCGGTGGGCCGCAACAGACCCAGAAGGGTCTTGACCGTGGTGGTCTTGCCGGCGCCGTTGCGCCCCAGGAATCCGTAAACCGAGCCGCGCGGGACATTCAGGTCCAGGCCATCGACGGCGCGCGTCTTGCCGAAGAACTTCGCGAGACCCTGAGTGTGGATCGCCAGATCGTTCATCGCTTTCCTCCCAGTCCGTCCAGTTCATCCTCCACGAGCTTCACCACATCACCCGGCGCGAGGCGTAGTTGAAAGCTCTCCACTGCCAGTTGCCGCGCCACGGGACGCAGCCGGCGCAGCTTTTCGGATTTCAAGAGTCCCGGGCTGCTGTCCGCCGCGTAAGTTCCGCCGCCCGGCACCGTGCGGATCACCCCCTCGCGTTCCAGGTTCTGATAGGCCTTGGCCACGGTGTTGGGGTTCACGCGCAACTGAGCGGCCATCCTGCGCACGGAGGGCAGCGCGTTGCCTTGTTGCAGCGCTCCGGCGGCGATCGCCTGCTTCACTTGGCCTTCGATCTGCAAGTAAACGGGAACGCCCGAGGAGGTGTTGACGTGGAGTAGCATGCTGTACTAGTACAATAATACGGATACGATGTCAACAGATTTTTTCGGGGGGCATGGAGGCGCGGAACCTCTTCCCCGCGCCGGGCCAAAAGTGGAGGTCCCCGCGACCGGCAATCTGTGCTCCGACCCGCACTTTCAGGACCTGCTGTGGGGCATGAACTTCCCGCCGTCGCGATACGTGTACCTAACTTGGAAAGGTGGTGCCGCGGGACGGAGTTGAACCGCCGACGCCAGCCTTTTCAGGGCTGCGCTCTACCACCTGAGCTACCGCGGCGCCATGCGATTATTCTGGGGCTGATTTGATTCCCTGTCAAGAAACGCAAAGCAGTTTGTCAGCATCCGTCCGGTGACCCATCTTCCCCAGTTTGTCACGGGCTCCTCTTGACAACCCGTCTGTCATTCCGAGCGCAGCGAGGAATCTCGCTCTGCTTGGGGACGCGGGACAAAGAACCAGTGCGAGATTCCTCGCTGCGCTCGGAATGACGCGGAGTGAGAGTGCGGTTCGAGGTCTACCGCAACGACTCGTCCACTTCCCGCAGCCATTCGGGGCGTTTGAGGACCTCGCGCGGCTTGGAGCCATCGGGCGCGCTGACGATCCCGTCCTTTTGCATCAAGTCGATGAGTCGCGCGGCGCGCCCGTAGCCAAGTCGCAGGCGGCGCTGGAGGAGGGAAGTGGAAGCCTTGCCGGATTCCACCACCAGGCGCACGGCCTCGTCGTAAACCGCGTCGAGTTCCGCCGATTCCTGGTCGTCTTCCCCTCCCACTTCTTCCTGCTCTCGCTCCTTCACAGGTTTCAGGAATTCCTCGTTGTATTGCGGTTGCGACTGGGATTTCCAGCAATCGACGACCTTGCAGATTTCCTGTTCCGTCACCAGCGGTCCGTGCAGTCTTTGCAGGCGGGCGCTGGCGGGCGGCAGGAAGAGCATGTCGCCACGGCCCAGCAACGCTTCCGCCCCGTTGGCATCGAGAATGGTTCGTGAATCCACCTTGGAGGCCACACGGAATGAGATGCGCGCCGGCAGGTTGGCTTTAATAAGTCCGGTGATGACGTCCACGGAGGGGCGCTGTGTGGCGAGAATCAAATGGATACCCACGGCGCGGGCCATTTGAGCCAAGCGCGTGATCGATTCTTCCACTCCCTGGGGTTCCACCATCATCAGGTCCGCCAGCTCATCGATGACGATCACGATGTAGGGCAGCGGTTGCTCGGGCACGCCGTTGTTGTCAAACAAGTTCAGGGTCGATTCGGGGGCGAAGATTTTGTTGTACTGCTCGATGTTGCGCACGCCGTGCTCGGCCAGTTTCTTCAAGCGTTCTTCCATCTCGAAGGTGGCGCGGCGGAGCACGTTGGCGGCCTGCTTGGGCTCCGTGATGACGGGCGTCAGCAGGTGCGGGGTGCCCTCGTAGAGCCCCAATTCCAGCCGTTTCGGATCGATCATGATCAGCTTCACTTCATCGGGGTTCGACTTGTACAAGATGGACACGACCATGGAATTGAGCGCGACACTCTTGCCCGACCCTGTCGAGCCCGCGATCAGCAGATGAGGCATCTGCGTGAGGTCGGCGATTCTGATCTTTCCGGTGATGACTTTGCCTAGGCAGAGGGTCAGCTTGGAAGATGAGGCAGCAAACTCGCTGGACTCGATCGCTTCGCGCAAGTGGATGATCTCGCGGTGGAGGTTGGGTACTTCAATGCCCACCGTCGATTTGCCCGGGATGCGGTCGATCAGGATTGACTCCGCCTTCATCGCCAGGCAAAGGTCGTCCACCAGGTTGGTAATGCGGCTGTATTTGATTCCTGGTTCAGGCTTGAACTCGTAAGTTGTGACGACCGGCCCGGGATGAATTTGCGTTATCGCTCCGGTGACACCAAACTCGCTGAATTTCGCCGTCAGACGAGTGGCGCGATCTTTCAGCTCATCTTCGTCGATGCCTTCCGAATCGTCAGGCGGGCGCAAGAGGGTGGCGCTGGGAAGTTTGTAGGGGTGCGATCCGCCGCCGACAATCTTGAGGGAAGTGCGCGCAGACTCCGGCTCGGCCTTTCTTACGCGAAGCACGGGGCCGGCTGAGGACCCAACCGGAGCTTCGACCGTAAGCGCGGGCATGATGCGCGGAGCGGCGGGTTCGGTTTGCGGCGCCTCCTGCGGAGGTGCACTCGGCTGCGGCTTGGTGACGATGGGAGTGGCTTGGCTTATCCCCACCCTCTGGGCGATGACGGGCAACTTCCCGAGCCTTCGCACCCTCTCGGCCCGACGCCGCCGCCGCTCCGCCGCCGCCGCCGCGCGGGCCTCCTGCCACGCCTTCCATCGCGCCGCGACAGGGCGTGCCAGCGCCTGCCAGCGCGCTTTTAAGAATCCTGCCGCCCAGGAGAAGGAGAAGCGTGTGACGAGAAACAGCGAAGACAGGAACACCGCGCCTGCAACGATGCCGGCCCCCACCCGATTGAACGTGTGGATCAACCCTGCAGCCGCCAGATAGCCCAGCATGCCGCTGCCATGGATCAGCCCCCGGACAGCCGGCGTGTAGGGAAAAAGCTCGAGAAGCGCGCTCAATGAAGTGACCAGCAATCCCGCGCCAACGGCCTTGGTTTTCGGAGCATCGAAAGGCCGCACGAGCAGCAAGCGTGTACCCACCACCAGCATGACCATGGGGATTAAGTAAGCAACCCAGCCGAATCCCTGGAAGAGCAGGTCAGCGGTATACGCGCCAACCGGGCCGATCCAGTTTCGCGTCGTGGTGCCGGCAGCCGTGGCGGTGTTGAGCGAAGGGTCCTCGGGCATGAAGGATGCCAGGCTCAGCAGGACCAATAGCCCGACAACCGCGACAAGGAAACCCGCAAGCTCCGAGCGGCGGCGTGAGTCTAAGAGCGGCTCTTTTTGCTGGGAATTCTTCGCGCTGGACTCTCTGGACTTCGACGGTGTGGCAGGGGATGAGGCGCCCATACTTTTGCCTTCCTTATGCGAGAGCAGGTGCCAGGTGTCGGGTGTCAGGTGCCAGGGAAAAAATCCCCGACACGCGACACTTACGCTTCTCCACCTAGACGTGACGCAATCCCCATCCGAGAACCAATACTATCACGCCCAGCACAACCCGGTAAACAACAAAAACTTTGAAGGTGCGCCGCTCCAAATACCGGATGAGAACCGCAATCACCAGGTAACCGACTACTGCCGAGATGATTGCCCCTCCAAAAAATGGGAGGCGCATGTCATGGGGCAGTCCCGCATGGCGAATTTCCAGGCCTTTCTTCAGCGCCGCCCCGGCGATGAGGGGTGTGGAGAGCAAGAAGGAGAAGCGCGCAGCGGTTTCTCGTTTCATTCTCCGAAAAAGACCAGCAGTCATCGTCACGCCGGAGCGGGAAACGCCAGGGATCACCGCCAGCGCTTGCGCCACGCCCACAAGGAACGAGTCGAGAAGACCGACGTGGCCGAGGTCGCGCTCGCGTTTTCCCAGCCAGTCTCCTGCCCACATAAAGAGACCGATCACAATTAAGGCGGCGCCGATGATTATCGGCGACCGCAGTTGCTCCTCAGCGGCATGCTCGAACCGCCACCCCGCCAGGGCACCAGGGATGGTGGCAATCACCAGGTACCACAGCAGCCGGGGATTTTGCCGCAGGTCCGTGCTGGCTGAATGACCTGTAACGCCGGCGTTCGGCGCGGCAGCGCCGCCTCCGCCCAGGCCCAGAGCCATCGTGGTCATCTCCACCCAGTAGCGCCAGAAATAAACCAGCACGGCCAGGAGCGTCCCGGCGTGCAGAGCCACGTCAAATGTCAGGCCGGGATCTTTCCATCCCAGCAGCCAAGGAAAGAGCCACAAGTGTGCCGTGCTGGAAATGGGAAGAAACTCCGTGAGGCCTTGAACGATGGCAAGAACGATCGCTTGGTAGATAGGCATGGTAATTTTGGATTTTAGATTTTAGATTTTGGATTCACGAACATTGCCTCTACCTGTCACCCACGGTAGTTTTGGATTTTAGATTTTGGATTCGAATTGCCTCTACCTGTCACCTACGTGCTCAATGGCTTTAGACTTTGGATTGGCGGACTTTCCCTCTTCCGTTGCAGCAGCAACTTCGAATCCCTAATCCAAAATCCAAAATCTAAAATCCGAAATTCTCTAGGCGGCGCGCAGGTTGCGACTCCGCAGGGTCTTAATAGATGCGACGGTCATAGCAAGCAGTTCATTTGCTTCCTTTTTCAGTACGTCCACGCGATCCGGCGCTACTATCCCGGCTTCGACCAGCAACTCGATCCAGTAAATCGACTCGTCTGCTTCCTCTTCGACAATGCTAAGCTTGGCCACGACATCGGAAGTGGATTTCCCACGGCACGCAGCGCGGTAATTTGCCCCGACGGATGTCCCTGCACGGAGCAACTGCTTCCCAAGGACCTCGGCTGTGCGGCTACGCGGGAGGGTTTCAACTAACCGTATCACTGAGAGTCCGAACCCCTTGGTCCTTTGCTTGAAGGTTTCCTCGTCCATGCTCCAATCCTCGGCCTAGGATTTTGGATTCACGAACGTTGCTTCTTCCTGTTATCCAAAACCCTAAGATTCCCAAAACAGCTATCCCCTCCGCTACCAGAAGACTTTACGGCAGCAACTTCGAATCCCTAATCCAAAATCCAAAATCCTCAGTCGCGTTCCGCGTTGACGTATTCCTGCGCGTCGATATTGTTCCAGACTTCCTTGCCCAGGCCGCGCAACTCGGTGATCTCATGCTCAGGCTCTGACGCATGTTGCGTTAAGGCACGGATCAGGCGTTCACGCTCCTCTGGGCTAAGCTGGCTGGCGGCTTGGATGAGTTCTTCAACTGTTGGTCCCGTCCTCACGCGCTTCTCCCTCTGTCTAAGCTTACAACAACCTTGGAGCAGATTGTGGATTTACGAGGATTCGTGACGCGAAAAGCCGCAGACTTCGAAAAGCACGAAGTCCGCGCTAACCGCTCAAATCACAAATCGCAAATCACAAATCACCAATGCCTAATCCAAAATCCAAAACCTAAAATCCTCAGACTTCGAGCACCACCGGCAGAATCATGGGTCGCTTTCCGGTCTCCTCATTGAAGTGCTTGCGCAGCGCGATGCGGATTTTTTCTTTAATCACGCCCCAATCGCCGACTTCCTCGAGGTTGGATTTTTCGATGGTTCTCAGGATGACCTGGCGGGCGCTTTCCACCAGGTCTGGCGCCTCGTCGAGCGGCACAAAGCCCCGCGAGACGATTTCCGGCCGGGTCTCGAGCTGGCCGGTGTGCTCATTGATGGCCAGGATGGGTATGACGATGCCATCTTCCGAGATGTGTCGCCGCTCCTTGAGGATGATCTCCTCGACCTCATCGAAGGTGCCCACGTCGATGCACACCCGTCCCACCGGCACACGGCCCGCGCGCCGCGCCCCCAGCTCGTCGAACTCGAGAACGTCGCCACTTTCCAGCAGGAAACCCTCTTCCGAAACTGCCGCAAGCTCCCTGGCCATTTCCAGGTGGCGGTAGAGTTGCCGGTACTCGCCGTGGATGGGCACGAAATACCTGGGTCGCACCAGATTGAGCATCAGCTTCAGCTCTTCGGCGCTACCATGCCCGGAGACGTGGATGGGCGGCTGGCTGCCGTCGTGATAGTAGACGCGCGCCCCGCGGCGATAGAGGTGGTCGATCATGCGGAAGATGGGTTTCTCATTGCCTGGGATGACGCGTGCCGAAATGACCACCTCGTCGCCGGGTTCCACCGTGACCCACCGGTGGTTGTTCACCGCCACGCGCGAGAGGGCTGCCATGGGCTCGCCCTGGCTGCCCGTGAGAACCAGCGCCACCTGGTTCCGCGGCAGTTTCTTGATATCCTGTGGCGGGATGAGCAGACCTTCCGGGATGTGCAGCTTGCCCAGGCGGAGCGCGATCTCGGAATTCTGAAACATGCTGCGTCCTACAAAGCAGAGCCGCCGGCCGTGCTCCTGCGCAAGGTCGGCGACGATCTGCAAGCGGTGCATGGAAGTGGCAAAGCAGCCAATCAGGACGCGCCCTTTCGCCTCCGAGATGATGTGCGAGAGGCGCTCGCGCACCGCTCGTTCGGAGGGCGTGAGGCCCGGCCGGTCGATGTTCGTGGAGTCGGAGAAGAGCGCCAGCACGCCGCGCCGGCCATAGTCCGCCAGGGTGTGCAGGTCGCTCACCTGCTGGTCGGTGGGTGTGGGATCAAACTTGAAGTCGCCGGTGTGAATGACGGTCCCCAGCGGCGTGGTCAGGGCCAGCGCACCGGCTTCGATGGTGCTATGGGTGAGGTGGATGAATTCCACATGGAAGGGACCAACCTCGAAGGGCTGGCTGGGATGCATCTCCACGAGTCGCACGCTGTCGGCCATGCCGTGCTCTTCCAGCTTGGCACGAGCCAGGGCCAGAGTGAACGGCGAACCGTAAACGGGCGCGTCCACTTCGTCCAGCAAATACGGCAGTCCCCCGATGTGGTCTTCGTGCCCATGGGTCAAGAGAATGGCGCGCAGGCGTTCCCGGTTTTTCCGCAGGTAGGTGAAATCCGGAACAACGATGTCCACGCCCAGCAGTTCGGCGTCTGGGAACATGACGCCGCAATCGACAACGAGCATGTCGCCATCGTATTCGTACGCCATCATGTTCATTCCGAACTCGCCCAGACCCCCGAGCGGGATGGCTTTCAGCTTGGCATTTAGGGATGGAATATTAGTCCTCCTGAACGGTTCTCATTGTCCACTCGGTCCCGAAAATTGCCTGAAAAGGGCTCGCAATTCCGCTTTGATTGGCGTTTTCGAGGCTGAAAAAGGAGTTCGTTTTTAGGGTTCTCCTGATGTTAAGTCCTTTGTTTCCATCAAATCCTTAGCTTCGTTCCGTCGGAAATAACATCTTTTTCGAAAAAACGCGTTGCACCACAGGTCTGAGAACACTACGTACCCTCTCACGGGACGGCTTGGATGGGGTGGGTGCTGGCTTGGTCGCGGTCCATTAGTCGTGTCCCTTTCATTGAAATGCAACCACCTGACGCGAAAGACTCTCCGCCAGACCGGGAGTCCAAAAATCTAGCCTAGCACAGTTTCGGAAAATGTCAAGCCCTTTTTTCTAACAAGTTGTCGAAAAAGACCCGGACCCCGCTGGAGCGTATTGGTGTCATTTGCGAGACTTGGTCATTCCCGCGAAAGCGGGAATCTACTCCGGAAAGCTTTGGAAGTGTGCCGTCGCCGGACTGGATTCGCTTTCGCGGGAATGACCGGCGGCTTGAGTGGATCCCCATTCCAAATGACACCAGCACCCGCTGGAGCGGCAGTATTGCACCGTCACAACTCTTGTATTTCCAATATGGCATTGGGACGTAAAGGCGCCCCACGATTTTTCTCAACAGGCCGTCAGAGATGTTCTGGGATCGTGAACGGCGGGCGGTAGCCACGGTCATCGCCGCGCAGCAGGCGGTTGGCTTCCTCGTCGGCTATCACTTGTTCGGTCTCAGGATCAAAATTCAGCGTGCGCCCCAGGCGGTAGGACACGTTCGCCAAGTGAACCAGCGCGCTGGAGAGATGTCCTTCCTCGATCGGCGCCAAGAGGTCTTCTTTCTTGCGGCTCCGGATGCACTGGATGAAATTGGCCCATCGGTTCTCGCCCCGCGTCGCGCTGGGGCCGGGTTCTTGTTCTTCACCCAGCCAGGTCCGGTATGATTCGTATCCCGTCATGGCCATATATCCCTTCGAGCCGTAGAAGAGGTTTCCGCACATTGCCTTGGGTTGTTTGAACGAAGAAGCGGCACGACCTGCCGCCTGGGGAAGGGCAGCGGCGCCTGCGCCAAATCCGGGCATCCCGATCTCCGCCTCGGTGTTGCTGATCCAATGGCGGACTTCGAACTCCAGCAGGCGGCTCTTTCCGTCCGGCAAGCGGAACTCGAAGGCGCAGTTCAAGGCGTTGGGTGTTTCCTGATCGTCTTCGAACATGAAGTGGCCACCCAGGGCGGAGACTTTGTTTGGGAGCTTGACGCCCAGTCCCCAGCGCGCCAGATCGATTTCATGAACACCTTGGTTGCCCAGATCGCCATTGCCGGTATCCCAGATCCAGTGCCAGTTGTAGTGAAAGCGGTTGCGAGTAAAGGGCTTCATGGGGGCGGGGCCAGTCCACAAGTCGTAGTGGACGCCCGCTGGGACAGGCTCGATCGGAGCCTTGCCGATCGCATTGCGCCACTTGAAGCAAAGACCGCGCGCCAAGTAGACCTCTCCAATCACCCCTTCGCGCAGCTTCCGGACTCCCTCCAGATAGCCCCCCGCAGATCGGCCTTGCGTCCCGTGCATGACCATGCGGTCGTACTTGCGGGCGGCCTGGACCAACTGGTGACCTTCCCACCAGGTGTGCGAGCAAGGCTTCTCAACATAGACGTCCTTACCTGTCTGGCAACCCCAAATGCCCATTAGAGAATGCCAGTGGTTGGGAGTGGCAATGGAGACCGCGTCGAGGGACTTGTCTTCGAGCAGCTTACGATAATCGATGTAGACTTTGGGTTTCGGCAGGCTGCGCTTCTCCATGTCGGCCAGCCGTTGGCTAATCACGTTTTCATCAATGTCGCAAATCGCGGCAACCTCCGTGTTGGGGACGGCGGAGAACCCTTCAATGTGGGTGAACCCCTGCCCGCGGATGCCGACCACGGCGATTCTGACGCGGTCGTTGGCCCCCCTCACTTTCCGAGGCTGCGTGAAAAAACTAATGCCGCTTAAGGCGGCAAGACCTGCGCTGCTCTTCACGCTTGTCTCGAGAAAGTCCCGCCGGCTTACTTCCGGATCATTCGTCGTAAGGCCTCCCTTATCCTTTTACCTTCCCTCGAGCTCGTCAGCCAAGGACGAGGCATCGTACAATTCGCGCAACGCCTCAATGATGGCGCCACTATGGACGGCCACGGCGCGGTTGTTCACCTCGTAGTACACGTAGTCGCCGACCAAGCCCTCGATGTTTCCATCGAAAATCAACCCTACCAACTCGCCTTGCCGGTTGATGACCGGGGACCCTGAGTTTCCTCCGATGATGTCGCAGGTGCTGACAAAATCCAGCGGCCCGGCGAGATCCAGGCGGGTGCGGCGCTCGAGGTAACGTGCCGGAAGATTATAAGGGGGCTTGAGGCCAAAACTATAGGCCCGGTCGTAAAGGCCAAAGAAGGTTGTGATGGGAGGCGCCTGAGTCCCATTCATCGGGTAACCCTTGACCGCGCCGTAGGCGAGCCTGAGTGTGAAAGTCGCATCGGGATAGAGTGACTTCCCGTACACAGCGAATCGAGCCTGGCCGATTTTTTCCCCCGCAGGAGTCTCCACGCTTTCCACATTGTCCTCGAATGCCTTGATCCTCTGGCGGTCGAAGGGGTCGATCGTGCGGGCCAACACCATCATGGGATCGCCGGATGCCTGAACGGCCGCTTCACCCCCATCCACCAACGACTTGCGAAAAGCCGGGTCCGCCAGCTTGGTTCCCTCGACGGTCGCCTTCGCCACTTCAGCGGGGGTGCGCGCGCCCAGCACGGCCTTTATAAAGGGATGGTTGGAGCTCAATTCTTCGAGGGAAAGTTGCAGCCCTCCTTCAAACATTGCCGCTTCATACCGAGGATAAATCGGCGCTGGGGAAAAGAGGCGAAAGCGAAGCGAATCAAGCTCAGAATCATGGTAGCCCTCAAGCCTTTCCCCGTCGGGCTTTTTCACCTCTGCCACATACTGCACGATATTGAGTGCGATCCCCGCCAGGCGGGACCACCCGAGCGAATAGAACGGATATGTTTTCAGCATCTGCCTATGCTTCATCTCAGCTTGGGCAATGGCATCCCATGCTCCGCCATAAGCCTTCTCCCACTCCGGCTTGCTCGCCACCAGAGCGCGAAAGCTTGCCTCGTCTTTTTGCATCTTGGCCACCAGGTTCTTGTCTGACAAGCCCTGAGCGCGGCCCTTAATGGCCTTCAAAGAATTCTCCACTCCGAAGATTATCCGCGCTGCCTGCCGGGCCTGTTCAGGTCCCTGGGCGGCATACCGCCTCGCAGTTTCCGCCCGCCGGTTCAGGGTCTTAAGAACCAGGGGTAAGGCGTAGTCCCTCTGAGTTTCGATCTGAGTCATGGTTTCGAGGCGCGACGTGGAGCCCGGGTGCCCTGGAACGAAGACCAGTTCGCCATCACCCGCGCCCTTCGCATTCCATTTCAGATAATCTTTGCTTTCGACAGGTTTCCCATTTTCGTACACTCGGAATAGAGCGAAGTCCAGGTCGTAGCGCGGGTAGGTGAAGTTGTCCGGATCGCCTCCAAAGAAGGCGATTTGTTGTTCGGGAGCAAAAACCAGGCGCATTTCAGTGTATTTCTTGTATTGGTAAAGCCAGTATTCGGCGCCCTGATAAAGGGGAATCACATCCGAGCGCAAGCCGGTTCTTTCCAAGCTCTCCTTCTCCATTTTTGCCATTGCCGCTTTTCGGGCCTTCAAAGCAGCCTCATCGCTCATCCCCGGCTTGACTGCGCTCAGGACATGCGGCGTGACGTCTTCCATCGCGACCAGAACGTTCACTTCCAGGTCAGGGCACTTCAGCTCTTCCGCCTCAGTCCGCGCAAAAAATCCGTCCTTGACGTAGTCTTTGGCGGGAGAAGAGACCTTCTGGAGTTGGGTAAGCGCCACGTGGTGGTTGGTCAGCACGAGTCCGCGCGGGCTTACGAAAGAGCCAGACCCACCGTCGTTAAAACGCACGCTGGAAAGGCGCACGTGGTCAAGCCACTCGCGCGTCGGCTCGAAACCATAGCGCTCCTTGAGCTGTTTGATGGGGGGGTTATCAAAGGTCCACATTCCCTCATCCGCCAGGGAAACGGATATACCGAGTAATGCCCAAACCGCAAGAGTGAGCAGAACCCAAACCCTTCTTTGCCCGATGCTTCTAATCATTCGTACCTCCCGTCTTCAAAAGAGTGTCATGCAAGGCAGGACTTCCATTTTGGAATCCCGGAAGGCTGAAAGTGTACACCCTAAAGCCTCATTTTGGAATGCTGCATCACGCTGGGCAGAAAGCAGTCGGCAGTAGGCAGTGCGCAGAAGAGCAGTGACAAGTAGCGAGCAGGAGTCAGGAGTCAGAAGACAGAAGAAAGGCCACGAGTCCCCGGAAGCGCTACGCCTCGACCTGTCGGGGAGGCAATCGCCGGTTTGCGGCATTTGCGGATGGCATGCTTTCCCCATCTACCACCTGCCACCTACTACCCGCCGCTCTTTACGTATTTGCCAGGACGCGTCGGTAGAGATCTTCGTAAAGGGGAATGATCTTGCGGCTGCAGAAAGTGGTCGAGGCGCGTTCCCGCGCCGCGATGCCCATCTGCTCGCGACGATGCGGGTTGGTGACGATCTCGAGGGTGCGTGCGGCCATGGTTTTCACATCATGACCCGGCACTAGAAAGCCGTCCACTCCATTTCTGATTACCTCTGGTAATCCCCCTACCTCCGAACAGACGGCAGGGACACCGCAAGCCATTCCCTCCAGCGCCGCAAGGCCAAAGGACTCGATTTCGCTGGGCAAAAGGAGCACGTCGGCGCAGTTCAGGAGTTCCTGCACCTGATTTTGTTTGCCCAAAAAGTACACGTCCTTCATCAGGCCTTTCTCACGAACCAGCCATTCGGCAATGGTACGCTCCGGGCCGTCGCCAATCATGAGGAGCTTGGCCGGGATCTCCGCCCGGACGGTGGCGAAGATATCGATCACGTCCGGAATCCGTTTGACCGGTCGGAAGTTGGACAGATGGACGAGGATAGGCTCGCCCTGGGGGGCAAATTCGCCGCGTCGGCAATTGGCGTCGGCGGGCTGGAATACGTCGCAGTTGACGAAGTTCGGAATCACTTCCACCGAACGTTGGATATTGAGTTCGCGCAACGTCACCGTGCGAAGGTATTCGGAGATGGCTGTTACCCCGTCGCTCTGTTCGATGGAGAACCGCGTGATGGGCAGATAAGAGCGATCCACGCCTACCAGTGTAATGTCCGTTCCATGCAGTGTGGTGACAAAGGGAAGGCGGTGGGGGTTTCGCATCGCCCTGGCCAAATAGGCGCTCACCGAGTGAGGGATAGCATAATGGACATGCAGTAGATCGAGCGATTCGTGCGCTGCCACGTTCACCATCTGCGTGGCCAAGGCCAGTGTGTAGGGAGGATGATTAAATAACGGGTAGTTGAGCATTTCCACTTCGTGGAAGTGGATGCGCTCGGAGGGTTCGGTCATGCGAACGGGGACGGCGTAGCTAATAAAATGAATGTCGTGTCCGCGCGCAGCTAATTCCAGACCCAGCTCAGTGGCGACTACACCGCTTCCGCCATAGGTGGGGTAACAGGTTATGCCGATTTTCATGGGATGCCTTCAAGACCTGCTCCGACCCCGCGGATGCTAAGAGGGGGGAATTTTCTTCTTCACCGCTCCGCCCGCCAGGACCACAATTCCCGTAACTGTCTTGTGATCGCCCCTTTGCTCGTAGTTAACCAGAACATTGGTGCCAGGTTTCAGTTTCGTCAGCTTGAGCTTGCCCCCGTCGGCGGTAACGACATGGATTTTCTTCTTAATGGGGAAGATTTCTGTGGCATTCCCCTTGATGGCGTCCACATTCAAAACCTCGCTCTCCAAATCGATGGATCTCACGATGCCGTTAAACTGCTGATGCGTCGGTCCGCCGGAAGTGATCTTATCGAGAACTGGGACCTTGGTCTTGTGCTGCTCCTGTGCCTTGATCGTGGTCCGGTGAGGCAAGCCCCACAGGACCAGGGCGACGAAAAGGCCGACCAGAAACCTGAAGGGAACCATGGTCCGCGAAGGGCCTGTTAGGGGACAAGTGGGGACAACAATCGTCGTTGTTGAGCCTATGGCTGGCTGATAGTAGGACGTTGAATTAGGAATCACTGTTCCGCTCGCGAGTGGGATTAAAAGCGCGTCATTATCCTAGGCGCGGAAAGTTACACTGTCAAGGGCCGTCGCAACGCTCCAGCGTGAACGATAACCTCCAAGCTCCACGGTAGAGAGTTCTTTGGCCCGCGGCCAAGTGAGAGATCCGTCGCCTGGTTATGAACCGCATCCCGCGTGGGGTTCACTGGACGGGCTGGAATTCCGCACCTAACCTTGTCCAAAGTCGTCTTGCCCGTTTTCGGGAAGACGATTGCCATTCCCAGTGCTCCCGTGCTTGTTTTCGTTCTCCTTATAGATATAGCGGACGGCGGACTTCATGATAAGGAGGTTGGGTTCGTTCGCCCTGTGGACCTTGATGCAATTCTTGTCGTACCACTCGATGACGCCGTGGATGACTTCGTCCCCGCTGAGGACTACCACCATGGGTGTTCGCGCCTGCATTTGTTTCAAGTAGTAGAAGTTCTCGGCGTTGGTTTGTTCAGGAGGAGCAGGCTTCTTGCGTGGCAGGCGTGCGCCCATTTGGTCCTGGACCTCGGACAGCGTTGGGCGGATGAGTCGTCGGTTCATAGTACTTCACTCCTTCGGCCTGGTCTCCCGAGGCCTCAAGTTCAGAGCTTCTCCCTGTGGAATTCGCGCTCAGGTGCTCTATTAACTAGACGCTGGCTTTGGCACTTGGGTTTCTTCCCGGTCGGCAAAAAGAGCCCTTCGAGGGACAAAGCCGCGAATGACTTATATGCTACCACGAAGTCTTCGGACTCGCAATGGTGGAGTTCATGGTGGAGTTCATGGATTGGGAACCGATCTCAGTCATTCCCGCGAATCTACTCCGCAAACCTTTGGAAATGTGCTGTCGTCGGACTGGATTCCTCCCGCAGAGCGGGACGGGAATGACCGGCGGCTCGAGTGGATCCCCATTCCAAATGACACCAGTACCCATGGATTGTAAACGTTCATGGACGCTTTGCTTTCAAAAGCAGGATGGAGAATCTCAAGCTGTGGCGCGAGCGAGGAGTCTGGTTGAGGCGTTTAACGCGCCTGGGCCTTGGATCTCGCCGAAACTTCTAATCCCAACGCCTCAAAGCCGAGTTGCTGGTTTACGTTGCGGATTTGCAGCCGGTAGGCTTGGTCGAGGCCGGACTTTAAGAGTTCAATTCCCTGGATCCCCAGGCCGGCCGCCCAAGCCTGAAGGCGCGGGAGCACATCCACGTTGGTCAGGTCGGCTCCCGGTCCTTGCAAGAGCACGTGAAGCAGGTCACGCAGAAGGGAATAGCCGATGTCGAGTGTGGCTTCGAAATCGTCCCGGCGTTCGGCGAGCGCCTTTGCCGAATCAAAAAGTGGCCGCCAGTCCGCGCCACCGGAGGAAGCGGGAACACGGCGCGCTACGGCTTCCAGGAATTCCAACCAAGGCTTGCGACGCTGTTCATAGGCTGCAAGATCGAAGCTCCTGGCTTTGGCCACGCTGCCAGACGCCACACGCGCCGCGAGGAGCACCTGTGTTTTGGTCAAGCGTTCCTGCTTGGCCAGCAGTTCGAGGATGGCAGATTCATCCACGGGCTGAAAGAGAATCTGCAAACACCGGGAGCGGATGGTCGGGCGCAGCTCGTAAGGATTGGAGCAAACGAGAATAAAGGAGGTGGTTTCGGGGGGTTCTTCGAGCACTTTCAGCAGAAGATCCACCGCCTGCCAGTGAACCGTTTGTGCCTCATCAATGATAAAGACGCGTCGCGGGAACTGGAAAGGCCGGGTATAAGCCACATGGCGCAGTTGCCGGATTTGTTCCATCAGGATGAAGCGCGTGAGGGGTTCGAGGATCTGGAAATCGAAATAGACTAACCCTTCAACCCGTCTTGCCGCCTCTTTGATTTCCCTCCGGCGCGCCAGGTCCTCTTGCGCAGCGGTGAACATCTGCTCGGCCCTAAGGCATCGTGGACAGGCATCGCAGAAGTCGCCATCACTTCGCTCGCACACCAACGCTTTGGCCAGCATCCGCGCCAGAGTTTTCTTGCCCACCCCGTCAGGACCCGAGAACAATAGCGCGCCAGGAACACGGCCGCCTGCCACCATCTCGCGCAGGCTCGCGAGGGCTTTGGAGTTTCCGATGAATGAATCAAAAGGCATAAAATGGGGACTGGGGGCTAGGGGCTGGGGCGATTTTGGATTTTCCACCGGTTTCTGCTTACCGATTTTGGGTGCAAGGGGGACAGCAATCCAAAATCCAATCCAAAATCTAAAATCTCTTCAGCCGCCGAGCCAGAAAAGCGTCAACGAGCTTGCGAATCTCCGCCTGGACTTCCGGCACCGGCCCGTCCGCCTGCACAACCTTCACCCTGCGGGGTTCCTTGCGCGCGATGACCAGGTATGCGTCCCGAACTCTTTTGTGAAATTTCAAGCCCTGCAATTCGAACCGTTCCTGCTTTGATTTCCGCCCTGATTCGCGTCCTTGGGCCCGCTTAAGAGAGAGAGAGGGAGCAAGATCCAGAACAATAGTCAAGTCAGGCTGGGTGCGAGCGCAGATGATGCGGTCGAACGCCCGGACAGTCTCCACGCCCAACTCTCGCCCATATCCCTGATAAGCGAGCGAGGCGTCATTATAACGGTCACTCACCACAATTTCGCCCTGGGCAAGCGCCGGCCGGATTACCTCCTGCAAGTGCTGCGCGCGGGCCGCGTAGATTAGAGCCAGCTCTGCCAGGGGAGCAAGCCGAGTGGTTGTCGAGGCCAAGAGGATTTTCCGAATGCGCTCGCCCACCTTCGTGCCGCCGGGTTCGCGAGTGACGCGCACCGCGAGCCCGCGCTTCTTCAAGTGCTGAACGAGGAGACGGAGTTGAGTGCTCTTTCCTGTCCCATCTATTCCTTCCAGCGTGATGAAAAGGCCGTAACTCATTTTCTTTCGTCAAAGGTCCGTCGTTCGTAGCTCTTCAGAAACTCTGCTCGTCGCCAGGGACGACTGACCACGGACAACTGGTAAGAAAGGAATCGTAACATTCGGAGTTACCCTCGAACAAGGGGCCTTCTTGCAGGTTACTTTCACACAAACTTTTCAAGGCGGTCCAATGGTAGAATAACCTAATTTGGTGGCGGAAGTTGGGCGCTGCCAGAACGATGCTTGCGAGTTGTCGTTATGGGTCTCAAGGAAAACGTGGCGCAAGTGCGGGAGCGAGTTGCCGCCGCGTGCCGGCGTAGCCGCCGCGGGCCGGACGACGTGAAGCTGGTGGCAATTTCAAAAACCTTCCCGCCGGAGTGTATCCGCGCGGCGTATGAGGCTGGGCTGCGCGATTTTGGTGAGAACCGCGTGCAGGAAGCTATAGCCAAGCGGCCGGCGCTTTCGGATTTGAGCATCACGTGGCATTTGGTGGGCCACCTTCAGAGCAACAAAGCCCAGGCCGCACGAGAACTGTTCCACTGGGTGCATTCCGTGGACTCGTTTCGACTTGCTCAGAAACTGGACCAGGTGGCGGCCTCGGGTGCTGGCCGCTTGCCGGTGCTGCTGGAAGTCAACCTGGGCGAAGAGGCGAGCAAGGCGGGAGTTGGGGAGTCAGAAATAACCCCACTCGCCGAGCAGGTCAGTCGGCTTGGAACGCTCGAGGTTCGTGGTTTGATGGTTATCCCACCGTTCCTCGACGACCCCGAGCTGGTCCGGCCCTATTTCCGGCGGCTCCGGGAGTTGGCTCAGAAGATTGAATCGAAAAACATCGCCAACCTCTCCATGCAGGAGCTCTCGATGGGCATGAGCCACGATTTCGAAGTCGCTATCGAAGAAGGGGCAACCATCATCCGAGTGGGAACCGCTATCTTCGGAGTGAGGAGCTAATTCGACGGGGAGGCAGAAGGCAAAAAGCAGAAGGCAGAAAGCAGAAAGCAGTAGGCAGTAAGCAGAAAGCACGAGGCAGAAAGCAGGGGTAGCGCAGGTCCCGCTCTCCGGACCTGCGGCCCTTCAAAGGCAGTAGCCAGTGGGCAGCAGGGGGTGTTTCCCCCACCGACGGTCTGTCTTCCCACCACAACGGACCACGGGCCACTGACCCGCCGTGGCGGGACAACTGACCATGCCCGACTTCAAAGTCGAACAAGAAACAGTCTCTTTCTGGCTCAAGGTTAAGCCTCGCTCCGCCCGCGAGCGCTTGGCCTATGACTCTACCGGAGAACTCCGCCTGGAGCTACATGCGCCACCCACCGAGGGTGAGGCCAACGAGGCCTGTGTCTATTTTTTCGCACGTGCATTACGCTTGCCGCAAGCGTGTGTGGCCATTATCTCCGGGCGAAAATCTCGCCGGAAGCTCATTCGCATCACGGGCCGGTCAGCCGAGGAGACGCTCGCGGGTATCAAGGCGCTGGCAGCGCGTGACCGAAATAAGTGATGCGCCTGCCCCGCTTAGAGGAGACAAGACATGAGAATGCAGCCCGTAGTTTTTAAAGAGAGTTCCCTTTATTGGCTCATTTTATTCTGGCTGGGTATGGCCATGTTCTCCATTTGCACTGTTGCCTTGGCCGAGACGGCAATCGCCCCGAAACAGACCAGATCTCGTTCCTTTTCGGTTGTTCCGCCCGAGATCGTGGCCGACAGCGGCGATGGTGCCTTTCGACGGAAAGAGATCCAACCGGGGGAGATCCGACTCGGGGAGATACTCGCCGCCATGACGCTCGCCCAGCAAGCGCCTGCTGCCCCGGCAGCAGCGCCCGAATCTGTCCCAGGACATAAGGAAAGCGCAACCGCCGCCATCTTCAGTCCGGACGGCCGTCTTGTCGCTTCGGGAGACGACGGTGCGGTGTACGTTTGGGAGGTGGCTACCGGCAGGGCTTTGCACCACTTCCAGACTGAGATTTCCCATGTCCATTTCAGCCCCGACGGCCGCTTTCTGGCAGTGGCTGGCCGTAGGAATCTTCTGGATGTTTACGACCTCCAGACCGACCGGCCGGCCTTCTACTTGACGGGGGATCCGGCGGTCGACCCTCTGCTGGATCCAGCTGCTGCCGAGTTGTCGTTGCGTGATTTTGCCTTCAGCCCCGATGGCAAGGTGTTGGCTGCCATTGTATACTGCCGCCGCCTGAAGCCGTTCAAGCAGATCCTTCTACCGGTGTTGTGGGATGTTGCCTCTCGCAAGCTGATCCACTCATTGCCGGAAGTTCGCACGGCGTTAACGCCGAGGGATCCCGCGGTCTACGTGAAGTTCAGTCCGGATGGGAAACTTCTCGCCATCGGGTCGCCTATAGTTAGTGTGGAGAGGGTAGACTTCGGCCTGGGGACTGTGGAGGGGGCAACCTTCCTCGACGCGACTAGCCGCGTCAAGCGGGGCGTCATCCGGCTCTGGGATACGGCAGCATGGAATGAAGTGCGCGCACTTTCCTTCCCCAAAAAACCGTGGTGGCTCGGCGAGTTCTCTTTCAGCCCTGACGGCAAGATCCTCGCGGCGGCCTGTGAGAAGAGTGTACTTCTGTGGGACGTCTCCTCCGGCCAACTCGCGCGCACCTTGACGGGGCTTGTGGAATTTGCGAATGGCATTGCTTTCAGCCCCGACGGTCGCTGGCTCGTTGCCACCGAACTCGCCCAAGATAAGGCCGTCGCATGGGATCTTGTCTCCGGCCAGCAGTCGGCTAGCTTTGGATTTCCTGGGCAGCAGAAAGAACGGGAATTTAGGCAGTTTGGGTTCAGCCCCGACGGGAAACTCCTCGCGTTTCCTGCCAGCACCGGTGATATTCATCTTGTCGAGCCGCTTACCGGCAAGGTGGTCCGCACCTTCGGCACTGCCCGAAGTCTCGAGGTGATGGGGCCTTTCCGTCTCCTGCGGGAAGGCGCGCTTGAGAGTTACATAGAGCCGCCCCCCAGTATCCCCTTCTTTACGAAGAAAAACCTGCCGAGCAACTTCAGCTTCTATACCTGTGAAGTCGATCTGGAAAATCTGTCCGAGCAGGCGGAATACCTGACGGCCCCCACCGAGTTGTGGGGTATCGGAAGAGAATTGGTGGGAAAGCCCTTCATGGCGGGGTTCAAGCCCGCCTTCCCACTGCTCATGGTGCTTCCCACTGGGGGAGCGGGAGCCAGCAAATTCGAACTCACACTTGGCAAGCCCACCTCGGTCCGTTTTTCCGAATACCAACTGTCGGGCGTGCCGATGACAAGCGTCAAGGTGGAGCCCCACAGTAGGGCCACGCTTCAGCTCGTTTTCATGGCCCCCGCAAGCCACTATTGTCTGTATCTCAACATCAAGCAGCCCACGATCGGCGATTTTGTGGATCTGCACCGGTGATATTCATCTTGTCGAGCCGCTTACCGGCAAGGTGGTCCGCACCTTCGGCACTGCCCGAAGTCTCGGGGTGATGGGGCTGTTCCGTTTCCTGCGGGAAGGCGCGCTTGAGAGTTACATAGAGCCGCCCCCCAGTATCCCCTTCTTTACGAAGAAAAACCTGCCGAGCAACTTCAGGTTCTATATCTGTGAAGTCGATCTGGAAAATCTGTCCGAGCAGGCGGAATACCTGACGACCCCCACCGAGTTGTGGGGTATCGGAACGGAATCGGTGGAAAAGCCCTTCGTTGGGTTCAAGCCCGCCTTCCCACTGCTGATGGTGCTTCCCACTGGGGGAGCGGGAGCCAGCAAATTCGAACTCACACTTGGCAAGCCCACCTCGGTCCGTTTTTCCAAATACCAACTGTCGGGCGCGCCGATGACAAGCGTCAAGGTGGAGCCCCGCAGTGGCAGCAACTCCGCACCAGGGGGTATTGAATTCCGCGGCACTCTGGTAGTGCGAAGCCGAGTCCAGGCTGCGGGGACACTTAGATTCAGCCTGCCGGGCATCCGAATCGCAACGTTCGTGTCTTAGCGGTACACCTCCTTGCGGGGGAAGCTGGGTTCGGGCTGCTTAGGTTATCGATGGCCGGTCCTCGCCCTCAGGTTCGGCCGTCGGCGCGCCGGCAACGCGCCCCAGCGGACAGATCTAACCGGACGGTCGGTCGGGTATCAAGGCTTGACGCTGACTTCTACCTTCCTGTACACGTCAGGCACATCTTCAGCCAGCTTCGCGTGGAACGTCCGGAAAAGGTCGGCGACCAGGAAACGTACCTCCTCCTCGGCGAAAATCCGGGTCAGCCGCCTGTGAGGCTGTACCTCAGCCAGCAGTCAGGGCTGCTGGTACGCTTGGTGCGCTACGTCGAGACGCCGCTGGGGCGCAACCCCACGCAGATTGACTATGCTGACTATCGCGACGCCGAGGGCGTCAAAGTCCCCTTCCGCTGGACGATTGCTCGGCCCGGCGGGCGCTTCACCATTCAGGTTGACCAGACCCAACAGAACCTCCCCATCGACGACGCGAAGTTCGCTAAGCCCACCGAGCCCCCGGCGCCGGCACAAAAGCCCACTCCGCCCTAGTGTCCTGAGTCAGAAGTTAGCTGACAAAGTCTTCCCGTTTCGGGTGGCCGTTCCACAGCCCCGGCAGGGGCGTAATCCCGCGTACGCGGGACCAGGGCGCCAGCCCTTGGGGAAGGAGTCCTCATCCCGTCCCGCAGAGCGGGACACCCCTCTCCCGCGCGGGCGGGAGAGGGGACGGGGGAGGGGGAGGGGGAGGGTTCTCCTACCCACGGCTGAGAACGTGTGAAAAAATTGCGTTGTGGCGGCGCGTCGTAGGGGCAACCCTTGTGGTTGCCCCAGGGCGGCCACAAGGGCCGCCCCTACAACGCGATTTTTTCACAGCTTCTGACGCCGTGGGCTACCCTCTTTCGCCCCGACAAGTCGGGGCTGACTTCATCAACGAACTTCTGACTCAGGACATTAGCCGCGAATATCGCCCCTCGGGGCTACGCCGCCGGGGGACAAATCATTTCGGACTTGCCATCGGATGGCGCAAGGGGGGCCGCTTGCGGCGCCCTCGTTTGCGGTGGGCAGGGCAAGCCCCGCGTCTACGCTTGGGGCGGCAATTGCCGCGCCTCGTCAAATCGCTCCCGCGATTTTCGCCTAAGCTCCGGCCGAACTCGCGCAGTCACCATAGGCGTCGTGTGTTGGGAAAGCGCCCAGTGCATTACATTTGGCGGTCTGAACACTATCAAGAACAACGACATCGGCGTGCAGATCTCCTTCGGAGGCGTGGGCGTCTTCACCGCTGGCACCACGATCATCGAGGGAAACTCGACGGCCGGTGTGGAAGTCACCTCCCACAGCCACGCTCGATTCGATGGCCAAAGCAAAGTCCGCAACAATGGCTCAACAACCGAACCTTTACGCGCGGGGATTTGGGTTGACGGCACCTCGCAGGTCTACATGCAGGGAGGCAACGAGGTTACCGGCAACATTGGTCCGGGCATCGTAGCTGATATCAATTCCACCCTCGATGTAACGGACGCAACGATCAGCGGGAACACGGAGGAAGGCATCCGGCTCCGCCGCATGTCGATCGCGGAAATCCAGGGGGCAACAGCCACGGCAGGCAACAGCGGCGGGCCGCTGACCTGTGACGCCACCTCCCTCGTCATCAGCCGGCTAATTGGCAGGGGTGGGAAGTGCAGCAATACCGAGGTACCACCCGGCCCCAAGCCGCGAACGGCCTCAGCGCTAGGCATGGCGCCCTATGCAGAAGCAATGATGGAGCAGGCGCGGCGCATGGCCGAGCTTTCCAAGGGGCCGAAGTAATTGTCTATTCCGGATTCCCTTACTGATTCAGGAGGGGGAGGGGTGGCCACGTGCAGAACCATGCCACCCGCTCCCCTCCTCGGAGGGGTCCGGAGTGCTTTATTCCCCCCAAAGCTTGGCGTAACTTGCTAACCCTTCTCCTCGGTTAATAATCCCCCTTCACGTCTGCAAACGGAGAGGTGTCTATGGAGCGTCGGGTGCAAGTGCCGTTCCAATTCATCGCTCCTAAACAGACGGCAGACGGTGCATTCCCGGAAATCCACTTGCTGTCTGGAGGGGTTGACGCCAAACAGTTGGAACGGCACTGGTCGTTCTGGCTGTGGTGATTGGGTTGGCGGTGCCATCGTTTGCTGCCGAGCTAAAGATTTTGCGCGGATTCTTGGCTTGCTGGAATCGGGCAGCGTCACCCGCGAGCAAGTGGCGCGGCTGGCCGCCCGGCACGGATTGGCGGATGCGTGGACGCGGTTCGAGGCGAGGTTCCTGTCTCCGGAGCTATGAGGATGAGGGTGTCCCGTCCCGCCGGAGGTGAGTTCGGACCAGATAGCGGAAATGGACTCTGTGTCTCTTGACAGGCGCCAGCCAATAGGCTAGGATGATAGGTGAGGCTGGGGCAATGCTGAATGCTGAATTCTGAGTTTTGAAGTGTATAGTGAATAGTGAATTATGGATTGTGAGTTGCCTCTTCACTTCTCGCTACCGCCGACTGCTTACTGCCGACTGCCTACTGCCGACTGCCCACTCCTTACTGCCTACTGCCTACTGCATTCGAGGGAGGCGGGATGGAGAGGGCTCTTCGCAGGCATGGCAGCCCCAGACAAGATGTCACCGCCGACAGGGAAAGAAAAAACTAGTAAGTATAAAAAATGAACGAACGACTCGGGAATGTCTATGAAAACAAAGGGTCGGTCTCCAAGAGGCGGGGGCAAAGCTGCAATGTTATAGAAAACAAAGGTAGTTACGCGTTGAAAGCAGGAATGTTGTTGAAACTAAAGGTAGTTAGTGTTTGGTAGGTGGTAGGTTGGGAAGAAGGACAGGGTCCGGGTGTCAGGTGTCAAGTGATAGGTACCCAGTGTCAGGTGCCAAGTCACGGGCAGTGGAGCTGGGGCAAAGCTGAATTCTGAATTGTGAATTCTGAAGGGTGAATTATGGATTGTGAGTTGCCTCCTTACTTGTCGCCCCCGCTGAGTGCCTTCTGCCTTTGAAACGCCGCAGGTCCGGAGAGCGGGACCTGCGCTACGCCTGCTTACTGCGGCCTGCCTACTGCATTTGAAGGAGGGGGGACGGAGAGACGTCTTCCAGGGATTGGCTGGTGGACCTGGAGAGGTTCGAACTCTCGACCTCATGACTGCCAGTCATGCGCGCTCCCAACTGCGCCACAGGCCCTTCAGTCTGACATACAATTTCTATCATGGCGGGAAGCGGCTGTCAATGCAGAGATAGAACCAGCCAAGCATTTTTGGAACAAACCTCCGCCCCCTGGTGTCAATAGGAATGGACCAGGAAGGCAAGCGCGGTCTTGCAGTTGAAGCGGGGAAGTGGTATCGTATGGGCGTCATGGACACCGCGCGAACCGTGGGGATGGCGCTCGAGCGGGCGCTTCCCGCAATCAATGAAGAGGCGCCGTTGGTTGCGGAGCTGAAGGCAGGCTCCGAAGAGGCTTTCGCTTACTTGCTGGGAGTTTACCAGAACCCGGTCTTCAACCTCGTCTCGCACATTCTCGAGAACCAGGCTGAGGCGGCGGACGTTTTGCAGGATGTGTTCATCAAGGTCTTCAAAGGAATTCGGCAGTTTCACGGTGACAGCACTCTGAAGACCTGGATTTACAGGATAGCCGTCCACGAGGCTTCAAACCACCGGCGCGGTTGGATGCGGCGTCATTGGCACGAACCCCTTTCCATCGACGACACGGGTGCGGAAGTTGCTCTGTCGGCGGCAGAAGCGCGGGCCAGCTCTGAAACTCCCTATCGGCTCCTCGAGCAGGCGGAGCGGCAAGAACTGTTGAGGCGGGCGCTCGCCAGCCTGGCCCAGCCTTATCGAACCGTAGTGGTTTTGCGGGAGATCGAGGGGTTGGCCTACGAGGAGATTGCGCAAGTGACGGGGATGGCGGAGGGAACCGTAAAATCCCGTCTGAGGCGGGGCCGGCAATTGCTTCGCAGGAAACTCGTGAGTTGTTTTGGCAAAGCCCATGTTTGAAGGATGCGTCGAAATTCGGAATCACTATTCGGATTACCTGGATGGTCTCTGTGAGCCCCAGGTACTGAAATCCATCCGGTTTCATCTGAACTACTGCGGGTCCTGCCGGCGCGAGCTGGAAGTGTGGGAGAGCGTGCGGGCGGACCTGCGCGGGATGCCCCGTAGTCAAGTTCCTCGTGAACTGGCCTTGCGATTACGGGTTGAGGTCTCCCAGGGCCTGCATAGAAATCTGCTCGAGCGGCTACGGGTGTGGATGGATAACGCCCTTCAGCCCATGCTCTTGCCAGCCTCGGGCGGGGTACTGGCGGCCATCGTTTTCTTTTGCCTGATCATGGGTTCAGTGGTTGTCCCGGCTACCAGTACTCCGGATGTGCCCCTGGCTTTTGTGACGCCGCCCCGCGTGCGCGAGTTGGCGCCCTTTGACTTCAATACCGGCGACGCGCCGGTGGTGGTGGTCACCCGCATCGACGCGGGTGGCCGCGCGACGGGGTATCGCGTATTATCCGGCGGGACCTCCCCGGAGCTCATCCACCAACTTGACCGGGTTATTTACTTCAGTAATTTCCAGCCCGCGACTTGGTTTGGCAGGCCCACGGATGGCCAGGTAGTCCTCTCCTTGCGGCGAATCACAGTCCGAGGCTAGTCTGTTTGGTGGCGATTATTTTGGAGGCTATCCCCTCAATTTCCCCGTATCCCGTCGTCAGGTGTGATTGCTTCTCTTCTGCCTCACCCAGGCTGAGGCCCCACCAGTGTCTCTGTCTGGGGATAGGTGTGCTCGCCCTGCTGCTAGCCGCACCTTCGGCCCCTGCTCAGCAACAGGAGGGCAACGTCATTCTGGAGTCGAGCGAGCAAGTTTTTTGCGTGATGGCGGCGCTCAACGCCGGCGGATATGACGCCGGTCTTGGCCTTGCGACGGGAGACAATGCGCGCGAGGAAGCGAGGGAGTATCTGGAGCAGGCCCATGCGCCGGTGGCGAAAAGGCTGGAGAACTTTTACTCGGAGCACCGCGTGGAGGGCGACCCTGGCGCGGACCTTGGTCAATACGTTTCCTTGGCCCTTCTGCTGGGGCCGCCTCCGGATTTCAAATTGGTGGTTCCTCAGACCGACCTTCCCCCGGATGCCAGGGCAGTATCCGGGCTGGTTCCGCTCTTAAAAACCCTTTACGTACAAGCAAAACTCCATGAGCTCTGGTCTCGATTGCAGGCGCGCTACCAGGCAGCGGAGCTTCGATATTCCGCTGCGGTGCGCCAAGCCATTTTCATGGCGGATGTGTACTTCCGCCTTCCCGCGGGTGGGTATCTGGGGCGGACCTATCGGATCGACCTCGACCTGCTAGGGGCGCCGGAGCAGGCGCAGGCGCGGATTTACGGAATGAATTACTATATGGTGGTTACGGCCTCCAGGCGGTCCAAGATAGACGAAATCCGTTACCAGTACCTGCACTTTCTCCTCGATCCTCTCGCCGCCAAATACGCCCCGGAGATCAATGAAAAAGCCCGGCTGCGCGGAATCGCCTACCGCGCGCCGGCTCTGGCCTCTTCTTTCAAGGAGGATTTCCCACTGCTGGTCACACAATGCCTGATCAGGGCTGCGGAATTGCGCCTCGACAAGCGCCCGCAGGCGGAAGCCGAGAAAAGTCTGCAGGAGATGACGGCGTCTGGTCTGATCCTGGTCCGTTATTTCTACGAGTCTCTGGCGGTCTTTGAGAAGCAAGAGGCCTCCATGACCGTCTTTTACGAGCCAATGATCCATGGGATTCACCCGCTTGAAGAGGAGCAGAGGCTTGCTAAGGTTACGTTTGCCCCCGCGCCCACTCCTCCCGTCCAGGCAGCCGCGCCCGCTGCAAAGACAGAGGAAGAGCGGTTGCTCGATCAAGGCGACAACCTTTTTTACCGAGGTCGATACAGCGACGCGAAGTTGGCTTACCAGGAGGTGCTCGAGAAAACTGATCCTAAAAGCGAGCGTGCCCTCTTCGGGTTGGCCGTCGTAGCGAGCAACATGCGCAAGCCGGATCTGGCAGAAGAGTATTTCCAGAAAACCCTGGAAGCGGCCCGCGATCTCCGTCTGGTGACGTGGTCGCACATTTATCTAGGTCGGCTGTACGACCTGCGGGGAAAGCGCAATGACGCGCTGGCCCAATACCGCGCGGCGTCGTTAACTGCCGCCGCCTATCCGATGGCCTTGCGGGCCGTACAGGCCGGCGAGGCACAACAGTTCGGCTCCAAGGAAGAAACTCATAAGTGAGAAGAGCTGTGTGTTACGTGTGATTGACACCTGGGCGTTGTTCTTGTACGCTCAGCGCAACGGATCTGATGTGGAATCGCACAAGATGAATTTGGAGAATCGAGAGCCATTATGAGAATCAAACGAATCCTTTGGGTATTGGCAGCATTCGCTTTTACCAGTCTTCCATACGCGCAAGGGGGGCAGGCGTCGACCCAGTCAGCGACATCTGAAGCGACCAAGGCCCAGATGGCGGCCCAGAGCCGGGGCCAGACCGGGATAATCGCACAGAGCCACGCACAGGGGCCTGTCCCGATGACCGAGAAGGAAGTGACGAAGGAAATCAAGAGTGCCCCTGCGGAAACAGTGATCAAAGATGTGAAGGAGCGCGGAGTGAATTTTGAAATGACTCCGGACATCGAGAAAAAACTCCGCAAGGCGAAGGCTACAGACGAGGTGGTGGAGGCCGTCCGACGTGCGGGGCCGAAGGTCCGTGCGCAAATGGCAAGAATGAGTATGGGACTAGGCCAGGGCGGGGCTGTGGATATCCCTAAAGAGCAAGTTCAGGCGTTCGACGCAATCAAGAGCGAGTTGGACCCTGATAAGGCTATTGCGCTTGTCGGAGACTTCGCCAGCAAGTATCCCCAAAGCCCCTTACTCAGCTATGTTTACTCTTACGGCGCAAATGGTTATCAACAAAAGGGTGATGCGGACAAAGTCGTTGAGTACGCTGAAAAAGGCTTGAAGTTGAAACCTGATAACCTCATATGCTTGATTCTGAGCCTTGGGATGTTGCCCCAGCCACAGTACCTCAACAATCACCCGGCCGACCGAGGCAAGATTCTGCAGGAAGCAGTGAGCGAGGCCAGTCGTGCGCTGCAGCTTATCCTTCAGCTTCCGAAGCTACCCAATGAGGCCGATGTGGATCATCAGAAGCGCTTGGACCAGATTGCCTCTTCCGTTCACGGATCCCTCGGCATGATCCACCTTGACTTGGCGTCCGAGGCCCTGGCTGGCCCGGATAAAGATGAGTTGGCGAAGGCTGAGCAGGAACTCAAGACCGCCGTGACCACGACTGACCGTCCCTATCCCGGTGATTACTACCGTATGGGGGAGGCTTATGCGTTGGATGGCAAGTTGGACGATGCCATTGGAGCTTTCACGAAGGCCGGCGAAATGGGCCAGGGTACAATGATTAAGGCTTACGCCGATCAGCGGGTCGAGGAACTGAAAAAGAGGAAGGTCCAGGGTTCGGCCGCCCCAAAACCTTAGCATGTGGCTGCAGCCTCCAGGAACCCTGAATGGCGCGGGGGATTCGCTGGGTCGGGGAGTCAGCGGGAGATCACGGACTCGCCAATGCCCTCACCATCGTGTAGCGCCTTGAAGGCATGACTGAGAATCCTTTTCATCGCTTGCAAGACTTGATCGGCTACCGGTTCCAGAATCCCCAGCTTCTCTTGGAAGCACTCACTCACTCTTCCTACGCGCAGGAAACTCCCGGGCGTTGTCGAGACAACGAGCAACTTGAATTCCTGGGCGATGCGGTCTTGAATTTCCTGGTGAGTGTTGCATTGGTTAACGCTTTTCCTGAGTGGGAGGAGGGAAAACTGACTCGGGCGCGGTCGCGCTTGGTGGCGGCGGCGCATCTCAGTCGTGTCGGGGCGCGGCTGGAACTCGGAACCTATCTGCGGCTTGGGCGGGGGGAAGAGAAGACTGGCGGGCGTAACAAGTCTGCGCTCTTTGTGAACGCTTTGGAAGCGCTCGTGGCTGCGCTCTTCCGAGACGGCGGACTGGAGGCCGTGGAGGGGTTCGTCGCGCGCTTTATTCTTCCGGCGGATTTGGCCGCGTCCGGGGATGAGTTGTTTTCGGTCGATTATAAATCTGCGCTTCAGGAACATCTTCAGGCGGTTCGCAAGTCGCCGGCAGAGTACCAGGTTGTGGAGGAGACGGGGCCCGAGCACCAAAAAACCTTCACCGTGGAAGTGCTGGCGAGTGAGAACGTGGTGGCGCGTGGGCGAGGGACGAGCAAGAAGGCTGCCGAACAGGAAGCGGCACGAATCGCACTCGAACGCCTGGGCGAGAAGTCTGTAGGAAATGGCTGAACCTTATAAGAAATCTTCGACGCGGGACACCTTTGAATCTCTGGTGGTTACGGTCATCCTGGCCGTCTTCGGAACCACCTTCGTCATTCAAGCTTTCAAGATCCCCACCGGCTCGATGGAGAACACCCTGTTGATCGGCGACCACCTGCTGGTTAACAAGTTTGCCTTCGCTTACCAATCCGGTGTGCTGGCTCGCTTTCTGCCCTATCGGGACGTTCACCGCGACGACATCCTTGTGTTTAAGTTCCCGGGATCATCGGAGGAGCAATCTGAGCCCGGCGAACACTTCGTGAAGCGTGTCATCGGTTTGCCGGGTGACCGGGTCCGAATCTTCCATCGGCAGGTCTATGTGAACGGGCAACCCCTCGCCGAGCCTTTCGTTTACCACGCCTTTCCGGATGTGCTCTGGTCGGGAGATGATTTCCCACCTCCTGACTCGGAGTATCTCCATGGAGCGGCGGCGCTCTGGAGCGCCGAAATGGCCAGTTATGTCAAGGGGGGAGAGCTCGTGGTTCCTGCGGGGAAGTACTTCGTCATGGGAGATAATCGCGAGCAGAGTTGGGACAGCCGGTTTTGGGGGTTCGTCCCCCGCGAGTTGATCTCGGGCCGCCCCCTGTTGATTTACTGGTCGTACGAGACTCCTCGTGACGAGTACATGCGCACTGCATGGAGCGACAGGCTCTCTCAGACCTTTAGTTTGCTGATTCACTTCCCCACCAAGACGCGCTGGCGGCGCACCTTGATGATTGCACGCTGATGAGCCCACGGGTCCACCGACGCGGTCGCATCGTCTTGCTGGCCCTTCTCCTGAGCGGGGTCGCAGCGTGGCTCATTCCCTCTTATTTCAGCGCAGAACGCTACCGCCGCCGTCTGGAGGCGGCGCTGGAGCGTGCCCTGCACCGTCAGGTCACTTTCGGTGAGGTGTCTGTGCGCGTGCTGCCGCGACCGGGCTTCGTCATTGAAAACGCCGCTATTCAGGAGGACCCCGCTTTCGGGTCCGAGCCCTTCACCCGCGTTGATCGTATCGAGTGCGACATCCGCTGGCAAACTTTGCTGGGCTCGCGACTGGATTTCTCTCATTTTCGGCTTCAACATCCGAATATTAACCTGGTCCGAGAGGTGGGAGGAGGCTGGAACTTTGAACGACTTCTCCTCCTAAGCCCAGCACCTTCCGGCGCGCCGGGGGCGCTGTCATCTTCCCCACAAGTAACCACCGGTCCACTGGATTTGGAAGTGGAAGACGGTCGCGTCAATTTCAAGTTGGGAGAAAACAAGAAGCCCTTCGCAATTACCGATTTGCGCGCGCAACTGAGTTTTGATCCGGCCAATCATTATTTGCGATTCCGGCTGGTGGGCTACCCTATCCGCACTGACCGTTCTTTGCCCACACCCGGGGCCGTGGAAGTGACTGGAGAGTGGACTCCCGGGAAAGATCTGCGTGGACCACTGAATGCTGTGGTTCGCATGCGTGAGGCACTGGTGTATGACTGGGCGCCCCTGGTGACTGGCCGCAATACGGGATTGTACGGCCTCATGGATGCCGAGCTGCGCGTCACAGGGTCGATTCGAACCCTGAATCTCGAAGGCAGTGGCCGGCTCAGTGAGCTGCATCGGTGGGAACAGATTCCACCTTCTGATCCCATGCCGTGGACAATAACCTTGCGGGGGCAACTTGATCGGGATCGGGGCCGCCTTCTGCTGGAAACTACGGAAGCGTCGTTCGCAGATTCTCATGTTCACATTTCCGGAACCATCGATCACCTCTCGAGCTCCCCAGAGTTGGATTTGGTCCTTGCACTCGAGCGTTCCCGCTTGGAGGACTTGGCGGCTCTGGCCGGGAGGCTTTGGACACTCAAAGGAGGCTTTGGAATCAGAGGACGCGTCGACGGAATGCTGGCGATCCAAGGACCGTGGGCAGAGCGACGCTACGGAGGGTTTGTGGGGGCGCGCGATGTCGTGCTCAGCACCCGCTCGGCAAGTTTCCCGGTTTCCGAAGTCGCGGTACGAATTGATAACCGCGGGGCACGGCTCGCCCCTGTACGTATTACTCTTGCACCACGTGTGGCCCTTGAAGCCGAAGGTTCACTCGAGCGAGGCACCAAGCCTCTCCGTTACGAATTGACTCTTTCCAGCAAAGCGGTGCCGCTCCGGGATGTCCTGAACTTCGGCCGCGCGCTCGGTATGCGGGCCCTCCAGGGATGGGACGCCGTGGGTTCAGGTACCGCATCGTTCCGTCTAATGGGTTCACTCCGCTTGCCCTATCGGCCCGTCCTGAAAGGCCGAGCCGAGCTGCGAGCTGCCCGCTTGGTGATTCCTGGTTTCACTGAGCCAATTAATGTCCCTCGGGCGAGCGTCCAGGTTAATGGCGATGAAATCGTGGTTAACCGCCTGCTGGCTGTCCTTGGGACCAGTGTCTTTTCCGGGCGGCTCGAACACCAAGGCGACTGGCATAGCCCCTGGACTTTCGACCTGCATGGCGACAATCTTGACCTGGGGCAGGGGGCCTTGTGGTTTGTGGCGCTCGGACGCCGCAAACCCATACCGCTGTTCCAGCGATTACCTGGTCTCGGTTCATTTGCCGCTGAGCGTGAGGCAGCCGCCAAATTATTTGCTTCCTTGAACGCCCGCGGGCGATTCTCGGCTTCCAAGGTCACCTACCGGGGAATCACGCTGGACAACCTCCAGACCAATGTGGAGGTCGTTGGCCGGGTGGTTCGACTCCCCAACGCGGCTTTCCGAGTTGGGGGTGGGCAGGGCCGTTTAATCGGGCGGATGGACCTAACGGGTAGCCCAGCTCACCTCGCCGCGGATGTTTTGTTGTCCGGCGTTGGAGTTCAAACCATTGTGACTCATCTGCCTCCCGTGCTTCGCGGAGCGCATGGGTCAATGTCCATAAGCGGGCACTTCGAGACGACGGGGTTGAGTCAGGAAGAAGTGAGCAAGAACCTGGAGGGACGTGTGACGGTCGTCGCCAGTGATCTCTCCTTGATTGGTTTTGACCCTGTCGGAGCATTTGTACGCCTTGCCGGCGAGGGGACTCTGGAGCCGCTTCGAGGTCCGGTTGGGCTTCGTTCGGTAACGCTGAATCTTCAGGTTCACGACCGCCGCGTAGTCTTGAAGAAGACCACATTGGAATTCTCGGGCGCCAGATTAAGCCTGTCCGGCGCCCAGGCCTTCGATGGGCCGGCGAATTTGCACGTCGCCGCCGACCTGCAACGTCTTCGACGCCGATGGCTAACCCGGGACGATGAGGTTGATACCGAGGCATCACCTCGCGAACTTGATTTTTTTGGGTCGCTGGACAAGCTGGCGCCGATCTCTCATACTGAGGTCTCACGGGCCAGGGAATGACGTTCAAAGGTATGAATGAACCAAAGTCGCCCCAATCGCAACTGGGAAGAGGGCCGCGCTTTGAGCCGGCGGTGTTGGATGTGCTGCTGGTGGCCTGCGCAGGCTTGACGCTATGGTTCATCCTCCCGCTGCTGACCATGGCTTGGGTTTCAGATACTTCGCAGCCGCAGAGCCCTTTGGCAGCCGCTCAGTCCCTGGAGTCCAAGATCCGTGTTCTCTCTGAGCGGGAAATTGCAGGGCCAAACTCCTTCCAGCCGATTGTGGTGACTGAAAACGAAGTCAATGCCTATCTCAAGTATCACGGGCCGGCGTTCCTGCCTGCCGGCGTTCGTGACCCCGCCGTCCGCATCACCCCGGATCGAGTTTTTGGGTCTGCGAATGTCGATTTCGGTGAGTTCAGCCGCACTGCCAGCAATCCCGCGGACTGGGGGCCCAAGGTTCTTGCCGCCATGTTCAAAGGCCCGCAGAGGGTTGCGGTTTCCAGCCGGATGGTGACGCAAAATGGCCAAGCCAATGTAAAGATCGAATCCGTGGTCGTGGGAACTACCACGGTTCCTGATTGGCTGGTAGACCTTTTGCTGGAAAACTACCTCCAGCCCCGCTACACATTTGACCTGAGCAAACCCATTGCTCTTCCCGACCACGTGATCCGGGTCGAATTGGACAACGGCGAGGCTACCTTCGTTCGTGGCCCGGACAAGAAAACCAAGCTAGTGACAAGTGACGAGTGACAAGTGGCGAGCCGAAGAAAGGTTTTGGGTGTCAGGGGGACGCCAGCGGGAGGGTTACGAGAAGGGACTCCTGGCCCTCTTCCGCTGACTTGTCGGCGCCTTTTCGACGCTCGTCACTCGTCACTTGTCACTCGTCACTGAGGTTACAGTGCCTCGTCGCTACAAATCGTATGCGGCTGAAACGGGGATCGTGTACCGGTATTTCTTTGAGTCGCGACGAAGCATCGTCCGCCCCGCCGGACTTGGGCCGGGCAGCGACTACATCTTTGTGACGGCAGCGGATCAAGGGCCGCCCTTAGCCTTGCGCGTTTTCGTTTCACAGAGGGCGATCGCTGCCTGGCGCGCTGCCCACAGCCGGGAACTCGACTCCAGTGAGCAATACGCCGCGGCGAAGATGAGGCTTTTCCGCGCCTTTGATGAGCTAGAGAACCTTCGGGAAGAGAGCCTCAATCTTGTGGTTGACGAAACAAACGTGGAGGAACTGCTCGAGGCTCTGGATTGGGCGTAGTGTGTTCTTGTGGGGTGCTGGGTCATCCATCCTAATGTCGTTCTCAGGGAAGTAGTCAGTTGTCACGCCGTGGTGGGTCAGTTGGAAGAACAGGGCTGTGGGCTCGGGCAATTCTGAGTTCTGAATTCTGAATTGCTCTCTCGCTTCCCCTTATTGCCTACTGCTTTCTGCCTACTACCTTCTGACTTCTGCTCGTCCCGCCACGGCGGGTCACTGCCCTGTGAGGTCGGAAAATGAAAACGTTTGGAAAGGTCGCATTGATCGTTTTCGTGCTCTATGTGGCGCTGCTGGGAGGGTGGCGCATACATCGTCTTGTGATGTGTGCGACCTCTTGGCAGTTGGGCTAGAGGCCACTGGCACCCCGGGAACGGCAGTGCGGAGCGCCATGGTCGCATACATGCCAAACGGCGGCACGTATGCGCCACACACCGTACGATCCCGGCTCGAGGCCGAAGTGGGTCCAGCCAGAGTGCTCGTCCAGATTGACATTCACCGGCTCAATCAGGAATCGTGGCGTGGACATCGGCATCGGGTGGGGGGAGTCATGTCCTCTGACCTCCGACGCCATCCAGTACTTCGCGAACCTTGCGTGCCAGCGCATCCGGTGTGAAAGGCTTCTGGAGGAAAACCGTGCCTGGCTCCAGCAGACCGTGGTGGACGACGGCATGATCTGCATACCCGGACATGTAGAGAACTTTCGTTTCCGGATGAAGTGGTGCCAGATGTTCGGCCAACTCCCTGCCGCTCACCTGGGGCATCACCACATCGGTCAGCAACAAATGAATGTGTTTTTTATGCCGCCCGCCAATCTCCAGCGCGTCATATGCTCCCTTGGCCTCCAACACATCGTAGCCTCTGGATTCAAGGACTCCCCTGACCAAGGAACATACTGCTTCCTCGTCTTCAACCAGGAGGATGGTTTCGCAGCCTAGGGATAGCTTATCAACAGGCGCATTGGTTGGAGCAATCACCTCAACCGCTTGATCGATTCGAGGCAGATAGACCTTAAATGTCGTACCCTTGCCCGGCTCGCTGTAAACCCAGATGTGGCCCTCGCTCTGTCTGACGATCCCGTAGGTCATAGCCAGCCCCAGTCCCGTTCCCTTACCCTGTCCTTTGGTGGTAAAGAAAGGCTCGAAGATGTGGGCTTGCGTCTCCGCATCCATCCCGATTCCGGTATCGCTCATGGCGATCATCACATAGTGGCCCGGCAAGACGCTCTCGTGGCTGCTCACATAGCTCGAATCCAGCTCGACGTTGGCCGCTTCGAGCGTCAACTGGCCACCCTGGGGCATTGCATCCCGCGCGTTCACAGCCAGGTTCATAATCACCTGCTCGATTTGTCCCGGGTCGGCTTTCACGCGACCCAGTCCGGAGGGCAGGTGCGTGACTAGCTCGATGTCTTCCCCAATCATTCGCCGCAGCATCTCATCCACGTTCGTCAGCAGGCGGTTCAGATCCAGGAGTTGCGGTTGCAGCATTTGCTTGCGGCTGAAAGCGAGCAATTGGCGAGTGAGCGAGGCAGCCCGGTCCGCCGCCTTCTTGATCTCCTCCACGGGGGGGCGCATCCCGTCGCCGGCGGAGAGTTTCTCCAACAGAAGATCGCTGTATCCAATAATGACCGTCAACAGATTGTTGAAGTCGTGAGCTACCCCACCCGCAAGGCGTCCCACCGCTTCCATCTTCTGCGCCTGGCGAAGCTGCTCCTCGAGTCGCCGGCGCTCCGTGACGTCTTCAACGATGCCGTCGTAATACAACACTCTTCCAGCATCTGTACGGAACGTTCTGGCAGACTCCCGAACAAATACCACCGACCCATCTCGTCTTTTCCAAGCCGCCTCAAGACCCCCGACTTCGCCTTCCCGCTCGATTTGCTCACGAAATGCGCTTCGGGGGTAGCCAGCCTCAAAGCTATCACCCTCAAGATTTCGAGATGCCAATTCCTGCCACGAGTCGTACCCCAACATTCGGAGCAGCGCGGAATTCGCCATCAGCACGCGCCCGTCCGGCGTGGTCCGATAAACTCCGACGGGGACGTTTTCGATAAACCTTCTGAAATGTTCTTCGCTTTCGCGAAGCGCCTCCTCTGCCCGCTTGCGCTCGGTGATATCGACGGAAAATCCGATGATGCCGACGACGTTACCCCCTTCATCCAAATAGGGGATTTTATCGGTCTGAAGCCATCGCGTTTCTCGAGCTGTCTTAATAGTTTCGATGATATTCCTCTTGGGGCGCCCGGACTCGATCACCTCCCGATCATCCAACCAGTAGCCCTCTGCGGTCTCCGGCCAAAGCTCAGAACAAATCCTATTTTCCATCTCCTTCTTGGGCATGCCCATCGCTTCGCTAAATGGTCTATTGACGCGAACGAGCCGATTCGTTTTGTCTTTGTAGAAAACCAGTGCGGGCACAGAATCGATGATGGTCTGCAGTTCTTTCCGTCCTTCTTGCAACAATTCCTCTACCCGCCTGTGCTCCGTGATATCCCGCAGCACGATGACGCTACCCTTCAATGCCCCGCTGCTGTCACGGAGAGGGCTGGTGGTGAGGTCGAAGATCTTCCCAAGCCAAGGTTCCTCCAGATCACCCCTGGCCTCCGTCCCAGTCTTCAAAAAGCGAAGGGCCGGGCAGTCTTCCCGTGGTTTGTCCAACCTGTGCAGGACTTCATAGCAATGCTTGCCGATGATTTGAGACAATTCCAGGCCCACAAGCTCAACCAAAGCACGATTGGCACGCTGAATGCTGCACTCCTCGTTCACCAACATGACGGGGTCAGGAACGGAGTCAAACGTCAGCTCCCAGTCCCTTTTAGCGTAGGCAATTTGCTCCTGAAGCCGGGCGGCTTCCTCCCGATGAGTTTTGTCTATTAGGGCGCGGCTCAAGGCAACCGGCAGTTGCTCCAGGCGATCTTTCAGCAGGTAGTCGGTGGCGCCTCGCTTGACATACTCGATGGCAGCTTCGTCACCCAGGACAGCGGTCAGTGCCAGAAAAGGGATATCCTTCCCTGACCTCTTGAGGATTTCCAGAGCGTCAATGCCCGTCCAGGCCTGCAAGTTGTGATTGCAGAGGATGGCATCGTAATCGGAATGAGCCAGCCGCTCCTCGAAGTCAGTGGCAGACCCAATTGTTTCGAACGCCAAACGGTAGCCGGCCCGCTCCAACACACTCACTGCAAGCTCGGCGGCCGCTGCATCGTCGTCGACAATTAACACGCGAAGGGGTCGTCCGGGGGGAAGTGGGTTACTTGCTTTAGCTTCGCTCATCGTCTCCGTCCTTCATCTCGCCTGGAAAACCGCAGGCGGCGGGGGTTGATTTTCTACCAGCCAGTAAAGCTCCGGTCTTGGTATCGGTCACATCGAAGTTGAGCCGGCCAGCTCGCGGGCGCTCACCAGCGGACGATGGGGGCGCCAGCAAATCGTCCACTTTCATCACTTGGGCCAAATCGTGCACGGCCTCAGACTCGACCCGCGCCCGCTCAGGCAGTCGCATCTGGCTTCTCCTCTCCCCCCAACTGATAGCCAATGCTCCGAACCGTGTGAATGAGTTTGTTTTCAGAATCCTGGTCGATCTTGTTCCGCAAGTAGCTGATGTAAACGTCCACAACATTCGTCGTTATGGTGTCGGAGGAAAAATTCCAGACACGTTCGATAATCATGGCGCGCGTCACACACCGTCCCGCATTACGCATGAGATATTCGAGCAAGGCAAATTCGTGTGGAGTTAAGTCGATACGGCGGCCCGCCCGCCTGACCACCCTTTCCGCCCGATCCAGTTCCAAGTCCTCTACTCGCAGGACGTTATCAAGCCGATTAGGACTTCGTCTCAGTAAGGCTCGCACTCGAGCTGACAGCTCGCTAAACGAGAACGGCTTCGCCAGGTAATCGTCCGCCCCGAGGTCCAGCCCTTTCACCCGGTCCTCCACTTCAGCACGACCGGAAAGAATCAGGACGGGAAGGGAGGGCTTTTGGGTGCGTATATGTATCAGGACTCCCCAGCCGTCAATCTTGGGAAGCACCAAATCCAGGATGACTAAGTCAAAGTTGGCCTCACCAACTAACGACTCAGCCTCCTCCCCATCGCACGCCAAATCCACCGCATATTGTTCCGCTTCCAGACCTTTCTTTACAAAGCTGGCGACGGATTTGTCATCCTCTACCACTAGAATGCGCATTGGCTCTCCCCTCGGGGCTGACCGCTTTTCCACAACTCTTCACTCCTCTCGCACGCCGGTTCTCGTTAGTCCCATCCTGCTACTCAATTCAGCCGGGGTAGGACGCGAACTCTGGCGTGCTGTCTCCATGGACGCGAGCACGACCTGCAGTCCAAGGTAGAGGTCAATATCAGCGACTGAAATCGTCGCTTCCCCTCTAGGATGTAAATAGCGTTTTCAACTCGGCGACATTTTCTGCGTCCATTCGACCGCTCGGCGTAAAGACGACCTCACCCTTCGCTGATCTCTGAATTTTCAGCATCTACGCCTCTCTTGAAACGAGAACCCCACCATTGCAATGCCGGAGGCAATCGTAAGCTACTTAATATACATGCATTAAGAGATAGAGAAATGGCAAATTTTCGCCAATTGGAGAAATGCTGTACAAAATGCTTTCAGGGGGATCTTTGAGATTAGCTATCAACCGGAATTCCCGTTTTCAGTTTTCGACCGACCGTTGACATACACCCGACCGCCTCTGATTGCAATCGTCCGGTCGGGTTTTGCCCGTTGAGCGCCTCCGCGAGCACGGAAGCCACCTGTTCTACCTCTCCTGAGGCTTCCGCAGCTCAAAACTGCCGCCTTTCCAATCGATGATTCCGACACCCTACCCTTTCATGCCTCCCTCGCCGCCAAAATCGGCATCGAGCAGTCGCTCGCCTGCCGCGTTGGCAAGGGCAGCGCCGCGATCCTGGCCAGCATGGCCCCAAACAGCCGTCGCGTGTCGCCGCGGCGACACTCTCCGCCAAAAGCAGCCAATAATACCGGGCATCCCGCAAGGCGGGACCAGCCGCCCGCGGGTGGCGCAGTTAACCGGCCAATGATCTGAATCACACGCTTAAGAGTCGTAGCTGAGAAGCGTTATTCTCTTCCAGTTGGAATTTTGTCTTCAGGAGGAGGGGCTCCGCTTCCGGCTCAGATCTTGGCAGGTCAACGCCGAGGCGCAGAGCCCCGATGAGGGACGGTTCCGCCAATCTACTCCAGCGGCCGAGCATGTCCTGGCAGGAAATCCGGGGGTACACACCGAACTCCTGGGGAAGGTAGCCGAGCCGGCGGCGGATTTCGTCCTTTTAGCTGAGGCCGTCGATATCACCCAGCCGCACGCTGCCCGTGTCAGGTTCCCGGAGCGTCGCCACGATGCGCATCGGAGTCGTCTTGCCGGCGCCGTTCGGACCCAGCAAGCCATACATGCCGCAGGATATGGTCAGTGAAACGTTGTCGAGAGCTTTGACGCCGTTCGGGTAGGTCTTGGATAAGTTTTCAATGCCTAGGGCGGCTCAACCGTGCCCCGAAAGGGCACCAAGTGAATAGCTGGGACTGGCCAACTGTGCCGCCCTAAAGGGCGCCTCTACGAAAAGCCTCTACGCGAAGGCAGCGGAAAGCGCAATTGTTTCTCTATGACGTGGCCGGTAGCTATCTTGGGGGCGGGGACCACGCCTTCGGAGCTGATGACTCTAACCGGCATGGCAAGAAGGTTAAGAAACAAATCGTCATCAGACTGTTGTGGAACGAGCAGGGGGAGGCGGTTTCGAGGGGAGTGTTCCGGGGCAACAGGCAAGACACCCAGAGGTTTGCCGCGCAGGTGAAAAAGGCGAGCCAGCGCCTCGGTTGTGATTTGACGTAGCTTTGACCGCTTGGACTTTCACCTTTCTTCACGCTCTCGCCTTGTAGTATAGTTCCGGCCCGGAATGCGTGCGGCGGCAATCTGCATCGCTGCCCTATGTGATGCGCTTGGGTGTTCTCGCCTTCGCCAGTGATTGCTCTAAGCCCTCGTGGGGCAACCCTGTGCGGAAAGCGGCAGCACAAAGGCCATCATTATCAAGGAGGTATTATGGAGAGACCAAAGATTTCCCGTAGAGATTTTAATAAGACCGCGGCGATGGCAGCAGCCAGCCTGGCGCTGTCGGCGGGGCCCGCAGTACGCAATGTTCTGGGAGCCAACGACCGTGTGGGCATTGGCCTGATCGGCGCCGGCGGCATGGGCCAGGCGGACTTGCGCGATTTCCTGCGAACGGGCCAGGTTGACTGCGTGGCGATTGCCGATCCTTATGAACCTCACCTCGACGACGCCGCTGTGATGACGCTGGGCAAGGCGAAAACCTACAAGGATTTTCGCCGCGTGCTCGAGCACAAAGACATCGACGCGGTCATCATTGCCACGCCCGACCATTGGCACGCCATTCCCATGATCGCCGCCTGCGAAGCGGGGAAAGATGTGTACCAGGAAAAGCCCCTCTCGCACACGTTGTTCGAAGGCCGCAAGATGGTGGAGGCCGCTGCGAAGTACAAGCGAGTTGTGCAGGTTGGGACGCAGCAGCGCTCCGGCGAGCACTTTCAGAAGGCAGTGGAACTCGTGCGCAGCGGCACCATTGGAAAAGTGACGCTCGCCGAGACTTGGATTCACGGCAACCAGTACCCGGAAGGAATAGAAAATCCACCGGACAGCGATCCTCCACCCTGGTTCGACTGGGATTGGTGGCTGGGCCCGGCGCCCAAGCGTCCCTACAATCGTAATCGCGGGATTTACAACTTCCGCTGGTTCTGGGATTACTCGGGCGGAATCCTGACGGATTGGGGCACTCACCTTATGGACGTCGTTCACTGGGCGATGGGAGTCGATGCTCCGAAGACCATCGTGGCGACGGGAGGAAAATACGTTCTCGAGGATGATCGCGAGACACCGGATACGTTGGAAGTCCTGTACGAGTACCCAGCCTCGGCGGTGAGCGGGAAGGAATTCCTCGCCAGGTTTTCCAATCGCGTCGCCAACGAACACGGCCCCGACAGCCACTCCTACGGCATTCAGTTTTACGGGACGGATGGCACACTGTTTATTGACCGAAGCGGCTACACACTATGGCCGGAGGCCTCGCGCCTTGGTCCGGAACGATTCACGTCTGGAAACGTCATCAAGGGTGGAGGCTCGGCCCAGCACTATCCTCACGTGCTGAATTTCCTGGATTGCCTAAAGTCCCGCCAGAAGCCCAATTCGGATGTGGAAACCATGCACCGCTCGACGAGCGCGGGCTTGCTGGGCGTCATCGCCTTCAAGCTGCGCCGCAAACTCGCCTGGGATGCACAACAGGAACAGTTTCCAAGCGATGCCGAAGCAAACCAGTTGTTGACCAAGGAATATCGCAAGCCTTGGATAGTTGCATGATATGTGGAAATCATGATGAGAATTGTTTTTCTTTTGGCTTGAATGTGGTGTCGTACACAGCCTAAGTCTTTATGTCTGGGGCGTTGGGATTGAGCAACGAACAAAATAGGGCGAGAAAAAAAAAGAAAAAAAAGACTTGACAACGTTCGCGAGGGCATGGTAATTTGCTTCACGAAATCGAAAGCCGTGCTAAAACCACGTTGGGTTATGGGAGGCGGTTTCCTACCCGGCCCAAAGAAGGAGAACCGAAAATGTTGAGCAAGCATCGCATCGCGCGTTTACCCCTGTGCCTGGTCCTTTTGGGACTGGTCGCTGCACTACCGGCATTTGCCGGTTCGGCGGTCGTCGGATCGGTGGCTGGCAGCATGAACGCAACCGTGGGCGGCCAGACGCTTCTTCCCAACACGACGCTGTTTAGCGGTGACAGCCTCGAGGTAAAGGATGGTGTGGCCGTGGTAGCGCTGGGGAGCGCAAGCCGCCTAGTATTTGGCCGTGATACCGTGGCTTCCTTCCTCCGAGATTCCAACGAGGTAACAGTTCTTCTAGGCCAAGGTAACGTTGCCGTGTTTCATGATGTAGATGGAATACCCGTTCGCATGAAGATCGGCGACGTATCGGTGGTTCCAGTTTCTGGCTTCAAGACGCTCGGTGAAGTGGCTATGCTGAATGGGGCGGTAGTGGTGACAGCGAAGGAGGGCATGCTTCGCGTCGAGGGCAACGGCCCAGCGATTAACGTAGCCAAAGGGAAGACCATTACGGTGGTCCCAGAGGCGAACGCTCCTCAGGGTGGGGGAAAACCCGGAGGAGCCGGGCGCTGCTGTGGGTCGAATGTGTGGGCTATAGTGGCCACCGGTGTGGCTGGAGGTGCTCTGATCGCGGCGGCGGTGGCAGCGTCCCGCGCTGGCACCGCAGAGAGCAACGCTGCAGCGGCAGCCGCGGCCGCGGCCGCGGCCGCCGCGGCCGCCAGTGCCGCAGAGTCGGCTGCGGCTGCCGAAGCCAACGCTCTTGGTTGCGCGCTGGATAAACTTGCGGCAGAAATAAGCCCTTCCGCGCCGCCGCCGTATCCCTGCATTACCTAGGCTTGTAAGTTCACAATCTTTAAAGGGCGGGGTTGATCTAGAGGGTCAACCCGGCCCTTTGTTTTTTCTGGGGGTTTGTCCCACTCAGGATGAAGCCGTAAGTCCCAACCATAAGCTTGATATCGGCGATTTCGTGTGTAGGTGTATGAGCCAAATTGGTATGCGGAGTATTGTTTGGAAACGCCTCGAGGGTGTGGAGCGAGGCCTCCCTAGAAAATCCTCCGATTGATTCCTTAACCCCGAATTCGGAAGTTTAGGCGCACTGCCATGTGACTCCTGACTTCTGAATCCTGACTCCTGAATCCTGAATCCTGCTTTTCGGTCTCACAATCCGTTTGACGACTCGACGGTTTTGCCTGTATCTTTCCCAGGTGATGGCAGGCTACCACCCTCCGACAGGCCCAACCCACTGTCCGGGCGCAAATCTCCGCTGGCTCTGCATGGCACTTCTGCTGTGCTTGATGGCGCTGCCCCTTCAGGGTGTCGCTGCGGACCTTTATGGGCCGCAAGGTGTGAAGCCCCAAGCGGTTCGGCAGGGGAAGCTGGGAAGTTGTTATTTTCACGCGGTGATCGCGGCCTTGGCAGAGTTCCAGGCGCAGGGACTTCAGAGAATGATTCAAGCCCATAGTGACGGGACTTACACGGTTCGTTTTGCGGACGGCGTCAAGGAGAATGCTTATGCGGAGGACGTTCAATACACGCGGGAGAGTGGTTATGATCTCTCGGAGGGCCTGTGGGTGGCGGTTTTGTTTCGCGCCTATGCG
>Ga0208692_1000253_pt1 | contig 46330 bp, 47 predicted proteins | sample June2015DPH_20_1_3_FD_184721 | JGI IMG/M metagenome (GOLD analysis project Ga0208692, IMG submission 184721) | Peatland microbial communities from SPRUCE experiment site at the Marcell Experimental Forest, Minnesota, USA - June2015DPH_20_100... | ecosystem: Environmental > Terrestrial > Soil >... | reverse complement strand
TAGATCCCGTTGCGTTCCCCGTAAATGTACTCCTTCATCTTCGGGTTCCAGCGGCGCGTCTGGTGGCCAAAGTGAACTCCAGCCTCCAGGAATTCTTTCATCGTAATATTCGCCAAAACTCCTCCTCGCTCTTCGAGCCGCCAACGATCAACCCTCGGCGTTTAGCCAAATCGCCTGCCCAGAACGGCAACCGATCACTGATAGCGAATGGCTGAAAGCTATCTTTTCGAGAATTGGAACCGCTTGCGCGCACCCTTCTGCCCGTACTTCTTGCGTTCCTTGGCGCGCGGATCCCGGGTAAGGAAACCACCCTGACGCAAACGTGGGCGGAGTTCCGGATTGAAAACAATTAAGGCCCGAGCGATACCCAGCTTCGTTGCCCCCGCCTGCCCGTGAATACCGCCTCCCCGAGCATTCACCAAAACGTCAAATTTCCCCGCCAATTCAGTGCTGATCAAAGGTTGCTGGATCTCAGCCCGTAAGGCCTCCGAGGGAAAGTAACTTTGGAAAGCACGGCGATTGACAACTAACTTGCCCTCGCCGGGCCTCAGGATGACTCGGGCTACAGAAGTCTTGCGACGTCCCGTCGCCATATACTCAGCAAGCTCTGCCACAGGCTCTCCGTCTGTCATAAAACTCCTTAGACTTCCAACTAGCGCGTAAGGGAAACCGGTTGAGGCGATTGTGCGCTGTGCGGATGTGTGCTTCCTGCGTAGACCTTCAACCGCCGAGCCAGCCGGTCATGCAGCCGATTCTTGGGCAGCATGCCCAGAATCGCTTCCCGGATCAGGCTCTCCGGCCTCCTCTCAAAAAGCTCACGCGCCGTAATCTCTTTCAACCCGCCCGGATATCCCGTATGGTGCCGATAGACCTTTCCGTCCAGCTTCTTCCCTGTAAGGCGAATCTTCTCGGCATTAATGATAATCAACCCGCTTCGATGATCCTCGTGCGGGGTGTAGTCCGGGGAATCCTTCCCAGTCAACACCAAAGCCGCTCGGGCAGCTAAGCGCCCCAGCACCCACCCCTCCGCATCAACAATGCGCCAGTGAATTTTTCCCCGGCGCGCTTTCGCAAAATAGGTCGCCACTGCACACTCCGTCGCACACTGCAAACTACAAATAAGTGATTGTACCTGACACCGCGACTTTTTTCAACATGCTTCTCCCGTGTCGGAATCGATCTCAGTCAGAGCCAAGTTAACCTGCTTGCCGGCGCCAAACTTCCGTGTGAGCCAATCTTCAAGGTCTACTCTCAGAGCCTGCAGATCCACGCCGAAGCCCACCTCGATCAAGCCATCCGCTACGGGAAGAGTCTCATCAAAAGCCGAGCGTCCGGTGAGACTCCGCATAAAGAAACTATCCAGCCAGGCAATGGGGCACGCCCGCGGCCCCTGTGGACTCAATAATTGCACTTGGATTCTGCGTGCGAACACGAAAAGTTGCCCGTTGTTAGTAGTGAGCGTTCAGCGTTCAGCCATCCGCCATCAAAAGCATTCGGTGATTGGTTCGTTGAGCCATTGAATCAGTGACTGGAACCTCCCGCCCTGCCCCACCTACGACATACCACCTACTACCTACCGCGCAAGAAAGAAAACCAGCGGCGCTTCGGTTCTTGTTGGCTTGACTCGATGGGTGGGGGGTGAGGGGGCATTGGCATGCCGTTGATTACGGCCTCAGGGTTCTTCTTCAGTAGCCTCTCCGCCGTTTCGTCCCCCTTTGAGTCAGCCACTTTGCGGTAGCACTCCGAAAGGATAGGCGGGCGATATTTGACGTCGTGGGCATCTGAGGCGAAGAAATGGACGAGATTTCTCTCCAGCCAAGCTTCGGCCAAGCGAAGGGGCGGCGGGCCGAATCGGCCGGTATAAGATTGGGCTGTGACCTGAACCAAACATCCATGCGTTACCCAGTGATGTAGCAGCCCGGACTTGCGCGCAAAAACAGGATTGCGCTCCGGATGCGTGATGATGGGGGTCAGCCCAGCCACCTGGATCTCATAAAAGACGCGGTCGAGCTGCTCAGGAATGAACTGGTCAGGAAATTCAACCAGCAGGTACGAGCTGTTGTTGATAGTGAAATCCAACGGCGTCTCGACAATCTTCTGAATGTTGTCGTAGGAAAGGTGAAAATCACATCCCAAAAGGAGCTTGGGCGCTTCTCCCACTGCCGACTGAAGTTCTGCAATCTTCTGGCGATTGACGTCCGGATTGAAAGGGTAAGTATAATTACAATGCGGTGTGGCAACAAGATGCGTAATGCCATCCTCGGCCGCTATCTGGCACATGGCAATAGCGTCCTCAAACGTCTTAGCGCCGTCATCGACTTCCCACAAGGGGTGACTATGAATATCAATCATCGAAATACCTGGAGGTTCGCGAGACCGGTCAAATCGGGAACCCCTGCAACAGGTAGTCGAACCAATCCTCCAGATTTGATTCAAAGCCCGACCCGAACCATGCGGCCGCGACGATGTAGAGTTTACCATGGGTTGTTGCCGGGCCGGAAATTTACAGGGCGAGTCGTGCGAAAATCAATACCTTTGTCGATGGGCTCCGGTGGGATGAACACCTCAGCGCCCGCACCCCTGCTACGCGTGGCATGGACATCTCGCCCATGGTCCTCGAGGGTTGAGACCCACCCCCAACGAGTCGCGGCCAGGGTGGGCACACCTGCCACGGCCGCCATTGTTTCGCGGTACCACCTTCACGAGCGAGACCTGCGGCGCCCGCGGCAAGCAGGCGTCGGCGGCCTGGGCGAGCCCCGGCAGGTGGGGGCAGGCTGCCAATGCTTCAGTGGCAATGATTTCAGTGCCCAAGTGGCAGCGCTTAGGGCACGTTTTGAATAGTCCGTTCCAGGTATTTGCGAACAGAGACTGCGTGGCCAGGGCTTGCAGAAATATGAATTTCGATTCCGTAATATAGAAATTTGTATTGAACTGCGCCTGTGTTTGGCCGCGTCTTCTCCCACACTCCCTACGACTCGCTGAAATTGAACAAGTTAGCGTGAAGGTATAAGGCTCTAAGTTCCGAACCGAATTGGAATGCCGCGTGCTTGGACTAAAAACGAACGAACACCGGACTATCAAAGATTGCGGATGAGAGTCCGGATAATAGACCCAAGACCCGACGCTTGGAGGGGGGAGGAGACTTCCCCCTCATTTTCTTTTTCACCCGCCGCTTGGCCAATGGTTTGCCCCCTGCGAAACACTTTTCCAGTCTTTGTCCTGCTGACCGCGCGAAACGGACACGCAAAGAGGAACCCGGACTTGACCTCCGACCCAATTGCCTACCCCAAGGGTCGTGGAAGAGAGTGCGCCGAGCAAGGGTTTCGGGCGCTGCCACTTCCTGCAATGGGTCGCCTGCTTCCGCTCAGGTGCGTTCCGCCCTGCGAACCGCTTGACTTCGGACACTCCGCTGGCTAGAGTGGCTTAAGACCGACGAATAGAGAGAGAATTGTCTAACGGAATACGATGATCAGCAGCTTGATGGTGGGTTTTGTGAAGCGCAAGGTGCTGGCGGTCCAGGATTTCAGCTTCCTACTGGTTAGTTCCCTGCGGCGCGCCTTCACCCCGCCGCGTTACGTCATCGACACATTGCTCCAAATGGACGTCATCGGCGTGGGCTCCTTGCCGATCGTCTTGTTGACGGGTTTTTTCACCGGGGGCGTGCTGGCCCTGCAAACTTACAGAACCCTGAGCACCTTCGGCGAGGTCAGCCTTCTTGGACAAGTGGTTGCGCTTTCTGTCGTCCGAGAGCTGGGTCCTGTCCTCACGGCACTTATGGTCGCTGGGCGCATCGGTTCCGGGATTGCTTCCGAACTCGGATCGATGCTGGTCAGCGAGCAGATCGACGCCATGCGTGCCTTCGGCACCGATCCGATCCGAAAACTGGTCTTGCCGCGCCTATTTGCAACCTTGTCTACATTGCCGGTTCTGACCATTCTCGCAGACTTCTGCGGGATGCTGGGAGGATTTTTCATAAGCTTCTACACGGTCCGGCTGACGAGCGAAGAGTACTGGACCTCCATATATCAGACGCTTACTTTTCAGGACGTCACCCAGGGCCTGCTCAAACCCTTTTTCTTCGCGGTCGTAATCGCCATGGTGGGTTGCTACTACGGGTTGAACACGACGGGTGGCACGGAAGGCGTGGGTCGTTCGACGACGCAGGCCATGGTTGTCGCCTCTGTCCTAATCCTTGTGCTTGATTTTTTTATCACGAATTTCCTGATCGCCATCAGATTCTTCTGAGGGCTCTCCGCGCGATCATGTTAACATTCAGGTTGCAGTCGTTGTGCAAAGCCGTCGCAGCCCCACCGGTGACTGGCCCGGACCCGAGACTGCCAACGTTGAATCCAAGCTATGGGCAAGCCGCCCGTCATCGAACTTCGCGAAGTCTCGTTGGCCTTTGATGAGAAGCAAGTTCTCTCCAGCATATCCTTCCGCGTGGATCAGGGCGAGACACTCTTCCTCCTCGGAGTCACTGGGGCAGGAAAATCCGTGCTCCTCAAGCTGATTCTTGGCCTTATCAAACCGGATTCAGGCCAGGTGCTGGTGGAAGGACGGGATCTCACGCCCATTCCGGAGGAGCAGCTCGATGCATTTCGGAGGCGAATGGGCATTGTTTTTCAGGAAGGAGCGCTCTTCGATTCGCTCTCTGTGTATGAGAATGTCGCCTACCGCTTAAGAGAAGAGGGAGTCATCCAGGAAGAAGAGATCGAGCGGAGAGTCCGGGAGGTGCTGCGCTTCGTGGAGATGGAGCAGGCCATCGATAAGATGCCGTCGGAACTTTCCGGCGGAATGCGCCGGCGTGTTTCCATCGCCCGCGCGATCATCAGCCAGCCCGAGATCATGCTTTATGATTCCCCCACCGCGGGACTTGATCCGGTCACCAGCCACACCATTACTATGCAGATTGCGAAGTTGCGCGACGTGCAACATGTGACATCGCTGGTGGTCACGCACCGTCTCCAGGATGCTTATGTGCTCGCAAACTACGTTTACTTGGAGCGAACACAGGCGCTGGTCCCCGGCAGCGGCGTGAACCACGGAGGCCCTCGACCCCTTACTCGTTTCCTGGTGTTGCGGGATGGTGCCGTTTACTTCCAGGGAACTCCACAGGAATTGGCCGACACGCATGATCCCTACCTGCTCAAGTATCTCGCCTGAGCGCGATTCCGCCCGCAGCTTGGTCTACAATAGAAGGGTGACTTCCCTCGAAGGAGACAAACCATGCCTCAACGGCAGCGACTAAACTGGGCCCAACTTCGTGTCGGTACAATGGTGATCATCAGTCTGGCCATCCTGGCCATTGGGATATTCTTCATCAGCGGTCAGGTGGGATTCTTCAGCAGGCGATACACGCTCAAAGCCTATATCTCCGAGGCTGGGGGCCTGCGCGAAGGCGCCCAGGTCCGCCTGGCCGGAGTCGCCGTGGGTAATATAGGAAAAGTGCAAATCTCACCCTACCCTGAGAGCGCGCGCGCCGTGGAAATAGTGATGGGGGTGGCGCGCACCTACCAAGACCAAATCCGCGCCGACTCGAGGGCAAGCGTTGCGACTGTCGGACTGCTGGGCGAAAGCTACGTGGATATTACGCGCGGCAGTCCTGGCCAGGAGGTGATTGCCGATGGCGGCGTGCTGAAAACCTCCGAGGAAGCGGATATCAAACGGGTAGTTCAAAACGCCAATGACGTCATCATCAACCTGCGCGTGTTGAGCGCCAAACTCAACGACATCACCAGCCAGATCCAGTCGGGAAAAGGCTCGGTGGGAAAGCTTGTCTACGATCAGACCCTCTACAACCGGCTGAATAAGACAACCGACACCTTCGACCGGATGGTTACCCGTGTCGAACAGGGCCAGGGAACACTCGGCAAACTCATGGCTGACGAGACCCTGTATACCACAACCGTCGCCACCATTGACCGCCTGAATAAGGTGATCGACGACATGCAACACGGCCAAGGAAGTCTTGCCAAATTTATCTCTGACCCCTCGGTGTACAACAACGTGAACCACCTGGTGGCCCAGGCTAACTCGCTCGTCGATAACATCAATCAGGGCCAGGGCACGCTGGGAAAGTTCGCCAAGGACCCTCAGCTCTATGACCGCATGAACCAAACCTTTGACCATCTCGATAAGATTTCAAGCCGCATGGCGGATGGCCAGGGCACCCTGGGGAAGTTTTCTACCGATCCCACGCTCTACAACAATCTGAGCGAGAGTTCACAGTCCTTGAAAGATTTTCTCACCGAATTCAAGAAGAGCCCCAAGAAATATCTGACGCTGAGAGTGCGAATGTTCTAGTAGCATGGTGAAAAATGGGGGGCTAGGGACGGGGGGCTGAAGCAATTTTGAATTCGGAATTGCTTTCTCGCCACTGTCTACTGCCTACCGCTTAGTGCCTACTTTTTGGAATCATGACCCTCAAAGTAACCGAAAACCGCCTTGAGGGAAATTCGGCGCTGTGCTAACCTTTTGGTTCGACGCACGCTGGAGTGGCGGAATTGGCAGACGCAGCAGACTCAAAATCTGCCGTCTATAAAATCAAATCATTGATTCGGTTGGGCTTTTCCCGCTTAGCAGTATCCAAAACCGCCAAAATTCCCGCCTTATCTTTCCCAACTCTTTCCCAACTTTTTGAAGAGGCTGAATGCCATGGATGAGATGATTATTGTGCTGACCTGCGCGAAGTTTGACCGCCCGTGCGCAGGCGTGCTGGGAGGCATGGGCGGATAGCTCATGCTTACCCATGCATTTCCCCACGGGGGCTGACTTGGGCTGCCCTGAGACTGACGACAACTCCTGGGCATTGCCCGTCAAGACCAAGGCGATGTGCCGCTGGGCTATAGGCCAGGGATTCGGGCGAATCTTCAAATGCGATGACGATGTGATGGTCAGGCCCGAGTTCACCCCACACTTAGTGAGCAAGGTTTGAAAGGATTTTAGCGACGAACCGCATGATGATTCCGCCTGCCTAACGAGTGAGGGGAGAATTGTCGGAGTTTGCCCGAGCAGGTTTGGAGATGCTACAGGTTGGTGCAAAGAGTCAGAAGCTCTTCCATTCCTTAACCTTTCCGTAACCTTGAGCCGCCTTTTCCACAAGGTTTTCAACCAACCTGTTGATAAATAACTTTGCTGACAGAGGTGATGGATGTCAGACGCGAGCGAATGGATTGTTGTTCTTGCATACAGAGAATTTCCCAGCACCCCTCAGTTTGTCCCTAGTGGAGTGAGCCATGCGGGATTCGCTCTGGCGTGTCTTGGGGCAATTCTGCGCGTTGGGGGGGGGGGATTTTACGCGAGCGAGGAGCCGCCAGCGCTGTCGCGTCGGCCATGCCAGCTTCGCGCTCGCCCTACCGGTTCCTCGGGAAGTCAAAGCGGAAATTCCAGTCTAGGATTACCCTGCCCTCGCACCGATCCGCGAACCGGCACGCAGCCTTGTAGTAAGCCCGCCATGAGAGACATTGAAAAGAATGATTTCTGTTGTCATGGCTGCCCCTCCGATTGCATGCAGAGGAGGTCAGGTGTATGGTATCTACCAGTCAAGACTTGAAAACGGGAATCCTGGTCAAAATCTTGTGACAGGAGGAAACCATGGGTGCTACTCCAACGGGGAGCATTCTAATCAACTTGGTTGACGGTACTCGTCGACCTCTGCCAGCCAATGTGCAGTGGTCCGCGAGGATTTTTGATGGCCGTGCACCGAGCGAGTGGCAAGAGACCGACGTGAATGGAACCGGCTCGGCGGAACTCATCAAGGGCCTGACCTGCTTTGACAACCTCTTCGACAACTACACCGTGATTGTCTCCGCGAAAGGGTACCAGGGCGCGGCCTGGAAGCCCGTCAACATTTCTCCGGCGAAACCAGCGACTTTGGACCTGATGCTTGTTCCCGAGGGTGCTCATTTGAATTTCAGCGGCGCAAGCTGGCAAACGCTGAACAGTGTTCGACCCCGCTTTGCCCAAATAATCTCGGCGGGCATCCCTGACGCGGGCACACGATACAGCAACCTGATGGAACAATCCGGGGGCCTGGTGCTGGCCTGCCTGCTGAACCTGCTTACCGCCATGTCAAGAATCACCTTGGCCAGCGGCAAGAGTCCGCTCGACTACTACTGGCAACCTATCTTCGCGAGGTCGAGTTGCATGTTGTAAATGCTGGCCTTCGCGGAGTCCAGCATCGGCTGGAGCAGCTGCGCATCGGCAGGCGAGACCGCGATCCTGTTCTCAAGATAGTACAGATTAAGCAGAAGATCCGACCGGGGCCCGCCCTTGTCTTTCATGTATTTCAACAACCGCCCCATTAGAATTCCTAAGAGCAGAACTAAGATGGGAAGAATGGGACCCGCACGCACGTTCAGCTCGAGCGGTATCTTCAGGGGAGCGTCCTGGGCAGATAGCAGGAGCTGCACGTCCCCGACATAATGGTCCGGCAAGGGCCTAGCATCATGGACCTGGATTGGGAGGCTATACACCGGCTGGAGTGGCACGTGTGCCGGAGACTGCGCGCCTACCACATCTTCGAGTGAATCATGCGTCGCGTCGCCTCGCCTGTCGCGCTCACTCTGACCGCCATGTCGAAGTCTTCCTGGCTGCCGTTGTCGAACAGCAGAGGATAGCGGGTTAGAAATGCGCCCGGCTGCAGCAACCGCGCGATTGTGCAGCCCAGCCAATTGCAATCGATTAGCTGGATTTTTACTGACTCCGAGCCCTTCCGCTGCGTAAGCTTGGGCACGCCTTCCGCGATGACCTGGACCGGCACCCTAAGGGCGGCGCTCAACTCCTGGTCCAGCTGAAGGAAATAGAGGTCTCCCTTGTAGACCCCCGGGGCTTTAATGCCGGACACCTTGATCTCTACGTCTTTGGGTGTGTTCCTGGCAAGCTCGATTTTCGCCGTGCTGGTCAGCCCGACCTGCTGCCGGCCGATCTGCCCTTTCCCATCGGAGCGTTGCAAGTCGGTCGACCGAAAGATCAGTTCCGGTACCGCCGCCGGTGCGATCAGGCCGACTCTCTGCACGAACGAGTTGTCATCACCGATCCTGCCGTGGATCACGACAGGGCTATCGCCGGGAAGAACCTTCGCTTCAACCGCCCGGCCATTCTCAAGCTGCAAGAAGGTGGTCGCCAAATAAAACAAAAAGAAGCACTGATCTAGTTTGCGCATGCTGACACCTCCAGCGAGTGCTGGGAATAGCCCGCGAAGCTCAAGAAGCAAGCTTCGCGGATCACCACGTACGCCATCAGGGAAGCCGATATCCCGTGTAGCCCTGGGCGTCGCTTAGGGGAGGAGGAAGTTCGAGTCCCGTGATTTCGCGATATTGCACACCACTAAGCAGATGGATCGCAACCGAGCCGTAGTTACCTTGGTCCCAGGTATCGATTCCGCACGGATCCCGTAGGATTTCCTGGGCAATCGTCGCCCCATCTGCGAGCTCGATCGCGTCACCCGAACGAGGGACTCCCAGCGCATGCATAACGTCCGGCCCCTGGGCACTTCGGGCAGGCGGTGCTTCAGGGAATCTCGCAGCCTTGGGTTCGTAAACAACAATCTGCATCGCCGACACTGCCGCTAAAGAGGCGCCCGTCGAGCCTCTTTCAGGGTGGGCCGCCACGAATTGTTTAACTATCCCGTCGCCTGCATAGATGCCATCCAGTGAGAGTTGCGGCGGGCAGACCATGTAGTTCTGTGGGTCGTCGTGCAATCGGGGCTCCCAGGGTCTTCCGGTGACCGCGTTGAGCCGCCCCGCCCCGACTGTGACAGCGTTCGGCTTCCACGCCGCTCCCGAGAAGCCCAGCCACACAGCCTCCTGAGGATAAATAGGAAGAAAGCCCGCGCCCATCCGGTTCCATTCCGCCGGAAGGCGCTCCGCGTAGTCCGCCACCCGGTGGACAGCCAACACTCCTAAACTGCTGGGGGGAGGGTGGAATTGGCCATCGGGCGCTCGCTTCGCACGCTGGAACGACACCGAGAATCGCGTGCCGATGGAAACCCGATATTCGCCGAATTCCACTCCTAGCACTGAAATATGTTCACCCTTCAGATTCTTTCGCGCCAGGCACGATCAGGTTACGCGTATCTGCTCCCTCGTTTTCCGCCGTTCTACCTTTGCCGCTCATCTTAGCGTAGACTTTATTCACGAGGTGTCTGAGGTTACCCTCTGGAATGCCGAGGGTCCGTACGAGCATTCTCATCCTCTCTTCGTCCATAGGTGGCGTTGTTAGAGAAGCTCCAATGTCCTTTGCCTGGAGGGGTGCGGCGAATGCTCCGGGTTCTGGCGGTTCCACGTCATTGCTGCTGCGAAACTGCATAGATTCAACTGCAGTGAAAGGCGACCTGGTTGGCCTCCCAAATCTGCGAGGCGGAAGGCCCAGGTGCGACTCAAGCAATTTCTCGAATTCGCTCACTTCAGGCACCGCTTCGTCTTCAGGCGATGCTGCGCCAACCGCAGCGCCCGCTACTACCTCCGGTACATTCCAAATCAGCCATGGTTCCTCTCCCCACAGGCGGTCCCAAATCCCCGCCGCGAGAGACCCGGGCGGAATTAGGCCGGGTCGCGTGGCGGTAGCATCCACGATCAGCGACCAACTTCTTTGCAACATGGGTGGTGTTTGACACAGATAAGCGCTGGCTGGTTCGAATTGGAGCGCCAAGGCTTCGACGTCCGGGTGCTGCATCACGAGCAGATTCCGCAGGTTTGTGATAACAGTTTGCAGATCTGTATCCGATTGCTGATTAAGTAAGAGAAGATGCGCCGCCAAGATGCCGAGCATGGGATTCTCAATATTGAGGCGCAGCATTTGGCGAAGTTCCTGAGACACCACTTGCCGTCGATTCGTGAGTCCCAAGCGAGCAAGCTCGGTCTTGCGAAAATCGCTTCGCGCCGCATCAAAGCCGGGGCCCATGGAGAGCAGAATGGACGCGCCAGAAAGGTCGGCGCGCCAATCGCTCAGTCCCGGCCCGTAGGCACGCTGCAACAGAAAAACTTGCGTCTGCCATCCCGGTGAGGCCACGATCGTTTGTTCCAGGCTGACCGGCTTCGGATCATCTTGGTGTGGCGGAAGCTCCAGCCGCAGCCGGTAAGTGCCAGGATCGACCTCCACGTTGCAGGCCGCCCACGGATCCTGAGAAAGATCGCTTGTGCCCGTTGAATTGACGTCGGCCAGCAGATTACCGAGTTCGTCTCTGAGAGAAAGCCCCATCGCCGGATTCCAAGAGACTGGCGCTCTACGAGTCGAAGTCAAGTCGCGTGCGAAAACGAAAATCCAGCTCCCCGACCCGGCTGATAAATGAATCTTCCTGCTTTCCCTCTCTGCCGCACCCATGTGGTACTCGTGAGTCTTCGACGTTTCGTTGAGCGGAGCGGGCGAGGCGAAGGCCAACGGCGGGAGGTTCAACGAGACCTCTTTGTCCCGTAGAACAACGTGCTGTTCCTGTGTAACGCCCCCCGTGGAGGCTTTCAGCTTGTAGATCCCGGGCTCGAGTTGGGTATCCAGACTGCCGACACCACGGTCTCGGAGATGAAATTGGCCATCGATTATAAAGATCTCAGTTTCAGAATCTGCTGCGCGCACCTGGAGGCGAACCACCTTGCTTTCCTCAGATGTTGACATTGACGTCTCCTATCCCAGTCACATCAAAGACTTTCTGAGAGCCGTCGGCCAGAATTTGGACCAGATAAGTTCCACGGGTGAGATCTAACTGCCAGGCGGGCGGCGCTGCATTGGTTGATTCCACCAACTGGAACTCATCCGTGAGAACCTCCACCTTCTTGCCCGCTGTACTGGCGGGCAAGTTGATCGTAACTTTGTACCTTCGGGCCGGCACCGTGGCGATGATCAGAGGATTGGCAGGGTTCTTGTCATAATCGATGTCGGGATCTTTGGGTATGTCCGGGTCTGCGAGGTCTTCTGGCCTGAGGAAACTCTTAATGTTAGTATAAAGATAATCTCCAAGCGAACCTGCCGTAATCTGTCCGCTCTTCGGATCTGATGCGGCTCCCTTCAGGCCCTCGAGAAGCGCGAAAGTGAACACTCCGTGGACGTGCCCGTCTGGCATCGGTCTCTCTCGCGACATGCGGGACCACTTGGTAGCAAAACCGTAGAAGAGCTTTGATTTGTCAAGCGCAGAAGGACCCGTGGTGTCGATGTAAGGGGGAATGTTAGGCGGTGCCTGCGGATAGCTCTCCCGGCAGCAATCCATCAACAGGACGACCTCGTCAAAGTAGTTCGAGCGTAGGAACCAATCCGCGTACAACCTGCCCAGGATGTGGTAGCCCACTATCGTCCGGGTAGCGTTCGCCGCAAGAAGAGCCGCATCATTCAGCCGAGGTGCGCAGCCATGCCCCGACATGTAAATATAGAGTCGCCTGCCAACTCGCTTGCCGTTCCCCGCTGCGGCGTTTTCTTCGGCTACGTACACTAAGTTATTGAAGGCTTCCTGCACAGTAGCGAACTTCGGTTCGGCATTCTGCGGTGGTGGCAGCGGGGGATTGTATGGCGGCGGCGGAGAGGTGATCAGCGCCACTTTTGCCGGAGGCACCTGCCCGCCCCCAGGCGATACGAGCCAGTCATACACCTCTGTCGCATCGTTTATCGGGCCCTCGAGATTCGTCAGGCCCGGGTAAAACTGCACGCCGACTACGATTGCCCAGTCGTCTTGAGCCATATACCTTCTCCAAATCCGAAACAGCCCGAGGCGGTCCGTTCCCCGGCGCTCAAAGTGAGAGATATCGACCTCTCAGCATGCGGCCGTCGCACCGCCTCGCACGGCGTCGGTTGGCCAAGGTCGCATTCACCCGCCAACAGCTACGGGTACTGCTGGCGGATGAAGCTCTCGTCCGTTTTCGACAGGTCACTGTTTAGACCGACTGAAAAGCCGTTGGTCGTCCAGCTCACAGGGATGGGATACATCATGATAGAACCGGGATCCAGCTTCGTGTAGTTCGTATCGGAGTTCTTGTAAAGCTCAAACATGTTGTGCTCGATCACATCCGGGGGCCAATTGTTCGGCGGGCCGGACAGATCACGCTTCACGGCGTCCTTGTTCCACTGGATCCCGCCGCTCGGGTTCTGATGCTCGTGAATGAGCCCAAGCGCATGACCGAATTCGTGCAGAACTACGCGCCGGACCTCATCGTCTGATGAATCCGGCGTCAGCCAGCCGAAATTCATCGTCGGCTGAGTAAGATCGGTGATCTGTCTGCACGTTGTTCCGATGACGGACCAAGAACCTGCGTACCGGAACGAAATGCGAATCAGTGTATTCGTGTTCTTCCTGAAATCAAGCGTCAGATTGGCCATGCCCGGCGCTGTCCACCTGAGCGCGACCTGCTTCACTTTGTCACACACAGTCGGATCGCCTTCCAGGAACGAAACCGTAATGATGTCTCCAGAGTTCCACTTTGCAGCTTTCACAAGTGCGGCCCTGCTCAGTCCCTCCAGGCTCTTGCTCGGAGCGAACCAAGCAAAGCACCATTGCTTTTGAATGCTCATGGGGATTCTCCTTTGGCTTTATACGAGAAGAGCCAGTCGAAGGCGAATGCTTGCAATTCGCCCTCAGCTCTCCGACTTGCCCGCCGGACCAAGGACGCACAAGGCGGAAGAACCATCGCGCCTTGACCGGATCACGCTAGTTGAGTTCTAACAATCCTCCCGCGATTGGATCTACCAACTTCTGAGCTCGCTGCCGTTTATCTGTGCTGTCGCCTGGGCCCATCCCACTGCACAGTATTCAGGGCGTCGCTGCGATTGGTTTCTTGGACTGGCTGCTTAGCTTTTGCTTAGCAAGCGTTGCCCAGTCGTGGAGAAAGATCTTCTCGAAGTATTGGGCGGCACCTTGATGGTAGATGATTAGAGAAGCGTCGCGATTGCGCAACACTCCGTCGCCTGACCAGTTCTGGCTGCCCAGGGCCACGACCTTCGAGTCGATTACAAAGCCTTTGTTGTGCACTCCGTTTTGGATACGCACCTTGGACATATCAAGGCCCGCGGCCTGCAACTTTTCGAGCCAGCCGCCGGTGGCTTCGTACTCGCTTAAGATAATCCGCGCATCCAGACCCTTGTTCATTTTCTCTTTCACCGCATCAATCAAAGCCTGAAACGGCGCATCCGTACCCGCATGGGGCGGGTGAATGTACTGCGTCTGGATATAGAGCCTGCTGGTGGCGGACTGGATGAGTTTGAGGATGTTTGCCGCGTAGTTTCCGGCACCGGTGTCCGGCGTGAGCAGCGGCTGAACGGTTACCTCACCGTCGGTGATCTGGAGCGGCTGGAAGTATTGCGCCGGCGCACTGGTACTGAGCATCGGTGGCTCCGGGCTTTGCGACTTCGTTTCCGGGGGCAGGGCTGCGGCGGCGGCGTGTGCCGCAGCCTGAGGGGCTTGGAGAGGAAGCGCGCACTTGAGGTCGTTCTGCAAGTAAGCTTCGAAGGTCTTGGCGAGGTCGGGTTTCTGCTCCTCGACGATGACGTGCCAGTCGCGATCGCTCTTCCTGGCGATGGGATCAATCTTGGACCTCTCTGCACCGGGGGCGAAGGGGTCGATGTTTGGCTGATTGGAATCGTTCCAGTTGCCGCTGGAAAGCCAGAAGGATTGATGGTCCTTGACGGCAACTTTGATGTGATACGCGTTGGGGAAAATGCCATTGGTGATCTTAGGATCGCGGGTTTCGGCGGCCCAAGCGAACTGGAAGCGCGTTGATGGCGGCACTCCGAGTGCCGTGGCGAGGGCTTGCTCCGTTTGCTCGTCGGTCTGGTCGAGAGTGGGGTTAGGCGCGGGATGGTCGAGGACCAGGGAGAGGTCCTGTTTTCCGGCGAGTCCAACTTTCACGGCTTGCAGGACGTGCGCGGAAGTGAAGTCATACATGCCGACGGTGAGCTGCTGCTTGATGCCCTGGAGGAACTTGTTCAATTGAGGCCAGCCAGCGTCCGGGCTGGCATGACAGGTGATGGACATCTTCGCAGTGACCGCAGTAAGGGGCGAGCCAGGGGCAGGGGTGTAGGGTTTGAGCGGTCTTGCGGCCATTTCGGTCACGGCAGGGGCCGCTGGGGCGGGTTTCAAAAGCTGACCGGTCTGGGCATCGCGCTCAAGGGCGAACTCCGGCTGGTTGTATTCCGGACGAGCGGTGGCGACCACATTGGCGTGCTTTTGCGGATCTGTGAAACGAAGCTTTTGGATCGTGGTCGCTTGCCGCACGTCCGTGGAGTAGTTGCCCACCCTTGGGGGAATGACTTCCTGCGGACTGATGTTCGCTCGCTTTTCGCTGACCGTGACGACGATGGCGGGATCCTGGGTGATCCAATCACCGCGAATTTTGTAGCCGGGGCGAACCGTAAGGGCACCCGGTTTCTTGAACTGCTGCAAATTCGCCTGAATGACCTTGTCGATGTCTTCGAATGTGCTCATGGGTTTCCTCCCGATCGCTTCCGTCGCTTGGGCCAAATGGCGGCGAGCAAGGTGAATTCCGAAAAGAGGGGGCTGCGGCCAAGCGATCGTAGCGGCGCTCCCTGCAATCTCTTCAGGCGAGCGAGCCCGTAGCTCTAAGACCGCCCCCCTGTTTGGGATACATCTGGCCGATCATCTGCTTGTCCATGTCAGAGAGATGCGTGTTGAGAGGCGTACCTTTGTCATCGATAAAAAGCGAACCATCAAACTGGTAGAGCATGATGGAATCTTGGTCAAAACGTGTCGCGCTGATCCCCTTGGGGGAATACTTTTGCAGGATGTTGTGGTCGATATCGTCCTTGCTCCAATAGTTAGGCGGACCGGAAAAAGCCTGATAAACCGCTTGTACATTCCACTGAAGATTTTCGTTCGGGCTTTGATGTTCGTGGATACAGCCGAGTGCGTGTCCGAACTCGTGAACGACGACGCGCTCATACTCTTCGTCCGGGGTATCGTCGCGAAGCCAGCCAAAGTTCATTGTGGGCTGATATTGAGGGAAGTAGTCCGTAACCAGACAGTCGCTGCCAATGGCCGACCAGGAACCGGGGTCTGCTTGAAAGGAGATGCGAATTTCCGCGTCGGGATCGTTCACGAAATTGATCGTGATGTTGGCGTAGTCGCACCACTTGGCAGCCTTATCTTTAACCTTCCCTTGCTGCAAGTTATCCCCGTCTAAGAAGCGGCAGCGCAGGGCGTGCCCGTTTTCCCACTTCTTCAAAGCCATGAGCGCCATCCTGGCGACGGCCACGGGATCGGCGGCGCTCAGAGCTCCGAGTTTTTGGATAGCGTGCAGGTGCTGGAACAAAGTTGCATTGGGCGGCAGTGCGCCGGGAAGGGTGGAAGATTTCAGACGCACAGCCGAGACATAGTTCGCGGCTGCGATTCGATTCGCCGTAGCGCTCGCGGGATGATAGCTGCTTGGAACGATGCGGTCGAAACAGATGCGCCGGGCCGGACTTGGCTGGGGCATACGTACCTCCCTTATACTGCACGGTCCAGTATCGTCGGAATGGTAAAGGAATACTACGATCGTACTCTCTCTAAGTCAACCAAAATTTTGCACCAAAATTTTGCACCAAATTTTTGGCTTTCTGGCTGGTCGGTAACCAAGTTCGCCCGCACAGCGCCTTGGGGTATCAGACACCGGAGGAGTTCGCGGCGGAAACCGCCGCGCGAGGGGCGTCCCCCCCACGCCCCTCGCCGGCCTCACAAAGGAGTTGATTCCTACCCAGGAACTCACATTACGACTGGACCAGAAAACGGGGCAGGTCACCGAGTACCCTAAGGTGCGGGCCCACGACGCCCACTCGTGCCAGGTGGCAAAGGAAGCCACTGTTGAACTCGCCTATCAAATAGTCGGGGATCGCCGCCGACGCAAGTCTCTGAAACTTCCAGGGTTTGCCGCAGATTTGGCAGATTGGTTCTGCCTTGTCGCTAAGCGTTTAGGAATGGCTCTCGTGCGCGAGGCACGGACCACTTGGATGTATTACGGGCCAGTTGGAGAAGTGCAACCCCTGACTCCCCTGAAAGTCTTAGTCCTGTATCGGAAGCGCGCCGGCTGAAATGGGCTGGGGGAGAAACGCGCCGACAACGTTTCCGTAGGCCGGTGGCGGCCGCGGTCGGATTACACCCCATAAACGGCGTAGGGTAGAGCGAAGTCGCTCAACTCTCGTCGCGCACTCGGAAAACACTCTCGTAAGGTCGCCGAAGAATCTATTCGCTCGTCTCACTGCAAGTTGCTGCCACGCAGGAGGTTCCACCGCTACTGGGGATTCGGCCTGAAAAGTCTTAAAGTCGGCTAGCCGTCAACTGGCGAGGTGCATTGCGGCCGGCTGGATTCCGGCGTGGAAAGGGCGTTTCCCAGGCACAATCTGGGCCAGGCGCCAAATCCAACTCGGAGTGAGCTGGGGAGTGAAATGTAGCTTGGAAAAAGGCTACACAAGTCTCAGAGGTGCTGAAGACGCACACTTCTATACCTTGCAAGAGAAGGACGGAGCCTTGTACTAGTCCCGGGGGCAAGCACAGTTGAGATGAAGAAGCACTAGTCCTTGATTTTGGCAGGCCGAAACCCGTAAAGTAGAAGCCAGCAGTCAACTATTGAGAAGGCACTGATTCATGCAATGCCCTCAGTGTAGACACATCAATCCTGCCGCAGCAACTCGATGCGAAAAGTGTAATGTCCCCCTTGACTTTGAGGGCATGACAGCGACCAGCGGAGTGGCGGAAGGTTGGTCCATCCGCACACCCGCTGAGGGCGGGACGACCCTCGGTGGTTCCTCCCAGGCGCTGCAACCAGGGCATGTTTTGGGGGGGCGATATGAGATTTTAGAACTGCTCGGGCAAGGTGGCATGGGAGCGGTTTACAAGGCTCGAGATCGCGAGGTCGACCGACTGGTGGCGCTGAAAGTGATTCGCCCTGAGCTGGCGGGGCATCCAGACGTCTTGCGGCGATTCAAGCAGGAATTGATCCTGGCGCGGCAGGTCACACATAAGAATGTGATTCGCATCTTTGACCTGGGAGAGGCCGAGGGGGCGAAGTTCATTTCCATGGAGTACATCGACGGCCGGGATCTGAAGAGTATTCATGCCGAGCGAGGGAAGCTCCAGCCAGAAGAAGCTGCGGAGATCATCGAGCAAGTTTGCCTCGCCCTGGATGCCGCGCACGCGGAAGGTGTGATCCACCGTGACCTCAAGCCCCAGAACATCATGGTGGACAAGCACGGTCGGGTTGTGGTCATGGATTTTGGGATCGCGCGCTCGAAGGAACTGTCCGGCCTGACGCAAACGGGCGATTTGGTGGGTACCCCGGAATACATGTCGCCAGAGCAAGCCAAGGGCGAGGAAATCGATTCAAGGTCTGACCTGTTCTCACTCGGTATTATTCTCTACGAGTTGCTTACCGGCATATCGCCGTATGAGGCTACAACCCCCGTCGTGGCCTTGTTGAAGCGCACCCAGGAGCGAGCCGTCCCGCCAGACAAGCTGGATCCTGCGATTCCGAAGTTCATGAATGACATCGTGGTCCGGTGCCTGGAGATTGACCCGCAGCGTCGCTATGCGAGCGCGCAGGAAATTTTGCAGGACCTCGAAGCCCGTCACGGCCCCCGCAGGGGCATCACCACTCTTCACATGCCGCGCTTCCGGATGGTGGAGGAGTTCCCGACGAAATGGATCGCGCCGGGGTTAGCCTTGATTATGCTCCTGACCATCGGCCTTGTGTTCCGTGGAAAAATCTTTGCGCCTGGGAGCAAGCCGGCGCAGCCGGCTATTTCCCTGGCGATTCTTCCTTTCCGCAACGCTTCGGGGGACCCCAAGCTCGACTGGCTGGGGACGAGTCTGGCCGAGATGTTGAGCACGGACGTGGGGCAGTCGTCCCACCTGCGGATGGTTTCTTCCGACCGCCTGCATCAGATTTTACACGACCTGCAAATATCGCCGGACTCGACCTTAGACCCCAATACCCTTCGCCGCCTGGCGGAATTCAGCAGCGCGGAGACCGTGGTCTGGGGGCAATATGCCAGGTTTGGAGATCAAATTCGTATCGACGCCAAGCTCCAGGACCTGAAGTACGACCGCACCGCAGCCCTCAAGGCAGAAGCTCCGAACGAGAAGGCGGTTCCCGAAGCCGTCGATCGTTTGGCCGAAGCCATCCGGCAAAACCTTACCCTCTCTCCGGCCATCGTCAAGGAGCTCCAGACGCAGTCGTTCAAGTCCTCCTCGAAATCTCTGCCGGCGCTCCGTTACTACAATGAGGGCCTTCAACTCCTGCGCCAGGGGAGATATCTCGAGGCCCAGAAGCAGCTCCAGGCTTCTATCCAGCAAGACCCGGAGTTCGCGCTGGCTTATTCCAGGCTTGCTCAGGCCGACGCCAACCTGGGCTACGACAACGAAGCGGAACAAGCAGCGCGAAAGGCTGTAGACCTGAGCGAGGCCCTGCCGCCGCAGGAAAAGTACCGGATTGTAGCCAGCCATGCGGGGATCATGAAGGACTACCCAAAAGCCATCGAGGCCTACGAGAATCTCGCCAAGGCTTCGCCTGGCGATTCTGACGTCCAGTTCGCCCTTGGCTCGCTCTACGAAGAGACCGGCGCGTTCCAAAAAGCTCGCGAGCACTACGCGGCGGTACTGAAAGCCGATCCGCAATCCGTGGAGGCGCTATGGAAGATGGGTTGCGTGGAGATCGAGGGCGATAATCCGCAGGGCAGTCTCGATTACCTGAACCGTGGCCTCACGCTCTCCATCGAACTCGAAAACGACGAGAAGAAGGCGCTGATTCTGCAAGCCATCGGCAACGCCTACCAGTTGATGAATAAGCCGGAGGAAGCTCTGCGCAACTTCCAGGAGTCGCTCGCTATCCAGCGCCGCCTTGGCCAGAAGCGGGGCGTAGCCGCCTCCCTGAACGGAATGGCCCAAGTCTATTCTCTCCTCGGCAAGCCGGACGCGGCCCTGGCTAGTTTCAACGAGACCTTGAAAGTGGAGCAGGAAATGGGCGCCAAGAAGGAGGCGGGCAACACGCTGATCGATCTCGCCAACTTCTACGAGGACCGCGGCCAGCACGACCAGGCGCTCAAAATGTACAAGGAGTCGCTCGAAATCCAGCGCGACGCGGGCGACGAGACCAATCAGGCACTGTGCCTGAACAATATCGGGAACTGCCATTTCTCCAAAGGCGACTACGAAGACGCCCTGACCTATTATCAGCAGGCTCTTCAGTTGCGCGAGAAATTGAAGGTCCCGAACGAAATCGCGGAGACCGTGCACAATTTGGCGGAGACGAACGTCAAGCTGGGGCAATACGACCAGGCCCTCAGCCAGTATCTTCGCGCCCTCGATCTCCACCGCAGCGCCGGCGACAAGCGAACCGCGGCCATCGATTCCTACGGCCTGGGGACATTGTATGGCCACCAGGGCCGCTACGGCGCGGCTCTGAATTCCGAGCAAGAGGCTCTCAAGACCTTTCGGGAGCTTCAGGACCGCAGCCCCACGATGGCCGACATTTTGGGCAGCTACGGCGGCGCGCTGGCCGAGGCGGGACGGTGCGAAGAAGGTCAGAAGACTCTGGATGAAGCGCTTAGCCTGGCCCGCGAGCTTAAAAGCCAACCCCGTGTTGCCCAGACACTGAACTTTCAGGGGGACAGCGCCTTCTATCGAGGCGACTTCAAGTCAGCCCAAACGCTTTACGGGCAAGCCCTTCAGGCGGCATCGCACACCAAGGATCGCGACCAGGTGCAGGCGTCCAAAATCGGCCTGGCCAAGGTAGCCATGCGGGAAGGGCGCTCGCGGGAGGCGATCAGCTCCTTGAAGGCGCTCGCTCAGGAAGCGGACAGCCTGGGACTGAAGTATCTATCGGTAGAGTGCTCCGTTGACCTGGGTGAGGCCTTGGTGAACAACAAAGATCATTCGCGCGCCCGGCAGGAACTCGAGCCTGCCCTGGGCAAGGCTGAAAAGCTGGGGTTACGAACTCTGCTTGCCAAGGACCACTACCTCCTGGCGACGGCCCTGCGCGCGACCGGTAATGGAACAGAAGCCACGCCCCATTATCGGGAGGCGCTACGATTGCTCGACGAAATCCGCAAGGAGGCTGGCGCGGAGAAGATAATCGAACGCGCCGACCTGAAACCTATCTACGCGGAATCCACCCGCTGGTCCCAGACCAACAAAGGCTAAAGAAAGCTGGGCCAACGGGGCCCGGCTCGCCGTCCACGAACCGCTCGGCTGGCGCACACATGGCGCTCTCTGCCACGTGTGCGAACTTGATCCTGAATTACGAAGTCGCACTTTGGATGCCGCACGCCAAGGCGGGCTGACAGAGACTCCTCGGGGCGATCTGATCCCGTGGTTGTCACCGTGGCCTAACTGATTTCGCCCGCTGCCGCGGGCTTTTCGAAGGTGTTCTCCCTCACGCCAAGGCCCCTTGTGCAGGCCCTTGATGGGCTGCCTGGGCATTTGAGCCCGCCTCGGCGGGCGGCATCATCTGGCCCACGGCGAAAGCCGTAGGGAAAAAGGTAACTAGAAATACTTCTCAAGCCCCGGTAGGGGCGACATAATCACGAGGGGCCGAGCGGGACTCTTATGTCGCCCGCCGCGGCGGGCTCACGCGCTACTCTGCGCTACGCGGTCCCACGGCTTGCGCCGTGGGCCGCATTATTGCGCCACTAACGTGGCTCAGACCCTGCCAAGCACGCTTACCTTAGCGCTTATGGGGTGGGGCCCCGAGGTTCCCCAGGGCCCTCGTTTCTCCTCTTTGTTACTTCACACCGAACATCGCCGAATGGGTACTTGGGTCACGCGTAATCGTAAAGTTCAGCGCCTGTTTGTTTTTTCCGCACGCCTGGCGCCCCGAATCGTCCGCTCTAATTTCCCGTGCCCGAAAGCGATATATTCTGCGGGCTGTTTTGGGCGTTGTCCTTAATCACTACGCTCCCCGACCGCAAAGCTTTCGACGTGGGCTTGAATGTGACCTTAATCGTGCAATTGGCCTTCGCCGCCAGCGTACCCCCGTTCACGCAGATGGTTCCCGTCGCAAAGGAGAAATCACCCCCGATGCTGAGTGTGGATAGAGTGAGAGACGTTGTGCCAGTGTTGGTGAGCGTCACCGTTTGGGCCGCGCTCGTAGTGCCCACCTTTTGTTTCCCGAAGTTCAGGCTGTAGCTACTCAGACTGGCCTGAGGATTGATCACCGTGGCGCTAAGCCCGACCGTCTGCGGGCTGCCAGGAGCGTTATCCATGACCTTCAGCACGGCTGTTTGCGGAGTGTAGAAGGGCCCCGCGACGAAGATTATGCTAATCGTGCAACTCTTTCCCCCAGCCAACGACTTCGGGCAGAGGTTAAGCGCGACAAACTCGTTGGAATTTCCTCCGGACACAATCGAAAGAAGAGGATCAGTGATCGTCATTGGCGCGTCCCCTTGGTTGGTCACCGTCACGTTCTTGGTGGTAATCGTGCCTAGATAGACCGTGCCGAAGTTCATGCTCGATGGCGAGACGCTAGCCAGCGGCCCGGGCGTCACCATGTAGGTCGCACTCACCGGTGCCACCGAGTTGCCGGCCACGTCCACCGCGCCGTTACAGGTTGCCGTAAAGCTCCCGACTCCCGGAGGGACTCCGCCGGTCAATGTGAGGCTTGCCGCCTTGGCAACTTTGGAGATGGCATCGGTGGTGTTACAGCCCGCAGTTGGCACAGCACCGAACGTGTAGGTGGCTCCGTTTGTGACACCAGTCACGCTGACGACCGGAGGTGTGGTATCGATCTTAACAGCCAGCGTTTTCGGGGCCTCCAGGTTGCCAACCTCATCCGTGGCCTGATACAAAATGGTCGTCACGCCCTGATTGGTGATCTGGAAAAGAGTGCGCCGTGCACCGTCGGCTGTGCCGCGCCGTTAATGGAATAGTCGATCTGTTTCACCAGCGTGTTGTCGGTCGACGTGAGGATCACGGTTACGGGGTGACAAACCACCCGTTGGCCCCGTTAGGCGTGGAGGGAATAGTAACGGCGGTAGTCGTCGGAGCTGTAGTGCCCGAGAAGGCACTGGTACAGTTCCCCGCCCCGAGGTCGACAACGGCCGTGTCCGTGTTCAAGGTCTTAGTCCCTCCCCCGATGGTGGTGTTGCTCGGGTAATACGCGTTCGTGATGACCGCTCAGTTCGGCTTATTGTCGTCGGCTATGATATAGCCTGGGCAGGATGGTGGCGACGGCGTCTCGTAGTGAGAGGTGAGTTGGATAGGAGTCGTCGGCGCGGTTATGTCGCAGGTAATGCGGTTGTGATTCGAGTCGAAGCACAGGTCCCTTATGACTATACAGTTGCCACCGGTATTCGCGATGACGGTGCAGGTCGTCGCGGCAGGGATAGGTGTGATGCCGCCGGACCAGTTCGGGTTCTGGGGCGTGCCAGGGAGTCTGGTCCAGCTAAGAACAGCGGGCGACACCGGTATGAAGCTGACCGCCTTGAAGGCAGTGGCAACGGTACCGGTACCCGTCATGTTCGCGTCGGGAGGAAGCAGCACCGTCTCGCTCATTATTGTAGCGTTGTTGAAAGTGGTTGAGGTGCCCGGGGAGACCGGCTGCTGCGGCGTGGTGAAAGTGGCTGCGAGCGAGACAGACTGCGGGCTATCACTGGCGTTGTCGGTGATCGTAAGCGTTCCGGGATCAGAGCCGGGAACCGTCCGTGTGAACGTCACAGTGATGGAGCAATTGGCTTGCCGCGCGAGGGTCGCGGGAGGAGTAGGGCATGTGTTCGTCTGCCAATAGTCGCCGGTGATGGCGATGTTTTGAAATCGTCAATGGCAAGACTCCGGTGTTCGTCAGTGTCACGACCAGGGGCGAGCTAGGGGCCGGGAAACTGAGGCTTGGAGGCGCCAGACTTACCGCCGGGCCGGTGATCGAGGTGACACAGTTCACCGCCCCGAGGTCGACAACGGCCGTGTCCGTGTTCAAAGTCTTAGTCCCTCCCCCGATGGTGGTGTCGCCCGGGTAATACGCGTTCGTGATGTTCGCCCAGTTCGGCTGACCATCGTCGGCTATGATATAGCCTGGACAAGATGGTGACGACGGCGTCTCGTAGTGAGAGGTGAGTTGGATAGGAGTCGTGGGCGCGGTTATGTCGCACTTAATGGAGTTGCCGTTCAAGTCGAAGCACAGGTCCCTTATGACTATACAGTTGCCACCGGTATTCGCGATGACGGTGCAGGTCGTCGCGGCAGGGATAGGTGTGATGCCGCCGGACCAGTTCGGGTTCTGGGGCGTGCCAGGGAGTCTGGTTGAGCTAAAAACAGCGGGCGACACCGGTATGAAGCTGACCGCCTTGGAGACAGTGCCATTCATGATCGCATCGGAAGGAAGCGTCACCGTCTCACTCATTATTGTGGGGTTGGTGAAAGTGGTTGAGGTGCCCGGGGAGACCGACTGCTGCGCCGTGGTGAAAGTGGCTCCGAAGGGAACACAGTACCCCGCCCCGAGGTCGACAACGGCCGTGTCCGTGTTCAAGGTCTTAGTCCCTCCCCCGATGGTGGTATCGCTCGGGGAATACGCGTTCGTGATGATCGCCCAGTTCGGCTTATTGTCGTCGGCTATGATATAGCCTGGGCAGGATGGTGACGACGTCGTCCCGTACTGAGCGGTAAGTTGGATAGGAGTCGTGGGCGCGGTTATGTCGCAGGTAATGCGGTTGCCACCCGAGTCGTAGCACAGGTCCCTTATGACTATACAGTTGCCACCGGTATTCGCGATGACGGTGCAGGTCGTCGCGGCAGGGATGGGTGTGATGCCGCCGGACCAGTTCGGGTACTGGGGCGTGCCAGGGAGTCTGGTTTGGCTAAAACCAGCGGGCGACACCGGTATGAAGCTGACCGCCTTGGAGACAGTGCCATTCATGATCACATCGGGAGGAAGCGTCACCGTCTCACTCATTATTGCGGGGTTGGTGAAAGTGGTTGAGGCGTTCGGGGAGACCGGCTGCTGCGGCGTGGTGAAAGTGGCTGCGAGCGAGACAGACTGCGGGCTATCACTGGCGTTGTCGGTGATCGTAAGCGTTCCGGGATCAGTGCCGGCAACCGTCGGTGTGAACGTCACAGTGATGGAGCAATTAGCTAGCGACGCGAGGGTCGCGGGAGACATAGGACACGTGTTCGTCTGCGTATAGTTGACGCTGGTGGCGATGTTCGAAATCGTCAATGCCGAGACCCCGCTATTCGTCAGTGTCACGACGAGGGACGAGCTAGTGGCCGGGAAACTGAGGCTGGGAGGCGCCAGACTTACCGCCGGGCCCGTGTTCGAGGCGTAAACGCCGGTGCCGCTCAGGCCGACCGTCTGCGTGCTGCCTGCCACCCCATTGCTGTTGTCGGTGATGGTCACAGTGCCGGTGCGGCTGCCTGTCGCCGTCGGCGTGAAGCTGACGCTGATCGTGCAAGTCGAGCCAGGGTTGAGAGTCGCAGGGGAAATAGGGCAGGTGTTGGTCTGGACATAGTCCCCGCTCGCCCCAATGCTGGTGATGGTCAAGGCCAAGCCGCCGGTACTCGTGACCGTGACGGTCTGCCAGGGGCTCGCCGCGCCCACAAACTGGTCGGCGAAGGTTAGAGCGGTTGTTGAGAGACTGACACCAGGACTCAAGGCGACTTCGCGAATGCGGTTGTTGCTGTTATCGGCGATGAAGAGATGGCCGAGGCTGTCCACGGCCACGCCGGCTGGGTTACCTAGACTGGCACTGATGGCAGGGCCGCCGTCGCCTAGGCTCGGGAGCCACGGGCCCCCGCCGGCAACTGTCGTAATGATGCCGGTGGCGGCACCCACGCGGCGGATGCGCTCGTTACCGCTGTCGGGGATAAAGAGGTTTCCGGCACTATCCAGGGAGATCCCCGAGTTCCATATGCTCAAGTTGAGGCTGGCGCTGGTAGCGGGGCCACCATCGCCGCTGAAGCCCGCGGTGCCGTTCCCGGCCACGGTGGTGATCTTCCCAGTGGTTTTATCCACCCGACGGATGCGTTGATTGCCGATGTCGGCGATGAAAAGGTTGCCGGAGCCGTCCACGGCCACGCCGAAGGGGACGTCCAAACTGGCGCTGGTCGCGAGGCCACCGTCGCCACCAAACCCCGCAGTGCCGTTCCCGGCCACGGTGGTGATGGTGCCGGAGACAGCGTCTACGAGGCGGATGCGGTTGTTATACGTGTCGGCGATGAAGAGGTTGCCAGCGGCGTCCACGGCCACGCCGGAGGGGACGGCCAAATTGGCGTTGGTCGCGGCGTATCCGTCGCCGCTGAAGCCTTGGGTGCCATTGCCAGCGACCGTAGTGATGATCCCGCTCGAGGCTTCCACGCGGCGGATGCGGTGATTCCAACTGTCCGCGATGAAGATGTTGCCCGAACTGTCTAGCGCCATACCGTAGGGGGTGTGGAAGTTGGCGCTAGTGGCGGCACCGTTATCGCCACTGAAACCCCCCGGTGGTGTTGCCAGCTAAGGTCGTGATGATCCCGCTCGAGCCGTCCACGCGGCGGACGCGCTCGCCGTCGGCTTCCAGGAAGTAGAGATTGCCCGAGTTGTCCACCGCGTCCGCAATGGGCGAAGACACCACGGCGCTGGTGGCGAGGCCGCCGTCACCGCCGCTCCCGCCTCCCGCCAAGGTAGTCACGATTCCGGTGGAAGCCGCTACGATACGCACACGATTGCTGTACTGGTCCGCGATCAGCACGTTACCCGAAGCATCGATCGCTACGCCAGTAGGCACTGCAAAGCTCGCGCTCGTGGCGGGACCTCCGTCGCCGCCAAACCCGTAAAAAGTCCCGGCGACGGTGGCTATGTTCGCAGCCTGGATCACCACGCCTGCGACTGTGATTGCGGTCGCTTGCGTGTTGACCACGCGGATGCGGCTCCAGTTGTCTCCAAAGAAGATGTTGCCAGCGGCGTCCACGGCCACGCCAACGGGATTATTCAAGCTGGCGCCGGTGGCCGAGCCGTTGTCGCCGCCGTATCCAGCGGCACCGTTGCCGGCCACGGTAGTGATCTTGCCAGTGGTAGCAGCCACCCGACGAATAACGTAGTTGTTCGTGTCGGCGATGTACAAATTGCCGGAACTATCTAAAGCGATCTGCTGCGAGTTGTACCCACTGATGTTGAGGGTGGCGCTGGTGGCCAAGCCGCCGTCGCCGTTGTACCCAGCGACACCGTTGCCGGCCACGGTAGTGATGACGCCCGTGGTAGCATCCACCCGACGAATAACTTTGTTCCCGGAATCGGCAATGAAGAGATTGCCGGTCGCGTCAATGGCCAGGCCCGATGGGGCATTCAAACTTGCGCTGGTGGCCGGGCCGCCGTCGCCGCTGTATGTGGGGGGCCACACACCGTTGCCGGCCACCGTCGTGATAATGCCCGTGATCGCATACACTTTCCGAATGACCAAGTTGTAGCGGTCAGCAATGTAGACGTTGCCGGAAGCGTCCACGGCCACAGCACCTGGATCACTCAAGGTCGCCTTGGTCGCAGGCCCTCCGTCGCCGCTAAACCCGCCCACGCTGGTGCCCGCCACTAAGATAAAGCTACCTGACGGGGTAATCTTATAGACCTGCTGCAACTCTTCCAGCGAGACATAAATGTTCCCTGCCTTGTCTATCGCTATCGAATTGGGTGACACGACGTAGGCGGAAAGCGGGACCGTGGTGTTGCGCCCGCCGCCGGCCAGCGTCGCGATCTTGCCCGACGTGAGAGTGCCTTTCACCGTGAGCGGCACAACCACCGGACCGCCGGGCGCGTCGCTGGCGATAATGAGCTGACCTGCCTCAGTCCCCGCGTCAGTCGGCGTGGAGGTAATCCAGATGGTGCAACTTTCGCCGACCCCGAGGGTGCTGGGGCAATTATTGGTTTCACTGAAGCCGGGAGTGGTCGTGATATTGATGCTCCCCAGTGGCCCGGTCCCGGTATTGGTCAACGTCAGCGTCTCCGAGGAAGTGGTGTAGCCGACGTCCGTGGCCGGGAAGGTCAGGGTGGTGGCAGACACGCCTGATACTCCCTCGCTGGTCCCCGTGCCGCTGAGGCTGACAACTTGGAATGCTCCCCAAGCATTGTCGGCAATCGTGACCTGTGCCGAGAACGCGCCCGTAGTCGGAGGTGAGAACGACACATCGATGGTGCAAGTCGCGCCCGGCGCGAGACTGGCAGGAGGACTGAACGCATTTCCAGGGACTCGCCATGCCCAGAACGTGGACGTTAGCGGGAGCATTCCACCCGAAACAGCCAGGCCAGTCGCCGGGTCGATGAGCAAACCCGTGAAAGCGCTAAAGTCGCCGCTGCGCTCGGCAGCGGTGGGCACGTAGGCCAGCGCTTGCACTCCCGTGACAAGCTGCACGAAGTCGCAGAACTCCTGATTCCCGGCGTTGGGAAGCGGAACATAGTCGAAGGCATACAACAAGGCACTCGTTCCACCTGTGGGTGAGCCCACGACCAAGCGGTCGCCGTTGGTGTTGGGAGGAGTGACATAGAATATGCTGGAGAAAGGAGGAGACACGGGGGAACGCGTTGAAGAACCATGTGGACGAGGCACAGGACGCTGGGGGCGTCAACATGGGGCAGGTGTTCCCCGGCAGTGCAAAGTTCGCGGCGTTCGCGCCGGACAGGCTCACGCTGCTGATGGCCATCCCGGCGGTGCCCGTATTCGTCAACGTCACCGACTGAGTACTGCTGGTGGTCCCGACGAGCTGGCTGTTGAAAGTGAGGCTGCTCGAGGAGAGACCTACTGAGGGGACCGGTGAGATCTTCGCCACAAACGCGTCTCCAAGGCCACCGGCAGTCGGCTGGAAAGCGTTTGCTGTTGTGGGGAAATCCGACGAGATGGTGGATCCAGTTATGTAAGCGTTGCCTAAGCTATCAAGGGCGATGCCAGAGCCGAGGTCGTAGCTACTGCCGCCAAGAAACGTGGAATAAATGGGGGCTGAGCCAGAAGGATTCAATTCGGTAACAAAGGCATAGGGGCAAGGGAAGGAGAAAGATCCGATTCCGCTTGAAAGGTTTCGGGCATGACAAGTCTTGACAATACCTGTCTGAACGGGATTGACTAAGGGGAAAGTGCTCGGGCTCGAACCCGTCATCCCGACGACAAAGGCGTCACCCAAACCGTCCACAGCAATCCCCATGCCGAAATCGTAGCTGTTGCCCCCGAGATAGGTAGAATAGACTAGATTTCCCACCGGTATGCTCACTTTCGTAACAAAAGCGTCCGGGCACAAAACGACAGGGGTGGTGTTCCAGCAGGTCCCGCTGGCCAAAGACGTCTGAAGCACGCGTGTGGTGTCGGAGGTGGGGGAGGTGGGGAACTTAGTCGAATTGGTGGCTCCCGTGACATAAACGTTGGGGAGGCTGTTTGAGTCAAGCGCGATGCCGAGGCCCATGTCATCGGCCTCCCCTCCGAGGTAGGAGGAATACACCAATTCCGAGAGGTCGGCTGTCAATTCTGTAACGAATGCATCGCTGCATGGACGCGGGGTAGTTAAGGAATAGTCGGGCGGATATCCGCCAAAGCTGATTCCCGGGAGGCAAGGGGGCGAACTGGGGTACATTATCGCGCCTGCCGTGGTTTGGAACGCGTTCGACGTCGTGGGGAAGTCGGGCGAAAGCGTCGCGCCGGTCACGTATACATTGTTTTCCGAATCCACGGCGATCGCGGTGGCTGCTTCGTTCGAGCTCCCCGAGGCCCCCGCCAAGTAGCTCCAGTGGACTAGGCCACCGGTCTGGTTGACCTCGGCTACGAAGCCGTGCAAGCAGGGAAGATTACCGCCGGAGATGCGCACCGTGCACCAGCCCCAAGCGCCGCTGGGCAAGATCGAGATGTAGCCTCCCGGGGTCGCCGAGAGACTTGGATTGACAAGTTCAGGAAAGTCTGGAGGGAGAGGTACCGAGTTGGGGCCGGGGGGCTGGGAATATGCCCCGCTAGAGCGAGTTGCCCCGCTCACATAGACGTTGGGCGGGTTGTTCGAGTCCAGCGCAATTCCCGTCGCAAAGTCTTTGCCTGAGCCACCGAGCAGTGTCGAGAACAGCAGCTTTGATCCGTCCGGGCTGAGTTCAGCAACGAATGCGTCCCCCTCTACCGTCGGAAGTGTACATCCCGACTGGTAGGTATCGATATCATTCGGGCTGGCTGGCTGCTGTTTATAAGCACCGGACGTTGTGGGGAAGGGGATGGAGGGGGAGGTGTGGCCGTTATAAAAGTAATATGAGCAGGCGGAGGTGGATATTGCGCCAGCAGGGAAGGAGTCAGTTGAACCAGCGATATACGCATCGCCCGCACTGTCCACGGCAATCGCGGTTGCAACGTCACCTTCGCTTCCCCCGAGAAACGTGGAATACGCGAGCCCTGACCCATCGGCTTTCACCTTGGTTATGAAGGCGTCCGGACAAGGAAGGCTCAGTTGCCCACCTGGGAGACCACTGCCTGTGTAAGGACCCTGAATGTACGCCAGCCCATTTACCCATCCACCCACAATGGGAATACACGTGCCGCCGCTTTGCCAAGTGCGCTGGGCAACCCCCGCCGTCGTTGGGAAGTTCGCCGCCATGGTTGTCCCGGCGATGTAGGCATTGCCCCCGAATCCACGGCAATGCGGATGCCAATATCGGGAAGGGTTCCGCCCAGGAATGACGAGTAACTTAGCACCGGGTCGATGACCAAAGGTCTGGCCGGATCATGGGCGGGAATCTCAAGGCTAACCTCGTAAGCAGCGTCCTGCGTCTTTAGCCCGTCGTTCGATGCAACGAGAACAAAGCGACCATTCAAATAATCTCGATTGGCGTTCGGCGATTGACCACCGTCCGCTGTCGTGGATTTCTGAGTCTCAAGCGCTGACCGCTCCTGATACACTGCCGGCTTGTGGAAGCGCACCTCGTCCTCGCCCAGTTTCAGCACCAGGTCGCCGCCGGATGCGTCGACGCGCACTTCGTCCGCGCCCACGAAGCTCAGCTTGATCTGGTTCAGGTCGGCGCCGGGGGCCAGCACAAAGTCATATTCCAGTTGTCCGCCGTGGTTGCCATAATAAACCAAGTCGATGCCGGGATACACGCCCTGGTATCTCACCTTGGCGTAATTCGGCACGTTCGTGCGCCATTTCTGGGGATCGTTGCCGATGAAATAATTGCTCTTGCCGGGGAGCTCCTCGGCGCCGGTTACTGCGGCTTTGACGTTTGCACCCACCAGTCGCGTGCGAAGAACGGCGTTCGTTGTCCGTGCTCCGTTGTCAGTTGTGGGCTTATCAACCGATGTCGTAGCGCCGGGTTTTAGCCCGGCACGTGCCGCCCCAAAGGGCGGCGCTACGCGCGTCGCCTTCTGCAAGGAGAGGACTGCCTCGTTTCCAGTCAGAAACAGCGTATATCCGCTGCCCCGCGAGAGGAATTTGACACGCGGGTCGGTCTGGCCTTGGTTTATCTCGAAACTCAGCGGCAACTTGGCATAAGAGGCAGCAGATCGCTGCTTGACTTCGTCCACCGGACGCGTGTTCGCCCGCTTGGCTGCTGTGCCGATGTGCGCGGGGAACACAAGCAATAATAGCGGCACAATAATAGAAATCAAGAAACTCCAGAAACTTCTTTTGTTGGTCATGACTGACCTCCAATCACTTCGGTGGAAATGAAACAAACAAAGAGATCCGGGTTGGCGGTCAGTTCGTCAACAGACCGCCACGTAGACACTCTCCGAGGGCCCTCCTTGGTGTGCGCAAGGAAACGAATAGGGATGAAGAGAGAAAAAGAGGAGAGGAGCCTTGCACTTTCATGGCCGCCTCACGCAACGGCGAACACAACACGCGTCCCATACGCAGCAGCAGCCTCAAACGGTTCGTCGTTCAATTGTGTTGGCTGAAACTATCGGACCATAAACTAGTCTCGCACGCCCGGAATGTCAAGAGAAACGGTGTCGCCCTAATTTGGTCACCCTTTCGCTAGCCCGAGGATCCTTGGGAGGCTAGGCGTCATGAATAACTCCTCACCCGATCGTCGATCAGCGTTGGGGCTGTTCCCTGGGCAGCCGTGAGAGAAGGAGAGAAAATGAGCAACCATTCTCAGTATGACAAGATTTGGGCAGAAAAGGCTGATGAGCAGTTGTTTCATGCCTTGGCCCACATGGACGACTATGAGCCGGAGGCGATTGAGGCTATTAAGCGGGAAATCGCTAGGCGACACCTGGATAAGCAGCCGGTTTCAGAACTCGAAGCTACGGCAGCCAAGACAAAGGCCGAGGAGACCGCTAAGGCGGAACTGCCCCTTCAGTGGCCAATGCGTATCCTCATGTTACTACTTGCCTTCGGAATTGCCCAGATCATCGTGGGGGAGTATTACAGAAACAGAGGCTACACAAGGAGATGTCGAGAAGTCTGGAGATGGATGGTTTATGGACTGCTTTTTTGGTTTGCCATCGTCATCCTTAGGGTACTGTTATCCGTTGTATGACGAAATTTGACAAGCAACGTATTCTGGCCGCGGCTTCCGCAATTGTCGACGATCATTCAGCCTAACAATGAAATGGAGCGGATTCGTAATCCGCTGCGCGGCCTCCGAACCGCTAATTTCCAACGTTATCGTCCTGGAGGATCACTGCCAAAAGCGGCTGTTCCCGGCAGGCATCGGCGGCGGTGCGCCGGTTAAGAGCAGTGACCAGTGGCGAGTGACGAGTGACGTGCAAGGCGCCGCCAAAGCAAATCTTTGAGATTTGCAGGATTGGCCTCGGACTGGGCAGATCAGTCCGGCTTTCGCGGCGTATGATTACGGATGATCGGGCGTGTTCGGCTAGATTCTGCCTGGGAAATGCCCTATTCGTCGAAGTGCAACTTCCTAATTCCCCTGTCCTATTGTGGGAAGTCGGAAGATCCATCTGGGGCTTGCCGATTGCGGGCGGATGGACAGCGAACTCGGAAGGAACGCACCCGATTACATAACACCTTAACCTTGGACCTAACTTTTCCACTCTTCTTTCACCCGAGTTACTTCTCAAGCTCCAAGATCCGACCCATCAACTCTTGCTTACTGTGCTGTGCGGCTCACAAGTATTTGAGAAGGTGAGCAACGATATAGATTGCGCTTCCTATGGCAGCCGCTACGAGCAAGAAGCCGACAGCCAGCCAGAGGAATCCACGAATACCCTTAAGTGGGCCTTGAGTTTCAGACATGCAGGGATCCTCCTGTGATTCACCACGGGTGTGCAAATAAAGGTGTGTCAGTGTCCGTGCCACCCACTGCCCATGGGCGAGATTCAAGCCCGCAAATGACACTGCTGCGGGTTGGCAAGATTGTCTTGTCATCCACCTTGGCCACCGTGATGAGCACAGTGCGACCGGCAAGAAGCGGCATGAGTTCGACGAACATAGTGCCTCCTTTATGGCGCATGGGCCATGTGTGTTTGACCGCTTGGGCAACATGTTATGATCAATTATGATTTTGGCTTTTTAGGCTTCCTAGTCGGTCGCGTTGGAAGGGTAGGAAGCTCATCCGAACGGGTTGGCCAGCCACCCAGAACGACTAACGTTGGCAAATGCTGAGAATTAACGCGAGCGGACAATGGACATTTTTCCTCGGGATTGGTATCAAAACGTTAAATCCCGAGGGGGGGGCTGGCCTCAGGATGCCGACCCGGTGAGAATTCCGAATTCCCTGGATTGTTTCGAGGTGCCTTTATGACCTTTGTTCACAACTCATTCTATCAATGTTCAGCAATACTCGTGTTCGTGCTGTCGCTTTTTCCCCTCTCTGTATTCGGAGCCGATTCTCTTCCTGTATTTGAGAAGGTGGACTTGAACCGGTATATTGGCAAATGGCATGAAATTGCACGGTTGCCAATGTTCTTTGAGCGGAATTGCGTCAGTGATGTTACGGCAGACTATTCCCTGAGACCGGATGGTAAGATCGGGGTTCTGAATCAATGCCGGCAAAAAGATGGGACACTGTCGACAGCCAGCGGTACGGCTCGTGTCGTGGATCAGTCAACCAACGCAAAGCTGAAAGTCTCCTTCTTTTGGCCTTTTTCCGGGGATTATTGGATCCTGGATCTTGGCCCAAATTATGAATATGCCATGGTGGGGGAACCGCGCCGGAAATACCTTTGGATTCTCAGTCGTCAACCCAACTTGGCTGAAGACACTTATCTAAACCTCGTGGCGAAAGCCAAACTCCTGGGATTCGACACATCCCGGCTTATCCGGGCAACCGGAAAGAAATAGTCTGATCGTGGAGCGTTTTGTCATCCACCTTGGCCACCGTGATGAGCACGGTGCGACCGGCGAGAAGTGGCATGAGTTCGACGAACACAGTATCCTCCTTATGGTGGCACATACCTTGATCTGACAGGTCGGCGGGCTGTTTGACCTGTGTGCCGCCCGACTTGTAGGCTGGGCTTGAAACAGTGGCTGATACTCCGATGCGAAAACCAACTGGCTAGGAAAAGGAACTCGAATCTACTCGCCGTCAGGCATTTCTGCAAGCGGGCGTGCCATGCTATCAGGCCGGTTCATTAGTTTCTCCGAAAACGGTTGCTAGCGGACCGCGCCCTGTTTCAACTTCCGGATGACCCGTTGTTCGGGATCGAGCAAACCCACGAGTTTGGCGGCTACCACATCCGACTGCTCATTTTTCAACTTCACATGGAATACCGAGGTGCGGAGTGAGCACCACATCGTCAGCCGCCCCGACGACGAGTCCGCGGCGCCTCGGGAAGATTTCAACCACAATTACCGGGATGGTGACCGAGCTCAACGGCGCTATCGTCGTGGGCGCAACCGTCACGGCAACCCTGGTCAGCAGCGGTTGTAAGCGGGGAAGATCAGCGAGAAGTAACTGGCCAGAGGCGGAGAGACTGCAATCACTGCCGCTCGGCTTGGCGGGCAGACTCCGGCCGACAGGCATCGGGAACCGCTCTCAACATCCGGTCGAGCAGGAGCGCTGCGGTGCGGGCACCGTCGCACCGGATTGGCGGCCACACCGGGGGCCTGAAGATGTTGGCGAGGCCCACGTCTGCGAGCAACGAAGGGGTGGTTCTCGAGTAGAGCATCCTTATCCCTGCCTGTTGCCGGGCGAGGCGCTCGGAAATGTAGACGCACTGGTCGAACTGGCCTTCGAGGGGAAAATACACGAACGGACGGCGGAGCGCCGTCAGCTCGAGCGTTGTCGTACCGCCTCCGACAACGATTGCCAGATCGGAAGCGGCGTAGAGCTCGTAGATCTTCGGCACGTATTTGCGCACCTCAACACCGCAAGGAAGCGCCGGCAACGATCTTCCAAACAGCTCCCCGTGCACGGAGATCATGCGCAGATTCGGGATCGACGCCTTCATTATCTCGTATGCCTTTGCGCAGAGTTCGAGCAGCTCGAACCCGGCGGAGGTACCCCCGGTCGCGCACACGACGAGCGGCTCCGATCCCAAGCCCATGCGGGCCTTCATGGCTGCGACGTCCTCATACTCCGCCGGGTTGAAGCGAACGATGTATCCCAGAAAGGTCATGAGCTTCTCGGCCAGCTTCCTTTTGTTCGGAAGCAGAAACCCGAAGCTTTCGTCTGGAATGTCTTCCAACTCGCCCACAAAGAAGTGGGTGAGCGCTGACGCCGGCCCCCGCTCGTAGACGCCCACAGCCCGCCTGTTCCGCAGGTGGACAAACAGGAGCTCGAGCGGATTGCGCGACATCGCCAGCGATCCAAAGAAATCGTGGATCATGACGGTCGGTGCCCGCACCTTGACCACTCCGGCGGCGATGGCATCCCTCACCTCGTAAATCTCGTCGCCGACAATAAGGTCGAAGGAGTGGTTCTTGGTCACCTCCTCGAACAGCAGGGCGTTGGCGTGCCACGCCTTCCGCCCGTGATAGACGTACTTGGCAAGACTGAGCCGAAAGCCGTCGAGTGCCTTCGCGGCGCCGATCTCGTTGTAGTCGGCGCTGCAGGCGGACTCGGGCATGAGCGTTTCGCCCTCCTCTAGGAGAATCCGTCCCCCAAGGGGTGAGCGAGCCAGTCGATGCGGACGTTCGGCCTCACGGCCCGCAGCTCTCTCGCAATGGCGATGTCGCGCATGATGTGCCCGAGACCGCCCTGCCAACTGACGAAGAGCACAGCTGGTGATGCCTTTTGGTTGACCAGCTCCATGACGGTAGCCCCTTCCATGAACTAATCCACAATTTCCTTTTTGGCTTCTCGGCCGCCATTCATTCTACATCCCATGGCATAGTCTCAGACCTTTTCTTTGTTTCAACTCCCATTCCATTTTCAGCCTCCACACCCCTGCGGCCAAGTGGGATTGCACGGGATCCATCACCAGCAGAAGGACGCGCAACGGGCGCTATATCTGTACGTCAAGCGGCTTGCTGGCGACGAATCTGCCGTTGCTTCCGGGCCGCCTCCAACTTCCGGTCTCGCTCCGCGTGGATCTCCTGCTGGCGCCCAGCGAGCATGTCCTTCGGGGTGATGTAGCCGACCGCACTGTTCAGGCGGACGTTGTTGTAGGGGGAACGAGGAGGAGGTAGAGAGGGGAGAAGATGGAGGTGGGGCGACAATATCAGAAAACACACTGCTCCTCTGTCTGCTAACGTTCGAACTTAGCAGGCATCGGGTGGTGATTGTAGCTCTTGTCTCTCAGGGCCGCTCGGCTCGCCGCCGGGGGCGGACTCGCCTTCGCTGTGTCTGGGTTTGATCGTGGGCATCCGTGGAATGGCTTCGCTCGCTTGGGGCTCGCTCAGCCCGGATCTCATCTCATCGCCCGGGACAGCCAGCGCAAGCAACCGGGCTATCAAAGCGTGACGAGCCTAGGAAACGCACACTGCGAGTGAGTGCTTCCTTCGGTAATAACTTCCCCCCGTCAGGGGGCTGACCAGGGTCCGCCAGAACCCTCCCCTGACAGGAAGAAGTAAACCTACTCGCACTTACCGAAGCATCATCAGCTCGGAGCGTCAGCTCCGAGCCCGGTGACTCACCTGAGGTGTCCGCCGTCGCTTCGCCGCCATTGTTCCCGCGCCTTGTCATCTACGTAACAGGTGTCCCGGAACTTCACCGATTGGGGACCTTCTTCAACCTTACAACTCGGGTGCCGCTCTCTAAGCTGGCTGTGCTTCTCTAGGCCGTGATACGGACTCCGTACCCTTTCCCGAGAGGTCTTGCCGAAGCTGACGTGTGCGGGAAGCTCTACCTTGCCTTGAGGGCTAGCCATGGGACAGCGATCCAATCGGGAATTCCCATGGTTGGCTACGTCGCCGATGGACGGTGGTCCAGAGGCCGTTGCTTGCGTCACGTAACTGGCGGAGAGCTGCTTCTTGATCAGCTTCATCGTTACTGCCTTGCTTGGGAGCTTGTGAGCCCGAGGCAATGAGCTCCCACTGGGCACGACACTATCGCCGTACAATCCGACACAGGGAAAGATCCAGATGCGGTCAGTTGTCGATGGGATCGAACTGGGGTGTGCATTCAACCTTCCCGTGTTTCCCAGTTTCTCTGCCCTCGGTAGAGGGGAGGCCGGCAGCTACCGACTACCGGCCCTGAAGCTGGGAAAGCTGAACTTCTGTCTTGCACCCCTGGTTAGTATAGGGAGTTTCGAGAAGTCAGCTTCCGCACTTTCGTCTATTGTTCGCTTTTAGATTGTATCTTATTGGAAACACAGCAAATATAGTTGTGGTGGATCTCCCATAATGGAGGGTATTGGGGCGGTCGGTAGGGTTGCGGACGATGTGTTCAAGGGGCCATGTCAAGGGTGTTGAGTTGGCGCCAACGCTTGCATGTACGCTGGCCGACAATGCGCGAGAGTTGCAATCCGGGATCGGTTCGTTGAGGGACCTACTGCCAGGAGGGCTCGATCCTGGCCAAAAATCGGAGTGCGGGACTGGACTCTTCCGGGTCGCTCCAACGAAAGCAGGGACGGGATCACGTTTCCAGCAGGCCGACGGCCAAGTGGTTGCGCCCAGCACCCATGATGCGCACAGGAGCCCTTGGGGAAATCTTGGTCTGCAGCCGGGACCACTTCACGGTTGATCCAGCACGGCGAGGTGTTATTGCCGACAGCACTCCTGGAAACCGTTCCGCTACTTGAACTGTCCTGGATAGTCCTATTGCGCGTTGTCCTATTGACTTTACGCGGGGAATAGCTTTGCGCCAGGCTTATATGTTAATCTTACGCAGACGTTTAGTTCTAGCGAAGCGCTTTCACTTTTCGCCTATGATCATCCCACGTTGCGAGGTCCGAATCCCACATGAAACTGGAAGATGTCGCCAAGCGAGCCAAGGTTTCCATTGCCACGGTTTCTCGCGTCCTTAACGAAGTCGGTCCGGTTAGGAACACTACCAAAGCGCGTGTCCTGAAAGTGGTTCAAGATCTCAAGTATCATCCCAATATCCACGCTCGAACCTTAGCAGGCGGCAGAAGCCGCACGTTGGGTATGATCGTCTCCAATCTGGAGAACCCGTTTTTCCTGGACATTTTCCGGAGTCTGGAATCGGAAGCGCGTCGCCATGCTTACGAGGTTGTGGTGGCCAACACCGACTACAACCCACGTCGGCTGGTAAACAGCGTGCACTTGATGATGGGCCGTCGTGTGGCGGGGCTGGCGGTCATTGTCTCCGAAATGGAGCCAACCCTCATGCAGGAGCTCATCGAGTCAAACCTCCCCATTGTCTTTTACGACGTGGGGACGCCGGCGAAAAACATTTCGAACATCCGGGTGAATTATCAAAAGGGAATTCAGAAGACCGTGGAATACCTGTACTCGCTCGGGCACCGCCACATGGCCTTTGTGGGCCACCATACCAGCCTGGAGCCGCTCCTTGACCGCAAAGTCTCCTTCGTGGAAACGATGAAGCGTCATGCCGGAGCCGTGGAGTTCACCACCGTCGCAGACCGGGACGAACCCCCAGGAGGAGAGCAGGCGACGCGGACTCTGCTGGCCACTGGCTTCAGGCCCACGGCGATCATCTGCGTGAACGATTACATGGCCCTGGGAGTGCTGAAGGCACTTCGGGAAAGTGGCTTGCGGGTTCCCGATGACGTGTCCGTGACCGGCTACGATAACATCAGTCTCTCCGGGTACGCCTTTCCGGCTCTCACCACCGTCAATATCCCTCGGGAGAAGATTGGACGCCTGTCGTTCGAAGCTCTCGTTCCACCCGAAGGTGGGCAGGTGCAGGGCCGCGGTTTCTTGATCGACCCCGAAGTGGTCATCCGCGAGTCCACCGGGCCGCCGCCGCGTAACTAACCTCGCTGCGCACGACGCGAATTATGTCCAGGCTCAGAACCTCTTTGGTCTTGTGCTAGGTCAGCAGTGTTACCTGACTGGGGCGCGCGACCATCTGAATCGCGCAGTTCAGTTAGATCCGAAATTCGCCCAAGCACACTACAAACTGGGAACGGCTCTCCGGTTTGGTGGACAAAGAGCGAAGGCCTTGGCAGAGCTGAAAGACAGTTTCCCGCTCGAGTGTTATCATCACGGTGAGCCGTGCATATCGTGCGAGACGGACACCTAGTCTCTCCAAGCAAGGAAGAGTTTGGCGAGAAGAATGGAGATCAAGACCATGCTTACCTCAAACGCGAAGTCAGTCCTGACCGTTACCGGTCTGCTCGTGTTAATAGCCATACCCTTTGCGGGCAGGACGGCGGGGGGTCAAGACCCAGCAAACGGAAAAGCGGCTTTGCTTCCAGCGGGTTCGAGGCTTACGGAATTGCCCCTGACCGCTGTCCAGATTCAGGACACCTTCTGGTCGCCGCGCCTGGAGGTCAACCGCACCCGAACGCTCGACCACGTCTACAAGGAGCTCGAAGCAACCGAGTGCATTCGGAACTTCGATGTCGCCTCCGGCAAGGCGCAGGGCAAGTTCGGCGGACCTTGGTGGGCCGATTCGGACGTATACAAATGGATCGAAGGCGCCTCGTACATCCTCGCCTTGCATCCGGATCCGCGACTCGAATCCAAAGTGGACGAGTTGATTGCGAAGATCGCGGCGGCGCAGCAGAAAGATGGTTATCTGGATACCTACGTTCAACTGAATCTCCCGGACCTGAAGTGGAAGAGCCTGGCGTTCAACCACGAACTGTTTTGCGCGGGCTCGCTCTTCGAGGCGGCCGTGGCGTACAACCAAGCCACGGGCAAGCGCTCCTTGCTCGACGTCGCCTTGCGACTCGCCGACCACCTCGATTCCACCTTCGGGCCCGGCAAGCAGGCCGGCATCCCCGGGCACGAAGAGGTCGAGTTGGCCTTGGTCAGGCTCTACCGGCTGACCCACCAGAAACGCTACCTCCAGCTCGCTCAGTACTTCATCGATTCCCGCGGCCAAAAGCCCTCGATCTTTGAACGCCAGTACGAGCAGTTGCCGGAGAGGAAAGTTGCTCTGCTGGGTCACCCGATGGGCGTCAAGGATTTTTACCGGCGATTCTTCCTCGTCAATCCGGCAAAGTTTGACACCAGCTACTCGCAGGATCAATTGCCGGTCCGCCAGCAGCGGGTGGCCGTCGGTCATGCGGTGCGGGCCATGTACCTCTACTCCGGCATGGCAGACCTGGTTTACGAGACCGGCGATGAGGGTTTGTGGGAAGCGCTCGAAAGCCTGCACGACAGCGTAACCAATCACCGCATGTACGTGACCGGGGGCATCGGGCCTTCAGAGCGCAACGAAGGCTTTACCGCTGACTATGACCTGCCTAACGAAGATGCTTACCAGGAGACCTGTGCCTCGGCCGGAATGGTCTTGTGGAACTACCGCATGCTCAAGCTCACCGGCGACGCGCGCTACGCAGATGTTATGGAACTGTCCCTGTATAACGCGCTGGCGGCGGGCGTTTCCTTGACGGGAGACACCTTCTGCTATGTGACCCCACTGGCCAGCCGGGGCGACTTCAAGCGCGATCCCTGGTTCGGCGTGCCCTGCTGTCCGACCACGATCGCACGGTTTGTGCCGGCTCTCGGTCGTTACATCTACAGCGAGTCGCCGGATGGCCTGTGGGTGAATCTCTTCATCGCCGGCCAAGTGAATGCGAACGTCGCGGGCAAGAAGGTCACTCTGCGGCAGTCAGGCAACTATCCGTGGGATGGGAAGATCAAGTTTACCGTGGGCGTGGAAGCGCCACAGGATTTCGCCATCCGCGTGCGCATTCCGGGATGGGCTCCCAGGGCGGATTTCCAGGTCAATGGAGAGAAACTCTCTCCCCACGTCGTCAACGGTTACGCTGAAATCCGGCGGTCCTGGTCGAATGGGGACGCGATTGACCTGACTCTGCCCATGGATATCCAGCGGCTCGAAGCGAATCCCCAGGTTCTGTTCGACCATGGCAAGACCGCGCTTCGGCGTGGGCCGCTTATCTATTGCCTGGAGCAGGCGGATCAAGAGGCGCCGGTGGAGCAGATCATCCTGCCGCTGGGAGCGCAGCTTGAAAGCCAATACGCGCCTGGGCTTCTGGACGGCATAACGGTCATCAAGGGTCAGGGACTCTTGCGCCCCCTTGGCGATTGGAAAGATGTGCTCTACCAGCCGGTTCATCCCGCAACTACCAAGCCGGTTCCCATCACTGCCGTTCCTTACTGCATCTGGGGTAATCGCGGGCTGGGGAAGATGGCCGTCTGGTTGAACACAACGCCGTAATCCGTATACTCGTCGGGTTATCCCGATATAGAGAAGCTGTGAAATCATCCCCTGAGATCCTTCTCACCGCAGAGGCGCGGAGCCGCGGATATTTGAAAACAAAAGGCCTTTTCTCCGCGTCTCAGCGCCTCGGCGGTAAAGCCAGTAATTTTTCACAGCTCCAAAGCGTCGGGACAGGTCCCCGCGAAAAGCTTGCCCTGAGCTTGCCGAAGGGCGGGAAACCAGGGGAGTGAGCGGACCGCTGCGCAGGTACAAGCGCCTGACGCTCGAACGCGCCTCCGTCCAACCCCTGCCGCTCACCTGGACGATCGTTCATCCCATCGACGAGGCCAGCCCGCTCTGGGGCCAGACGGCCAATCAACTCGCGCGGCAGCAGGCTGAGTTTCTGATTCTGATTAAAGCTTTCGATGACACGTTCTTCCAGACGGTCCACGTTCGCCACTCCTACCGCGATGAACAGGTAGTTTGGGGAGCCCGCATCGTCTCCGCTTTCGAGGCGGACGCGCGGGGCGAAATGGTCCTCGATTTCAAGCGCCTGAGCGATATCACTCCCTCCCAGAACCCTGACACCCCGTGAACAGTCCAGCGCCTGAGCGCGGCAGCGCTGCAAGCAGTTTCCGAGTGCGCCGTCATTTGGGAGCGGGGGGCGGGCGGACGCGGGCACCACATCTACGGTTTCGACTACACGACCAACTAAACCGGGATCGATGAATCCTCCGCCGCCACTGAGGGTCTTGGCCGGCCATTTTCCAGTGGTGGGGGAACTCTTCAGGCAAAATCATACATGCCGCCAGAACTCCGCGATCGGGTGGCGCATACGTCGCCTCGCATGTGTGCGGCTTTCGTCTGCAATAATTCCGCGAGTATCCGCTGTGCAGGAACGCGCCTCCACTCGCTGCCCTTCCACGATGCGGCTCAGGAATCTGTCACAGACCACAACTAGGAGTGGCCCGCGCCATCTATTTTGCGGTTGCCCCGCGCACTACCTGGAGATCCTTGATGAGTCTCCAGAAAACGTGGTAGACCGCATCCAGTCTTTCGACGGGACCCCCGTGCGATGGGGGTTCTGTGGGCCTGATCTGGGCAGCGTATACCCTATCAGTGCCCAGAGGCATCGCCTCTATGCGGTAAAGGAGTTTCTGGGATGAATCGCCGACGGTCAATACGACCTTGATTTGCGTTTCCGGATCCCGCGCATCAGTGCCACCCACGGGTGGGCCCGCAGGCACGCCGCCCGGGCCCGTAGGCACGCCGTTTGAAATTCGAGTGGTGTTGAGGGGAACGAAATCCACAGTTGCAATTGCATCAGGATTGTCATCTCGGCAGCTCTCCACCAGCTTCCACGGCATCTTCGTTAACAGGTGCTTGGGCTTGCTTTCGGTTTTCAGGAAGCCGTCCACAATATAACGGTCGGAGTCACTCAGTCCGCTCTTCTCGATGCAATAGGTCCGGACTTCTGCCAGCGCACGCCGGTCGGGAATCTCTCCGCTGGGCTCTTTTGCCAGCCCGATAAGCGGCAGCGTAAAGATCAGCATGCAGGCAGTTAGCGTCAACTTGGCGATCATGGCCACCACCTCCAAGTTATGCTTTGTGGTCCCGGCAAACCCATCAAATGATACCGCTATGAATGAGAGGTTACAAGTCGATCCAATCATCACCAACAGTAGTCGCCTACTGGTTGCCAACGAATCTCTAGTCACAATCCTCGCTTCTGGCCGAAGCATCCAGCAACATCCACATTGATGTTAAACGGCCTACCCGTAGAAGTGGTCGCGCGGCGCCGGTGGCCATTCGGAGGTCTCGCCTCGCCAATTCCCGCTGAATGGTCGCGCAGTCGGAAAGCGTGCTTCGCGCTTAGGGCGGGCGTCATTGCGGCCCGGGGGCTGGTTCGGTGGCCCCACGCTGCGGTGTTGGCAAGCGCGCCTCGATCGCCATGCAGCTTCCCGTTGGGAGAAGTTTCCCACCAACGTGCTTCAGGAAGCTTCGAGCTGATTGCCGCAATGCCCATTCGGTACGCCTTATCGGTGTTTGTCCCTGCTCAGCCCTGGTGTCAATCAGCCTAATCGTCAGCCTCCATACGCTGAAAACGGTGGACGTCCGTCCGGGAATGGAGTAAACCTTAGCTTCGCCGAACGCATGTCACACTGGAGGGTAAGATGAATCGCAGACGATTCCTTCGTAACAGCAGTCTTGCGGCGCTGGGCGCGCTGACGATGAAGGCGGGAAGCCATCCATCGCTCGCCGTGCCGGCGCCTAGTCCCGAATCGAAGCGCGCCCGCCTCGACGTGATTTGGGGCGACCGGGTGGGGAAGATCAACCGCAACATCTATGGCCACTTCACCGAACACTTGGGGAGCTGCATTTACGACGCCATGTGGGTGGGCGAAGGCTCGGCCATCCCGAACCAGAACGGCCTGCGTAAAGACACCATTGAAGCACTCAAGCGTATCAGGGCACCGATCATTCGTTGGCCGGGCGGCTGCTTTGCCGACCAGTATCACTGGCGTGACGGCGTCGGGCCACGCGAGAAGCGGCCACGCATCTGGAACATCTGGTGGGGACGCGACGAGGGTAACGCCTTCGGCACCGACGAATTCATCCAGTACTGCCGGTTAAGCGGCGCGGCGCCGTACCTCTGCGTCAACGTGGGCTCCGGCTCTCCCCAGGAGGCCCTGGATTGGCTGGAGTACTGCAACGGCAAGGAGAGTACAACCGTCACATCCCTGCGCGCCGCCAACGGACATCCCGAGCCTTACAACGTCCGCTATTGGTCGGTTGGCAATGAGAGCTGGGGCTGCGGCGGAAACTTCGACGCCGAGAGTTACGCCCGTGAGTATGCTCGCTATGTGACCTACCTAAATCGCTACGCCGACCGGGGCACAGTAGAATTCGTCGCCTGCGGAGACTTCCGGGATGACTGGAACCAGAAGTTCTTCGAGACTCTGCTCAAGCGCCCAGGCGCCCGTGGACAGGTTCGAGGGGTCAATCACCTCTCCGTTCACCATTATTTCCGCGGGGAACTGGGGCAGGCAACAGAGTTCACTGATGAGCAGTACTATCGCGCGCTGGCGGGTGTCAGCGTGCTGGAGGGGTATATCGAGGAGACCATCGGCTTGATTCAGCACTACACTACCCCCCAAAACCGCATCGGGATTGCCCTGGACGAATGGGGGATCTGGCATCCGGTGCCCAGCACTGGCGCGCAAGGGCTCTGGCAAAGTAACACACTGCGGGATGCTCTTCTGGCCGCGGTGACTTTCAACTCCCTGAACTCCTATGGCGACGCCGTCTCCATGGCGAACATCGCCCAGACATTCAACGTGCTGCAGTGTATCGCGTTCACCAAGGGAGACAAACTCGCGCTCACCCCGACTTATCATGTCTTCGACCTCTATCAACCGCACATGGATGCGATGGCATTGAAGACGGTTGTTGATTCCCCCACTTACACCCTCAAGCCGCTGACTCAGCTACCACCTCAGTTCCTGGCTCTGCTAGGCGGACGCGGCGAGACGACGCGCACCTATCTAAGCGCCTCGGCTTCCCTGAACGAGGCTCAGAAGCAGATTTGCCTGACCCTGGTCAACCAGCACTTGACCGAGCCCATGGAGGTGGAGATCCAAATCCCCGGCCTGGATAGCCCTGGGGTGCGCGGCGGCACTCTGCGGGAACTTACTTCGGGCAACGTGCGGGATGAGAACACCCTGGAAAAGCCGGAGGTCGTCCGGCCGTCAGCGCCCAAGCAGCTTACCGTCCAAGGGAACAAGTTCACTCAGCTTGTTCCACCGCACACCGCGCAGGCGCTCGTTCTCCAGGTGGGCTAAGTGGCAGGTTACTTCTTCTTCAGCACTGCGATCCGCTGATCCGCGTACTGTTGCAGCACGGTGCCGCGCCCCAATTCGGAGGCTTTGGCAAAGGCCTCGAGCGCCTCGTCGGTTTTGCCGGAATTGGCGCAGACCTCGCCCAGGCGAAAGTAGAGCTGAGGGTTGGGCGCTTGGCTCAGGGAGATGGCTGTCTTGAACTCCTCGATGGCCTTTGGGGACTCATCACGTCCCATATAAACCATGGCCAAGGCGGTGTGCGCGTCCGAAGCCAGAACGTCCTTTCGCTTCTTGAGTTGTTCGTCGCTCTCGTTGGGTTTGGCAGGCAGGCCATCGATGAGCTTGAGGGCTCGGTTGGCATACTCTTCCGCCGTAGAGAGCCGTTGAGCAGACAGTTCCGGGTTGCTCTCCAGCATGCGTGGCTGGGGAAGGGCGATCGCCACCATCAGCAGGCTGTAAAGGTTATTGGCATCCAGTTTCAGGCTCTTCTCACCATACTCGACCAGCTTGTTCAAGTCTCCCTTTTCCCGATAAGACTTCGCCGCCTGGGTGTAGACAGTTGACATCAACTCGCTCGTGGGGAATCTGCGCTCAAACTCCTCCACCATGCGCAGTCGCCGGTCAGGGTCTAATTCGTCTTCCATGGTCTTGTAGCCTATGGCCTCTTCGTATTTCGCATGGAGGGGCACGCCGCTGGAACTGGTGAGCTGCGCCGTCTTCTCATTCCTGCCGGTTGGTCCGGCCTTCCAGATGGCCTGGAGCAAATTGTCGTCGGCGCCGGCACTGCGCATTTTCGCCTCGATCTTGCGGTCAAGATCAAAGTTCACGCCGTGCTCGTCCAGGGCCTTGTACACGACGTCGAGATCCTTCTTGTTCTTTTTGATGAGATTGTAAAGTTCCTCTTGAGTCAGAGGCTGCTGCAGAGGCTGATTTTGAGCGCGGTCCTGGGGTTCATTCGCAGTAACTCCCTCCAGTCTCGGAGGTTGCTGCGTGCCCTGAGCCACCAGAGGGGAG
>Ga0208692_1000252_pt1 | contig 46341 bp, 42 predicted proteins | sample June2015DPH_20_1_3_FD_184721 | JGI IMG/M metagenome (GOLD analysis project Ga0208692, IMG submission 184721) | Peatland microbial communities from SPRUCE experiment site at the Marcell Experimental Forest, Minnesota, USA - June2015DPH_20_100... | ecosystem: Environmental > Terrestrial > Soil >... | reverse complement strand
TTCGGGCTACGGATGGATGCCTGGCCAGCGCCGTGTCAAGCAGCTTCGCCATCAGTCCCGGCGCGGCAACCCACGCGGCTTTCCTCGTCCTGCCCACGAGCGCCAAGCACAGGAAAGCGTTCACCGTGGAGGTAGTCCTGCTGGACAAATACAACAACGTCGCCACGAACGATACGTCCAAGGTGACGCTGTCGCTGGGCACCCATCCGAAGAACGCGACGCTAACCGGAACTCTGACCGCCGCCGTCGTCAACGGCATTGCCACGTTCAACAATCTGGTGCTCAGCTTGGCAGGTTCGTACAGCCTGGTCGCGGCCGACAGCAACGGACTCCCGTCGATTGCGTCATCGCTGTTCAACGTGGCATAGCGTCGCAGCCGCCCGTCACGCGGCCAATCGGAAATGCGCCCAAAACACCGCTCGCGCGGACAGCAGTGCGAACCACCGAATAGACAGGCTTTGTGGGCGGCGAGCGTAGCAGGCCCGCGTTGCCCCGCGTTGATCGCCGGCCGCGGCAGCACTGAATAGAAGATTCTCCCCCATTTTTCTCGTAACCCAAATCCAGCTAACAGCTTATGTGCGATTCGGCCGGTTTCTGCCGTTCGCCGTGGTGCGCAATCTCTTTTCCTCAATATGGTTATGCGGAACAAACCTCGCCCAATCCAAGTCTGTTTCCGGACATGGGGGAAAAATGTTTTTTCAAAATTGCATGCAAAACGCGCGCAAGTCCAAGTCGCGGCGAAAGCTGCGAATTTTCTCTTGCGCGCAATGACTGTGGGTATCTGCGCGCGTCGCGTCCGCAACTCTTTTGTAGCTACGCATTAGCGCCTTGGCACGTGTTGGAACCCATCGATATCACCATGTTGTTCGTTCCGCAGGTGATCGTAAGGGCTCGTGCTGTCGCGCAGACTTAAAGCCGGGATCAATCGCAAATCCGCCTGCACACACAATTTCCGCTGCGCTACCGGGGGTGTTATCTTTTTGCCGATTATGCCGTCGGGATTTTTCCGGAAGAAAATCGCCCGGGCACGCAACTATACGAGGGACATCTGATCGGACCCAGTTCACAGCCTGGCGACTCCGCGGAGGCCGAGGACTCGGTGTTGGCTGGCAGAGCGGCCAAGGGAGACGCCGACGCGTTCCATGAGTTGGTGGATCGCCATGCCGATCGGCTGTATCGCTTGGCCGTGTCGCTAGTGGGCAGGGCGGCGGATGCCGAGGATGTCTTGCAGGAGACCTTCGCCGGAGCGTATCGCAATCTGCGAACGTTTGAGGCGCGGTCATCCGTCCAAACTTGGCTGACGCGGATTTTGGTGATCCAGGCGGCCAAGTGGCGGCGAGAGCAGATGCGGCGGCGCGCGCCAGAGCCGATGCCGGCGGAAGTCGCGGCGAGGGATCAGACGGCGGCCGCGCAGACGCGGATCGATCTGGACGCGGCCTTGCAGCGGTTGTCGAGCGAGCACCGCGAGGTGTTGGTGCTCCGCGAAATGGAACAGATGAGTTACGAGGAAATTGCCCAAGCCCTGGACATCCCGCGTGGAACGGTGGAGTCGCGGTTGCACCGGGCCCGGGCGGAACTGCGGGAAAAGTTGCAGGCGTATTTGCCGTAAACCGATGGGGTTAGAGCCATGAGCGATTGTCCATTCAGCCAGCAGCTAGGCGCCTACCACGACGGCGAGTTAGATGCGCAGGGGCGCGCGGCGGTCGAGCGTCATCTTCAGCAATGCTCCGTGTGCGCGGCGGAGTTGGCGCAGCTTCGGGCGTTGTCGGGGCTTTTCGCATCCGCCCAGCAGCCTCGGCTTTCGCAGATTTCCATGCATCGGCTGCACCGAAGGGTGGATGTCATCATGGATGAGGGGATTGTGCGTATTGCCCGCTTTACCAGTGCCGCGGCCGCGGCGGTGCTTCTGGTCTGCTCGATCCTGCTGGCGCGGATGGGCCGAACGACCGCAGCTCCGCCCCCGTGGATGGAACTGGCCGCCCCTGCGGACTCGGCGTCGGTTGATGCCAGCACGCCCGCTGCCGTCCAGTACCTGGCCGATGCCTCTGGCCGTCCGGAAGATGTGCCGTGATCGTGGGGTTTTGCGCATGCGAAAACAAATCATTTTCATCGTGACGGCGGTGTTGGTGCTCGTGGCGGGGCTGGCCATCGGCTGGGTGACCGCGCCGTACTCGCCCGGCTTCATCTTCCCCAGGCATCACCGTTCCTGGGTTGCCGACCAGTTGAATCTCACGACCCAGCAGCACCAGCAGATGGACGCGATTTGGGTGCCCATGCAGCAAAAGTGGGCGGAGATGTCCGACCGTCGGAGATCGCTGTCCCACGAGCGCGATGAGGCCATCGTGCATTTACTGAACGATCAGCAGCGGGCGGCGTACGACAAGATACTTGATGACTATCACGCCAAGCGCGACGCCCTGGACAAGGACAGGCAAGCGCTGATGCACGACGCCGTTCAGCGCAGTCGAGCGCTGCTGGATGATTCACAGAAGGCCAAATGGGATGAATTGACCAAGGATATTCACGAGCATCGCGGCCCGTGGGGGCCGGCGACGGTGAGATCGACGACGCGCCCGGCGGGCGCAGGCGGCGCCTGATCAGGGCGGCCTTATCACTCCATTTTTCCGAAAGGAGCGAGCGTATGGCGGTGTTGAAGAAGATGCAATGGGTGACGATGGTCGCCCTGCTGGGCTTGTTGACCTTGCCGGTCCTGAGCCAGGTGGATAACGGCGGCGGTGGCACTCCGCCGGCCGGTGGCGGCGGTGGCGGCGGTGGGGGCGGCGGTGGCGGCGGTGGTGGCGGCGGGGGCGGTCGGCGTGATCCGGCTCAGTTCCGCCAACGCATGCTGCAGCGCCTCCAGGAGCAGCTTGGCGCCAGCGATGAGGAGTTTGCCGTTCTGCAGCCCAAGATCGAAGCGGTGTTTCAGCTTCAGCGCGACGCGGGCGGCTTCGGCGGCAGGGGCATGTTCGGCGGCGGTCGCAATCGCAACCGCGATGGCGCTGCGGCTCCGTCCACGCAGCCGGAATCGCCCATGCAATCGGCGATTTCCGATCTGCGCGACACGCTGGACAACACCGCCTCCACGCCGGACCAGATTAAGGTCAAGCTGGAAGCCCTGCGCCAGGCCCGCACCAAGGCCCGGGCCGATCTGGTCAAGGCCCAGCAGGACCTGCGCGATCTGCTGACCCAGCGGCAGGAGGCGCAGCTCGTGCTCAACGGCATGTTGGATTGACGGAAAGAGACCGTGCTTGACGTGCTTGCCAAGTTAACGCGGGATGGACTGCTCGACGCTCAGGCCGCCGAGCAGATCACCCAGGCCGTCGCCGCCGGCAAATCGCTGGACGACGCCTGGCGCCAGGCGGCCGGCGCATCGGAGGAAAAAATCCTCCGTGCGCTGGCCGCCTATTACGACATCCCCTATGTCGATCTGGAAAAGGATTCGGCGCAGTGCGCTCCGTCCAAGGAATTCCTGGCCAAATTCCCGGCGCGCATCCTGATTGACCGCAAGCTGATGCCCCTGGCCCCCAGCGGCGACGGCGACGGGGTGGCGGTGGTCACCTGCCACGTCTTCGACACGACCGGCCTGGACGAGCTGCGCTTGGCCACGGGCTTTGACGTGCATGCGGTCCTGGCTCCCTCGGCCGAGATCGACCGCTTCATCAAGAAATACCTGGGCGTCGGCGCGGACACGCTGCAATCGCTCGGCGGGGCGGACGACGACGCGGTCAAGGTTCTGGAAGAGCAGGCCGACAGCGAGCTGGACCTGACCCACGCCGCCCAGGACGCGTCGATCGTGCGCTTCGTCAACCAGGTGATGGCCGAAGCCCTGGAGCTGCGCGCCACGGACGTGCACGTCGAGCCGTTCGAGAACCAGCTTCGGGTGCGTTATCGCATCGACGGCGTGTTGCAGGAGGCCAACATTCCGCCGCAGGTGCGCAAGTTCCAGGCGGCCATCGTGTCGCGGCTCAAAATCCTCAGCCACCTGGACATCGCGGAAAAGCGACTGCCGCAGGACGGCCGCATTCGCCTGAGGATTGCCGGCCGCGAGATCGACCTCCGCGTCAGCGTGATTCCCATGATTTACGGCGAGGCGGTGGTCCTGCGCATCCTCGACCGGGGCGATACGCTGTTGGGCCTGGAACACCTGGGCATGTCGCCGCGCGACAACCGCGCCTGGCAACGCGTGCTCGATCTGCCTCACGGGATCATCCTGGTGACCGGCCCGACCGGCTCGGGCAAGACCACGACGCTGTACGCGGCGCTGTCCAAGATCAACAAGGCCGACCTGAAAATCATCACCATTGAGGACCCCGTCGAGTACCAATTGCGCGGGATCAACCAGATTCAGGTGAACGTCAAATCCGGCTTAACCTTCGCCGCCGGATTGCGCTCGATCCTGCGTCACGATCCGGACGTGGTGCTGATCGGCGAAATCCGCGACCGCGAGACGGCGGAGATCGCCGTGCAGGCGTCTTTGACCGGCCACCTGGTCTTCAGCACGCTGCACACCAACGACGCTCCCAGCGCCACCACGCGCTTGGTGGATATGGGCGTCGAGCCGTATCTGGTCGCTTCCTCGTTGGAGATGGTGGCCGCCCAGCGCCTGGTGCGCCTGATCTGCCTGCAGTGCAAGGAGCCGCTGCCGGGCGATGAGGTGCAGAAGCTGCGCGGCGAATTCGGCCGCGAGGTGCCGGAGGTGGTTTACCGGGGCGCCGGCTGCCGAAGCTGCCAAGGCACGGGTTATCACGGCCGCCAGGGGGTCTTCGAAATGATGCCCGTTACGGACGAAATCCGCGCCCTGATTCTCTCGCGGTCCAGCTCGCGCGAGCTGCGCAAGGTGGCGACGCGGCAGGGCATGAGCAGTTTGCGGGATGACGGCTGGCGGCTGATCCGCGAGGGGCGCACCACGGTTGAAGAAGTGATTCGGACGACCAAGGACGAGGAATTGGCCATCAGCATGGGGCCGGTGGACACGACGGGAAAGTGAAGCGATGTCGGTATTCGCCTATACAGCACTGAACAAGGAGGGCCGCCTGACCAGCGGCACGCTCGCTTCCGATACGCGTGCCGCCGCCATCGCCGAGATGTCGCGCCGGGGCCTGCACGCGGTGAGCATCGACCAGGCGGAGGATGCCAACGCCGCGGCCAAGAAGGCCCAGGCGGCCGCGGTGGAGGCTGCGGCATCGCGTCTGGGCCGCGTCCCCGCCCGCGCGGTGGAGGCGTTCACGCGCGAATTGGCCAGCCTCCTGGCCGGCGGCGTGCCGCTGGCACGGGGGCTGTCGCTGTTGCGGCGCGAAGCATCGCATCCCGCGACCAAGCAGCTTTGCGGCCACATTCACGATGACGTGGTGGGCGGCACGGCCTTGGCCGATGCCCTGGCCAAATGGCCCAGGAGTTTTTCCAACGTTTACGTCGCCATGGTCCGCGCCGGCGAAGCCGGCGGGTTCCTCGACGTCGTCCTCGGCCAGATCGCCGACTTCCGCACCCGCGAGCAGGACCTCAAGGGGAAAGTCAAAGCCGCGATGGTCTATCCGATCATTCTCTTTTTGCTGGCCATCGGCGTGATGGTCTTTTTGATGACGTTTTTCATTCCGAAATTCAGCGGGATTTTTTCCGCCCTGGGCGGAAGCCTGCCGGCATTGACGCAACTGATCATCGGGATCAGCAACCTAGTCAAGCGCTACGTCCTGGTCGTGGCGGTGATCGTCATTATCGCGTTCGTGGCCTTTCGCCGGGCCATCGCCACGCGGGGCGGTCGGCGGCGATTGGAAGTGACGATGCTCTCGATCCCGCTGCTGGGCCGCGTCATCGCCCACTTTGCCCTGGTGCGTTTTGCGCGGATGCTGGGAACGCTGGTGGGCGCCGGCGTGCCGCTGATTGCGTCGCTGCGGGTGGCCCGCGAAGCCATCGGCAATCAGACCCTGGCCGACACCGTCTCACACGCCATCGAACAGGTGCAGCGCGGCGCCCCGCTGAGCCAGAGCCTGGCGACCAGCCCGCTGCTCTTTCCGGCGTCCGTGGTGGAAATGATAGCCGTCGCCGAGGAAACCGGCCGCTTGGACAAGGAGTTGCTGCGTCTGGCCGCGGCCTACGAAGCCGATCTGGACCGGCAACTGCGGCTGCTGGTTTCGGTGGCTGAGCCGGCCATGCTCTTTTTCATGGCGGCCACCATCGGCACCATCGTCGTCAGCATGCTCCTGCCCATCCTCGACCTTCAGGACCTGATCAAATGACCGAACTTGGAGCCTTTATGCCCGTTTGCGATTCGCATCGACCCTTTCGCCGCAGTGCCCGCCGCGCGTTCACCCTGATTGAGCTGCTGCTGGTGCTGGTGATCCTGGCGATTCTGGCGACCACGGTTGCGCTCAAAGTGGTGGGCCGCAGGGAACAGGCCCAGCGCACCGCCGCAAAGCAGGACCTCAACACCATCAATACCGCACTGACCGCTTTCGAGATCGACAATGGCCGCTTCCCCACGACCGAAGAGGGCCTGGCCGCTCTGGTGCAGAATCCCGGCAATTTGCCGGAGTGGAAAGCGGTCTTGGACAAAATCCCGGTGGATCCGTGGGGCCACCCTTACGTTTACCGGTGCCCGGGCAACGGCAAGGATTACGACCTGTTGTCCTGCGGCCCGAGCGGCCAGGAAGGCACCGCGGATAACATCCTGCCCTAAACCGCCAAGTTGACCATGAACCTGCCGCGTTCCAACTTCCGCGCCTTCACGCTGGTGGAGCTGATCCTGGTCTTGGGGATCATCGCCCTGGTGGCCGCGATGGTCGCGCCGTCGCTGCGCGGGTTTGCTGCCGGACGCAGAACCAAGGACAGCGCCGCTCTGATCGTCGGCCTGGCGCAGTACGCGCGCACCGCGGCCATGAGCGAAGGGCGCGTCTATCGGCTCAACTTCGATCCTTCGGCCCGCCAGGTTTGGTTGACGGCACAGAGCGGCGCCGTTTTTGCCCCGCCGCCAAATGATTACGGACAGCGCTTCACCCTCGCCCAGGGCGTGCAGATGACCGTGGACGCTCCGCAGCAGCAGGACGGCCAGTACGTGCAGTTCCAGCCAAGCGGCCGCACCGATGCGGCCCACGTTCGTCTCACCGGCCAGTTCGGCGACAAGGTCGAAGTGGCGTGCGCATCGGCCACGGAGACGTTCCGCGTCGTACCGACGGGGGAGGCGACGCCATGAGCTGCCGTAGGCTTCCCACAGCCGCCGTAGCCCCGGATGTACATCCGGGGTTCCGTCGTCGCCGCGGATTCACGCTCATCGAGGTCCTAGCCACGCTGATGCTCTTGGCCATCGTTTTTCCGGTGATGATGCAGGGCATCACGGTCGCCGGCAGCGTGGCCGACGCCGCGCGGCGCCGCACCGAGGCCACCGGGCTTGCCCAGTCCAAGCTGGCGGAGATCGTCGCCAACGGCCAGTGGCAGCAGGGGAATCTATCCGGCGATTTCGGTTCCGATTGGCCCGCCTACCGCTGGGAGGCAACAGTGCAACCTTGGACCCTGGACAATACCAGCCAGTCCCTGCAGCAGATCGATCTGCGCGTGGTTTGGACGGCGCGCGGGCGGGAGAATTCCGTCACCGTCACGACGCTGGCCTACGTCAGGGGGCAATCAACATCATGAGGCGGCCGGCCGGCACATCCCGGGCAGGATTCACGCTGATCGAACTGACGTTGGCGATGGGGATGGTCACCGTTGTGGCGCTGTCGCTGTACGCCAGCCTGCGCATCGCTTTTCGCGCTTCCGACAGCGCGACGGCCGCGGTCGAGCCGCCGCGGACGGCCGAGTTGGCCATGGAATTCTTACGCACGGATCTGCAAAACGCCCTGACGTCCGGCGGCGTGCTGGCGGGAACTTTCGAAGGCACGCAGAGCCAGGATGACCGCGGCCACGAGGCCGACGACCTGATCTTCTTCACCACCTCCGACGGCCCCGACCACGTCGACGGCAACGGCGAAATCAAGCAGGTCGAATTGACCGTCCAAACCACGCCCGATGGAACCGATCACGTTCTGGTGCGCCGCGTCACGCGCAATCTGCTTTCGGAGATCCAGGTGGATCCGGACGAGGAGATCATTTGCCGCGGCGTGTCGTCGCTCAGCCTGAGTTACTTCACCGGCTCGCAGTGGCAGGACACGTGGGATTCGACGCAGGAGGACAACACCATTCCCGTGGCCGTGGAAGTGACGCTGGAATTGCAGCGTCCCACCGCGGCGGGGGGCGCGACAGGACAGGACATGCGCACGCTGCGTTTTACGCGGGTTTTTACGCTGTCGTGCTCGACCGCGGCCCAGGATGAAAACGTCAACACCGGAGAACTGATGCCATGAAGCGCGCCGCCGTCGCAACTCGGCATGGTCGCCGCCGCGGCGTGATCCTCATCACCGCCCTGGGGATCATGGTGGTGCTGGCCGGGCTGGCGCTGGTTTTTGCGCGCAACATGCGCACCGAGGCCATTGCCTCGGCCAATCGCCTTTCCTACGCCCAGGCGGATGCCATCGAGCAAGGGGCGGAGCAATGGGTGTTGGCCATGGTCGAATCCAATCCCGGCGACGCGATCACGATTACGCAGGTTCCCGCCGAGGCCATTCAGCTCGGCAGCGGGTATTTCTGGCTGCTGCGTCCCAGCGCCGCCGGCAGTCAGAACTACGATTTCGGCATCGTCGACGAAGCCGGCAAGCTCAACCTGAACACGGCCAGCACCGACCAGCTCCTGGCGCTTCCCAACATGACGGTGGACGTCGCCGACCCCATTTACGATTGGCGCAGCAGCGGCAGCCAGCCTACCCCTTATGGCGCCCAAAGCGATTATTACGAGTCCCTTCCCGAGCCGTACGATTGCAAGAATTCACCGTTTGAGACCGTGGAAGAATTGATGCTGGTCAAGGGGGTCACGGCGCAACTGCTGTTTGATTACGACCTGAACCGCGACGGCGTGATCGACGAGGCGGAGAGCGCCGCCGGCGGCACTTCCGCGATGTTCAACAGCGCCAACGACGCCGGACGCGGCATCTTCAACGATCTCACCTGTTATAGCTGGGAACCGAACACCACCGCCGGCGGCAGCGCGCGAATCAACGTCAACAGCTCCAACCTGCCGCGCTTGCAGCGGGTTCTGACTAGAGCCCTGTCCGCCAACCGCGCCGCTCAGATCATCGGTCGGATCGCCCCGCGAATTGCCGGCGGGCGCGGTTCGGCCTTTGCCAACATGGGCGCTTTCTTCCTGGCCAGCGGCATGACCGCGGCGGAGTTCGGCCAAGTCGCCGACCAATTGACCACCAGCAACGCCCCGCAAATCCAGGGATTGATCAACGTCAACACGGCGGCGGAGGCGGTGCTGATGTGCCTGCCGGGCCTGAGCCAGGGCGATGCCGACACGTTGATCGCCGCGCGCGGCAACGCCAACACCGGCAGCATCGCCTGGGTTTTCACCGCTTTGCCCAGCAGCAAGGCGCTGGGCATTGCGGGGGCGATAACCTCCCGATCGTTCGTTTATTCGGCTGATATCGTGGCCGTCAGCGGAGATGGTCGATCTTTCAAGCGCGTCCGCATCGTCGTGGACGGCCGCCAGACGCCGGCCAAGGTGGTGTACCGGCGGGATTTGACGGGCTATGGCTGGGCGCTGCCGCCGGAGATCCGCCAAGCGATGCGCGCCGGCCAACCCCCTCCGACGGGGTATTCCTCTTCCACCGGGCTGTTCGGTGGCAGTCTCTAAACATGGGAACGACGAGTTGAAACCGCTCTGGCAGAAAAAAATCGTGGGATTGGCGCTGGGCGAGAAATCGCTGCTGGCGGCGGAGGTCGTCGCGGGGGACAAGCTGCACGTCAATCGCCTGGCGGAGATGATCTATCCCGAGGGCGTCACGCCCGCCCAGCCGGCGGAACTGGGCCGCGCTTTGGGCGCCTTTTTGCGGCAACAGGGTTTTTCGGCGCGTCTGGCGGTGGTCGGAATCCCCGTCAAATGGATCATCGTCAAGCCCAAGGAGCTTCCGCTGGCGGATGCGGCCACGCAGGTCAACATGCTGCGTTTGCAGGCCGAGGCGGAGTTTTCCACGGAGCTGAAGGACTTGATCTACGACTTCGCCGATGAAGGCGAAAGCGGCGCCGCTCGAAGCGTTCTGCTCATGGCCACGCTGCGCAAGTACGTCGAGGGGGCGTCGGCGCTGTGCCAAGCGGCGCATGTGCGCGCCGCCGCCGTCATGCCCTCGACGCTGGCGCTGGGCGAGGCGACGGGCAAAACCCTGGCCAAGCACGTTCTGGTCCTGGCGGTCAACTCCGGCGGATCGGAGCTTTCCGCCCAGCGCGGCGGCGTCTCCAGCGCCATTCGACACCTGCGCGCCCCCGTGCCGGCGGCGCCATTCGTCAGCGAACTGCGCCGAGTGGTCTCCGCGCTGCCGCCGGCGCCGACGGATCGCGAGATGGTTCTGTGGAGCGACGGTGCCGTGGATGCCGATGCCCTGTCGCAAGAGCTGGGCCTGCGCATCCGCCGCGGAGATTGGCCGGCGCTGGGCGTGGAGCAAGCGTCCCAGGGCGGCGACGGCGAGAGCCAGAAATACGCCCCGGCGGTGGCCCTGGCCATCGCCGTTTTGGACCGGCGAAAGCCATCGATCGATTTTCTGCACTCGCGGCTGGCTGCCCCGCGCCAGCAGCGAATGCCGCGCTGGGCCCGCTGGACCGCCATCGCCGCGGGCGCCGCGCTGGTGGCCATCGTCTGGGCTTGGCTTGATTTGAATTCGCAGCAGTCTCGCCTGGCCCAACTGCAAGGCCAGCTCAAGAAATTGCAGCCCCAGATCGCCGACGCCACCGATTTCAACGCCAAGGTCTCGTTTGCCCGCAATTGGCACGCCGGACAGCCGCGTTACCTGGCCGCCATCCGCGACCTGACCGAAGCCATGCCCGAGGATGGTCAGACGTATGCCACGAGTCTGATCATACGCGAGCCGGCCCGCGCCGCCGCAGCGGGCGCCAACAACAAAACCGCCGACACGCGCACGCTGGTCTGCCAACTATCCGGCAAAACCTCGGATCAGCAGCACGTGAACGTGCTGATGGATCGCATCCAAAAGAGTCCGGTGTTCTCCAACGTGAAGTTGGGCGGGACGCAGGAATCCGGCCGCAGCCGGGATGTCTCGTTCACCATTACCTTCACTTACACCCCGCCCGCGTCGGCGCAGGACGATGTCGGTGAAGCCCAAAGGATGGCACTGGCCAAACGGAGTTGACGTGGTTCTTTCGAAGCGAGAAAAACACATTGGGCTGGCCACGATCGCGCTGGTCGCGGTGGTGGGGCTGTATGGGCTGGTGCTCAGTCCGTACCTGGATCGCCGCCAGGCCGTCGCCCAGGATCTGGACCGGGCCACGCAGCAGCTTGCCGACGCCAACGTCCTGTTTGATCGCCAGGCACAGCTTCAAAAGATCTGGCGCCAGATGCAGCAGGGGGGTCTGAGCGCCGATGAATCGCGCGCTGAAAGCCAGGCGCAACATGCCCTGGTCGATTGGGCACAATGGGCGGGCGTCGCCTTGGACACGCGCGGGCCCGGGCGACCCACCCAGGAAGACAAGTTCCAGGTCATCAGCTTCAATATCACCGGCACCGGCTCGACGGCGGCCATTACCCGGCTGCTGTGGGCCCTGGAGACGGCCACCATTCCTATCCGCGTCAACGACATGCAGATCACCGCGCGGCGCGAGGGGACGGACGATCTGATGATCCGCTTCAGCATGTCGACGCTGGCCATGCCCTCCCCGAGCCAGAGCAAAGGAGGGCACTCATGAAGCCGGTGGTTTGGCTCATGGTGATGACGATGTTGTGGACGGCGCCCGCGCTGGGCGCGCCGCCGGCCACGCAGCCGGAGCCGATTCTGATCCCAACGCCGCGGCCGATGAGCCGGCAGTATCAGCTTCCGCCGGATCGGACGATTTTCGTCAAAGGCCGCCTGGCGTCCGATGCGTCCGGCGGAACGCGGCCCGCAGGGCCGGCTCGGCCTGAGGAAACCCTGGTCTTCAGCGGTGTCACCGAAACCGATTATCAGATGGTCGCGTTTGTCGAAGACACCGCCGCGGGAAAGATCAGCCAGCTTCAGGTCGGCGATTCCATCGCATCGGGAAAAATCACGGACATCACGCTCGATTCATTGGAGTATGAAGCCGACGGCAAAAGGACGCTGGTGCGTGTCGGTCAGAACTTGCTGGGCGCGGATGCGCTGGGCTTGCCATCGTTGGCGACCACGCAATCCGCCGGCAGCGAATTGCTCGATCGTCTGCGCCGCAGGCGTCAGCAGGAGTTGGGGCATTGATGCATACCGCCGGCCGGGGCCAGCCCCGGCCGCCGGAATGGGAGTTGGGTTATGAACAGCACGACGATCATGCGAGCTTTGCGGCACTATGGCTTGGTGTTGAGTTCCGCGGCGATCGTGTCGCTCAATGCGCCGCCGTCGGTTGCCCAACCGCCGACCACGCAGCCGGCCAGCCGGCCTTCCACGACGCGCATCAGCTTCAATTTCAAGGATACCTCGGTTGACGCGGTGTTGGATTATCTCTCCGACGTCGCCGGCTTCGTCGTCGTCAAGGAAGCCACCGTCAGCGGCCGCGTCACCATCCTGAGCAAGCAGCCGGTCACTCCCGAGGAGGCCGTGTCGCTGCTCAACACGGTGCTGAAGACCAACGGCCTGACGGCCATTCAGATGGGCCGCGTGCTCAAGATCACCGCCCTGGTGAACGCGAAGAAGCAGAACATTCCCGTGCATTTCGGCGCCGATCCGAGCCAGATCGCGCCCAGCGACGAGCTGATCACGCAGGTGATTCCCGTTCGCAGCGTGGATGCGGTGAAGCTGAAGCAGGATTTGCAGCCGCTGATCAGCGCGGACGCGGATTTTGCCGCCAACGGGGGAAGCAACACGATCATCATCACGGACACCGCCGCCAACATCCGCCGCGTCGTGGAGATCATCGCCAATCTGGACAAGAGCCAGGCGGCGGAAAACACGATCCGCGTGCGGCAGCTCAAGTACGCGGACGCCACGGCGGCGGCAAAACTGATCACGGACATCTTCGCCCCGCAGCAGCAAAGCACGCAGACCAATTTCCCGGGGCCGTTTCAGTTCTTCCGCAACTTTGCTCCGGGCGGCGGCGGATTCGGCGGAGGTGGCGGCGGAGGTGGCGGCGGAGCCGCCGCACGCGCGGCCGCGGCCGCGGCGGCGGCCCAGGGACAACAGGACACCGCGCGCACCGGAAAGGTGGTTGCATCGGCCGACACGCGCACCAACACCGTCGTCGTCAGCGGCCCCGTCGACATCCTGGCGGTGGTCGACCAGATGCTGACGCAGCTCGACGCCAATCCGGCGGCGGAGCAGACGTTCTTCATTTACGCCGTCAAAAACGGCCAGGCCGTGGAAATGCAGAATACCCTCAACAGCCTCTTCACCCTCACCAGCACGAGCACCGGCACCACCAACAACCGCACCCAGTACGGCACGACGGGCAATCTGATCAGCAACAACAACCGGACCGGCGGCTTGGGGGGTGGACTTGGAACTGGCGGTGGATTTGGCGGCGGCGGATTGGGCGGAGGCGGCCTGGGCACAAGCAACACGGGCATCAACCGCGGCACCAGCTCCTCCGCGGCCACCAGCAGCCTCAACCGCGGCATCAGCGGCGCCACGGGCGCGGCGGGGGTCAGTCAGGCCGCCATCGCCGACCTCGTCGGACAGGTCTACGTCGTGGCGGACCAGGACACCAATTCGCTGCTGGTCGCGACGGCCACGAGATATGAGAAGCAGGTCCGCGACTTGATCGCCGTATTGGACCGCCCCGTGCCCCAGGTCCTGATCAAGGTGCTCATCGCCGAAGTCACCCACGATAATTCGCTGGACATGGGCGTGGATTTCTCGGTTCTGGACCAGCGCGCCAGCGGCAACGGGCAGAAGTTCTCCGGCACGCTGGGCGCCGCGGCCGCCGCGGTATCCGCCACCGCGCCGCCGGGAATGGTCGTCAGCCTCCTGGAGTCGAACCTGACGTCAACCATTCAGGCCCTGGCGCAGGCCAACAAGCTGGACGTGCTCTCACGGCCGTACATCCTGACCAGCGACAACCAACAGGCCTACATCAACGTCGGCAGCGAGGTGCCGTTCATCACCGACAGCTACGTGGACACCAACGGCGGCACTCACAACACGGTGCAGTACCAGTCCATCGGCATCACCCTGAGCGTCACGCCCCACGTGAATCCCGAGGGGTTGGTCGTCATGGACGTTTCGCCGTCGATTACCTCCCTCACCGCCCAGACCGTCACCATCCAGCCGGGGGTCGACGCCCCGGTGTTCGAGCAGCGCTTGGCCGACGCTTACGTCTCCATCAAGGATGGGCAGACCATCGTCATCGGCGGCCTCATGCAGGACCAGAAAACCGCAAGCGTCAATAAGATTCCCATCCTCGGCGACATACCCCTGCTGGGCAAACTGTTTCAATACAGCACCAACAACAAGAGCAAGACGGAACTGCTGATCTTCCTCACCCCGCACGTCGCCATGGCGCCGGAATCGCTGACGAAGATGTCTCAGGACGAGGCCAAAGGCTTGAAACTGACGCCCTCGGCGGTGCAGCCGGGAGTCATGCAGGAACACATACAGGGGATGGCGCGTGGCTCGGCGACGCAGCCGTCGCATCCGCTGGAGTTGCCGCCCCCGACGCCCCAGGGTTCGTCCCTGTCGGAACCCCCCATGCCCGGCGAGCACCAAAAATGATTCCGCCGGTTAGAATGCCGCTATGCGCCAAGCACTTGTTGCGGTCGTGATGGTCGCGTCGCTGGTCCTGGCCGCGTGCCAAACAGGCTCGCCGCCTTCCGCCCGTCGTCAGCAAACCTCGCCGGTGCAGTCGGGAACGGCGGACTCCGATCAGGCCGTGATCAGCGATCCTTGCGCCGCACAACTGCACGACATCTGCGGCGCCATCCTCTTGTATTACTCGCTGAACAAGCGACTGCCGCCCAAACTGGAGGATTTGCGAGCGATGGCGGATGTGGATGCGCCCCTGAGTTTCACCTGCCCGGTCTCGCATCAACCGTACGTTTATGTGCCGGCGGGCCTGTCGGCGCCGGATCGTGCCATGCGGATCATCGTCTACGACCCCGTCCCCTCGCCCGACGGACGACGCTGGTGCATCCTTCTGGCCCCCTCGCAGGCTGGCAGCTCGACCGTCACACTGGATGTTCTGGCCATCCCCGAGCGGATTTTCCAGGCCTATCAACCCGCAGCCCCAGCGGCTCAGTGACCAGTGCAGTCGCGCCGCGGACCAGCATCTGACCTTTTCCGACCACAACCGCACCACGTGCTTCCGATCTCTGCCGGTATCTACGGTGCCGCGTCGAGCACCTTTACCACACCGCGATCCGCATCCACTTCGAGCCATTGTCCGGTCCGGATGATTTGCGTAGCCGGCCCCACGTTGACCACTGCCGGGATCCCATATTCGCGGGCGACGATGCTGCCGTGGCTCAGCATGCCGCCCATGTCCATCACGATCCCGGCAGCCGGAACAAAATAAGGCGTCCAGCCCGGATCGGTGAACGGAGCAACCAGGATCTCTCCCGGCCGCACGCGTTCGTCCGCGTCCGACCGTAGGATAACGCGGGCGCGGCCTGTCGCCGTGCCTGCGCTTACGCCCAGGCCATGAAACACTTTCATCCCGCGATCCACCGCGTCGGGTACGAAGGTACGCGGATCAAACCGGCCGACGATCACGGCGGGTGGTGTTATTTTCAGATTTTGCTCGTACAGCGCCCGCCGCCCGGCGACGAGCGCGCGCAGATCCGTCCCCGGGTCCCACAAAGAGCCGCTATGCAGTTCCTCCATTTCCAGAAAAAGGATGTCGTTCGCGTCCGCAAGCCGTCGGCGCGCCGCCAGGCGCCGGCCCAATTCCAGCAGATGCCGGCGCAGAATTGTAAGCCACCGGATCACCTCGCTCTTGAGATTCTCCCGGAACTGGGCGCCTCTTTGCGCGCGAGACAGGACGAGCCGGAAGATGGCTCGTTTCAAAGGATTTTTCAGCCCGCCCATGCACCTGTTGGTAAGGGCAACGCGCTCGCTGGCCAATGCGTCCTGGCGGACGATCGGGCTGGGGTGTCCTGCGTCGATGGCTTCAACGTAGCCGCGCACCATGTCCAGGACGAAGTCGGGGCATTCCGACCAGCGCGGGTTGAACAACTCGAGCTCGCCGCGCGCATGGTGTCCATGCCGATGCATAAACGCATCCCACCGGGCGCGAAAAGCCCGCCCGCCCCGGCAGCCCTCCAGCCGCGACGCAAAGGCGGGGAAGGTGCGCTCGCCGAGCAGAACGCTTTTGATCTGCGGTTCCCGGGCCGCCTGTTCCGCCAGCAGCCACAGTTCGTGCCCGGCCACTGCGTCATCCAGGTCGCCAACGCCCGCCAGCAGCCGGTTCGCCGTGCTGCGCCCCCCGGGCGCGAACCATCGTTCGCACACGTTGAACAGAAGCGAATTGTAAAGAAGGGAGAAACAGGCCGCGCCGAGCGCCTCGAAGCCGCTCAGGGCCGCGGGGGTGAGCAACCCACGTGTCGCGGCAAGCAACTCGCCGTCGGAAAGCGACCCCGGTTCGATGCGGGCCAGGTCTTCGTTGATCCGCCGGACCTTGTCCACGATTGCTTGACCACGCCGGGAGGAGTAGAGAAGAAACAGCAGCACGACAGCCGGAAGACCGACCGCCGCCCTCCAGCGCCGAGTCTCAATCCGGGGCAGATCGGCTTCCGAGATCCTGATCTGTTTCAGCGCCATCATGGTGTCCTGATGGCCGCCCAGAAGGTTTTCCATTCCCTGACCTCTCCACCCCGGCACGCGGCGCATCAGCGCGCATACCGTGTTGAAGTTGAAATAGGCCCGCCCCGCAATCAGACCAAGCACCTGCTCGCGCTTAATCCGGATGCCACAAACCCGGAACCAGCGGTCGGACGCATCGCGAAAGAACAGCCGCACAAGCGACCAAGTCAACGGGGTCACCACGTCCGGCAACGCCTCGCCCACGTTGGCGTTCGTCCACACCTGGCGCTCCTCGAAGCCGGACCCCCGCTCATGCGGCAATGCAGTCACCGGCCGCGCCTGCAAGAGCCAGAACTCCTGGCCGCGCACGCACCACTCGATGTCCAAGGGACCGCCCAGAACCCGCTCCACTTCGAGCCCCAGCCCCGCCAGCCGCGCCGCTGTCTCGTCATCCAGCACCGGAGCGCTCGCCTTTTCCGCCGCAAGCAGTTGTTCACATACGCCGTCTTTCGCGGCAACGATCTGCACTCGCTTCAAGCCCGTATCACGCCGGACCACCCGCAGCCGCGAACGCGACACTTCGACGCGGTCGGGCGCCACCTTGCCCTGAACCACGGCTTCACCCAACCCGAACGCGGCTTCGATGAGGATGCAGTCGCCGCCCGCCGGATCGGCTGTGAACATCACGCCGGCAGCATCGGCGTCAATCAGTTCCTGGACGATGACGGCCATCTGCTCGCGGCCGGGCGCAATGCCTTTCCGCATCCGATATGAAATGGCCCGCTCGGAGAACAATGAAAGCCAGCAACGTTTCACCGCGGCCAGAACCGCATCGCATCCGCGCACGTTGAGAAACGAATCGTGCTGGCCGGCGAACGACGTCTCCGGCAGATCTTCGACCGTCGCGCTGGAACGCACGGCCCGGGCGCCGCCAAGCTCGGTCGCCATCGCAGCCACGATGGCCTCCGCCACGTCGCCGGGCATCGGGATTGCGTTTAACCGCTGTCTCACCTCGTCCGCCGCGGCGCGCAGCGCTGCCGGATTTCGAGAATCGCACTCCTCCAGGCTCTTCAACCAATGCGCCATCCGGGGATCGGATTGCATGAAGCGCTTGCAGGCATCCGTCGTGACGACAAATCCGGAGGGGACCGGCAGTCCCGTGGCGATCATCTCCCCAAGATGGGCCGCCTTGCCCCCGACGCGGAGCAATTCCTTCAGACCAACCGCGCCCAGAGGCATCGTGAAAACGCCGGCTTGGTTCGTTCGCTCCACAGTCTTCATTGCTGTTTTGGACAATGTCCACCCCGAGTCGTCACGTCAAGAACGACCGTGGGACAGTATTAAGACGTTGCCGCTTGACTGTTCCCGACTAAAACCTAAGATTTTGTGGTAATTCCATAAGCGACCTTATCCAGAGTGGCCGAGGGTTGGGCCCCAAGACGCCACAGCAACCGTTCCGCTTGGGAATCGGTGCTAAATCCCACCCGCTATGGCGGGGAAGATAAGAGGAGCGTAAGTCACGCCGCCACCTATCCTTACAGAAGAATTTCTTGTTGGAGTGAAAATGAGTTACGTCGTGGGCTTGAAGTGTAAGGAGTGCGGCCACCGTACGGGCATTGCGCCCGAACACGTCTGCCAGCAATGTTTTGGCCCTTATGAGGTGGAGTACGACTACGCCGCCATGTTGGGGAAGGTGACGCGCGAGTCTATCGCCGCCGGACCTCCTAACCTTTGGCGTTACAAAGACTTGCTGCCTCTGTCCGGTGAGCCCAAGACGGGGTTCAATTCCGGATTCACTCCGTTTCGCAAGGCCCTGCGTCTGGGCCAGGAACTGGGGTGCACTGATTTGTGGATCAAGGACGATTCCTGCAACTACCCGACCTACTCGTACAAAGAGCGCGTCGTTTCCGTGGCCATCAGCAAGGCGGTGGAATTCGGCTTCGACACCGTCGGTTGCGCCAGCACGGGCAACCTGGCCAACAGCACCGCCGCCCACGCCGCCATGGCCGGCCTTCGCTGCTTCGTCATGATCCCGCACGATCTGGAGCTGGGAAAAGTCCTGGGCAGCCTGATCTTCGGCCCCACGATGGTCCGCATCCGCGGCACCTACGACGACGTCAACCGTCTCTGCACCGAAATCGCGGACAAATACGGCTGGGCCATCGTCAACGTCAATCTTCGCCCGTACTACACCGAGGGCGCCAAGACCTACGGCTTCGAGATCGCCGAGCAGTTCGGCTGGCGCCTGCCCCAGCACACGGTTGTCCCCACCGCCGGCGGAACCATTCTGCCCAAAATCTACAAGGCCTATCGCGAACTGATCGAACTGGGATTGGTCCAGGACAATCAGCCCAGGATTTATTGCGCCCAGGCCGCCGGGTGCAATCCCGTGGTCAAGGCGATCCACAAGGGCGTGGACCTCATCGAGCCGCAGAAGCCCAACACGATGGCCAAGAGCATCGCCATCGGCAATCCGGCGGACGGCTATTACGTCTGGCACGCGGTGAAAGATTCCGGCGGCTGGGGCGAAAGCGCCACCGACCGCGAGATCGTCGATGCCATCAAACTCCTGGCTCGCACCGAGGGCATCTGGACCGAACCTGCCGGCGGCACCACCCTGGCCGCCGCCGTCAAGCTGATCCAGCAGGGCCGAATCCCGCGCAACGAATCCATCGTCATCAGCATCACCGGAAACGGACTCAAGACGTTGGAAGCCGTGCAGAATGACTTGCCCATGCCCGAGGTGATCGAGGCCAAGCTGTCGGAATTTGACAAGCTGCTGGAGCGGCAGCGCGTCAAGGCGCGTCCGGTCAGGCCGGCGACGGCGCCGCTTCAGGCCGTAGCCCCGCATGTACATGCGGGGCTTAGTTGAATTGCGCGGAATCTCCCTAATGCGTATAATGTCCAATTGATCCGAGGTTCCTCTCATGAGCGTGAAAGTCAGAATCCCCTCTCCCCTGCGTAGCTTCACCCAAGGCGCGGATGTGATTGAGGTCGCCGGCACAAGCGTCGGCGAAGTACTCAACGGTCTCAAAGACAAGGCCAGCGGCATCGAAACGCGCCTCTTCAAAGCGCCCAATCAGCTCAACCGTTTTGTGAATGTGTATTTGAACGATGAAGACGTTCGCTTTTTGAATAATCTGGAGACGCCGGTGAAGGAGGGAGATGAGATCAGCATCGTGCCGGCGATTGCCGGCGGGTGAATCATGACCGACGCCCCATACTCCAAACGCTGCTGGTTCACCTTTCCGACGCGCGCCCAGGTGGAGCAGCCGATCATCTGGCAGATGAGCCGCAAGTTTCCCGACGTGGTCTTTGACATCCGCCAGGCCAGCGTGCAGAATGAGATTGGCATCATGGCCGTGCTGCTGGGCGGCAACGAGCGGGACGTCAAGGCCGCCATCGAGTTTATTCGCTCCAAAGGGGTCACCGTCGAGCCCATCGAGAAAAGCGTTGTCGAAGGCTGACTCGCCGCGGGCGAGTCAGCCGATTTAGCGGCGGTGCGCAGCACCGCGAGTTTCTATTTTTTAACCTATGTCCGAACATCTACCCACAAAAATTCTCACCCATCTTAAATCCGAGCGTTACCGTCCGCTGAAACCGCGCCGTTTGGCCAAAGAGCTGAAACTGACGCAAGAGCGGGATTATCACGCCTTCCGCGACGCCTTGCGCGAGCTGATGCACGCGGGCCGCGTGGTGCTGGGCACCGGCGGCGGCGTGACGCTGCCGGCGCAGACGCTGCGCGCCGAGGGCATCGTCGGCACGTATCGCCAAAACCCCCGCGGGTTCGGCTTCGTCGTCCCGACCGATCCGGACTCGCACGAAGATCTGTTCATTCCCGAAGACGAAAACGGCGGCGCCATCACCGGCGACATCGTCCGCGCCAAGATCACCAACCGCCAGCAGCGCGACGGCAAGACCATGTTCCGCGGCCGCGTCGTCGAGATCGTCAGCCGCACGCAAAGGCGGTTCGTGGGCAGCCTGGTCCGCCGCCAAGGCCAATGGCTGGTGTTGCCCGATGGCAACGCGTTCACTGAACCGATTTCCGCGCCCGACGCCGCCTCGCGGCACATCAAGGCCGGCGCCAAGGTCGTCGTCGAATTGACCACCTATCCGCAGCCGGGGCAGATGGCGCAAGGCGTCATCACCGAGGTCCTGGGCCAAGCCGGCGAAAAAGACGTCGATCTCAAATCCGTCATCGTCCAGTTCAACTTGCCGCAGGAATTTCCTGTGCCGTGCGTGGATCAAGCGCGATCCGCCGTGCAGCGGTTCAATTCCAGCGACTGGGGCCAGCGCCTCGACCTGTCCGACCGCGTCATCTGCACGATCGATCCCGACGATGCCAAGGATTTTGATGATGCGATCAGCCTGCAAAAGCTGGACAACGGCCAATGGGAATTGGGCGTTCACATCGCGGACGTCTCCTATTTCATTCCGCCCGGCAGCCCGCTGGATGTGGAAGCCAAGAATCGCGGCAACAGCGTCTATTTCCCCGGCCACGTGATCCCCATGCTGCCGGAGGTTCTTTCCAACGGCGTGTGCAGTTTGCAGGAAGATGTGCCGCGGCTGTGCAAAAGCGCATTCATCGTTCTGGACGACGACGGCCAGCCCATCCGCACGCATTTTGCCAACACGGTCATCCGCAGCGCCAGCCGCCTGCGCTACCGCGAAGCCCAGGCGATCCTGGACGGCGCGGATTTGGTCCCGCATCCGGATGGTCCGCGCAAGATCGACAGCTACGATCCGGCCGTCGTCGAGCTGTTGCACCAGATGAACGCCTTGGCCCGCCGCCTGCGGAAGCGCCGCGCCGCCGCCGGGCAGCTCGTGCTCGAACTTCCCGAAATCGAGCTGATCCTCGACGACGAAGGCAAGGTCGTCGGCGCCCGGGAGGAGGACACGAGTTTCACGCACACGCTGATCGAGATGTTCATGGTGGAAGCCAACGAGGCCGTGGCCCGGCTGCTCGATTCGCTGGACGTGCCGTTTCTTCGCCGCATCCACCCGGAGCCGGAGGATGAGGATTCCCTGCGCCTGCGCGACTTCGTGCAGGCCGCCGGTTATCGCCTGCCCAAGCACCTGGACCGCAAGGCCCTGCAGGGCCTGCTGGCCTCCGCCAAGGGCAAGCCCGAATCCTTTGCCATCAATCTGGCCGTGCTCAAGAGTTTGACGCGCGCCGAATATTCACCGCGTCCCGTCGGCCATTACGCCCTGGCCAGCGAGCATTACGCTCATTTCACCAGCCCCATCCGCCGCTATGCCGATCTGACGATCCATCGGCTGTTGCAGCAATATCTTTCCGCGCCGCCCAGTCGCCGCCCGCATTTCGACGGCGCCCCCAGCAACGATGAGTTGGTCGAAGTCGGCCGCCACATCAGTTTTACCGAGCGTCGCGCCGATGATGCCGAGAAAGAGCTGCGGAAAGTCAAGATTCTGGAGCTGCTGGAAAAGCAAATCGGCGAGGATTTCCCCGGCGTCGTCACGGGCATCGCCAATTTCGGCATTTTCGTGCAACTGAGGACCTGGCTGATCGAGGGCCTGATCCACTACGAGGATTTGATGGACGATTGGTGGGACGTGGACGAGCGGGCCGGTTTCATCCGCGGCCAGCGCACCGGCCGTCGCATCGGCATCGGCGACACGGCCACCGTTCGCATCGTTCGCGTCGATCCGCCGCGCCGGCAGCTCGACTTGGCCATCATGCAGCTCCACGGCCGCGCCGGCGTCGAAAAACACCCCACGAAGCACCCGCGCAAGCCGCAAAAGCACCAGCGCGTTTCCCGCCGCCGCTAAAGCGGCGTGCAGATCAGCGTACCAATAATGCCCTGATAGCCGCGGGCGGCAGCCCGCGGACATAGCGTGGTAAGTCGCTGGTTCCACCGTTGTCCGCGGGCTGCCGCCCGCGGCTATCAAGGGGCGGTGCCGCGAGATAGGCACCGTACACTGACCTGCACACCGCCTTAAAGCCCAATCTGAGATCGGAGCGTCACTCGTCCGTGGCGATTGGGGCTTGGTTTGCTTCCCGCATCGCCTGCTCGATGGCGTCCAGCTCTTCGGCGGTGTTGGTGCCATGCGACGTGATCCGGTCGTACGCATCTTGCACCTGCTGGGAAGGATCGCGCACGTGTTGCATGTACCGCTCGGCGATCTGCCGGGCAGCGACGTTCAGGGCATCCGTGGCCGCGGCCGCGGGGTTGGCGCCGGAGCCGAAAAAATCACGCCCGATCAGTTGCCGCCCGATCGCCTCTGCCCTCTGCTGGGCGCGGTCGTAAAAATGCTCGGCGATCATGCGATGCCCGTCTTCGTGCGCCAGCGTCTTGGGCCCCGCCGTGCACGCCACCCATTCCGTGATCTTCAGGCCAAGGGTGATGTGGACCGAATCCACGCGCACGCCGGCCACGCAAACCCCCGCATGTGCCGATTGTTTGATCACCTGTCCGTTGACCACCGCCGTGCAGGAAAAATCGGAGACGGTGACGCCCGCCTTGTCGGCCGCGCCGGCGGCGCCGGGAGTAGCTACCGTGGGCAGTTGCGGCGGCGGATCACGCGGATCGTAGGTGGTGGTCGTGCGCTGCGGCGGATCGAGATCGACGATGACGGACCGCTCCTGCCCCCGCGCCGCAGCGGTCGCCAAACACAAGCCCACGACGATCGACGCCGCCACGGCGCCAGTCCACTTGTCCATGGTTGACCAACGCCGCGAAGAATACCGAAAACCGGCCGCGGCGGGCAACCACTGGAAAATTTGCATGCGGCGGCCTATCAAAGGTAGATTCAACGTCAGGAGTCTGCGCATGCCCCAACTCACGGTCGAAGGCGTCGGAACGTTTTTCGTCCCGGCTGGCAAGCGGCTGGTGCTGGTCCTGGAGGATGAGGCCAAGATCGACCAGTTGCATTCCTGCGGCGGTCACGCCCGCTGCACCACGTGCCGGGTGAAATTCATCTCCGGCGAGCCGACCAAGGTCACGCAGGCCGAGCGCTCCATCCTGGCCGCCCGGGGTCTGGGGGCTGAGGCGGGCTTGCGCCTCAGTTGCCAAATCACCTGCGACCACGACATGCGCGTGATGGCCATCAGCCGCTTGGCCGGCAGCGGAAAAGAGGACGTCGGCCCGCGACCGGCCGATATCATCACCCCTCCGCCCGTTTGGACGTGATCTTCATCGCTTAAACGGCAATTTTCCGACGATTCCCGCCCGCGGCGCTTGCATTCGCCCGCGGCGCGATGGAAGATGGTTGACCGATAAACCGATGTTGGCCCGCGGCCAACATTGAGGTTGATCGTCGGCCAACGGACTGGCCGATAGACCCAAACGGTTGTCGTCGCTGCCGCACGGCATCGACACGTTTCGGGCTTCAGGAAAGTATCGCCAGACGCTTTCCGGCCCAAGGATGGGCAGAAATGGACAGCTTTCTCATCCACGGCGGGCAACGCCTCAAAGGCACGGTCGAGATCAGCGGGTCCAAGAACTCCGCGCTGCCGATCATGGCTGCCTGCCTGATGGCCGAGGGCAAGAGCACGCTTAACGCCGTGCCCCGGCTGTCGGACATCGACTCCATGACCAAGTTGATCGAGGAGTTGGGCTGCCACGTGCAGCGCCATGAACCGTCCGGCGCTTCCGCCCAAGAAATCGCCCCCTTGAATCGCCCGGCCCTCAACGGCCCGCTGGACGTCGAAGTCCTGGACGAAACCCGCTGCGAGGCGGGCTACGACATCGTCAAGACCATGCGCGCCAGCATCTGCGTGCTGGGACCGCTGTTGGCCAAGCGCGGGCGGGCGATCATCAGTATTCCCGGCGGCTGCGCCATCGGCGACCGGCCGGTCGATCTGCACGTGCGCGGGCTGCAAAAGCTCGGCGCTGAGTTCCGCACCGAAAACGGCAACATTGTCGGCGAAGTTCGCGGCCGCCTGCGCGGCTGCCGCATGTACCTCGGCGGCCCCCAGGGACCCACCGTCCTGGGCACCATCAACGTCATGTGCGCCGCCGCCCTGGCCGAGGGCGAAACCGTCCTGGTCGGCGCCGCCTGCGAGCCGGAAGTCTCCGACTGCGCCGAATTGCTGGTCAAGATGGGCGCGCGCATCAAAGGCCACGGCACGCCCGAAATCCGCGTCGAAGGCGTCGAAAGACTGCTCGGCGCCGAGCATCGCGTCATCCCCGATCGCATCGAATGCGGCACCTTCATGATCGCCGCCGCCATCACCAACGGTGAGCTGGAACTGCGCCACTGCAATCTCGATCACCTCATCGCCGTCATCGACCGCCTGGAAGACGTCGGCATCCACGTAGAGCGCGAAAACGGCACCCTCCACGTCACCAGCTCGCGCCGTCTCAATCCCGTGGAAATGACGACGCAGCCGTACCCCGGGTTCCCCACGGATTTGCAGGCCCAGCTCATGGCCCTGCTGTGCCTGGCCGACGGCATCAGCGTCGTCTCCGAGCGCATTTTCCCGGATCGATTCCAGCACGTCGGCGAACTCAATCGCCTGGGAGCGCGCATTCGCAAGGAGGGCCCGACGGCGATCATCCAGGGCGTCAAGGAATTGCAGGGCGCCAGCATCATGGCAAGCGATTTGCGCGCCAGCGCCGCCCTGGTCCTGGCCGGCCTGGTCGCCAAGGGGACGACGCGCGTCGATCGCGTCTACCACATCGACCGCGGCTACGAGAAGATCGAGCAAAAATTGGCCGCCGTCGGCGCCGACATCCAACGCGTCAAGCAAACCCAAACGGCCGCGCCCATGGCATTCGCCGCGGTGGCATAAAGAATGTGAGAAATGACGAATGACTAATGACGAATGACGAATCAATGAACGAATGACCGAATGACGAAACAACGTACGATCATTCGGACATTGGGTCATTGATTCGTCATTCGTCATTCGAATTTCGTCATTCGAACTCAATCCTCTCGATCCCCGGCACCAGCCCCGCCTTCGCCCCGCGGTTCAGCAGCGTCGCGATCGCTTCCTTGCCTCGCGGGCCGTAGTCCAGCGTCCACTGATTCACGTACATCCCCACGAACTGATCTGCCAGCTTGGGGTCCAAATCGCGGCCAAATTGCAGCGCGTATTGCACCGCTTCCGGGCGATGATCCAAACTGAACTGAATCGATCGTTTCAGCAGATCCGTCACTTCCTGCATGACTTTGGCGCCCAGGTCCTTGCGAATGCAATTTCCGCCCAGCGGCAGGGGCAGGCCCGTTTCGCTCTGCCACCACGCGCCCAAGTCCACCGTCAATTCCAGGCCCAGCTGCCCATAGGTGAGCTGCCCTTCATGGATGATGAGCCCCGCATCCGCCTTGGCGTCTTTGACGTAGCGCGGGATTTGATCGAATGGCACCTCGACCGCCTCAAACGCTTTCCCCGCCTCGCCCAGCCAAAGTTGCAGAGCCAGGTACGCGGTGGTGAGCCGTCCCGGGATGGCGATGGTTTTTCCGACTAGTTCCTCCCGTTTCCATCGCCGCGGCGCGATCACCATCGGACCGTAGCCGTCGCCCATGCTGCTGCCGCAGCTGGTCAGGGCGTATTTGTCCGCGACGTAGGGATAGGCGCCAATGGACACGGCCGTGATCTCCAATTCGCCCTTTCTTGCGCGCTGATTGAGGGTCTCGATGTCCTGTAGGACGTGCTCGAAGTGGTAAGGCCCCGTAGGAAGTAGCTTCTTGGCCAGGCCGTAGAACATGAAGGCGTCGTCCGGGTCCGGTGAATGGCCCAGCCGCAATCGTCGCATCTGCATAAGATCGATATTAGCGGCCGGGGAGCACGCGGCAATAACACCGCAGGGCGTGCGTTTTTCCGATAAGTAGCAGGAATCCGGGAGATGGCGCTCCATCCGATGTTACAGCCCTATTGCCCGACCGATTCCGATCCATTCGATTCGGTCAAGGCCGCCCATCTGCTCAACCGCGCCGGTTTCGGCGTTGGAACAGATAGGCCAGTTGCCGCTGATGCCGCCCAACATTCGCGGTTGGCCGGGGGGGCGGATGTGGATCAACACCAGCACGCTGTTCCATCGTTACAATGCCTGCGTGAACGTGACCGGCAGTGCGGCCGCGGCGGTGGATTTCAGGCCCGATGCTTCCGCTTCGCCCCAGCAGATCGTGCAGTATTGGATCGACCGCCTGATCTCGCGGCCGATCGCGCAGGACAAAAAACGGGTCTTGCTGGAGGCCCTGGGCCAGCGCACGGGCAGCGACGCGCAGCGCAGAGTTGTGCAGTTGATCGTTTCCATGCCCGAGTATCAACTGTGTTGATGGAGGGGCCAGTTTATGGAACAGAACCTTGCCACCCGCCGCGTGTTTCTGCAAAAGGGCCTGACGCTTCTGGCGGTCGCTTCGACGATCCCCACGTTTTTGGATCAAACCGTTCTGGCCCTGGCCTGATCGGACGCCATCCCTCGCTGACGGATTTGGATCAGGGCGATTTGAAATTCGGGATCGACTTCCGCTCGGTTTACGCCGGCGTTTTGCAGAGGTGGCTCGACACCCCGAGCAAGCCGATCCTCGGCGAGCAATTCCCGCTGTTGCAGATCATCAAGTCCGCTTAAGGCGACATTTCGGCGCTTGGTTTGTAGAAACTGCCGCGCGAGCGACATACTGTTGGCTTGGAGGCATGGGGGCGATGGTGGGGAGGCCGGCTGTTGTCCGATGTGCCTCCAAGTGCTGGCGGAGACCGGCCAGCAAAAGCGGCGGGCCAAGCCCGCCGATTGGGCGCTCTCGCTGATCTGCGAGAAACCCCCCGAACGAGCCAGGCTCGGTTGTGGCGGTCGGACGGCGTTAGATGGCGCCGCCGCCGCGCGGGGGCACACGCGCCCGGGCCCATCCGCTGGAACCGCCAAATCGTCGTGACCCGGCCCCAGCAATGCGTGGCCGACCGCGCCGGAGTAAAACCTATGGCCGCCAAATCCAACGCCCTGGTCTCTTTGATCGACAAGAAGGTCGACGTCTCCAACTTCCGCGATCAGCACTGGGAGGGATCGTTTTGGGATTACCTGGAGATCGTCTACGAGCACGCGGACGTCGCCCGAAACGCCTTTCAGCGCGTGTACGACATGATCCTGTCCTACGGCAGCGAGACGTACACCCAGTTCAAGCAGGAATCCATCCGTTACAAGTTTTTCTCCGACCCCATCGATCACGGCGCCGACGCGATCTACGGCTTGGAGAAGCCGCTGATGCAGTTGGTCGATTTCTTCAAGTCGGCCGCGCAGGGCTATGGCACGGAAAAGCGCATCCTGCTTCTGCACGGTCCGGTGGGCTCCAGCAAATCCACCATCGTCCGCCTGCTGAAAAAGGGGCTGGAACGTTACAGCCGAACCGAAGCCGGCCGCTGCTACACCTACCTGTGGCGCGTGCATCACCGCGGCCCCGGCGGCGACGGGGGCGAGCAATTCGTCGAGTGCCCCATGCACGAAGAGCCCCTGCTGCTCATCCCCAGGGAAGCGCGCCACGACGTGCTCGAAGCCGTCAACGAAAAGCTCCCCAGCGACGGCAAGATCCGCCTCTTCGGCGATATCTGCCCCTTCTGCCGGAAAATCTTCGGCGATCTGCTGGAAAGTCACGGCGGGGATTGGAAAAAGGTGATGGAGTACGTCAAGGTCAAGCGCCTGATCCTCTCCGAAAAGGACCGCCGCGGCGTCGGGACCTTCCAGCCCAAGGACGAGAAGAATCAGGACAGCACCGAACTCACCGGCGACATCAACTACCGCAAAATCGCCGAGTTCGGCTCCGATTCCGACCCGCGGGCCTTCAACTTCGACGGCGAGCTGAACATCGCCAACCGCGGCATCGTCGAGTTCATCGAAGTCCTCAAGCTCGACGTCGCCTTCCTCTACGACCTGCTGGGCGCCAGCCAGGAACACCTCATCAAGCCCAAAAAATTCGCCCAGACCTACATCGACGAGGTGATCCTGGGCCACACCAACGAGCCGGAATACAAAAAACTCCAGGGCAACGAGATGATGGAGGCCTTCCGTGACCGCACCATCAAGATCGACGTGCCCTACAACATCCGCCTGGACGACGAGATCAAGATTTACCTGAAGGATTTTGGCCCGGACAAGATCAAGGGCATCCACATCGCCCCGCACACCATCGAGGTCGCCTCGATGTGGGCGGTGCTCACGCGCCTGGCCGAGCCGAAGAAGGCCGGCATCACCAAGCTGCAAAAGCTCAAGCTCTACAACGGCAAGAGCATCCCCGGTTTCACCGAGGACTCCATCAGGGAACTCAAGGAGGAGGCCCCGCGCGAAGGCATGGCGGGCATCAGCCCGCGCTACATCCAGGACAAGGTCAGCAACGCCCTGGTCAGCCACCAGGCCCAGCTCGACAAGTCCATCAACCCCTTCATGGTCATGAACGAGCTGGAAAACGGCCTGCACCACCATTCGCTGATCACCGATGAAGAGCTCAAAAAGGAGTACAAGGAGCTGTTGGCGGTGGTGCGCGAGGAGTACGAGGACATTCTCAAGGCTGAGGTGCAGCGCGCCATCAGCGCCGATGAGGATGCCATCAAGCGCCTGGCCGCCAATTACATCGAAAACGTTCGCGCCTACACGCAGCACGAGCGCGTGCGCAACCGTTACACCGGCCGCGACGAGGACCCGGACGAGCGGTTGATGCGCTCCATCGAGGAGAAGATCGACATTCCCGACAGCCGCAAGGACGATTTCCGCCAGGAGATCATGAACTACATCGGCGCCCTCGCCCTGGACGGCAAGAAATTCGAATTCAACGCCAACGCCCGCCTGCTCAAGGCCCTGGAGTTGAAGCTCTTTGAGGACCAGCGCGACACGATCAAGCTGAAGAACCTGGTCAGCAGCGTCGTGGATGATGAGACGCAGCAGAAGATCGACGTGGTCAAGCAGCGCCTGATCAAGTATTTCGGGTACAATGAGACCAGCGCCACCGACGTGCTGAACTACGTCGCCAGCATCTTCGCCCGCGGCGACAGCAAGCAGGAGGAGTGACCCCGACGCCGCTGCGGTCAGATCGTCTTCGGCTCAAATCGCTTATGGCTCGCATCAATCGACGCTCGGGTTATTCGCTGGTTTTGGTGGGGGTATTGGGGGTGGTCTTCTTTTGGATCACCGATCCGCGCATCGGCCTGGCGTTGCGCTGGAATCATGGCGAAAACCCGATCGACCTGGCCAACCAGCACCTACCCGGCACCATCGTCGGCCTGGCGGGGTCGCTGCTCATCCTGGGGATCGGGGTGTACCTGCTGACCCGACGGCCCGCGCCGCCGTAGCTCCAGCAGTCCTAGAATGATTCAAGCGGTCGTTGGGCCGCCGCGCCCTGGGCACAACGTCTATGGTTCTGAAGATCGAAAAGGATCATCAGCGTTTCCGGCAGATCATCAAGGGCCGCATCCGCGATGATCTGCGCAGGTTCCTCACCAAGAGCGAGCTCATCGGCAAGGAAGGCAAGGACGTGATCAGCATTCCCGTCCGTGGCGTCGAGCTGCCGCATTTCCGCTACGGCGACAATGCCACCGGGATCGGCGCCGGCGATGGCAAGGAGGGCGACGTCGTCTCCAAGGGCCAGGGCCGAACCGCCGGTGGCACCGAGCCCGGCACGCACATCATGGAGGTCGATCTCACCCTCGACGAGCTGGCCGAGATTCTCGCCGAGGAACTGAAGCTTCCGCGCATCGAGCCCAAGGGCAAGCATCGCCTCACCACCATCCGCGAGCGCTACCGCGGCATCCGCCGCGTCGGTCCCGAATCGCTCCGCCATTTCAAACGCTCGTTCAAGGAAGCCCTCAAGCGACAGCTTCTGGTCGGCGATTACGACCCTGATCGCCCGATCATTATTCCCCAGCGAAAGGACATCCGCTACCGAAGCTGGAAGGACGTCAAACGCCCCCAGTCCAACGCGGTCATCGTCTTCATGATGGACGTCTCCGGCTCCATGGGCGAGGAGCAAAAGGAACTGGTGCGCTTGGAGAGTTTCTGGATCGACACCTGGCTGCGCAAGAACTACGAGGGGATCGAATCGCGCTACATCGTTCACGACGTCTCGGCCAAGGAAGTGGACAAGCACACGTTCTACCACCTGCGCGAGGACGGCGGCACCAAGATCAGCAGCGCCTTCCGCGGCGCCAAATCGCTGCTCGACGCCCATTACTCGGCGGAGGAATGGAACATTTACTTGTTTCACTTCAGCGACGGCGACAACAGTTCCGAAGCCGACAGCCGCGAGTGCATCAAGCTGCTCAAGGAGCAGCTCCTGCCCGTCTGCAACCTGTTCGGCTACTGCCAGGTCGCCAGCGCCTACGGCTCGGGCAATTTCATCAACGTCCTGCACGAGCACCTGCGCCATCACGAGAAGATCATGACCAGCCGCGTGAATTCCAAGGACGACATTTACGATTCGATCAAGACGTTCTTCGGCAAGGGGCGTTAGATGTGTTTTGGGAGAGGCGGTAACTGGACTTGACCAAATTCGAGATTATAAGCTCTATTCGCGAGATTAGGATCATTGCGGTGAATAAATCGATTCGTTCGCGCAGAGCATTGAGCCGTCGGTTTGGCGCCGGCCGCTGGCGGAAAATGAAAGGTGTCGCGGTGATCCGTTATTGGGATGGTCGGTTGGTCGAGGCGGAATTGCACTGGTACGAGGCGCATGGTGTCGGTCGTCATGGCTGGAAGGTGAAGCATGAATTGAGGCAACTATGAACAAACGTAAACCCCCTCGAGGAGAATTTGTCGTTTGCGTCGACTGCACGGATGACGACATAGATCTCGTCTTCGGCAAGTTGTATCGAGTCGCACGACCAGAGAAGAACGATCCGCCTTCAATGTTGCGCGTCATCGATGACTCTGGCGAGGATTATTTGTATCCAGTCGTCTGGTTCATTTCGGTGCACCTTCCGCAGAAGGCAAAAAAAGCGCTGGTGGCCGTGGGGTCGTAGCGCGCATCAACATGGCTGAACGGCATGACGCGGGAGACACTCACGAGTTAATCCAGACTTGATTTTCGCGCGGGACGTGTCCGATCGCTTCCACAGCCAGATTTCTGCTCGTCATGAGCAGCATTGCCATGAATAACAAAGTCAAGTTCCTAGAATCGATTGAAGTTGGAATAGCGGATTTGTCGTTGCTGGCTCCGCCCGCTGGCATATTCGATCACTTCGTTGAGGAACATGTGCAACTGGATGTGGCGCAGAAGGCGAAGCACGTATATGCTTGCTATGGCCTGACAATGTCGTTCTGCCATGAGCTTGAGGGGACGCTGGGTGGCATCGCGATTCTCCATGCGCGCGCGTCCGGACGAGCGACCTCTCCTAAGGACGTGGAAGCGTTCGAAGCAAGTTTTGATCGCCTTACCATCGGCGCCATGCTCGCGGATGTCCGAAAGCGCGTTATCTGGAGTGACGAAGTAGATGCCCTATTCAAAGATGCTTTGGAAAGGCGCAACCAGCATGCTCACGGATTCTTCTTCAAACGAAGTGAAGCAATGATGAGCGAACTTGGTCAGCGCGCTCTGCTCAAGGAGCTATCAGAAAGCGCGTATTCTTTGCGGACAGCCATCCTGGCGCTCGACATCATTGGGAGACTTTTCTTCAAGCTGCTTGGGGTTCCAGCCGGTCTTATCGACGACGCATGCGAACGATACTTGGCACGGTATAGAACTTAACCCGAACTGGCTTTCTCTATGTCCGTTTTGAGGGTATGAGCATAGTCCTTCTCGGCAACGAATGTGAACGAGTCCTCCATGAATGCCGTTGCCTTCTGATGGGCAGAATTTGGTCAGACTCTCATGGCAGGTGGTACAAAGATTCCGGGCAGGTCAGCCCCCCATGAAAGTCGTCGCCATTGTTCCTTCTTTGCGGCAAAATCTGCTAATGAAATGAGAAGCGGTATCAAGAACGTCGAGAGCTTTTGATGGCGGAAAATCATCCATCCCCCAACGCCGAGCAAGGGCGCCTGCAAGAAGACGCGAGCCGGCAGGCCAACTGGAAGCGGTGGGGGCCCTACCTGGCCGATCGGCAGTGGGGCACCGTGCGCGAGGACTATTCCCCGAGCGGCGATTGCTGGAATTATTTTCCCCACGATCACGCCCGCAGCCGGGCCTATCGCTGGGGCGAGGATGGTTTGCTGGGCATCACCGACCGCGAGTGCCGAATCTGTTTTGCCCTGGCCCTGTGGAACGGGCGCGATCCGATCCTCAAGGAGCGGCTCTTCGGCCTGAGCGGCCCCGAGGGCAATCACGGCGAAGACGTCAAGGAGCAGTATTTCTATCTCGATTCCACGCCCACGCATTCGTACCTGAAGGCGCTGTACAAGTATCCGCAGTTGCCGTTCCCCTATGAGCGCTTGGTGGCCCAGAACCGCCGTCGCGGCCGCGGGGATCGGGAATTCGAGCTGCTGGACACGGGCGTCTTCGATCAGGGCCGCTATTTCGACGTCTTTGCCGAGTACGCCAAGAATTCACCGGACGACATTTTGATTCGCATCACCGTGGCCAACCGCGGTCCGGAGGCCGCGACGATTCACCTGCTGCCCACCATCTGGGCGCGCAATACCTGGAGCTGGGGCTGCACGCACGAGGGGTGCGAGGTCAAACCATCGCTGGTCCTGGCCGACGGCGGCGCCGTCGACATCGATCACGCCACCCTCGGCAGATTCCGCCTTCTCGCTCAGCCGCTGGCTCAGCCGTGTCAATGGCTCTTTACCGAAAACGAAACCAATCTTGAGCGTCTGTTCAACGTGTCCAATGGCACGCCGTACGTGAAGGACGCGCTGCACCGCTACGTCATCCAGGGCGATGCCGCCGCCGTGAATCCCGCCCAGCGCGGCACCAAGGCGGCCGCCTACTATCGCTTGAGCATTCCCCCGGGACAGCAAATGCGCGTGCACCTGCGACTCTTTGGGCGGGATCAAGCGCCCAGCGACCCTTTGGGTCCTGAGTTTGACCGCGTCTTTGATCGGCGCATCGCCGAGGCGAACGAGTTTTATGATGACCTGATCTGTCCCAAGCTGGACGGCGACTGGCGCAACATCGCCCGCCAGGGCTTTGCCGGGCTGCTCTGGTCCAAGCAGTTTTACCACTACGTGGTTCGCGACTGGCTCGCGGGCGATCCGGATCAGCCCCCGCCGCCGGCGTCGCGCTGGCAGGGACGCAACCGCGATTGGCTGCATCTGTTCAACCGCGACGTGATCTCCGTGCCGGATAAATGGGAATTCCCCTGGTACGCCGCGTGGGACTTGGCGTTTCACACGATCGCGCTGGCGACGCTCGATCCGCAATTTGCCAAGGACCAGCTCATCCTGCTTTTGCGCGAGTGGTACATGCACGCCAGCGGCCAGTTGCCGGCGTACGAGTTCGAATTCTCAGACGCCAACCCTCCCGTCCACGCCTGGGCCTGCTGGCGCGTCTACAAGATGACCGGCTCGCGCGGACAGCGCGACCGCGCCTTCCTGGAACGCGCGTTTCAAAAACTTCTGATCAATTTCACCTGGTGGGTCAACCGCAAGGACCCCAGCGGCAAAAATATCTTCGGCGGCGGATTTCTCGGCCTGGACAATATCGGCGTTTTCGACCGCTCCAAGCCCTTGCCCACCGGCGGCGTCCTCGATCAAGCCGACGGCACCGCTTGGATGGCCTTCTACTGCTGCACCATGCTCTCCATGGCCCTGGAACTGGCCCGCGAAAACCCCGTTTACCAGGACATCGCCTCCAAGTTCTTCGAGCACTTCGTGGCCATCGTCGATGCCATGAACGCCCTGGGCGGCTGCGGCCTGTGGGACCAGCAGGACGGGTTCTACTACGACCAGCTTTACCTCGACGGCAAGACCACGCCGCTGCGCGTCCGCTCGCTGGTCGGCATGATCCCGCTGCTGGCCGTGGAAGTGCTCGAGGGCAAGCTCGTCGACCGCCTCCACGGCTTTCGCAAACGCATGAACTGGTTCCTCAACAACCGCAAGGACCTGGCCAAATACATCTCCTACATGAAGCCCTCCGACAAGGATTGCACCCTTTACCTTCTGGCCGTCCCCTCCGAGCAGCGCCTCCAGCGCGTTTTGCGCTACGTCTTGGATGAAGCCGAATTCCTTTCCCCGCACGGCGTCCGCTCCCTGTCGCGCATCCACCGCGATCATCCGTACGTCTTCCACGCCGGCGGAAGGGACTATCGCGTCAACTACGCCCCCGGCGAGTCCGACACCGACCTGTTCGGCGGTAACAGCAACTGGCGCGGACCCGTCTGGTTCCCGCTCAATTTCCTGCTTCTGGAGGCGCTGGAGAAATATCACCACTTTTACGGCCAGAGCCTGACGGTCGAATGTCCCAGCGGCTCGGGCAAGCGCATGACGCTGCAGCAGGTCGCGGACGAGCTGGGCAGCCGCCTCATCCGACTATTCACCGCCGACGCCAAGGGCCGACGGCCCTGTCACGGCGATGAGGATCGTTTCGCCGCCGATCCACACTGGAAAGATTTGCTTCTGTTCCACGAGTGTTTTGACGGGGACAGCGGTCGTGGCGTGGGGGCCAGCCACCAGACCGGCTGGACCAGCCTCGTCGCCCGTCTGATCGTCGCTCGCGGCAGGCATCTGCAGACCCAGCCGCGTCCGATGTCGGCAGAACCCGCGGCAACGGCGGCGGCGAAATGAGGCAGCCGACAAAACGACGGTCGGGAGCCGCAAGGGCTCCCGACCGCTTTCCTCCACTGATCGTGGGGCTACCTGGGTGCGATGGGCGAGGGTTCAGTTGAGCCCGCCGTCGCCGTTCACCTGGCCCAGCTCGTTGTAGCACTGATTGAGCAGGCTGGCGACGTTGTTGTACAGCACGTCGTTGGTCGACTTGGAGTTGATCGCGCTCAGCATCTGGCTGACCGTGATCGTGCTGCTGTTGGACACACCAAACGCCGAGCCGTTGTTGCCGACGTTGAACTGGGCGGCGCCCAGACCATCGGAGGTGACGTCGAACCCGTAGGTTGAAGCGACGGTGCCGCCCAGGGACAGCGTGCTGGCGTAGACGTTCAACGCCGTCGCCATCATCTGCGCCCAGTTCTGCTGCCCGGAGACGTTGTAGAACGACATGTACTTGGCAGCCACCGTGGTGTTGGTGAGGTTGCCCAGCAGGCTGCCGCCGAAGACGTTGGGCATGGTCGTCTTCAACCAGGTGCCCAGGGCGGTGTTGGTGGACGCGCCGCCAAAGTTCTTGATCAGGCTCTGGCCGAGGTTGGCCCAGAAGTGCATGGTGGCCGCCTCGTCGTCCACGTCGTCGTGCAAGCCACCGTTGTCGGCGCTGATCAGCCGGTTCTGGGCAGAATAGAAGATATTGCTGCCCGCCGGTCCGAGCTGACTGATCGCCGCGCCGCAGACGAAGTCGATCTGGTAGTAATTGCAGGGAATGGTCACGGTCAGGGTATACGTTCCGGGCCCAAAGGTGCCGGTCGCCACCTGGTATTCGGTCTGCTGGCTGGCATCGCTGGCATTAAAGTACGAATCCGGCGCGTTGTAGCTGACCAACGTGTACTGCATCGGAGCTGCGCCGGTGGGCACGGTGAAGGTGACCGACACGGTTTCGTTCTGGACGGTGTTGCCGCGCAGGTCCGTCACCGTCGTAATGCAGCCGTTGTTATTCAGCTTGAAGGTGACGCACTTCAGGTTCGAGGTGCACGACTCGTTGTAGTTGTCGAAGTTCAACCCGGTGATGTTGGCGCCGGACGCGACCGTCTCCGCGTAATAATCCGGCACGGCCGGCGCGGTGATCACATAGCCGCTGGGCGTCACTTCGGCCACGATGTAGTTGCCCACCGCTACGCTCGTGAAGGAATACTGCCCGCTGGCGCCGGTCGTGTACGTCGCGATCGGTGAGCCGTCGGAACTATCCAGCACGCCGTTGCCGTTGACATCCTTGAACAACTCGACCACGACGCCGGATAGCGGCGTGTCGTCGGCCGACAAGCCATTGCCGGTGATGTCTTTGTAGACCGTGCCGCTGAGGCTCTGGTTCACGGGCTGCAATTCACCGAAGTTGTAGTTCGTGCCGCTGTTGCCGGAGAGGACGGTGATCGAGCTGATCACGCCCACCGCGGCGGTTCCGCCCAGCGACCCGGCATTGGCCGTCTCAGCCGTGTAGCCCGCGGGCTGGGTCTCGGTGACGGTGTACGTGCCCGGAGCCAGTCCGGTGAACGAGTACGTTCCGTTGGAGGCTGAGGTTGTGGTGAGAGTGACCGGATTGCCCAGACCGTTGGTACCGGTCAAGGTGACGGTGACGCCGCCGATGCCCGGCTCAGAGTTGTCGACATCATTGGCGTTGCTGTCGAGGTAAACGTTGCCGGAGAGGGAGCTGGTCTGGTACTCGGCGAAGTTGTACCCCGAGCCGCTCTGGCCGGAGGTGAGGGTGATGCCGCTGACGACGGCGTTGCCCGAGGTGCCGCCCAGCGTACCGACGTTGGCGCCTTCGGTGACATATCCAGCCGGCGGTGTCTCGGTCAGGGTGTAGGTGCCCGCAGCCAGACCGGTGAATGAATACGAGCCATCGGCCGCGGTGGTCGTGGTCTGGAGCACGCTGTTGCCCATGCCGTTGGTGCCGCTCAGGGTGATGGTCACCCCGGCAAGGCCCGGTTCGGAGTTATCCACGTCGTTGCCGTTGGAGTCGATGTACTTGATGCCCGACAGAGAGCTGGTCTGGTACTCGGCGAAGTTGTACCCCGAGCCGCTCTGGCCGGAGGTGAGGGTGATGCCGCTGACGACGGCGTTGCCCGAGGTGCCGCCCAGCGTACCGACGTTGGCGCCTTCGGTGACGTATCCAGCCGGCGGAGTCTCGGTCAGGGTGTACACACCCGGAGCAAGGCCGGTGAAGGAGTAACTTCCATTGGCAGCGGTGGTCGTGGTCTGGAGCACGCTGTTGCCCATGCCGTTGGTGCCGCTCAGGGTGATGGTCACCCCGGCGAGGCCCGGTTCGGAGTTATCCACGTCGTTGCCGTTGGAGTCGATGTACTTGATGCCCGACAGCGAGGTGGTCTGGTACTCGGCGAAGTTGTACCCCGAGCCGCTCTGGCCGGAGGTGAGGGTGATGCCGCTGACGACGGCGTTGCCCGAGGTGCCGCCCAGCGTACCGACGTTGGCGCCTTCGGTGACGTATCCAGCCGGCGGAGTCTCGGTCAGGGTGTACAGACCCGGAGCAAGGCCGGTGAAGGAGTAACTTCCATTGGCCGCGGTGGTCGTGGTCTGGAGCACGCTGTTGCCCATACCGTTGGTGCCGCTCAGGGTGATGGTCACCCCGGCAAGGCCCGGTTCGGAGTTGTCGGCGTCGTTGCCGTTGGAGTCGATGTACTTGATGCCCGACAGAGAGGTGGTCTGATACTCGGCAAAGTTGTAACCCGTGCCCGTTTCTCCGGAGGTCACGGTGATGCCGCTGACCACCGCCGTGCCGGCGGTGCCGCCCAGGCTGCCCACGTCGCCGTTTTCGGCGACGTAGCCGGCCGGCGGGGTCTCGGTCAGGGTATAGGTACCCGGAGCCAGACCGGTGAAGGAATAGCTGCCGTCGGAGGCGGTGGTCGTGGTCAGGTCTACCGCATTGCCGGCACCGTTGGTGCCGGTCAGGGTGATGGTCACGCCGCCCAGGCCCGGTTCGGAGTTGTCGACGTCGTTGTCGTTGCTGTCGACGTATTTGGTGCCGGAGAGCGAGCCGGTCTGATAGTCGGCGAAGTTGTATCCGGTGGCGTTGTCGCCGCCGACGTCGCTGGGATCGAGGTTGATATTGGAAATGGCGTTAGTGCCGGGAGGCCCGACGGTTCCGCCATCGGTGCCTGCGGCATCCTGCCCGTCAACGTAGCCGGCGGGCGGAGTTTCGGTCAGGGTGTAAGTCCCCGGATTGAGCATGCTGAAGGTGTAGGAGCCGAGGACGCCGTTGATGGTGCTGGTGGTCGTGGTTTCCAGGACGGGGTTGCCGTTGTAGTCGGTGCCGGAGAGGGTGATGGAGACGCCATTGATGCCCGGATCGCCGGAGTTGTAGACGCCGCTGTCATTGAGGTCGTTGTATTTGACGCCGGAGATGCTATCGAGTTTGGGTATGGCGCCGATGACGCCTTTGGAGGTGCCGGTGAAATCGACGTTGAATCCGGGGTCGCCTGGGTTCACGTCGACGAAGGTCGAGTTCTCGCTGTCCAGGACGACCCCGGCATCCTGTCCCTGGAAAAGGGTTGGAATGTCCAGGAGTCCGCCGGTCACGGTGAAGCGGAAGTCGTAGGTCGCGGTGCTGTCTCCATTATCCTGGTAACCGAACTGCGTGATCGTGCCAGTCAGCAGCACGCCGTTGTAATCGCCGGCATCCACGATGCCGTCGTTGTTCATGTCGAGCCAGCCGGTGACCGAGACGTCGGCGGGACCCGTTCCGCTGCCGTTGAGCGTGCCGTCGTTATTCACCTTGATGTCCAGTCCGAAATTGCGCGGGTCCTGGACGGGTTGCGTCGAAAAGTCGGGCAAGATGAACAGCACCGGGGTGGTGCTGGCATCAAAGGCCTTGCTGGACGCGCTGTAGGTGAGGGTGCCTTCGCCGTTCAGTGCGACCGCCGGTACGTAGGGCATAATGCCCAGCAGGGACAAGAGGCGGCGCGACTCCAGATTCTCAAAAAGGCTTACCCGAGCGCTCGAAGAACGCTTAACTCGACGACCTCCACCACTGAGGATGCGCATGACGTCTCCCTCGCAATTGTTACCCTAGGTTGATTCAGACGCGATCACATGATCGCGGTTAACTTCTGCACAAGATACTGACATGTTACGGAGTTACCGTAACTCGATTTCAGCTTGCCTGGCAATGGCCAAAATATCGAGACCCACTGATTTATTTAACGCGAGCGGCGGGGCCGCCGGGCAACCATGCCCACGATCCCCGTCACCAGCAACAATGCCGAAGACGGCTCGGGAACCGGAAACACGTCTGCTTGATCGAGGGTGTAAGGAATACTGGCGGTGCTGTTGAAAGCCACTGAAAAGCCCGGGTTTTGGCTTTCCGGACCGAAGAGATTAACACCGATGATCGCCCCCGCCGGTGCCGCGATTCCTCCTGAACCTTCAACGAATTCGAATTGATAGTTGGCACTTCCCGAGGTACCGCCGTAGCCGACGGCATAAAGCTGCGTGGAATCAAAGAAGTCCGTCAACACACCACCAAGATAGCCCTTGACGAGCAGCCGATTCGACGGATTCGACGTCAACGCCAAGCCGGTGATATGATCGACGTAGGCGACGAGCGTAAACGTGCTGCCCGTGCCGCCGGCTATGTTGTGCTGTACGCTATTTGAGTCGGTGTACGACGAAAAAGTGGGGCTGAGGAAGTCGGTGACGCTGAATTTATTGGCGTTGACGCCCGTGATCGCATACGAGAAAGTGAATCCGCTGGAATACGCATCCGGATCTTGTTTGACCAATCCTGGAATTCCAGCGGCCTGAGCAATCCCACTGCACGCCAACAATATCCCCGCAGCCACCCCAAGAATGGATAGACGAAGCATCACCCTCTCCTCTATTCCCGGCAACGCCTCTACGGTCCTCTAGGTCTCTCCGCAATCCTTATGACCTGATACCCCGCATCAACAATAAAGTCAACATAATTCCACAGGTGGATTGGTTTTGACCCGAATGAGAAAATAGCCGCACGGCGCGCAACTCAATTTATATCAAAGACGTGCGTCTGGTGCACAGCGTAGCGCCGGAGGCGGATAAAAGGCATATTTTAAAATTGTCAATCTTTTATCAATTGTCCTACGGATTGTCCGAAAATCGCGCGCTGAGCGTCGATTCGTCGCTCAGGCGGACCCAACCGACGGCTTTTTCCGCTCCCGCGGCAAGGCGACGGGCTTCTGTGCCCACGCGCGGGCGAAAGATCACGCTTCGCGGCCCCGCGTCCACGCGGTCATAGCCGGGTAGGGCGGCGGCGTCGATCAACTCGCCGCTCGCCCAGGACACCGCCACGTCCCGATCCAGCGGAGCCTCCCCTTGCCCGGTGTTGAGCAAATCGACTTCCGTCAACTGCTCTTCCACAAGTCGAAGATGGATTTGCACTGCCGCCCGTGCCGCCCGAAGCTGCTGGACCCGGTAGACGTGGAGAGCTACTGCGGCAACCAGCAGACCGGCCACGACCGATGCGACGGCCGTGGCGGTTAATTTGATCGATTGCTTCATCGAACAAAAAAGTTCTTGATCGCCTGGACCGTCGCCTGCCGTTGCACGGCCGCGATGCTTTCCAGGTTCGGGATTTCCTTGGGACAGACCTCGACGCAGTTGCCCGCCTTGCTGCAATCGGCCACCCCGCCTTCTCTCATCAGCACGCGAAGGCGCTCTTCTTTGAGCGCTGCTCCGGTGGGGTGATCGTTGAAAAGCAGGGCCTGAGTGATCACCGCGGCTCCGACGAAGCGATTGCCGGAGGTGTATTGCGGGCAGGCGTCCAGGCAGCAGCCGCAACTGATGCAGCGCGACAGGGGGTAACGCCGCTCCTGCAGCTTTTGCGAGATCCGCGGACCCGGGCCCAGGTCGTGTGTGCCATCGATCGGCACCCACGCCTGGATTCGCTTCAGGTCGTCAAACAGGCGATGCCGATCCACCATCAGGTCCCGAACCACCGGGAACTTGCGCATCGGTTCCAGGGTGATCGGCTCGCCATCGACGCCCAGCTTGTCCACCAGGGCCGAGCAGCTCTGCCGCACGCGGCCGTTGATCACCATCGTGCAGGCCCCGCACACCTCCTCCAGGCACCCGCTGTCCCAGACCGGCGGCGTCGTGGCCAGGCCCGCCGTCGTCGTCGGATGGGCCGCGATGTATTGAAGGCACGAGATGACGTTCATGTTCGGCCGCTGCGGCACGGCGAACTGTTCCCAACGCGACGGTTTGTCGGGGCCGTCCTGGCGGCGAATGCGGATCAGAACCGTTTTTGGCCCATCGGCCGGCATGGGGGCCTGGGTCGGATTCATGCCAAAAACTCTAGGGATTCGCCCACGACGTGGCAAGCGGGCGGCCCATCGCAACCCACGGCGATTTCAGATACAGTCCCCATGTTCCGATGCTACGGTGTTCTTGAGTTGATGTTCCGCATGAAGAATCGACTTCTATCCGTTCTGCAGCGCGTTGCGGCTTTTGGGATTTGCGTCTTGGCGCTGGCCAGTTGCAGCTCCAGCGACAACGGCCTGGGTTCCTGGAGCGGCCCGCAAATGCTGGCCTCGGTCAGCGTCGAGCCCGCCGCCTCGGCCGGGCCCGAGGTCACGCTCATCCGCACGCAGCACTACAGGATTTATTCCACCATCCAGGATCATCCCGAGTTGTTGCAGCGCGTCGGGCAGCTCATGGAGGGCGCGTTTTCCCTCTATCGCACGATGGCCCCCGGCGTGCCGGCGACCGACCATCCCATGCAGGGCTATTTGTTTGCCGATCGCGTGCAGTGGGAGCAGTTCACCCGCGGCCACGCCGGGCCGGATGCCAATATCTATCTGAAGATCAGCCGCGGCGGGTACACCATCCGCGACTGGTACGTGGCGTACTACATCGGCGACATCGGCACCTGTTCCGTCGCCGCCCACGAAGGCTGGCACCAATACGTCAACCGCCACTTCAAGGGCCGTCTCCCGCCGTTCCTCGAAGAGGGCATCGCCACCATGTTCGAGGACATCGAATGGTCCGACAGCCTCCCGCGCTGGAATCTGTCCGTGAATCCCACCCGCGCCCTGTCCCTGCGAAAAGTCATGGATGCCCGCGAAACGTTCCCCCTGGAAAAGCTGATGACCCTCCATGCCGGCGACGTGGTCAATCTCTCCGGCATCCGCATCGAGGCGTTCTATGCCCAGGACTGGGCCTTCGCCCGCTACCTGTGGGAAGGGGAAAACGGCAAGTACCGCCCCGCCCTCCAGCAGCTTCTGACCGATACCGCCAGCGGCACCGTCTTCGATCCCACCGGCTCTCTCCGCCGCTCCTACCTGCCTTGGAACCCGCGCGGCGTGGGACCCATGCTCGAACATTATTTGCACCAAGACCTTGCCGTCACCGCGGCCGGGTTCCAACAATTCATGAGCAAAATCGCCTACGAAGAGTTGTCGCAGCAGTTCAACCTTTGACCTTCCCCCGGGGGCCCAATTTTAGTCTTGGAGCCCGTCTTCCCAGACGATATATTTTTGGTGTATATGGATCATCCCACCATGGGCCACGCGACGCACCGGCGCGTGTGCCATTTCAGCGGACGCGTCCAGGGGGTCGGCTTCCGCTACACCGTCAGAAACCTGGCCGTGCAATACAACGTCTACGGCTACGTCCGAAACCTCCCCGACGGCCGCGTCGAACTCCTGATGGAAGGCCCCGACGAGGAAATGCAAGACCTGTTCGACGAGGTCAACCGCAAAATGCAACCCTACATCCGCAACGTCGCGCAGACCGTCATCTCCGCCACCGGTGAATTCGATCACTTCATCATCCGCCACTGATCCGCACGCGGCGCCGCCGGCTTTTGCACTTTGGTAGATTCGCTCTCGCTCAAGCTGTAGACTCCTCCCAGGCATGTACCGCACCCTGGTCATCCTCCGCCATACCTTCCTGGAAGCCACGCTCCAGCCCATTTACGGCTTCCTGATGATCCTGGCCGCGGCGATCATCATCGTCTTCGGCCTGCTGCCCTTTTTTGCCCTGGGCGAAGACACCAAGATGTTCATGTCCGTCACCCTGGACGTCGTGCTCCTGGCCGTCCTGTTGGCCTCCCTCTTTGCCGCCAGCAAGTCCATCTACGATGAAATCGAAGACCGCACCATGCTCACCCTCATGAGCAAACCCGTGCAACGCTGGCAGGTCATGGTCGGCAAGTACCTGGGGATCATCCTCTCCGCCGCCGTCGGCGTGGTCATTCTGGGGGCGGTCCTGGTCCTGGCCACTTGGTTCCGAATCCCCGGCGACTATCTCCTCAACGCCAACACCCTCAACGAAATCGTCAGCAACCAGATTCGCGACTATCGCCTCATGCACATCTCCGGCCTGCTGGCCCAACTGCTCCTGACCTGGCTGCAGATCTGCGTCTTGGTGGCCATCAGCGTCGCCCTCTCCACGCGATTTTCACTGATCGTCAATCTCCCCGCGGTCATCCTGATCTATTTCGCGGGAAACCTGACGCGCTTTTTGTTCCCGATCTCCACCGGTCCCCTGGCCGACAAACCCGCCGCCGTCAAGGCCCTGGCCTGGCTGCTCAGCCTCTTGTTGCCTTACCTGGAAACCTTTGATCTGAAGAAATGGACCCTGCTTTCCACGCTTAAAGTGCCCACGACTTCGTTCATGACCGACAGCCACGCCATCGGCTTGGGCACCATCCTCACCGGCATCGCCGTGGCCGCGCTCTACGCCGCCGCTTACGCCGCCTTCGCTCTGTGCGCCGGCATGTGGAGCTTCCAAACCCGCGAGCTGGGCGGCGGCGAAGCGTAACGGTGGTTGCCATGAGCACCCTTTCCCGCGAACAATTCGTCAATCAGGTCCTGGAATTGGTCAGCAAGAAATTCCCTCTGGTGAAAATTTCCCGCGCCCCGCAGCGCTTCTCCATCAACGTCAACGGCCAGCTCGCCCCGCTGGAAAACCTCTACCGCATCGCGCTGCTGCAACCGGAGCAGACTCCCCACCACGTGCAGCGCTGGATCGTCGAGCTGCTCCGCGCCGCCGAGGCGGCGCCCCAGACGTTTGGCTCTTTCCAGCAGGTCGAATCGCGCTTGATGCCCATGCTGCTGAATGATGCCGAGGGTCATTCCGTGGCCGCGGTCAGCCAGCCCCTGGTCGACGGTCTGGCGGTCGCCTATGCCCTGGATGGCGACCGCACCATCTCCTACCTCACCCCACAGCGCCTGACCGACTGGGACCAGTCCATCGATCAGATTCACGCCACGGCGCTGGGCAATCTGCTGGCCCGCAGCCAGAGCCTCAGCGGCCAGGCCGCGCAGGATTCCCGCGGCCGCGTCTACCTGATCCTGCTGCAAACCATGGACGGTTACGACGCCAGCCGCCTGCTTCTGCCCAACCTCCATGAGAAGCTGCGCGGACATTTGGGCAGCCCCTTCGCCGCCGCCGTCCCCAATCGCGACATCCTGCTCTGTTTCCGCAACGACGATCGCACCATCGCCCAGCTTCAGCCGCAAATTCAGAGCGATTTTCGACAGATGCCGCACCAGATCAGCGACCGGATTTTCCTGATCACCCCCGACGGCATCGCCCCGCGCCTGTGAACCGTCTGCGCCGCTTTCCCCAACGCCTGGGCTGGCTGTTTATTTCGCCTGGCGTTTCCTCTAATATCTGCCCCCTCTGGAGCGTAGCGGCCGTAAAACCATTAGCTCTATCAAGGAACCCAAATTTATGTCTCACCGCATCTTCAACTTCAGCGCCGGCCCGGCCATGCTTCCCACCGAAGCGTTGGAAAAATCCGCCCAGGCGCTGGTGAACTATCAGGGCAAGGGGTTCGGCATCGCCGAGGTCAGCCACCGCGGCAAGGAATTCGAAGCCGTCAACGACGAGGCCATCGCCCGCTGCAAGCAACTGCTCGGCCTGGGCGATACCCACGACGTGCTTTTCCTTCAAGGCGGCGCCACCCAGCTCTTCACCGTGATTCCCCTCAACTTCCTCCACGGAAGCGCGGATTATTTGGTCAGCGGCGAATGGAGCAAAAAGGCCGCGTCGTTCGCCAAGGAAGTCGGCAAAATCAACACCGTCGCCAGCAGCGAGGCCAGCAACTTCGATCACGCTCCGCCGCCGGGGCAGTGGAAGCTGGCATCCGATGCCGACTACTTCCACGTCTGCTCCAACGAAACCGTGCACGGGCATCGGCTGGTGGCCTGGCCCCAGCACCCGAATTTGATCGTCGACGCCAGCAGCGAATTTCTCTCCCGTCCTCACCCGGTCAAGGATTGCGCTCTGGTCTACGGCGGCGCGCAAAAGAACCTGGGCCCCGCCGGCGTCGTCCTGGTCCTCGTCCGCAAGGACCTCTATCCCAAGCAGAAGAAAGTTCCCAGCAAGCTGTGGAGCTTCAAGGACCAGGCCGAGAACAAGTCGATGATCAACACGCCGCCGACCTTCGGCATCTACGTGCTGCTGGAAATCTTCCGCTGGCTCGAAGCCCAGGGCGGGCTTGCCGCCATGGAAAAGCGCAACGCCGCCAAGGCCGCGCTGCTCTACGACGCCATCGACTCCAGCAACGGCTTCTACAAGGGCACCGTCTCCGACCAACAGCAGCGGTCCCACATGAACGTCACCTATCGCCTGCCCAGCGAGGCGTTGACCGATGAATTCGTCAAGACCGCCGCGGCCGGCGGCATGATGGGCCTCAAGGGTTATCGCACCGTCGGCGGCATCCGCGCCAGCATTTACAACGCCATGCCCGTCGAGGGATGCCAGGCCCTGGCCGCGTTCATGCGCGATTTCGCGTCCAAGAAATCGTGAAAAGAGGGGGAGAGTGGGAGAGGGGGAGAGTGGGAGGAAAAAAAGACGTCCTAGCTGGGCTTCCCCACGAATGGTGGGCGCGCCGAACGGACAAGATCATAATGTCCGAAGGAGAAGCCCATCATGGCACGTCGCAAGTTTACTCGGGAGTTTAAGCTCTCGGCCGTTCAATTGGTCAATCA
>Ga0208692_1000243_pt1 | contig 47570 bp, 50 predicted proteins | sample June2015DPH_20_1_3_FD_184721 | JGI IMG/M metagenome (GOLD analysis project Ga0208692, IMG submission 184721) | Peatland microbial communities from SPRUCE experiment site at the Marcell Experimental Forest, Minnesota, USA - June2015DPH_20_100... | ecosystem: Environmental > Terrestrial > Soil >... | reverse complement strand
AGGACCTGATCGAGCGGGCCGTTGAATACGGCGACGATGTCAGCGCCGCACTTAGCAGCGAGATAGGCTTGCGCCACCGAGGCCACCGCAGTAATGGCGATTTTCATCTGGGGCGACTCTTTCTTCAGCCGCTGCAACGCCTTGATACCGGCGACACTGATGGGTAACTTCACCACAATCCGCTCGGAAAACCGGTGCAGCCATCGGGCTTGTGCCACGAGCGGCTCGGGATCATGCCAGCCGATGGTCTGGCAGAGCACGAGGCCCGGCGAGGCGTCCAGAATCTTTCGCAGGGTTCCTTGCATTTCCGGACCAGCCTTGGAGATAAGGCTGGGGTTGCTGGTCACCCCCTGGATAATGCCCCATTCTCTTGCCTCCAGAATCTCCTTCGGATCGGAACTATCGATGAACAGTTGCATGATGTGTCACCCCTCAAACAAATCTTCAGCCAGTGTGGCGAGATAATCCGAGATGTATTGCTGATGGGCCCGGTAAAAGTCGGGGGAGAGCGTATAGAACTCCTGGCGCTGAGCGAACTGGCCCTGCTCATCACGCCGGCCGACGAAAGCGAAACTGTAGTGGTGGAACACCTGGTGGTGCCGGGATGGCGTGCGGTCGGCGCTGCTCTCATAGGCGCGTAAGCATTCCGCGGCAAAATCCGATCCGCCCTCCGCTTCGCGACGCGCATACGCCAGGGCGTCGTTCCACCAGCGCAGGAAGAGGTCCGGGTGGTGTTCCTGCAAGACGTCGGCAAAGAGCAATTGCAGCATGGGCGAGACCTTATAGTGAAGCCAACCTTTGGTCGCACGCCTCAAAGCCGCCCGAGTCGGTGAGGAAAGATCGTCGGCGGAATGGAAATCCAGCATGACCTTAAACTCGCCCGCGATGGCCTGCAAAGCCCGCACCCGGACTTCCAACTTCTCCAACCCGTCGATCCCACGATAGTCCCATCCCTTTTCGGCCCCGTAGTTCGGCGCCACGTGGGTCACCGGCAGCCCGCGGCGGACGATTTCCCGCAACACGAACAGCAACTCCTCTGTGCTGGTGAGACAGTCAAAGGCGCCGATCTCCGGCGGATGTTCGTCGATAGTGAATTCCACATCAAAGTCTTGCCCGTTCTTGAGCGCGCTGATCTCACTGCTCAGTTCTTCCAGGACCTCAAGGGCGTCCCAGTACTTTGCTGCCAAGCGGTTGATGATTTCATCGCTTAGGCGATACGTCACGCCGCCAATGTGACAGGCAGCACGGTGATCGTTGAGAATCGCCCGGCGCTCCGCAGCGTTGCTGACGATCCGCTCCAGAAAATCCGTAGGGGCATCGAGCCTCAACGCCTCGTAGTGGAGGATGTCCGCCATATCCATGGTAAAGAACGAATAGTAGCGGGAAGCCTGGAGCAACTGCCGGGCGCGCTCGAGACCCTCCGGGCCACGCTTCACTTGGAGGTGGTCCGCATCGGCCCCGTAGCGCAGGGGCCCCGTATATTGTAGCGCCGCGACCGTCCCCGCGACCCAAAGCCCTTCATAGGTGCTGCCCGTATACCCAGTCTCGATTGTGCCGAATCCGCAGGCGTAGTTGCGCTCGGGCGGACGCCCGGCGAGGAGATTCTCCAACAGATTGAGTTCCCGCACTGAATTCTGTATGGGATTGGCCGCGAAGTTGTGCTTCCGCATTGTCTGAAACGCCGCGGGCCACACCGCGGTCGTCATCCGGCATCCAATGCCCAAACGAGGTATGGCGCCCAGCGCCCCTGGTCCTTTCGCCGGAGCCAACAACCGGAAGTACCGGTCGAGCACCGGCGCGTCGGTGGGGTAGGCGGCAACCGTGAGGCCATCGCTCAATCGCATGGTGCCCAAGGGCTTTCCCAAGGCGTACCGTCCCCCGCCATTGCCGACCTCGACAAAAACTTGCTGCCCCTCCGGCAATCCGGCCAAGCAGAATTCGGCAGCGCCACGATGCACCACGGAGCCTTGTGCCAACGTCACGCCTGTCGGCACCGGCGAATTGTCTCCGTTACGCAACATCGCTTGCGCCAAGCGCCAACCATCTCCCACTTGTTCGATCGCGTGCCACGCCCGTGCCGGGTCCCAAGTTGCCGTGTCAAGGATCGCTGGGTTGGTGGTCGGATCGAGATGTAGATTCTGCACCGTTATGACGCTTCCCATGTTTCACTCCGTTGTGGTCTGAGGCTCGAGGACGTTATTGCGGTTATGGGTGCCCCCCTAGCCGCCCGGCATGACCTGCCGCACCAAAGGGAAGGTGCCTTTCATCGCACCTGCAACCGGAATTAAGCCCAATCAAGTACAGGTTCCACCCTCCGCATTCTGGTATTCTTTCGCGGACAGTGGTATAGCCATTTACCATACACCGGAGACAATGTCAAGGTTTTTCGGAAGTGTCGGTTTGCGTGGAGAGAGGCCCTCACTCTTCTGAAGCCTGAGACTCTGATCCGCTGGCCTCGGAAAGGCTTTCTACTGTTTTGGAGGTGGAAGTCGAAGGCTCGAACCGGCCACGAATTCCCGCCGACCTCCAGAAGCTGATCGCGGACATGGCCGCAAACCATGTGACCTGGGGTGAGGCGCGAATCGCAGCGGAACTCCTGCTCAAGTTGGGCATTCGGGTCTCACCTTGGACGATCAGAGGCTATAGGCCACCTCCTCCCCCAGGACCACAACGGGGGCCCTCGTCGCAGCGCCGGATGACTTTTGTCCGCAACCACGCCCAAGCCATGCTGGCCTGCGATTTCTTCGTGGCTGTGACCACCAGGTTCCGGGTGCTGTACGTCATCGTGATCATGGAAGTGGGATGCCGCCGAATCACGCATTTCAATGTCACCGCCCATCCCACGGCCGAATAGACGCTCCAGCGGTTCCGGATGCGATCTCCGGAGAGGAACCGTATCGCTATCTGATCCACGACCGCGGCAGCAGTTACTCTCCTGAGTTGGACTCAGTCCTGAAAGCGATGGGCCTGAGGATTTTGAGGACGCCGTTCCGAGCGCCCCAAGCGAATGCCTTCTGTGAAAGGTTAGCGGGAACCCTCTGTCGCGAAGGTCTGGACTTCTTCATTCCGTTGAACGAGAAGCATCTCCGCCGGGCTCTCAAAGAATGGGTGACCCATTACAACAAGCGCCGCCCTCACTCTAGCTTAGGGCCAGGGATCCCGGATCCTCCCTTGGATTTGCCACAGGAGACATCCTCGCAGTATCGCATTCCCCAATATTACAGTGTCGTTGCCAAGCCGATCCTGGGTGGCTTGCATCACGAATATGGACTCGAGAGGTTCGCAGCTTGAAAGCTGGACACGAACGCGGCAACGTGGATTTCTTGCGGATCACAGCTGTAATTCACCGAGGGTATCCCAGCGGATTCCGTCTACGCCTTCCGCGCCGACGGCGACGTCCAGGAGATTGAGGATCACCCGCTCATTGGGCCCGGTACCCGCCGCTGCCATCGCTTACCTCCTGGCTGGAGGCAACGTAAACCTCGGGTGAAGGCGTTGCCTGCTGCTCAAGTATTCCGGTACGCCACCTGCCGCAAGGGTTTGTCAGAGTCTCGGTATTCGGGACTTCAGACAGCGCTAAGGTCGAGCGCCTTTTGTACGGCGCTGGTACGGTTATGAACCTGCATTTTGGCGAAAATGTTCTTGACGTGCGTGATTACAGTCCAGGGACTTGACGTGACCGCAGTTTCGGAACCTAGAAAGAGCGTAAGAGATGACAGGTTTGTGCGACTTTCTCGAGCAGTAGCCCGTAAGGATTACAGCCGCAGAGAATTCATGACTAAGCCGCTGACCTATTTGGCTTCTGCGGGACTACTAATCCCATTTCAACGTCAAATGTAGAGCTTTAATCCAGTCGAAACAAGTGAGCGATTTAACTACTTCTGGCTGGCTGTCCAAGTGCTTCAAGCCTTGGCAGAGGCAGCAAACCTTCGGCTTGTAGTGTAGCCCAAGGCGGTGAATCTCGAGGATGGAGCTGGGAGTAAAACGGAGCCGACCTCGAGCACACGCATTTCAAATGAGCTGTGCCTGCCAGAAACTCCGTCCGCATTGAAATTATTGATGTTGGTTCGCTCCTGCTGCTAAGCTTGCCGCTCCCAATGTTTACCCTATTTCTTTCCTTCCTTGGCACCCTCGGCTCCTGCTTCCAAACCCGGGCGGCCTTGCAGTTGGAGATTCTTGCCCTCCGCCACCAAATAAACGTGCTTCGAAGGTCGCAGCGTGGGCGCGTTCGACTCAGTGAGGTGGACCGCCTCTTGTGGGCATGGCTGCTGCACCTGTGGTCCGGCTGGCGTTCTGCGCTCATCATCGTCAAGCCGGAAACGGTCATGGCCTGGCATCGCCGGGGATTCCGCCTGTATTGGACCTGGAAGAGTAGACGGGGTAGGCCCGGAAGGCCTGAAGTGTCTCGTGAGGTTCGAGACCTCATCCGGAAGATGAGCCTGGCGAATCCGCTCTGGGGAGCACCACGCATCCATGGCGAGCTCCTAAAGCTCGGAATTGAACTATCTCAAGCCACCGTTGCCAAGTACCTGGAGCGTCCCCGAAAACCTCCCTCCGAGACGTGGCATACGTTCCTCGACAGTCACCTGAAGCAATTCGTCTCGACGGATTTCTTCGTGGTGCCGACCGTGAGCTTTCGAGTTTTGTTTGTCTTCATAGTTTTGGCCCATCATCGGCGCCGCGTGATTCATTTCAACGTCACCGCCCATCCCACCTCGGAGTGGACGGCACAACAGATTGCTGAGGCCTTCCCTTGGGACACGGCCCCACGCTATTTGCTCCATGATCGCGATAGCATCTATGGCGACGTCTTCCGGCAACGAGTCCGAGGGATGGCGATTCGCGAAGTCCTGACGGCCCCACGATCGCCATGGCAGAGTCCCTATGTGGAGCGCCTGATCTGATCTTTTGTTGAGGGCAACAAAAGATCCGTTTTGTGGCGATCCCCGTTATGTGGCGTTCGTCCAGACAACGCAGCGGCTGGAACGCTTTCGCGGGCTCGAACGCCACATAACTGATCGAGGGTCAGAGACTCCGTAAGAACGTCATGAGTCCCTTATCTTCGGACCAATGCTTCGCTGCTTTTGTTGGTTCGGGTTCGCAGTGTGCGATGGCTTTCGCTTTCGTTTCCAGATCGACCCGGGCGTAGATGTTTGTTGTGTCAACGGAGACGTGGCCGAGCCAGTCGCGCACGGTGTTGATGTCCGCACCGCCTCGAAGAAGATGGGTCGCGGTCGAGCGCCGGATCGTATGCGGGCTCACCTCTTTTGTCGCCAAGGATGGCATCTCGCACACAACCCTTTGAACGTAGCGTGTCACCAAATCATAAATGCCGAAGCGCGTGATGGGGCGACCGTACCGATTTAGGAAGACACGCTCTGCCGGTACCCTCTCCTTGATGGTGGCTGCCAGTTCGTTCACGGTCTGAGGCCAGAGGGGGCAGTGGCGTAGCTTGTTGCCCTTTCCACGTATTTTTACCCACGAAAGGTCGCGGCTGGGAACGTGGGCGAGGTTGAGGTCTCCCACAAGGACCTGTGCGGCTTCATCGGCGCGCGCGCCGGTGTTGTAGAGGAACAAGAGAAGAAGATGATCGCGCTGCCCCTGCGCACTCTTGAGGTTGGGGGCCGCGAGGAGGGCATCTATTTCCGCCTTCTCCAGATAAACGCCGGGCGTCTGGGTGCATTTCTTGAACGGTATGACGCAGATTTCTTCGCACCAAGCGATATGTTCGGGGCTGTGCAGGGCCACGAAGCGGGCAAGGGAGTGGATGGCTGCCAGGCGCTGGTTCCGTGTCGAAATGGCGCAGCCCCGGCTCTCCTCCAGATCAAGAAGGAACATCCTCACCAAGTCGGCGGATAGGTGGAATACTTCCAGTTCATCGATCCTCTTGTGGGCCTTCCGAGCGACGAAAGGAATCAGCAGCGTAAGGGTGTCCCGGTAGCTTCGTTGCGTGCCTCGGGACAGATTCCGCTCCTTGATCAGGTGTTCGAGAAGGAAGCGGCGAACCCAGGGACCGAGCCGGCTGCTGTCAGTCATGGCTCACCTCCCCGAAAACATATTTGGCGAAGCGTTGGCTGGCCTCGTGTAACAGCTCTGGAGTCATCGTGAGGTAGAGTTGGGTGCTGGCGATGTCAACGTGACCCAAATAGGTTGACAACAGTGGCAGCAATCTCTGGACATCCTTGCCTGCTCGGTACCACGCGGTCAGCCGATGGACCGCCGCGGCGTGCCTCAGGTCGTGGAGTCGCGGCTGGCAGCGTTGGCCATCTTCGCGACGGACGCCGCTATGTGCCCGGAGCCGCTGGAAGGCACGCCGGAGAAGGCGGATGGGGATCCTCGCACCGAGCCTCGTCACGAAAAATGGGGCATGGTTGCTCTGGGAGTGCCCGTCCCATTTTCGCTGTTTTGCGTACTTGGTCATGGCGTCATTTAGGTCGCTTCCCAGAGGCACCAGCCGAGTCTTGTAGAATTTCGTGTCCCGAATAACGATCACCGCTTCTTGCAGATCGACATCCGCAAGATTCAATGAAAGAGCTTCGCTGACTCGTAGCCCGCCCCCATACAGGAGGAGCAATATCGCGCGAAATGTGTGAGGCTCCATCAGGATTCTCGTCTTATGTTTTTGATAGGACGCCGTGCCGTCGAGGAGGCGGCGCAACTCATCCCTGGAGTAGAGGTGAGGGACAAAGCGCGCCGGTGGTTTGGGGACGGTGGGGGGTAATGGCGATACGGAGAGATAACCGCGAGTGACCGCATAGCTGAAGAACCCACGCAACGTCCCATACTTCAAATGCCAGTAGCGGGTGATGGGCCCACGGCCGGCGAGAAACGCTGCCACCGGGTGTGGTTTCACAGAGTCGATCTCCGCGCTTTCTCCCATAAAACGGGAGAAGGTACGCAGGCGCCTCTCGTGGCTTTCAAAATCCTGGCCCAGGCTTTTCCGGAAGGTGACGTATTGAGCAATCAGTTGCGCGAGTTTCATAGCAAACCTCCCAGGCTGAGGTTCGCAACTTCCCGAAGTCCGGTTAGGTTGACTTTCGCGTAGACGGCGGTGGTTTTTGGAAGGCGGTGGCCGAGATGATCGCCAATCTCCTTTAACGAGAACCCTTGCGCCAGCAGATGTGTAGCACTGGCGTGACGACTATGTCTTCAGAGACATAGTCGCCACTATGTACCCTTCCTGACTATGTCTTGTAATCCCTCGGCGGCCTGGTTTTTTCGGCCAATGCACGTTGCGGCAGCGACATAGTATCGACTCCTCAGCCCCGAACAAGGGGGGAAAGGAGTCTTTCGTGAAGTACATCATCGACAATCGAATAATTCTGTCGCGAGCGCCGGAAGGGCCTCTCGCGACATATATCGGGCCGTTTGCATGGTCGCTGGGTGAGCAGGGATATACCCTGGACTCAACTCACCGGCAGGTTCGGCTCGCTGCGTGTTTTAGTCAATGGCTCAGACAGCGGGAAGTTGCACTACGGGCCATCACCTCCAATCATCTGCAGCAGTATTTGCAATACCGCGCTCGGCAGGTGCGGCCGTGCCGGGGGGACGCTGCCGCGCTCCGGCATCTGCTCGATTTTCTGCGCCATGAGCGCGTGATTCCCACGGAGAAGAAAGTGTCAGCTCGTCCGCTGACCTCTGCGGAGCGCTGTGCCCAGGCCTACGAGCAGCACTTACGGGAAGCGCGCGGCTTGGCCAGAGCCACGATCATCAACTACGTTCCGTTCATTCGCAGTTTTCTGAAGGACCGCTTCGGCGGCGGACCCGCCACTCTGTCGAACCTGTGTGCCCGCGACGTCGTGGCATTCGTACAGGATCAGGCACCGCGCTTGCACCCGAAGCGAGCGAAACTCTTGACTAGCGCGTTGCGCTCCTTCCTGCAGTATGCGCGCTATCGTGGTGAGGTAAAGCTGGATCTAGCGGCGGCCGTCCCCATCGTGCCTAACTGGTCGATGTCATCGATCCCCCGGGCCATTGGGGCCGACCAAGTCCGCCAGCTGCTGGCCAGCATCGACCGGAGTACGGCGGTTGGCCGTCGCGATTACGTCATCCTGCTCCTGCTCGCACGCCTGGGTTTACGTTCAAGCGAAGTGGCGTTTCTCGAACTCGATGGGATCGACTGGAAGGCGGGGCGGCTGAGCGTTCGCGGCAAGAGTGGTCAGCGCAGCGACCTACCGTTGCCCGTGGAAGTGGGTAAAGCGATCGCCGCGTATCTGCGGCATGGACGGCCACGATGTAGCAGTCGGCGCGTCTTCTTGCGTGCCAGAGCTCCCGTCTGCGGCTTTCAAGGCGCCTGTGGTGTTGGATCAATCGTACGGCATCGCCTTCAGCGGGCCGGTGTTGATGCTCCTACTTACGGAGCCCATCAGTTTCGGCATGGATTAGCCACCGAGATGTTGCGTCAGGGCGCCTCGCTTGGTGAGATCGGTGAGTTGTTGGGTCACCATAACCCTCAAACCACCAAGATTTACACCAAAGTGGATCTCGAGGCTCTGCGAACGCTCGCCCTGCCCTGGCCAGGAGGTGTGCAATGAACACCCTCCGAGAAGCGGTTCGGGATTACTTAGAGATGCGACGCAGCTTGGGGTTCAAGCTGCGGGAGACCGGCAAGCTGTTGTCCGCCTTCGTCAAATTCCTGAAAAAGCACCGATCCTCCTTCATCACGACCCGGTTGGCGCTCGTCTGGGCGCAGCAACCGTCGACCGTGCAACCCGCAGAATGGGCGCGCCGCCTGAGTGTGGTCCGCACGTTTGCACGCTTTCGCAGTGCCACAGATCCCCGCACGCAGATTCCGCCGCCGGGTCTGCTCCCTTTCCAACCGAAGCGGGCGCGACCTTATCTGTATTCCGAGGAAGAGATCCGCAGCTTGCTGCACGCCGCCCTCCGGATGTCCTATCGCTTTGAGCGCGGCAAGCTGCGACCGTGGACGTTTCATTGTCTATTCGGACTATTGAGTGTGACGGGTCTACGCCTCGGCGAAGCGCGCAACCTGGAACTGTCAGACGTCGATCTGAAAACGGGCGTGTTGACGATCCGCGGCGCCAAGTTCGGCAAGACTCGCCTGGTACCTTTGCACACCTCGACCTGTGCGGTGTTGGCAGACTACCTTGCCCGACGCCAGCGCCATTGGGCGGGACGAACGGTGTCCTCCTACTTGTTCCTCTCCAGTTGGGGCAATCGGTTGGATGGCGGAGAGATTCATCGAACGTTCTATGCCTTGTCGCGGCAGATCGGTCTGCGGGGCCCCGCCGACAGTCATGGCCCTCGTCTGCACGACCTGCGTCATCGCTTTGCGACGAATACCCTCGTGCAATGGTATCGGTCCGGTCAGGATCCCGAGCGGCGACTTCCCTTGTTGTCTGCCTACCTTGGCCATGTGCACGTCGCCGACACCCAGTGGTATTTGGAAGGCTCCCCGGAACTCATGCGTGAAGCGATGCGGCGGTTAGAGCAGCGCTGGGAGGGTCGGCCATGAACACCTCCCTCGGCCTGGCAGCACTATTGGAGCGTTTTTTCACTCAGCGCCTGATGCAGCAGCGTCAGGCGAGTCCTCACACCGTCAGTTCCTATCGTGATACCTTCCGCCAGTTCCTGAAGTTCACCGAGCAGCGATTACACAAAGCACCGTCGCAGCTAAACTTCCAGGAGATCGATGCGCCCTTGATCATGGCGTTTCTGGATCATTTGGAGAAGCATCAAGGCGTCAGCATTCGCAGCCGCAATCTACGTCTTACGGCTCTGCACTCCTTCTTTCGTTTTGCAGCCTTCGAGGCGCCGGCCCATTCCGCCCAGATCCAACGTGTGCTGGCCATCCCCAGCAAGCGTTTTACCCGAACCTTGGTTCAATTTCTCACCCGCCCGGAAGTGGATACCTTACTGGCGGCTCCGGATCAGCGCACTTGGTCGGGCCGCCGTGATCACGCCTTCATTTTGCTGGCCGTACAGACCGGCCTGCGCCTCTCGGAGATGAGCGGACTCCAACGGCAGGACATCATTCTGGGAACCGGTGCCCACGTGCGGGTAATTGGAAAGGGGCGCAAAGAACGCTGTACGCCCATCGCCCGATCCACCCTCGTTGTCTTGAAGGCCTGGTTGCGTGAGCCACCACGAGGTGACGGAAACATCCTGTTCCCCAGCGCCCGAGGTGAACGACTCAGCGTCCACGGCGTGCAGTACTTGCTGAACAAGCATCGCATGACGGCTTCCCGCGTGTGTCCTTCGTTGAGAGACAAGCGGGTCACTGTCCATCGATTGAGGCACACGATGGCCATGGAACTTCTCCAAGGGGGCGTCGACCGTTCCGTGATCGCGTTGTGGCTGGGTCACGAGCGTGTTGAAACTACGCAAATCTATCTCGAAGCGACGCTGGCCATGAAGGAGAAAGCACTGGCGAAGACCTCCCCTCCGCACGGACGACGGGGGCGCTATAAACCGGGCGACCGACTCCTCGCCTTCCTGAACGATCTGTAACCGGCACAAAACTATGTCGGGTAATGTCAGGGGCCTTGCCCACGGCGAACTGAATTCTCCAGGCCAAGTCCGCGCAGGCTCTCAATTACCCGACATAGTCAGGAAGGGCACATAGTGACGAAGCAGGTGAGCTCCCTTGAAGGGGGGGTGTAAATCCGCACGGTCGAGTGCACGGCGAACGATCGTCGTCAGGGTCGAGGGACCAGCAAAACCACGGCGTGGCGCCTTCATACAAACGAATACCCGACGCATTCGGCAGGGAGGACGATCCCGACGCAGGTAGGATGCCAGGGCTTTGCCCACATCCGGAGGCAGGGGCATCCGGTCGTGAAACAATCCCTTCCCTCGAACCATGATTTCTCCGGCCCTTCAGTTGAGGTCATCGAGTTGGAGAGCCACCACCTCACCCGCGCGCAGGCCGAGACGGGCCAGCAGAAGGAGGATGGCATAGTCTCGGCGGCCGGTCGCGGTGCGACGGTTGCAGGCTCTGAGCACCTGTTCGACTTCCTCCGGGGCTAGGTATTTGGGCACGGTCGACAGCCGCCAATCCGCTACGGTGGGAACCGAAGCGGCCAAGTCGGTTTGCAGTTCCCCCTTTTGAAACAGGTACCGGAAGAAGGAGCGGAAAGCCGTGGTCATCAGTTGTGCTCTTTTGACAGCCATGGTGTGTCCATGCCGCAAGACAAAATTCGAAATGTCGGAAGGTTTCACTTCTCGCAAAAGGAAGGGCCCTTCACGGAAGCGCTCGACAAGAAACCTCCGAACGAAGGACTGGTAATGGAGGATCGTGACTGTGACGAGCCCGCGCTCGGAGCGCAAATACTTTTCGTAGCGGTTCAGAATGTGAGCCAGAGGTGATCGGTCGCAAACCAGCTTTCGAGCTGGAACAACATCCCGTTTTCGCAGGTGATCGAGAAACTGCTCGAGTGTTTTCAGATCACCCCTGCGGACGTGCTGCCGGTGTTTGACAAACGCATCTACAAGCCGCTCATCAACATGGGTGACGGCGAGCTTGGTTCGTCCGAACCACCGCCCAAAGTCCGCAAGCAACCCAATTTCAACCGGACGGTCACATCCGCATAGCCGTCCTCCATGAAGGATGTTGCCAGCGCCTGAAGATGGAACCCCAGTGGGTTGTCTCGAAGGCGATCATTTGGTTGCAAAGAATTTTCCAGCATTTGTCTTCTCCTTTTCTGGGTTTACTGCCAGCTCAGAGAAGACCGCAGGATTATGCCGAAATCAATTCAAGGGTAGAGTGTGGAGTTCCGCGCCAGAAGGGGCAATGGGGAAAGCTGCGTGGTTGGAGTCGGCATAATCGGGGAGTCGGCATGCTGTCGATTATGCCGCGCGCGGCATAATCGGCACCGATTCGCGGTGATGACGCTGTTGCGGTGGTATCGCTCCGGCGAAGACGTGGAGCGACGCTTGCCCTTTTTATCGGCCTACCTCGGTCATGTCCACGTCAGCGATACGTTTTGGTACCTCAGTGCATGGCCGGAACTAATGCGAGAGGCGATGTCCCGCCTTGAGCGATGCTGGGAGGAACCGTCATGATCACTACCACTACCAGCCTCGCTCCCCTCTTGGAGCGATTCTTCACACAGCGGCTCATGCAGCAGCGGCAAGCCAGTTTGCATACGATCAGTTCGTATCGCGATACCTTCCGTATGTTGCAGGACCAAGAATTGCAGGCTCAAGGGAAAATGTCAGAGGAGGGCTACGGAACCTCCGCGCCCCCGCGGGGTTCCCTGGGGTCCCCAGTTAGCGGCTGAATTGCAGGATCTCTTTGGCCTCAGTCACCGTCATGAACCAATAGGCGTTCAGGCATTCTCGTCGAAAGGTGCCGTTGAATGATTCCACGTGGGCGTTGTCAGTGGGCTTGCCCGGCCTGGGAAAGTCGATCCGCACACCGTTCTGATAAGGCCACAAATCCATCGCCTGACTGGAAAATTCACTGCCGTTGTCGAAGAACAACATCTTCGGCGCTCCCCGTTGCACCTGGATCCAGTTCAATACCCTTACGACGTCCTCTCCCTTGAGACTCTGTCCCGCTTCGATCGCCGGACTCTCTTGGGTGTATACGTCGACGACGGTCAAGGCTCGGAACCGTCGTCCGTCAGCCAACTGGTCCGCCACGAAATCCAGACTCCATACTTGGTTTGGCCCCGTCGGCTCCCGCCGCTCACGCCGGTGGATGGCCACCCGTCGCCGGCGTCGCAGCCGCTGCCGAAGCGTCAATCCCTCTTCTTGATAGAATCGATATACCAGATATCTTCCCACTTTCCAGCCCTCCCGGTGGAGCAGCGCCAAGATCTTGCGATACCCGTATCGCACTCGCGCTTGGGCGATCTCCCGGATTCGCATCCGCAACTCCGTCCGGGGATCTTTGTTGCTGCGATAGCGGTACGTCCAGCGGTTCATCCCACCCACCCGGCAAGCCCTCCGCTTGCTGACCCCATAAATCCCGCACCGATGCTCAACCACCGGGCGCCGCCGCGAGGGCTTCAGTGTTTTTTGACAGCACGTCCTGCAGCATCATCTTGTCCAGGGTCAGATCAGCCACCAGCCGCTTGAGCCGGGCATTCTCCTCCTGCAACTGCTTCAGCTGGCGCACCTGGTCGACTTCGAGCCCCGTGAACTGCTTCTTCCATCGGTAGAAGGTCTGTTCTGAGATCCCCACTCTGCGGATCAGCAGTGCCGCCGGAACTCCCACTTCTGCCTGCTTCAGGACCGTCACAATCTGCTCCACAGAAAATCGCTTCCGCTTCACGGCAAAATCTCCTTTTCGACTCCTAGCAGCTCGGGTTGGGTCAGTTTGGCCAATTTCAGTACGCGTTTTTATTCCCAATCCGGCGAAGTGCGCACTCAGCATAGTTTCCGAGTGCGCCGAGCACAGCCCAAAACTGAAACCGCGGATCACCTCAACGGTTTGCCGAACCAGCGGTTCATGGATAGTGGACGCATCAGCGCGCATAATCGACTGTATGAACCTTCGTAACAACACCTCAGAACTCTCATTGTACAAGCGGCTCGGCGGGTATGACGTGATTGCAGCAATTGTCGATGACCTTTTTGCCCTACTCCGGGCGGATGCTCGGTTCGGCCGTTTCGGCATGGGCCGCAGCGTCGATTCACACAAGCGGGCGCAACAGTTGATCGTGGACCAGATTTGCTCGTTGTCAGGTGGACCGTGCTACTACATTGGCCGCGATATGAAAACCTCACATGCCGGTTTGGGAATTACCGAATCGGAGTGGGAAGCCAATCTTGAACTCGCCAGGGCGGCGCTTGAGAAGAATGGCGTCGATGATCCAGAGCAGGCGGAGTTCTTGTCTCTATTTGAACGCTACAAGCAAGATATTGTCGAAGCCTCCGAATCGCGCGCGGCTGGCTCAGAATGACGGCCCTGCATCGCCGGTTCGCTTGGTGTGTAGAGTCGCCTATGCACACCCTCCCGCACCTGGAACGGCCTACGCGTGGAAGCAAGCGCTGTCTAACATTTCAAATTGCGATGATAAATTCGCGAAACGCTTCGTCTGTGGGGATGTACTTGTCCGGGATGATCAGAAACAATCCTTCTCGGGGGAGCCTGCGCAGAACCTCCGGTAGATGTTCAAAGCCAGTGCATACTTGCAAAATAAGCCGAGATTTCTCCAAAATCTCCCTGAACACCGGCACCAAGTCTTGCAAGGTTGGCCCAATGGTTTCCATGGTTATTTCCACTCCTGCGATGCCCGGTATATTCAGCACATGCGTGTAGTGTTTGCAGCCGGTCGAGTGGAGGTGGAAAAGAGCATAGGGGCCCAAGTGCTTAACGATCGCCGCGTTGAATTGCATGAAGATATCTCGATAGACGAAAGGCGAACACATCCCCAGGGCATCCTCCTGCAGCATGATGGTCCTCCCTGGCGCCCAATACCCAAAGATGTGCCCGTAGCCGTTCAGCCTGGGCTGCACATTGGAATAATGGATATCTATTGCCCTCACCAGTGTTTGGTTCACACGGCTTGCGGCCCTTTCCAATGCTTGGGGGTTATCATTCAAATCCAAGAAGAACTCCGTCATCCCCCGCATTGCAGCGAGGGCGTCCGAGGGCCCACGGAGAATCGAAGGACTAACCCAGCAATCGGGCGGGGCCTGTGCTGCAAGCCGCTGGGTCTCACGCTGCATGCAAACGAGCCAGCCGTTGGGGGCGGGGATGGGAAGATAAGCCAGTTCGTCCGCAGACTCAACGAAATGGCCGGGCGCCAAAGATCCCTGGGAATACCGTACGGGGCAGCCGCAACAAGCTTCCAACCAAGGTATCCCACGCCACGGAGCTGAGAATGCCATGAAGTCGTCACAGGACACGGCTCGATTCGCAAAGCTGTACTCGTACTCGGGGGCAACTAAATCGCCGTTCACATCCTCTGGGCAGACCGTGGGGCGTGTGAACGACTGCCGCAGGAAATTGATGGGTAGGAAGATACGTTCGTCATAGATGCCCACCGGAGGCCGGTCTGTACTTCTCCTGTCCCAGAAGCTTTCCTGGAAACGCTGAATACTTTCGAGGAGTTGAGCTTGGGTTTTCATTGTTTGCTGGACCCCCGATCAATGAGTCGATGACCGTAACTCTGCAAGCTGTAGCAGCCGGTGAAAGATTTGCTGCTACCCTTCAAATCGCATGGCGAAGCGATTCTAACATAGGATGCTGGCTTCGAGGGTTCCGTCCTCGCGGAAGCCGATTCGGTATTGGGGTCGTCTTCCGCGTTGATGATGGGCGTCACGCTTTCGCACGTATTTTCCCTCACACTCATGTGGACGATCGGCGCGGCTGTGTTTTCCGGAGCAGTACGACGGTCAGGCTTGCAAACTGCCAGGCGGTTCTGACGAGGGCTCGATCTGGCAACAGGATCGAATTTCAAGGAGGAGAGCGGTGGGTCTGAGGCGGCGAGCGAAGGCGCTAATGGCGGCGGAGTATATAATCGCTGTCTGGAACTGCGCACAAGAGGCAGAAACCAACCCGAAGTGTTACTGGATGGGGCATGAGGAGATCGGGCCAATGTCGAACCCAACGCGCGCTCCAGCGTGGCCTGGAGTTGCCCCTGTAGAAAAACGGAACGGTTTCAGCTATTATTGTGATCGCCATAAGGATTTACGCACCTGAATTCATAAAAGGCCCATACACAAAGGCCGCCGCTTGTGCGTACAACAGAGGTGTTTGTGACGCTATGTATGGCTCCTAAATGTGCCCCGCCAGGGTCTCGACTCGGCATTCTGGCGTTACTCGTCGGATGCGAAGGGCTTCTTTGGGAGCGTGCACGATTTTCCTGAAGATGGAGATTACGAAAAGGAGGGGCCTGGACTTCGACAACATCCGGATCGTCGCGCCGCCCGACTTCTGGTGTGGTCATGGCAGGTTCGGGCAGAAATCGTGCTGGAGGCTGGTTAGCTGGTTGTGAAGGGATCGCTTGCAGCCAGCGAAAAATTCTAGGTTACAGAGAGCCCACATCACACGGAGGGTAGATGAAATACGGTTTGAATATCCGTCAGGCAGGCGCGTTGGACTTACTATCCCTTGGCGCCATAGTCCACCGCCTGGATCCGGGGATTATCCCCTTTCGCAAGGCCACAAAATGCGACATTCACGTGAGCGGCGGCGAGTTCAACGTCGCGGCGAATCTCGCGAACTGCTTCGGCCTTACTACCGGAATCGCCACCGCCATGGTTGACTATCCCATCGGCGACCTGGTGGCCGAGCGGGTGCGGGCAATGGGAGTCAAGCCCTTCTACAAGCTCTTCAAGCACAACGGCGTCAATGGCCCGAATATCGCCACCGTCTTCAGCGATCGCGGGCAAGGCGTGCGGCCGCCGGTGGTCTTCTACAACCGCTCGAACGAGGCCGGCGCACTTTTGAAGCCGGGTGACTTCGACTGGAATGCTATCTTCTCCGGCGGCGTGCGATGGTTCCATAGCGGCGGCATCTTCGCGGCACTCTCCGAGACCACCTCGGATTTGATTATCGAGGGCATGCAGGCGGCCAAGGCTGCGGACGCCGTGGTCTCGTTCGACCTTAACTATCGCGCCAAGCTTTGGGGCCTCTCTGGTGGCGCCGCTCGCGCGGCTGAAGTGATTGGCCGGATCGTCAAGAACGTGGACGTCCTGGTCGGTAACGAAGAGGACTTGCAGATGGGGCTGGGCATACCCGGGCCGGAGGTGGCCGCCAAGTCCAGGCTCGACCCGAGTGCCTTCCTGGGGATGATTGACTGCGTGGTCCAGCAGCATCCGCAGATCAAGATCGTCGCTACTACCCTCCGTGAGGTGCATTCAACCAACCGGCACAGTTGGGGTGCAGTGGCCTGGATCAACGGCGAGAGCTTTATTGCTCCCACGGCTGAGCTGGATGTTCTTGATCGCGTCGGTGGCGGAGATGGGTTCGCCGCCGGGTTCTTCTACGGATTGATGAAGGGCGAGCCGGCGGAACAGGCGGTGAAGCTGGGCTGGGCTCACGGCGCTCTCATCACCACGTTTCCCGGGGACACCACCATGGCCAGCCTCGAACAGGTGAGAACCCTGGCCAAAGGGGGATCGGCGCGCATCCAGCGTTAGCCGAGATCCGTACGTTCTGCTACGGTCGCCAAGTTCGTGTTTTGACGCGAAGGCTGGCGCTACGGTTGAATTCAGAATGACTCGCGAGTGTTTCGGGGAGGGACCGGACGGCACTGGGAAAAGGCAGCACGGCTAAAACCGAACTCCCGGCTGGTCCTCTGCACCAGGTCTCGGCGTCAGTTAGGAATGAGAGTCGCCGACTTGAGGCGTCAGTGGAAACTTGATCGGTTTCCGATCGCGTTGCGAACGATAGATGGCGGTAAAGATCTCCACCGTCTTTCTACCTTCTTCTCCCGTGACCAGAGGATCGTGCGATTGGATGACAGCCTTTATAAAATCGGCAATCTGAACTTGGTGATAAAACTCCACAGCATTAATACTAATGAATAAATCAGAATCCTCCTTCTGCCACTGCTTTAGCAACTCCTGTTCTCCTGGCACCGTCCAGAGGTCGTTGATCGGAGGTTCGGTTATAGTCGACATTCCCGCGATGAACATGGCGCCGCCGTCGGTTTGGACACCCACTGACGCGCCGTTGCTGCCGTGCACACAGACCTTGCCGTATAAGGCCGGGTTCTGCGAATTGCTGACCACGATATTCCCTAGTGCTCCGTTCTTGAAACGCAGCAAGGCGATCGCCGTGTCCTCGACCTCGATGTAAGGATGATTGAGGTTACCCCAATACCCGAAAAGCTCATCAATCGGCCCCAGGTACCACTGGAGCAGGTCAAGTTGATGTGGTGCTTGGTTCACCAAAACTCCTCCGCCTTCTCCTTTCCAGGTACCTCGCCATGGATCGCTCTTGTAGTATGCTTGATCGCGCCAGCCATACATGGCCACCCAACCCAGTACGGGACGGTCGATTTTGCCCGCGTCAATCGCGCGCCTAATTCGCTGGCAAGGAGCGTAGAAACGGCGTTGGCACATGGTGCCGATTTTGACTTTGTTCTTCTTGGCGGCTTCAAGTATGGCATCACAGTTTTCCAGCGAAGAGGCCAGCGGCTTTTCGATGAGGACATGAACTCCCGCCTGGGCGGCCTTGACGGCAGGATCGGCATGCAAAGGGTGCGGAGTACAGATGTCGAGCGATTCCACTCCCGACTGGGCAATCATCTCCTCAACGTCGTGGTAGGCCTTGACCTTGTACTCGGCAGCAAATTCCTGGGCGCGCTGAAAGTCGGTATCGCATGCAGCGACGAACCTGGACTCAGGCAAACGGCTGAGTGCCTTGGCGTGCAGATGCCCGACTTTGCCACAGCCGACAAGGCCTGTCTTGAGCGTTTCCATTTTCCCTCCCGTGGTTCACTATTCTTCTTGATCCCAACTCCGATGCGGCCAACAAAGATCCTGCACGCCGACGACGCTCGACTGCCTTCGCCCCAGACTTCTCTTCGGGCGAATTGATGGGGACCGGAGGTGAGCAGTCAGCGCAATTCCACTTCCCTGTCAGAGCTAGGGGACTAAAATGACCTTCATCAGGTTTGGCTCACCGTTATACAAGCGCTGGAACCATGCTGCTCCCTCCGTCAGGGGTGCGACCGCACTGATCAAGGGATCCACGCGGAGGGCCTTCCGCGCCAGCAGGTCAATGCAGGCAGGGTATTCCCCGGAGGACGCGCATGACCCGAGGAGCCGTATCTGCCGCGTCACTACAGATTGTAGCGGCAGTTCCACTTTCGGGGACAGATTGCCGATCAAAGTCAAAATCCCCCCCTTGCGGAGGCTCGCGAGCGCGGTCTGCAAAGCCTGCGTGTTTCCGACGACCTCCATGGCCACATCAGCCCCTCGACCCGAGGTGTAATCACGCACGGCACTCGCTACGTCCGGCTTGCCGGCGTTGAGGCAAACCTCAGCTCCAAGCTCCGCGGCAAGGCGAAGTCTTCTTTCGTCCAGATCGATGGCGATGACACGGTTGCAGCCCGCAAGCCGGAGGGCCTGGACAACCAGCAAGCCGATCATTCCGCTCCCCACCACCACGGCAGTGTCACCCAATTTCACCGGCGTTAGTCCCACCGCGTGCACTGCCACTGATACGGCCTCGATCATGGCAGCGTGTTCGAAGCTGAGAGCATCGGGGAGCGGATAAGTGATGTGTTGGGGAACCACCACAAACTCTGCAAAAGCCCCGTGCCGCCGGTATTCGCCGGGGGAGACTCCCAGCACTTGGCGGTTGTCGCAAAGATTCACCTCACCGCGACGACAGAAATAGCACTTCCCACAATAAACCGTGGAGTCAAACGTTACCCGCTCCCCCACACGGAACTGTGCCACTTTGTCGCCAGCTTCAGCGACAACGCCGGAAGCTTCATGGCCCATGACCAGCGGGGGGACGCGCCGTCCCGTGCTGCCATCGAATCCGTGGATATCACTGCCACAGATGCCGCAGGCTTTCACCTGGACCAACAGGTCATCGGGACCAATCTGTGGCTCCGGCATTTCTGTCATTTCGAGCCTTTTGTACTCCTTCAACGTTAAAGCCTTCATTTTCACTCCTGCTTTCTGCCCACTAAGAACCGTTCCCCTGGAAGTCCCAGCAGTTCTTTCTAATTGACTGAGAGCGACGACCGGCAGAATCTGCCGACCCAGGGAATAGATTACACTTGCTCAGATGACTTAGCACACCAGCAGTCTGTAGATCTCCTTCCCGTGATCGGGGATGTCATCATCTGGCTTGATGGACAACAGGGCGATTTTGCGTGTCCAGGCCCTATAGACCTTGTCGCCCGGAGTGTCACAGCCTTTCGTTGGACACAGCTGGTGACGCGTCCACCTGCTCTCCGGTTTGCCACAAGCAACTCTCGCTCACGGCTATACTGATATAGCAATTACAGGTGCGTGTCAAGGCCCAGGCATCCTTGTCAAGGCAAAGTAGAAAGTTCCTAATCTGAGCAAAACAGAAAGTTCCGCTTTCTGCTTTTCGCCTCCTTCGGTTTTTGGCGCTGATCGAGGGAGCCCGTAGGGTGACTGAGGTTAGCGCCAAAAACCGTCAACGCCCCTCCAGATGGGCCGATGCCCCCCTCAAGAACTCGATCGACCACAAAGAGCGGTTTATGCACAGGGGCGTCAAAGGGTCGAGAGTTTTTGACAGCCACACCCGCGGCGCGCCACGCCGGAGTACTAGGCGAAACGCTTGCCCTGATCGCAAGGTCTTCTCCCTCCCAGCATAAGCTGGTCCAGGCCAGACAAACTTTCCTCCTGACAATCTAGGGGAAAAGCATATCTTCATCTTGATAATCGAGAGGAGAAAGCCATGCCGGACAAAGCCAGCGGACTCGTGCAAGGCACCCTGGACATGCTCATCCTGCGAACCCTTGCACTGGAACCCATGTACGGGTACGGGATTGCGCTGCGAATCGAGCGAATCAGCCGGGGAGTGTTTCGCGTCAATCCGGGTTCGTTGTTTCCCGCCTTCCGTCGCCTGGAGCGGGAGGGATGGATCAAGCCGGAGTAGAGGCCGACGGAGAATGATCGTCGCGCGAAGTCTTACACCCTCACCAGCCTCGGCGGAAGCAACTGAAAGCCGAAACGGAGGAATGGGGAAGACAGATCGCGGCGATCACCCGAATCATGGAAGCGTCGTAGAGGCAGGTTTCAGGTGTTAGGTGTCAGGGGTGGGGACGGTTTGCATCATGCTGGGAAACGACAATTGAAACGCTCTGGCAGGACCTCCGTTACGGCACTCGCATGCTGCGTAAGAACCCCGGCTTCACGGCTGTGGCCGTGCTGACTGTGGCGCTTGGCATCGGCGCCAATGTGGCCATCTTCAGTGTTGTGAACGCGACCCTGCTCCAATCCCTGCCTTTCAGTGACCCTGATCGAATCGTTTGGGTTCGCGAAAAGCATCACGGGTCTGTTGCGCCCGCTAATTTCTTCGATTGGAGGCGTCAGAATCACGTTTTCTCGGATATCTCCGCCTATATCAGTTGGGGCGTCAACCTGGTGGCGCAAGGCCAAGTCCGGCGGGTTACGCGCACAACCTGTTCCGCGGACTTGCTCAGGCTCCTGGATGTACGTCCTCATCTGGGCCGCGATTTTCTGCCTTCTGAGGAGAGCGCCGGTCACGTTGCCGTCGTCATCCTGAGTCACAGCCTATGGCAACAGAGCTTCGGTGGCGACCCGAACGCGGTCGGGGGATCGGTCACAATCGACGGCCGCCGCTTCACGATCGTCGGCATCATGCCCGCCGGCTTTCGCTACCCGGAGACAGCGACTTATGGGCCACGCCCGAGCGCGAAGTTCCCGAACCCCCCATCGACATCGGCGATTCTTGGGGCCCCACGGTAAATTTGTTCTATGGGATTGCCACAGAATTATGATCGACTTTTGGGAGTCGGGCCGCCGCCCCCCTGCATTGGGATGATTTAGCGAGTTTGCAGGCCATGCGTGTCGCAGAGCCTCGCTCTGCGGCGGCCGACGGTCACGGAAGAAGTTGAGGTTATACTGGGGTGACGCCTAATTCCCACTGCGGCAGGCACAGGAATTTCCGGTCATGCGCAGGTAGTCGAAGACCAAGCGCACATTGCGCGTGAGTTGTCGCATTTTCTGCGCGACGCTCCGCGCCCCTTGGGACTTGATCACGCCGATAGCGAAGCGGCGAAGCCGGGTGATGTTTTCCGGGCCGTGGCCGGTACGGATGCGACTGCGGTCTTCATCATAGTTCCAGTCGAGAATGTAGTGGCAACTGTTCTCGATCGTCCAGTGCCCGCGGTTGACCTTGAGAACGCGTTGCGGGTCAGCTTGTTCGAGGGTTCGGCTGGTGAGGCCGTAGGCGATTTCTCGGGAAGTCTCACCGGTCTTTTTCTCGGTACAATGCCGCTCGACGACGAAAGCTTGTCCCACGTGAGGAAAGTCGAGGTAGTTGTTGAGTTCGGTAGTGGTCCTGACCTTGCGGGTTTCGATGCGTCCGTGATCGGGGGCGTGTGCTCCACGAAATGCGGTTTGCCGCGATTCTGGAAGTATAACTCCAGGTCTTGCAGAATTCCCGGCTGGTTACCTTTGACGGTGAAATGGTAATGCGCCTTGCGCTCCCGGACCAAGCAGTCGGCCAGCTTGCGCTGCGTCAGCAAGGCATCGGCACTCACCTCCTTGCCCTCAATATCGATGGCCTCCAGCAGGGGGATGGCCATCTTGATTTCGTTGGTGCGTTGGTGCGTTTGACTTCTTCACTATCCGCTACGGGCAAGGCGCCAACTTTTTTTGGGTGTAGCAGATCTTGCTCTGATGACCGACGACGCTCATCACATGGGTTTGACGGCCTTCCTCATCGAGGGCATTGCACAGGGTCTTGCCATCGATGGCCAGACTTTCATCCTCCCCCGCGTAGATTTCGTTCCAGCGTCGCAAGGCGCGGTCCAGATGCGCGGGGGCGACGCGGATCAGGACATTGCGGAGGATGTACTCACTGGGCACGACGTAACGGCCCCCTTGGCGACGGCACCCGAAGCGCTCCCGGGACTTCTGCCCCAGGCTTTGGGCCCAATCGGCGATCGCCCGGTAGCCGCGCATGCCGCATAAGACGGCTCCGGCGGCCAGGGCCAGAACCGTCGACAAGCGATGTCGCCGTCCTTGGGCGCGGCGGGGATCGGGAATCTCGGAAAAGAAGGAGGGGAGGGATTGCATCTGAGCGGCGTTGAGCATCAGCTTGGACTCTCCTAGACGATAAGGTGGACTGAGCCGGGCCTGGCACAACAACCGCCGGGCATCGGCCCGTAAGGGTTGGACGAAGACCATCTTGGGGGATTGCGGTGTCGCGGTATACCCCCGGCGCGTCCGGCGAAACCCTCGGGTGTTCCCCACATACACCCAGTTGGCTGCCCGGTAAACGATCCCCCGAAAGTGCTGGGGGTCGACAAAGGTTTCCAGCAGCACCACGCGATGACCGAACGTTTCTTCCCAATCGCTCGCCAGACGCCTTTGGCAGAGCGACAGAACACGCGACCCCAGGTTGGGAACATGCCGGTCCGGCATGATGAGAAAGCGGCTGTTGTTGACGACCAGCTTCAAGCGGCTACAGCGCTGGCGAAAGTCCCAACCGATCCAGCCATCGCGCGCGGCGCACTTGAGGGCGGAGGCAGAAAAGCTCAGCAGGGCTACCCATTCCTCATGCCAACTCGCGACATACCACAGGGTTTCGCCGATCTTCGACAAAGAACCCAGGTAGTGATGCTGTTGCATCAGATCCTGGTAACGAGGCTCTTCAAAGGAATGAACCGGTCGGACAACGACCTCGCATAGGTCCAACGGGGTACCCCCCTGCAAAGTACAGCTCAGGCTTTCCACATACTCCATCCGGGAGGATACAGCATCAGGACAGAGTTGTCCAGAACAAGTTATAACTGTTTAAGGCTTATGCCATTTGAAGGCCGGAACAAATTCACCCTGCTTGGGGCCCTGGCACCCGTTCACAGATAGGTGTAAAATCGCTTGCTGGTATGCCAGCGGAAAGGATGACACATTGAGACAGAAGCGAAGATATCTGGACTATCAAGGAAGCCTCGGCGGGCACGCGCACTCGATGATTCGAGATAGAATTCTGCGCGGCGACTACCCATTCGGGACCGTTCTCTCCCGTCGCCGGCTCGCCGCTGAGTTTCACATGAGCTTCCTACCAATCACCGAAGCACTGCAACGCCTTGAACATGAAGGTCTAGTGGAAAGACGCCCGCGAGCAGGGACGAGGGTGCGGACTCCTACTCCTGACGAGATTGCCGGGTTTTATGTACTTCGCGAGGCCTTGGAGAGCCAAGCTGCGAGGCTTTGTGCGGTAGAAGCGACCGCCGCTGAGCGGGTTGAACTCCGTGAAATGGCAGCAGATTTAGATCGCGCCTTTTCCCCGAGCAGTAAAGACCGGCAGACTCCGGCCCGTCTGTTCAGAGTGTTTAGATCTCATGCGCAGCTGCACACTCGGATCGCTGAGTGCGCGCGCTGTCCTGTCCTGTTCGAAGCCATTGAGAAGAATCGTGTGCTGGTCTTCAATTTCCTTCTTAACATGGCGGCACACGTCACGACCTTGCCTGGGAATTTTCACCATGACATCATCGAGGCGATCGCAAGTGGGGATCCGGAGCGAGCAGAGGCAGCAATGCGTTACCACATACGCTTCGGTTTGGAACGCAATTTACATCAATTAGCACCGCTGATCGGAAAAAATGTATGGCGTCATGCACGAAACGAGCGAAACCACCCGGCACGGCAAGGTGCGAGCAACAATAAGAAGATCAGTCAGAAAAGCGTCGCTTAAGCTTGGAACTCCCCACTAAAACGTTCAACCGCACGGCGGTCATAACAGAAAGCCGTGCCTGGCAAGTTTGCCACTCGTTCACGCAGTAGATCCTAGGGTCGGCTTCCTTGGCCAGGACCCGCACTAGTGCACGTTTGGGCCGAGGTGAACAGGTCGTCTTTGACTATGACCACTCCGTGCCTTGGAATCCCGGCGGTAATGCCCTGACCAAGGGTTCCCAGGTGCTTCCTTCCTTGCGCTAAGATCGCGAGCCGGAACAACATCGTGAATACCCAAATCACTGAACGTGGCGACGACCGGCGGGGCCGATTCGCTCCGGTTAAACAGCACCAGTGCCGGGCTGGCATCGGCAACCAGCTTCATCCAAATCTCCGAAGGGATGTCTCGCCTCACCAAGGGTACCTGGACTTCATCGAGTCTTGGACGACTAGAACCGCTCGCAGGCTGATCACAATGGCCCGGCCCCGCTCAGGTATGTTGATCAACTATCTCCTGCCAGCCGTGGCGCGGCAAGAATGCACCACAGGGTGATCACGCATTCTTTTGTAAGCAGCCCTCAACTCGCTCGCTGCGCAAATGTGTCCTGTGCTGCGTTGACCGTATTTCAAAAAGTCCACCCACCACTGATTGCAGTTCTGTGCGACCGGCGCCTCGCGTTCATGGCTCTGACCTACCCGCTACTGGTCAAGGCTGAACACCTCGAATTTTTTTCGAATTTTTTGCTTGACAAGCCCATGCGTTATTGATATATCAGTGGGCCGTGAGAAGAGCGCACACTCTCGCAAAGCTGAAGATGGGCAATTTAAGCTGGCAACACTAGCGTCGGGTCTTGTGTCACCAAATTAGATTGAAAAAGGAGAACTAGAATGTGGTCAGAGAATTTTTACCATCCACGCAGTCGTGAGCGAAGACTGCAATCTCTTCGGGCTGGCCTTGTGGCTAGCTCGCTGTTGTTTCTGGTGTCTGGTTTTCTCTGGGGCCAAACCACCACCGGCATCATAGTTGGGTTGGTGACGGATTCCAGCGGGGCTGTTGTGCCCAACGCACAGGTAACTATCACCAACATAGAGACCCACGTGTCCCAACCAGCGTTGACAGGTTCTGGGGGGTTCTATCAATCTCCCAACCTCCCCCCAGGAACCTACGATATCAGCGTCGAGGCAAAGGGCTTCAAAAGGACGACAGCTACAGCAGTCCCTTTGCAGATCAATCAGACGGCGCGAGTGGATGTTACCATGGAGTTGGGGAAGGTCACGGAGCAAGTTCAGGTTACAGCCGCTGCTCCCTTGTTACAAACTCAGACGTCGTCAACCGGTGAGGTTATCGGTCACCATTCCATCGTTGACCTTCCCTTGAACGGGCGAAATTACCTAGACCTGTCGAAGCTCACTCCCGGGGTAAGCGATGTCAACGGTCCCCCCGGCGGCAGCGAGATCCCAGCGAAAGTCGGAGCGGCATGGGCCTTGACCATTAATGGTGGAAGACCCGAGAACTCGGATTACCTCCTAGACGGGACGTCGGCTCGAAATCACTTTGTTGGTACTGGCAATATGCTTCCTTCCCTTGACGCCATTGAGGAATTCAAAATCAAGACAAACTCCTCTTCTGCAGAATTTGGTTTTAGCGTCGCAACCGTCGACGTTGGACTCAAGTCTGGGACAAATGGCTTCCACGGATCGGTCTTTGAGTTCTTACGTAATAACGATCTCGATTCCGCGGACTTCTTTACTAACAGAGCTGGTGCCGAAAAGACGCCTCTGCATCGGAATCAGTTTGGCTCTAGCTTCGGCGGTCCTATCAAGAAGAATAAGGTATTCTTCTTTGGTCATTATGAAGGAGAACGCCAAACCAGTGGCCGTACGGCGTTGGCACAAGTCTTCTCGCTGAATGACCGGGCCGGCGACTTCAGCGCTCCCGGCAATCCGACCATTATCGATTGGCAGACCCAGCAGCCGTTTCCAGGAAACAAAATTCCGCAAGCCGACTTTTCACAATTCGCGAAAGGCACGTTCCAGTCCTTGCCGTTGCCAAACACCAGCTTGCCCGGCGGAATAAACTATGCGGCTCAGGTCGTGGACTTCCAGAACGCTGACGAGGGTGGACTGAAGATGGATATCGTTGGAGGGGAGCGCGACACAATCATGGGGCATTTCCTGTATGCCAATTCAATCTTCAGCCAACATGATATTGTGCCGCTTGACGGTGAGCTCAAGCCGGCGAGGACCCGAAGTGCCGGCCTAACCGAAATTCACACCTTTGGCACAAATTTGGTTAACGAATTTCGGCTTGGCTACAACTATGGCTTTGTCGAGCACGCGCAGGAAACGACCCCCGACCCTATAGCGCAGACGCTGTTTGGATTGATAAACACCGACACACGACCCGAAGACAGGGGTTACCCGGTCGTTCTGGTCTCAGGAGGTTTTGCGGGGCTAGGCGATGGATTCGGATTTGTACCCGAAGGGGGTAAGAACCACATATTTCAGTTCGTAGATAATATCACTTGGGTCCGCGGCCGCCACGCCATGAAGGGTGGATTCGACATCAGAAAAATGAGGTATAGGGGCATCAATGCAGCCTTGCCACGGGGAGCAGCCATCATCAACGGGCAATATAGTGGACTCCCTCAATCCGACCTTATCCAGGGTCTTGTGGAAGAGGGGGGAGGTGGATCCGGCGACCCCGTTTTTTACGACCTGACGACTAGCTTCGGCGCGTTCCTCGCGGATGATATTCGCGTCTTTCCGAATCTCACCCTTAATGTCGGAGTACGTTGGGAATACTACCAACCTCCTGTGGACGTAAATAACGAAGGGCGACAGGTCTTCTTGGACCTGTTCAACACAGGCGATTTCTTGCTTGTAAACAAGGGACAGTGGCGTCCAGGGATCTGGGCGCCGGATAAAGATAATTTTGCTCCCCGACTCGGACTTGCCTGGAGGGTGCAGCCAAGGATGAGCGTGCGCGCAGCATACGGCATGTTCTACAACGGGATGTTGCCGCAGGGGAACGAGCTCTCCAGTCTACACAATAATATCCCGTTTCGTCCAGTGAATCTTGCGGTTGGGGGCGCGAACACTCCGATTTTCGCGTCGGACATCATTCAGCCCCCGGTCCCCAACGATATTGCCTTATTTCCGAAGGAATACCCTAACCCGAGTTTGAGCCCCTTCGTCATTGACCCCAGCGGGGTCACGCCTTATGTACAGCAGTGGAATATCGGTGTTGAAAGAGAATTCGGCCCCAATCTATTGATCGACTTAGGTTATGTGGGTTCTCACGGGATAAGGCTCTGGGGGAGAGGGGACCCTAACCAGGCGACGCAGGACGTTGATCTTAGCAACCCGACGCCAATCCAAAGTCGGCGGCCCTTCCCTTGGATAGGAGGCACTACTTACGTGCGCCCTGGCTATCAGTCGTGGTATAATGCGTTTCAGGCCAAGGTGGAGAAGCGTTACTCCAAGGGCTTCACATTCCTCGGGTCCTTCACTTGGGGCATGAACCTTGACGAGCAGTCGGCCACCAATTCAATTCAGACCACTGAATACAACCAACGGTTGGACAAGGGGCCTTCCCCTAATGACTCCAGATTGCGCCTTGTTATGAGCGGGATTTACGAGATCCCCGTCGGTAAGGGCATGCAGTTCGGGTCGAACTTCGGACCCATCCCAAACGCCCTCCTGGGTCATTGGCAACTGAACATGATTACAAAATTTCAATCGGGCTTTGCCATGGATATACAGTCGAGTATATCCAGCAACCAAGGCGAAGCTTGGAATCGCCCGAACCGCGTCTGTGATGGAAATCTGCCCAAGAGTAAACGAACCATTGATAGATTTATTGACACCTCTTGTTTTGTCGCGCAGCCCTTTGGAGCCATCGGAGATGCGGGTCGGGATCCCGTGACGGGGCCTGGCATCAACAACTGGGACCTTTCAATCTTCAAGGCCTTCGCAGCTTTGCCCAACGAACGCCTGAGGGTTGAGATTCGAGGCGAGTTCTTCAACGCTTGGAACCACACCCAATTTGTGGGGGGGACCATGACCCTCCCGTCGCCCTCGTTCGGTTTTATTACTTCGGACATGCCTGGGCGTGAGATACAGGTTGGGGCAAGATTGGTATTCTAGAAAGGCGGTGGTGAAAGCCGCGCACGAGTGGTAGTCTGAGACGTCCCCAGGGTTTGGAAAGGAGGACTGTGTCCAGCATGTCGGCAGGCGTACGGTCGGCAAAGCGAAATGCAGACTGAAGGCCGAAGCCCCGGGATAAATGGCTCGAAGCGGAACCTCTACCCACAATCGCGAAGTCTGACTTCCAGAAAAGGAATGGGGCTGAGGCGCATGCAGGTTGCCGCAGCTGGACTGCGCATGTGTGTCGCTTACCGGACTGGTTCAAGAGCGGGCGCAGTCTTTGTCATTCGGCGCATATGACAAGACTGTGCCCCACCCTAAATAGAGTGGCATTAGCTTTTGTATTGGGCGCCGCGCTCGGCCCGCGTGCGCTCGCCCAAGTCGTCAATAACCCCGAAATTTTGTATCAAGAAGCCGAGGCGCATATACGCCAGGGTCACCTCGACCTTGCCCAACGCAAGCTTGATGACCTAGTCAACTTGTCGGGCGGCGATCCCCAGGTACAGCTACAAGCGGGGATCTTGTTATCGAACTATGGGTACTACAAGAAAGCCCTTATACGATTCGAATACGTCCGTCAGCGGCAGCCGACCTCCGTTGACGTAAACTACGACATTGCTGTTGCCACATATTATCTAAAGCAATTTCGAGAATCTGCCGAAGCCCTGGAAAGAATTCCCCGTGAAAAGCGCAGCGACCCTGATTGGTATAACCTCAGGGGGAAGGTTTCGATCGAGCTGGGAAATGTGCCAGAGGGTTTCGACAATCTGCAACAAGCTATCCGCCTAGACCCCAAGAACCAGGATTACTATCTGGATCTCTCTCTCGCCTTTGTGGAATTTAACACGTTTGAACCGCCGATTCTTATCTTGCAGCACGCAGACGCCGCCGGATTGCTTCTCCCGAAAACCAGGCTTGCGCTGGCGAGTTTGTACCTTTTCAATGCTCAGTTGCCAGACGCCCAGAGAATTTTCCGCGACGTGATTCACGCAGATCCCACTAATGAACTGGCGCATCTGTTTCTGGGCTATTCTTACTACTACAATCTTCAACACTCTGAGGCGAGAAACGCCTTTTCGGAGTTGATAGCCAAATTTCCCCGCAACGCGTGGGGGTATCTTTTTCTTGCGCGGGTCGAACTGGACGAACAGAACCCGGACATTGAACGGGTACACGCTTTACTTAGAAGGGCGATCGAACTGAATCCCAAACTTGCCGAGGCATACCATCAGGAGGGGAGAGCGTATTTCCGGCAGCAGCAATTTGATCTTGCAATAAGGAGCTTATCGAAGGCGTTATCGTTGGACAGCAAGGTCGAGGAAGCTCATCAGTTGCTTGCGCAGGCCTATACGAAAACTGGCAACCGCCAGGCGGCACTAAAAGAGTCGCAGTTGGCGTTGGAGATTACAGAGAGGAAACACATTTTGCACCCCGACACGAAGTTGATCTTTCAGGTGCTCGCGCCAAAATGAATCGCCGTCCCTTTTTCTTATACGCGAGGTTACCTGCCCCCGGAAAACCGTACCAGTGAAAATGAGAGTCGGTATAAACCCAAGGAGAGGACAGATGATGAGGCAGAGTCGATTCACAGAAGAGCAGATCATTGGGGTGTTGAAGGAGACTGAGGTCGAGGGGATGAGACGGAGAACATTTCTGCAGAGAGCAGCAGCGGGGATGGGCGTGCTGGCCGGCTTACCAAACGCCAGGAAAGGGATGGGGAGTGGATGGGCAGCGGCTTTGGAACAGGGCCTTGATCTCCCTAAGGATGATTATCAGGCGCCGAGCTGGTTACGCTACGCACGCACTGTCTGTTTTGACGGCTACTCTCCTCCGGTCTACCCGCACCCGAAGGACTTTGACGGCAGGCGTCTGGTCAAAATCGTTGTCGAGCTCGGTGGGGATACCCTGAGGTTTCAACCGATCGGCTACTGGGCCTACTATCCGAGCAAAGTTTTCCGCGTCCACCCTGAGCTGGGGAACAGAGACTTGATTGATGAAGTTGCGCGAGAGTGCCGACGGCTCGGCGTTCACCTTTACTGTTACACCGGCTATGGCCACCCCCACATGGAAATTGGCTGGGTAGAGCAGCATCCCCAGTACGCAGACTGGGTATTGCGCGACGCTGACGGTAAGCCTTACGGGACGATCGAACATATAGGCTGGATGAAACTACAGCCACTATGCACAACCGGCGAGGCGTATCGGCAAGCGATTCGCCAGGTAGTTAGAGAACTCTGTGAACATGACATCGACGGCGTCTACTTCGATGGACCCAGCGGCTTCCAGCATGTCTGCTTCTGCGACTCGACCCGAAGGAATTTCAAGAAATTCAGCGGAATGGATCTGGAACGTCTCAGCGAGTTTGCCAAGTCGCCTCCTTACACGGGGGGGCGGGTGCCGAACATCGCGGATATGGATGCGCTGACCGCCTGGTACCAATGGGTCAACCAGTTGACCAAGGAGGACCTGCTCGACTTTCGCAAGATCCTTCATGGCAGCGGCAAGTTTATGCTTTGTCACAATGGAGCCTCCTGGTGGGGTAGCGCGCTAGCCCTGCAATACCGCGTCCCGGAAGGTTTCATGGTCGAGGATATCGAGCAGACTTACCAGCGCCTGATTACTGGGCTGATGGGCGCGTCAATGGCCCGACCCTACCAGAAGCTAGCACAGATGTATCTGGGCGGTTACGCTCTTGGCCAGCCACCCCACACTCCTAGCCGGGTGGTACACGATACTGACCTGGAGGATGGCGACGAGGTTCGCATGGAAGGCTTCACGGATCTGGCTTGCGGCAATGCTCCGATCTACCTCTCGGCCAACCGGCTGTATTTTCGTATTGGCAGTGGGAGCGACCAGCCGGCTCGAGAAGTCTTCGAACTGATGCGCCGCGGGGAGGGGATCCTGAAGGACAGCGTTCCGGTGCCTTATGTCACGATTGTGCAAACCTGGGAGTCACAACAGTTGTGGCGCAGCAAGCGGACGAGTTGGAACGTGATGATGAGTGAAGGTTTCGGGCTAACGATGCTGGACGAGCGGATTAGTTTTGATGTCAACCCCAGCACGGAGATGAGCGAGGAGTGGCTACGGGGGCAAAGGGTGATTGCGCTGTGCGGTGCATCAGGAATCTCGGGGGAAAACGCCAAGAAGCTGACGGGCTGGGTGGAGCGGGGCGGCGCGCTCCTGGCGACCTACGATACAGGCCTTTATGACGAGGAGGGGCAACTGCGCCATGACGGAGGCGCTTTCAAGGAAGTGCTGGGGATAGAGATTAAGGGCGAGCCGCTCGATGGCCAGCCGGAGTGTTACTACCGGGTCCAGAGGGCCCATCCAGCGCTAGGAGAGTACGGCGAAGGGACGCTGGTGCTGGGGGATGAGCGGCTGGTGCCGGTGGAGGCGAGGGAGGGAGCGATGGTCCTGGCCGATTGCTGGAATTTGGGCACGCAGCAATCCCGCGGCCCGGCGATCATCGTGAATACCTATGGCAAGGGACGAACTATTTACATCAGCGGCAGCCTGGAAGCCCATTACGCCCCCAGCCGGGTCGCTTCGATTCGCCGGCTGTTCGGATCAATGGTGAGGTACCTAGCAGGAGGAGCACCGGTGCCGTTCAAGCTATCGGGGCCCAGGGGTGTCTACGGCGTACTGCGGCGGGCGGCGAATGGGGATCAGGTACTTTGGGTGCTCGCGAATGTAGGATTTAAGGATGCCGACATCGGTCGCATGCGGCAGGAATTTGTGCCTGTCTCGAATGTTGAGGTGGGGATTCGGGTGCCGGAAGGGCAACAAGTCAAGTCGGTCGAACTGCTACGGGCGGGTCGTAGCGTGCCGTTCAAGCAGGCGAATGGATATGCGATCGCAACGCTCCCCTCACTCCACATCGCCGAGCTGATGCATTTCAAGCTTGGCTAACCTTATGCATGGGTGCAGAAGGCACGGTTGCGTCTCCGTTATGAGTCTCACCACGTAAGCCAACGTCGGTGAGTTCTTCTGTTAAATGGTCAGGTCGGCGTTCGCAGGGGCTTTCGGGTGAAGATCACGAGTCGAGGGGGTTAATCATGAGAAGGCGGGCTTGGGTTTTATTCTTGGTTAGCGTGACAGTGACGTGCACAGCTTTGACGCTGTACAAGCTTCGCGTGTTGGCGAATGCCAAGCAGGATTCCGAGCAGCGTCTCAGAAGCAACGCAACGGAAGAAGCGAATACGCGCACGCCCCCCATGATTTCGTTGCAAGGGACTGTGCCGCTAAAGCTCCCGGAAGACATTCTGGAGAGGCAACGACAGCAGATTAGCGAGTACTTTTTGAAACAGATTGCTGCCACCCCTAACAAACGCGATAAGCTCTGGCAGCCTGACTTTTCTTCAGCGCAGGCTTTCCAGTCTTCTGTGCAGGTACATCGCAGCAGCCTTCGAAAGATCTTAGGGCTGATTGAGCCACGCACGGGAAAACCCGAGATCCGGGTGCTGCAAGAGGACGAGAGTGTGCGAGTGGAAGACGTGGCGATTCCGCTCGACACGGATTTCCGGCTGCAGGCGCTGCTGTTTGTTCCCCGGGCCCCGGGCCAGAAGGCCGTCGCGATTGCCATCCCACCCGCGAACCAAAGCCGGGAAGAGTTCGCCGGAATAGCCCGAGATATGACGCCTGCCAAGTGGCTGACCACGTTGCTCGAACATCGGGTCGCGGTGGCCATTCCAACCATAGTCGAACGTCGCGCCGACCATCCCTTGTGCAAGAAAACAGGTGGCCAGGACCGAAGGCGAATCCTATGGCGCTTGGGCTTCATTGTCGGGCGGACGCTGGTAGGACTTGACGTTCAACAAGTACTCGCGCTCGGTGACTTCCTCGCCTCGCAGCCCGAAATTGATTCTCGTCGAATCGCGGTCTTCGGGAAAGACCAGGGGGGGATGACGGCTCTATACGCGGCCGCCGTAGACGAACGGCTCGCGGGGGCGACCGTGATCGATTATTTTCAGGAGCGCGAGGAATGCTGGAAGGAGCCCATAGATCAAACGCTTTGTGGGCAACTCAACGAGTTTGGCGATGCCGAAGTGGCCGCGCTCGTCGCTCCGCGGCCACTGGCCATCGTCTCCGGGCCCGGTGAGTTTCCTAGCGTGGAAGCGGAAGTAGCTCGGGCACGGCGTTTCTACCAGGGCTTGCGGCTTGACAAGAGATTGACTGCTGTACAGAGCCCGGATGACTCGCTCGAAGCTGGCGCGTCAACAATCGTCGAGATGCTCGGCGCGACCCAGACAGGAAACCGACCGGTCCTGACTGTTCGCATTCCAGAGGACCGCATCGAGCAATCACGAGATGGCTACTTTGAGTCGCTCTACCGATATCTTCGCCGCTTATGCGAAGAAAGCGACGGAGTCAGATCCACTTATTGGAACTTAGACTCAACCTCTCCATCGGACCGACGCCAAAAAGCTGCAAAGCTCCGTGCAGAGTTAGCGCACCTTGTGGGAGCCATCCCGGATGAAGGAAGTCCGCTGCATCCGCGCACGGCACTTATTGGGGAAACCGATAAATTCCTCGCCTATGAGGTGCTCCTCGACGTGGTGCCAGGTGTGGAGGCATACGGTCATCTCTTGGTTCCACGCATGGTAGCAGGAAACTTGGTGCGACGCCTCCCTGCTGTGATTTGCCAGCACGGATATGGAGGAGCACCTAAGTACGTCTCGGGAGTAGGAAAGGACCTGGAGTCCGACTGGGGCCCGATTTATCACAGGTTTGGGGAGCGTTTAGCGGAGCGGGGATACGTTGTTTTCGTGCCCTACCTGTCCGTCCCAATAAGCCCCGAGCTTCCAAGTACCCACTCCGCAGACCTTGTTAACCCCTTGGTCCGTCAGGCAGTCTGCCTCGGCCTAATGCGCTCCAGCATCGAGTTGGCAAAACTTCACCGGGTCGTCGATTTCCTCCAATCGCTACCTTTTGTGGATGCCCAGAAAATTGGTTATTACGGTCTCTCTTACGGTGGATACTCGGCCATGTGGATGGGGCCACTTGAACCGCGTTTGAAGATCACGATCATCTCTGCCTATTTCAACGATTGGCGCTTGGACCTGACTTATGACAAGGGGTATTTTGGCAAGGTCCATTGGAGTCTTCCACAGGAAGACTTTTTTAACTGGAACGTGCTTAATCGCTTCACACACACAGAATTAATCGCTGCCATGTGGCCACATCCCGTATGCATCGAATATGGACTAGATGATAATTCGACGAACCCCGAATGGCACCGCCTGGCGTGGCAGGATCTCAGGACAAAGTATGTTGTCCCGTGGACCATGGCCGATAAGATCATAGACGATGTCTTTGTGGGCCCGCATGAGATTCATGGCATTGGAACCTTCTTCTCTCTGGATCGCTGGCTTCGGCCCGAGCGTGCCGCGGGCCGCGATTATGGTTGCCGCGATTATGATTATTGCCTCGAGACCGTAGCTCCTGGTTTTCATGGGTACGCACCAATTTCCGAGAGTGTCCCGCCCTACATCACGCAGCTCTTAAACTCTGACAAGAACTCGGTAGTGCGCGGAAACTTTTACGTCTCCAAAGGCTCACCAGTTTTTGCGAGCATGGCCGTGAAGGTTGCTCGCGTCGGGCTTCCGGGCGACCTTCTAATACGATTCGGATCAGCGGAGGGGGCAGCTGACGTCGGAGAAGCCCGGATTCTCGCGAGAGATGTCTACCCCGGCTACGATTTGTGGTATGAGGCAAAGCTTAAGAAGCCCAAGCGCTTGGACCCTGGAAAGCTATACTTTTTCGAGGTTACGGCGGAATCTGCTCGCAGTCCCGAGAATTGCTACACTTTGTACGGAGTAAGGCCTTTGGGGAGCAGAGACTTTCCTTCGAAATTCAGCTTGGCCTTTCAAGTATTGCCAGAAGGTACAGGCCGAGTCGACCCCTTTTAGCGAATTAGCGAAATCGGACCGGCAGCTCAGCAAGGAGGCCAAGTAACGCGACTCCGGACAACCAGAAGGGAACCCCCCCGAGTTGTTAAAATCTCGAGCCCTTTGCGATTGGTTCTTGTAGGGGAGGACATGATCGCTAGATGCCCACCTTTTCAAGGCGACGGGCCGCGGGGGTGCCGGAGAGATCCCAAGAAACCTGGAATTTCCAAGGGCTCATGCCATCACACGCATGTTCGTCAGTTTTGTGGGGTCGTCGAGAATGCCCGAAAGGAGTGAAGTCTCAATGATACTACAAAACCGAAGTGCGATTGTTACTGGGGCCGGACGCGGAATCGGAAGGGGGATCGCCATGGGTTTGGCGCGCGAAGGGGCCAAGGTGATGGTCGTTGACATCGACCGAGAAGGGCTGAGGAGAACGGTGCAAGACATCCAGGGAGCTGGGCTCCAAGCTGAGGGCATGACGGTTGACCTTGCCGACCACGCACAGATCATCCAGATGGTCGAACGCAGCGTCAACCAGTTTGGAAGGCTGGACATTCTGGTGAACAACGCCGGAGTGCTCAAGACGATTCCACTCTTGGAACTGGAAGTGGAGGAGTGGGATCGGGAGTTGGCTGTGAATCTGAGAGCGGTTTTCCTCACTTCCAAGTATGCAGGCCGCGTGATGGTCAAACAGAAGTCGGGGAGGATCATCAACATCTCCTCCACGGCGGGCAAAATTGGGGCTCCGGGTCAGGGGGCCTACTGTGCCGCGAAGAGCGGTGTCATCGGACTTACCCAGGTGTTGGCAATCGAACTTGGGCCACACGGCGTCACGGTCAATGCCCTATGCCCGGGAAACACGGATACCGAGATGATGAGGACGGTACTTACGTTCAGAGCAAAAAGCCGGGGTCAGACTTTCGACGAGCTGGCAGAGGGGATTCTTGCCAAGACTCCTTTGGGCAGGTTCGGGCGTCCCGAGGACATCGCCCAGACGGTGGTCTTCCTGGCTTCACCGGCGTCGTCCTATATCACCGGGCAGGCCATTAATGTTTGTGGTGGACGCACCGCGAACATGTCGTGAGCGGGGGCAATTCCTGAAAGGGGGCAACGATGAACCTGTTTGATCTGAGTGGCAAACGAGCACTGGTGACTGGGGCAGGTAGCCCCCATTTGGGCTGGGGCGAGCGATGGCCCAAGGGCTGAAAGAACATGGGGCGGAGGTGGCAATCCTCTCCCGTTCCAGGAGGGTCTTTGAGGTGGCCCCGAACGAGGGTTTCGTCATCGTTCAGGCCGATCTTTCGGATCGAGATAAACTGAAGCTGGGATTCCAAGAGGCTGTGGAGAAGCTGGGAACGCTCGACATCCTTATCAACAATCACGGAATTACACGTGTGCAGGAAGCCCTGACGTTCCCCATCGATGCTTGGGACAAGATGCTTGAAACCAATCTGACTTCGGTGTTCCTATTGTGCCAATTGGCTGCACGCATCATGATGGAGAAGGGCTACGGGAAGATCATAAACATGGCGTCGATGGCAACCTTCTTCGAGATTACCCAGATTCCCTCCTATGTGGCCAGCAAGGGAGGGATCGGACAACTCACCAAAGCGCTCGCGGTTGAGTGGGCAAGCCGCGGCATCAACGTCAATGCGATCGCTCCCGGACTCATAGAAACGGAAATGACTTCCGGCCTGAAGACGAACCCCGCGCGCAAAGAGTATTTTTTCGCGCGGATTCCTGCCGGGCGCTTTGGCAAGGCGGAGGAGCTGAAAGGGACATGGGTCTTTCTGGCTTCGCACGCTTCGGATTACATACACGGGGCTATCATCCCTGTGGACGGTGGGTTTCTCGCGCGCTGATCCGCGCGGCCGACGAGCGGGCACTGCAAACGCCTAAAGCAATGCCCGCACGAAAGGATCCGAGATATCTCTCGCAATAGGAGCAGGACCATGAAACTGGAGGGTAAAGTTTGTTTGATTACCGGCGGAACTAAAGGGATTGGTGGTGCCACCGCTGTCGAGCTGGCCCGCCTCGGCGCAGACATTGCCTTGATTGGGCGGGTGTCCGACGCAGAGGCGGCGACTGTGAAAGACGAGGTGGATGCCATGGGACGGCGATGTCTCTTAGTGATTGCAGACTTGGCGAAACCGGAGGAGGCCGCGCATTGTGTGCTCACAACGGCGTCGACCTTGGGCGGGGTTGATGTTCTAATTCACAGCGCCGGCGGGTTCGCTCCCGGCAGCCTACTTGAAATCTCGCCCGAGGTTTGGTATCAGGCTTTCGACATACACGTTCACGCGGTGTTTCATCTCTGCCGAGCTGCCGCACCCCTGATGAAAAGGAAGGGCGAAGGAGCGATTGTCTTAATTTCATCCGCCGCGGGCTTACGGGGCTGTCAGGGGGCGATTGCCTATGGTGTTGCAAAAGGCACGCTCCCGCAGTTCGCACGTTCCCTAGCTCGTGAACTTGCAGGCGATAATATCCGCGTGAATTGTGTATCACCAGGCATCATTCGGACTCGTTTGCAGGATCCCCTCACCCCCTCACAGGTCAAACACAACATTGAAAACCGCATTCCTCTCCATCGCGAGGGCAAGCCGGAGGACGTTGCAGAGGTCATCGCTATGTTGGTCTCCAATGACTATATCACCGGCGAGAATATTGTTGTCGATGGGGGGATAACGATGCGCATCGTATAGAGTCCGGGAGACCAAAACTTGCTTCCCTCGTGTTGGCTCTCTACGTTTCTAGCCAGGTTCTCAGATAAGGGCCGTATCCTCATGTTGTGGTCCCACCCCCGCCACCCGAGCTGGAAAAAAGAAACAGGACGTCTTTGTTCTGCTGTACTGCCACATATTCCAGTGATGCGCGCCCGTGCGGGTGCCCCCCTACCGCCTCCCGAAACGCACGATGTAGAGGCAGGCCCATGAGGCCATCTTGTCCACAACTGCGGTGGGTGATGATTGCCCTTGTGTTTTGGGCCACGGTCATTAACTATCTTGATCGACAGACATTATCCGTTGCTGCTCCAGTTTTGATCTACGACTTTCATATGAGCAACGTGACCTACTCTCGGATCATTTTCGCCTTTATGCTAGCCTACACAATCATGAACGGCGTTGCTGGTCCCCTCATCGATCGACTAGGCACTCGTCTCGGTTACGCGCTAACCATGGCTTGGTGGTCGGCCTCTGCCATGTTGCACGCGCTGGCGACGGGCCCTTGGTCCCTTGGCACTTACCGATTCCTACTTGGGATGGGTGAAGCAGGTAACTGGCCCGCCGGAGTAAAGGTTGTCGCGGAATGGTTCCCGGCACCGGAACGCGCGCTTGCGTCGGGGATTTTCAACAGCGGCTCGGCAATCGGTGCGATCCTGGCAGCGCCATTGGTCGCCTGGACTGTGCTGAAGTTCGGCTGGCGCGTGGCTTTTGGGGTGGTGGGAGCAGCGGGCTTCGCCTGGCTGTTAGTCTGGCTGCTGGTCTATTACGCGCCAGGGGAAGTTGAGCAAGAACAGAATCCTACCCCGATCCCGCTCGTGCGGTTATTGCGCACACGATTCGTTTGGAGTTTCACGATTGCTAAAGCCTTCTTGGACCCAGTCTGGTATTTCTATATCTTCTGGTTTCCGAATTACTTAAGACAAGCACGCCACTTCGACTTAGCCTCGATCGGCAAATATGCGTGGATTCCCTTTTTCATAGGTGGCGCGGGTAACCTCCTAGGCGGTTGGTTCGCAGGTGCACTGTTGCGGCGGGGCGTCCCACTCCCAATTGCGCGAAAAGGGTCAGTGACGGTATTCGCCTGCCTAATGGTCTTGGCAATTCCGGCGGTAGTGGTTGGTGATGTGCGCCTTGCGATTGCACTAGTGTCCCTGGCGATGCTGGGGTCTACAGGTGTCACTGCCAATATGCTCGCCATGCCGGCAGATGTGTTCCCGAAACATGTTGTAGCTTCAATCTGGGGGGTGGCAAGTTTGGGATCAGGATTGGGAGGCATGGTGTCAAGCCTGACAACTGGCTGGGTCATAGATCACTACTCTTATGTGCCGGTCTTTATAGGGTTCGGCCTTGTCCCTTTCATCGCTGTGCTGATTATCTGGTTTTTCCTTGGTTCCCTTTGTCCGGCTTTTGAGCGATGCTACTGTGAAACCGATGATCACGATTCGAAGAACCCTGGGTTCGTTTAGGAAGAGGTAACGCCAGGACCAGTGTCGTTATGACCTGCTCGGCGAAGATGGAGTCGGCTGTTCGGTCGGAAATCGCGTAGCGAAGGAGAATGGAACGGATGCGGATTAGTAAAGTCAAGGCTTCACTAGTGGAGGGCGTGAAGTATAACTGGACGGTGCTAAAGACCGAAACAGAGAGTGGTCTGCATGGTTGCGGTGAGGCGACTAACTGGCCGGGGTCTCCCCTGGTCGAAGCCGCATGCCAGCACGCAGGGGAATTCATTGTTGGACTGGGTGCTCGGAGGATCGATTTCATCTGGACAAAAATTTATCGTGACATGAACCGTGTCGGTGAGGGCGCTTGCTCTCAGCCATCAGTGCTGTTAATATTGCGCTGTGCGACCTGAAAGGGAAGGTGCTTGGAGTGCCCGTGTACGAACTTTTGGAGGGAGTTTACCGAAACGAAATCCAACTCTGTGCAAATTTCTCGTTTATTGAGGGCGACCACACGCCTGAAGCCTATGCGCAACGAGCCCGTGACACTGTTGCCCACGGCTTTAGCGCTTTGAAACTCGATCCATTTGCGCATGTGAATTACGCGTATGGCGAAAACCTGAGTTCCAACAACTCCCTGACTGAAGACGAAAAGGAACTCGCCCTTGAGATCGTGCGCGCCGTCGCAAAGGCTTGGCGGGCCACGGGTACCGATTGCCAAGGTGCTGGGCAGAGGCACGCGGCATGTGGTCAACCGCGCGGCCACGGCACTCCGCATGGCCGCCAACGCCCTGATCCGTGGCCGCAGCTATCTGGGGGCTCCGTACCGCCGTTTGCGCACCCGGTTGGGTGCCCCGAAAGCCATCACCGCCATGGCCCACCGGCTCGCCCGGCTCGTATATGGAATGCTGAATTACGGCCAACGCTACATTGACAAAGGGACTGAGTACTACGAGCAGAGATACCGCCAGCAACGACTCCAGTTCCTTCGAAAAAAAGCCGCCCAACTTGGGCTCAAGATAACGGAGGCTCGAGCTTGAATGAGTTTCTGGAGAGAGGACGGATACGCGGTAGGGACAATCCCCACGCTCCACATGGCTGAAGCTGCGCATTTGATACTTGCGTAATCACATTACGATAGTCCAGCAGATGAGAGGCGGTTGAGATTAACAGACAGTGATTCGCAGGAAGTCGATTTGGAGTCAGGACCAAGCCAATAGCCCACACGGATAGCCGATTTTAACTGAGGAAAAGGAGTTCGTATGAAAAGAAGGACATTCTTAAAGAATTCTGTGGTGGGAGTTAGTGGGCTCGCGGGAATGACTTATGCGGGCCTGGCAGCAGGGGGGTCTAAGAGGATGAGCGAGGCCAACACAGAACAAGGGGGCAGGTCGGGCGATAGAGTCGGCCGACTCGTCCGAATTACCACCATCAGTTTCCCGAATGGTTTGTCGCCGGACGAAATCGCCGAGCACGTGGACAAAGCCGGGTCTGCCAGCGTAGATGTCATAGCCCTACCGGAGCTGTGCCGAGGACAAAACGATAAAAGCGAAGAAGACTTAAACGGCCCAACCGTGATGACGATGGCTGCCTTGGCAAAGAAATACAAGACCTACATTGTGTGCCCCATCGACCGGAGGAAAAAGAACCTCAGGCTCAATACAGTCGTGCTTGTCGATCGAAGCGGGAAAGTGGCGTGCGTTTATGACAAAGTTTTTCCGTATTGGTCGGAATATGATGTTCACCCACCTGCTGACGCCGGCGAGGACGCTCAAGTTTACCGTGCGGACTTTGGACTACTGGGATTCGCGACCTGTTTTGACGTCAATTTTCCCGAAGTTTGGAAGCGGTTGTCAGACAAAGGTGCTGAAGTAGTGATTTGGCCCAGTGGCTATTCCGCAGGTACGTCCCTGCAAGCTCACGCTATCAATCACCATTTCTATATTGTTTCTGTGACCCAAACCTGCGATTGCATTGTGTACGACATTACAGGGGAAAAGCTCTTTTACAAGAAGAGCGACAAGGTCAACGTGGCCACTGTTGCGCTAGACTTGGATCGCGGCATCTATCACCAGAATTTCAATATCCCCAAGCGAGACAAGTTGCTGAAAGAACACCCGGAAGATGTCGAGCAGGAAAAATGGATGGAATTAGAGCAGTGGTTTGTCCTCAAAGCCAAGCGGCCTGGAGTGAGTGCGCGCGAACTGGCCATGCAATATGGATTGGAGGAGCTGCGCCATTATTTCGACCGCAGCCGGCGTTCAATTGACAAACGCCGCGGGTGGCGATATGAAGCGAAGGTCCTGTTCCCGGATTTGGATTTAGCCAGCTTGAAGGCCCTGACTTACCGCGCCAAGATTGCCGGACCTTTTGGAACAACTGGTTAGTTGGCGACGAGTGGCAACCCTGGGTTAGCGGTCAGAAACCAAAGATCGGATGATACGCGACAGGTCAAAAGCGGGAGGCAATCAGCCGTGAGCACAAGGCAGCAAGCAGCGTGCGAAGCAGGATCTGTGGGCCTGCAAGGCTGAAAGCGGTCTGCCGACAGCTGATGGCTGAAGGGGTCCTGGTCACTGACACAAGATGAGTAGTAAGCGTCAAGCCAGGTACATCTGGTGCATGCCGGTCGACTCTGGCAAGCTGGGGGTATGAAGGCACCCACCAGACAGCCTCGTCATCAGTTCCAGGCAAGCGTCCGGCGAACCCATGGCGGTGGTCACCGGACATGGTTGGGAAGAGGAGAATTGCGGGGAGAGTCAGGAGAGAGCGGCCGATCGCTTTGCCTCGCTCCATTTGTCCGGGAGCAATTCGGCAAGTCGGCTCTGCGGATGCGAGCTGATGTGGGCAAAGATGTCGCGCAGGTACGCGATGGGGTCAGTCGCGAGTCTCTTGCAGGTCGCGATGAGGCTGGTCAGGGCTGCCGCCGTGCGGCCGCCGTTGTCGCTGCCCAGGAACGTCCAATTCCTTCGCCCTACCGCGACTCCGCGCAGGCTGCGCTCGGCGCCGTTGTTGTCGATCTCCAGATCACCATCCTCGCAGTAGCGAATCAGCGCTTTCCAGTTTGACAATGTGTAGGCGATGGCTTGCCCTTCGGGACTCTTTGGGAGCACCTGGGACTGCTCTCGCTCCAGATAAGCGCGGATGTCCTCCAGGATCGATTTCGATTTCGCCTGCCGCAGCGCCCGGCGTGCCTCGGGACCGAGCTTCCGATCGCGGCCTTCGCGCTCCACGTCGTACAACAGCCGGATGTAGGCCAGCAGCACGGTCGAGCGCATCAAGTCCGAGGACTGCGCTTCATAATACTCTCGTTTCGCGTGCGCCCAACACGCCACTTCGATCACTTCGCGCTCGGAATCATGGTACAGCTGGTCATACCCCGAGTACGCGTCAGCCTGGAGAAAACCCCGGAACTCCTCGAGGAACGCCTCCGGTCCGTCCCGGCTGCGGGTGGGTGTGTAGTCGTAAACGGTGTATGGGTGCTCGCCATCCCCGACATAGGTCCAAATTCTCCCCGTGCGAGTGCGCCCCAGGTCCGGGTCCAGCACGGGCACTGGGATGTCGTCAGTCTGCATCACCTTGGACTTCAGGACCCGTTGTTTCATGAGCTCGAAGAGTGGGCTGACCAGCTCCGCGCAACGCCGCATCCAATCACACATCGTCCGGCGTGACAACTCGACGCCGTGGCGCTGGAAGATTCCTTCCTGACGGTACAAGGGGAGATGATCGCCATATTTGCTCACGGCCACGTGCGCCAGCAGCCCCGGCCCCGGCAGCCCCTTTTCGATCAGCTGCATCGGCTTCTGAGCCGTGAGTACGGTAGCAGGCGTATTTCTGGCAGGCTTCCTCGAGCACATACAACGAGGCCGGCAGGTACTCCAGCCGCTCACTGACCTCTTCGCCGATCCGCCTCAACTCCCCCTGGCACTGCGGACACTGCCGGTTCTGCTCTGGCAAGTCATAGACTACCCGTCGCCGCTCCAGCGTCTTCAGCAGGCGCTGCCGGCCATGACCCGAGGGCCTCGCCGGACGGGCTTCCGCCTCCTGGGGCCCGGTCGGGTCGGGTGGAGTCTCCTGCGCGGCACTGACCAGGGCGACCCCAAACAGAAAAAGCTAGTTCCCGTTCACCCGTTCGCGCCGCGGGCCGTAGCGCCAGCGCAGGAGCTGCTCGACCCAGTGCTGCAGTTGCCGCAGCCGCCGCTCCTTGCTCTCCAACTCTTCCAGCAGACTGGTCACCATCTGCTGCAAAGCCGCCGGATCCTTCGGCAACTGGTTCGGATCAATGTCCACCGGCCTGCTTCTCCTTCTCCCGCTCGGCCCTCTCCCGCTCGACTTCCAGGTCCACCCACTCGTTCACCAGCTCCCGGAAGCGCTTGTAGTTGGCCACCTTTCGCCGCATCCCGGCCACGTGCTCCGGTCGCACAAAACGCGTCGTGCTCTTCCCCCGCCACCGATAGCTCAATTGGTAATAGGGCCCGTGTCTCTGAGGGTTCTGGGGATCTTTGCACCGGCAGCCGGACTTGCCACAGACGTTGTACTGCTCTCCTAGACTGCCCGGATGCATCGGCCCCAGTTGGATCAGGCGGCGCGGGATGCCTTCCAGGCGCCGCTCGATTTCAGAAAGATGCATGCCCTGTATGCTATAAGAGCTATCGGAATCTGTCGACAAAAAAATACAAGGCTCCACGAAAAGATCTTCAAGAGGCGTGCGTCTCGCTCTCTTCCTCCTTCATTGCCGCCGGAAGGCTGTAGCACTTCCGGCGCTTTCCCTGGCTCAAATCGATCCCCTCCAGCAGGACCGCCAGCTTCCAGGCCGCCACCTCCTTCCGCCCCGCCTCGGCAAACGGGAACTGAAACGTCCCTGCCTCCAGCCGCTTGTACCAGATCGCCCACCCGTCCCGGTCCCAATACAGAATCTTCACCCGGTCGCTGCGTCGGTTACAAAACTCCAGGACATGTCCTTTATACTGCACCCGTCTCGCCGCTGCCTATCTCGCTCGCTGTAGGGTCGCTTCTTCATTGGTCTTTTCTTCCCGTGAGCGCAGCGATCTGTTCGGAGGCTGGCTCGACATAGAGATACTCGGTTCGATAATTGGAGCGATGGCCGGTGATTCGGCCCTCGCGGCGCCACTGGGAAATTTTCAGGCCCTTGACCCTGAGCTTGCGCGCCATCTCTTTCATCGTGAGCATGCCCTTTTCGCGCAATCGTTGACGTCGACTCTTGAGGCCGGATTTCTTGCAGATGTCACCGACGATGCTCACATTAAAGATGCGACCGTCGCCGGAGCGAAGCCCACGAGCATTGAGAATTTGGACGATCTCCCGGTAATTGTGCTCGCCTAGTAAAGCATCGATGGCTTCAATTACCTCCGGTCGGGTCCTGGAACGCACGCAGAAGGGCAGGGGGAGGGGCAACTCCAAAGTCGTCAGAGCTCCCCCTTTGAATCGCACCTCTACGATGACCTTGTTCTCTTTTCGCAGGGTCACATCCTCCAGCAGCAAACGGGCCATGCGTTTCCGCTCCCGAGGAGGAAGGCTCGGGTTGTTCCAAACCTTCGGAAAATCCGTGGCGAGCGCCAGGATTTTGTCTCGTTGTTCCGCGCGGAAGATCCTCGGCTCGTCCTGCTTCTGTCTTTCATACTCCCCTTGCGCCGAGTGCAGGGCGCGTAATTTGTTGTTCCAGTCCGCTTCCAGTTGGTCAGCCACCAAACGGTTGTCGGGATCAAATGTTCTCAACAACATTTGATCCCTTATGTCACCTTGATAGAAATGTGGCGCCCGAGCGTAGCCACAGCCAAATGCAGGTATGCGAGTTACCCGGACGCCACATTACGGCTGCCCTATAGCGATCGCAAGAACGTCATCAGGCCAGCGTCTTGGGCCCACCTCCTCTTCCGCTTGTTCTCCTTGAGTTCACAACGAGCCAGTGCTTCAGCCTTCATCTCCAGGTCGGTTTCCGCGTAGATGTTGGTCGTGTTGATCGAGACATGCCCCAGCCATGCCCGGATGGTGTTGATATCCACGCCGGCCCGCAGCAGATGTGTCCCTGCCGTATGTCTCAGAGAATGAGGGCTCACCCTCTTGGTTGCCAGTCCCGGCATCTTGGTCGACACTTTCTGGGCATAGCGTCTGACCATGGCGTAAATGCCGAAGCGGGTGATCGGTCGGCCACACCGATTCAGGAAGACATGCTCGACCGGGACCTTCCCACCGATCAATGAGGAGAGTTCACTCGCCGTATGCGGCCACAGTGGACAAAGGCGCAGTTTATTGCCCTTGCCGTGGATTTGCACCGACGAATGATCTCTCTGTGGAACGTGGCCTAGATGAAGATCGCCGATGCTGACGTGTGCTGCTTCATCGGCGCGGGCTCCGGTATTGTACAAGAACAACAGGAGCGCGTAGTCGCGACGCCCTTGCGTGGTGCTACGGTCGGGGCCGCGAGCAGTGCATTTATCTCAGGCTTGTCGAGGTAGGTGATCGGAGTCTGAGCGGTTCGTTTGAATGGGACGGCCCTAATCTGTCCGCACCATTCGATACGCTCGGGACAATGTTGCCCGATGAAATGGGCCAGCACATGGATCACCGCCAGTCTCTGGTTGCGCGTTGCCACGCTGCAGCCGCGCGTCTGCTCCAAGCTTTGAAGGAACTGTCGCACGCGGTCGGCGGTGAGGTGATCGAGGTCGAGCTGATCAATCGGTTTATGGACTTTGCCCGCGATGAAGGGGATAAGGAGAGCTAAGGTATCACGGTAGCTGCGTTGCGTGTTGCGTGCCAGATTGCGTTCGCTCACCAGATGCTCAAGGAGAAGGCGCCGGACCCACGGGCCGAGCTTCGTCATATCACTCATGGTGCACCTCCTGAAAGGCGTACCGCTCGAAGCGCTGTGATGCTGCCTGCAGCAGCTCCGGCGTCATTGTGAGGTAGACTTGAGTGGCAGCGATATTGACATGTCCCAGATACGTGGCCAACTGCGGCAGCAATTTCTGCACGTCAGCGCCTTGTTGGTACCATGAAATGAGTCTATGAACGCTAAAGCTGTGCCTCAGATCATGAAGCCGCGGCTGATAGCGCGCGCCATCAGCACGGCTGACACCGGCATGCTCGCGCAGGTATTTGAATCTCTGCTCCACGAGTTGAACCGATATCGGCCCGCCCCGACGCAGGACGAAGAACGGCGCGCTGCCCCTTTGCGCGTGGCCAGCCTTGGCTCGACTTGCGGCATATTGCGCCATGACCCGATTGAGCTCAAGCCCGAGGGGCACCAGTCTCGTCTTGTTGAATTTCGTAGCGCAGATGGTGATCACCGCGCTGGGCAGATCGACATCTTCCAAGGTGAGAGCCACCGACTCGCTAACCCGTAAGCCCGCACCGTAGAGCAGCAGCAGAATCGCTCGCAACGTATGGGCCTGAAGCTTACGAGGGTATTTCGGAAAAACGGCGGTGGAATCCAAGAGCCGGCGCAGTTCATCCCGGGTGTAAATGTAGGGCACGAAACGCTCGGGCATCTTGGGCACGCTGATCGGGAGGGGTGACTTGGTGACGAGGCTGCGGCTGGTCGCGTAGCGGTAGAGGCCCCGCAGCGTGTCGTACTCTCGGCGCCAGTAACGAGTGATGGGGCCATTTCCGGTGAGGAAAGCCCGCACCTGCTTGGCTCGGACGTACCTCACGTCGATGTCTAATCCCATGCGTCGGGAAAAGGTGTTCAGCAAGCTCTTGGCGCTTTCGAAATCCTCTCCCATCGACTTCCGAAATGCTACGTACTGAGCGATCATTTCCTGAAGTTTCATAGCAGGCCTCCTAGGTTGAAGTTGGCCACTTGCCGCAGCCCCGCGAGATTCACTTTGGCGTATACACGTGTGGTATCCGTTTTCCGGTGCCCGAGATGGTCACCGATCTCTTTCATCGACAAGCCCTCGCCGAGAAGATGTGTTGCACAGGCATGGCGACTATGTTTCTGAAGACATAGTCGTCACTATGTGCCCTTCCTGACTATGTCGGGTAATTGAGAGCCTGCGCGGACTTGGCCTGGAGAATTCAGTTCGCCGTGGGCAAGGCCCCTGACATTACCCGACATAGTTTTGTGCCGGTTACAG
>Ga0208692_1000230_pt1 | contig 48979 bp, 39 predicted proteins | sample June2015DPH_20_1_3_FD_184721 | JGI IMG/M metagenome (GOLD analysis project Ga0208692, IMG submission 184721) | Peatland microbial communities from SPRUCE experiment site at the Marcell Experimental Forest, Minnesota, USA - June2015DPH_20_100... | ecosystem: Environmental > Terrestrial > Soil >... | reverse complement strand
CGTCGACGGCGAGCCCCCGGACGCGTCCCGTGACCCCGGGTTCTTTGTGGACGGTGATCTCGTAGGTCGCGCCGCGCCAACGGCGGCGGGCCGAGAAACCGCCCCACGACGCCGGCAGCACCGGGTCGATGCGCAGCCCGTCGAGCTCGGGGCGCACACCGAGGATCCACTGCGTGATTGCCGTCAGGTGCCAGGACGCCGATCCCGTGAGCCACGAGTTCTTCGCCTCGCCGAAGGTCGGCGCATCGCGGCCGGCGATCATCTGGGCGTAGACGTACGGCTCGCAGCGGTGGACATCGCTGATCGGTGCCCGTGCCGAGGGATTGGTCCGTCGGTAGTAGTCGAACGCCGCGTCGCCGTCGCCGATCTTTGCCTCGGCGATCATGACCCACGTGTTGGCGTGGCAGAAGACACTGCCGTTCTCCTTGTAACCCGGTGGGTACGAGGAGATCTCCCCGATCTCGAGGTGGTACTTCGTGTAGGGGGGATGGACGAGCATGATGCCGTGCTCGGTGGCGAGCCGTTCCCGCACACTCGCGAGGGCGGCGGCGGGCCGGGCGTTCGCCGATCCGATGCCAGCCATGGCGCAGATTCCCTGTGACTCCAGGAAGATCTGGCCCTCGTCGGATTGGTGCGAACCGACGGGGTTGCCGGAGTAGTCGTAGGCCCGCAGGTACCAGTTGCCGTCCCAGCCGTGCTCCTCGACCGCGGCGGCCATCCGGGTCGCCTCGGACTCGTATCCGGCGGCCTCGTCGGCCAACCCCCGCCCCGCGGCGACCGCGGCGAGCTCGCGGGCCGCGAGGACGAACTGCCCGGCGATGAACACGGACTCGGCGACGCCACCCTCGCGGTTTCCCGTCGTCTGGAAGGACTCGCCCGGGGTGTCCGAGAAGCAGTTGAGGTTGAGGCAGTCATTCCAGTCGGCGTGACCGATGAGCGGCAGGCCGTGGGGTCCGAGCCGTTCGAGCGTGTAGCGGACGGAGCGCTGGAGGTGCTCGTAGAGCGGTGTCTCGGTCCCCGCGACGAGGTCGTAGGGCACGGGCTCGTCGAGGATCGCGGTGTCCCCGGTCTCTTTCAGGTAGGCCGCCACGGCAAGGACCAACCAGAGCGGGTCGTCGTTGAACCCGGAGCCGACGGCGTCGTTGCCCCGCTTCGTGAGCGGCTGGTACTGGTGGTAGGCGCCGCCGGTCGCGAGCTGGGTCGCCGCGAGGTCGAGGATGCGCTCGCGGGCGCGCTCGGGGACCTCGCTCGTGCAGCCGAAGAGGTCCTGGCTCGAGTCGCGGAAACCCATGCCGCGGCCGATTCCCGACTCGTAGCCGGACATCGACCGGCTGAGGTTGAAAGTCACCATGCACTGGTAGGGGTTCCAGATGTTCACCATCCGGTTCGTGTCCTCGTCAGGGGTCTCGACGTGGAGGACCGAGAGGAGCGCGTCCCAGGAGCGGCGCAGCGCCGCCAGCCCGTCCTCGACCGTTGCCGGCTTCAACCAGCGTTCAATCGTCGGCAGGACGCGCCGCTTGTCGATCGTCTGGGATCCGGGCGGGTCGAACTTGGCGTCCGGCGGGTTTTCCGCGTACCCGAGGAGGAAGACGACCTCGCGCGTCTCTCCGGGCGCCAACGTCAGCCGGACGTGGTGCGAGCCGATCGGCGACCAGCCGTGGGCGACCGAGTCGAAGGAGCTCCCGCGCTCGACGGCCGCCGGCGTGTCCCAGCCCCGGTTGGCGCCGAGGAAGATCTCCCGCTGGGTGTCGAATCCGGCGAGCGGTTCGGAGCAGGCGAAGTAGGCGAAGTGGTTGCGCCGCTCGCGGTACTCGCTCTTGTGGTAAATGACACCGTCGACGACCTCGACCTCGCCGACGGAGAAGTTGCGCTGGAAGTTGGTCATGTCGTCCATCGCGTCCCAGAGACAGAACTCGACCGACGAGAAGAGCGAGAGCTTGGCGGGCCGCTTGCGGTTGTTCGTCACCCGGAGGCGCCAGACCTCGAGGTTCTCGCCGAGGGGGACGAGGTAGAGGGTCTCGGCGCGGATGTCGTTGTGGACCGACGAGATCGACGTGTACGACATCCCGTGGCGGCACTCGTACGCGTCGAGCTGGCTCTTGGTGGGCTGCCACGACGGCGACCAGTAGTCGCCGTCGGCGTCGTCGCGCACGTAGATGTAGCGGCCCCCGAAGTCGGGGGGCACGTTGTTGAAGCGGTAGCGGATGAGTCGGCGCAGGCGGGCGTCGCGGTAGAAAGAACAGCCGCCCCCCGTGTTCGACACGAAGGCGAAGTACTCCTCGGTGCCGAGGTAGTTGATCCACGGCAGCGGCGTGTCGGGCCGGGTGATGACGTACTCCCGGCGCTCGTCGTCGAAGTATCCGTAGTGCACGGCGTCTCCTTTGTCCGCTGGGATCGCCCCGAAACCGGTTTCCGCGTCCTGCGACGGGTATGTCGTACCGGACCGAACGATATCGTGGCCCCTTTACCGCACCGGGTTTCATCGCCTCTGCCGAGAGCACGGATCGCGGGTATCGGCGGGGTGTGATCTTTCTCACGAGAAAATTGGCCCGGGGATCCAAGCAAAATAGGGGATTCGCCCGATTCGAGATGCGAGCGCGCGCGGAGCGGGAAACACAGTGGTGCGGAAATCCGAATAGCCGAACCGTGAAATGGCCGCCGGCGCGTGATCGCGTCAGCCGCCCGTGACGCGCCGGAGACGGCGCGCCGGCGCCAGGGCGGGATTCCGCCGGCGGTCGACGAAAACGTCCCCGAGGTGGCCGATCCCGGTCGCCGGGCTCCTCGGACGACCCTGGCGGCGCGGGCGAGGCGTTTACGGAGGCTCCCGGAGACGACCGCGCCGTAGTCCGCCACGCCCAGGCCCTGCTCGGGAGGGGATATTCCGAAACGGGACCGTCCCCACCTCCATTAACTTGACAAGCTCCATAGATTTGATTAAGTAAGAGACATCCCCCAGACGACGCCAGACATCGACCCCATCAAAGGCGGGGTACAGCTCTTCCGGAGCTGCCTCGTCTCCTCCGAGTACCCGGGGGTCGAGGCGGCGACGAAGTGGCTCTTCGAGCGGCTCGACGTGGAGTACACGGTCAACACGGACCAGACCTGCTGCACCGGGCTCGGCTACTACTCCGACCTCATGCCGTTCCAGACGACCCTCGCCGTCGCGGCGCGCAACGCCTGCGTGGCGGTGGAGGCAGACCACCCGGTCCAGTCGTACCTGTGCTCGACGTGCTACGCGATCAATAAGAAGTGCCGCGACGTGCTGAACGTCCCCGAGTACCGGCGGCAGGCGAACGAGACGCTCGCGAAGATCGGCCGCCGCTACGACGACCGCATCGCCGGCACGATCCAGCACCGCCACACCCTCGAGATCCTCTGGAGCCGGCACCGACAGATCCCCGACCTCATCCGTCGGCGGCTGTCGGGCCTCAAGGTCGCGACCCACCCGGCGTGCCACTACTGCAAGGTCTTCCCTGACGAGGTGCTCGGGGACAGCGAGAACTTCATGCTTCCCGAGGACCTGCTCGAACCGATGGGCGTCGAGAAGACCGGGAACTACCCCGAAAAGACGACGCACTGCGGCGCCGGATTCCGTCAGATCTTCGTCAACCCCTCGCGCTCGCTCGCCGTCACCCGGGAGAAGCTGCGGCGACTGGCGGCCGAGAAGATCGACGTGCTCGTCCACATGTGCCCGAACTGCTCGGTCCAGTTCGACCGCTACCACGACGCCATCTCGGCGTCCTCCGGCGAGGAGTATCCCTTCGTCCACCTCCACGTGCAGCAGCTCGTGGCGCTCGCCCTCGGAGCCGACCCGGACACGGTCTGCGGCGTCGAGGCCCACTCCCAGAACCTCGAGCCGCTGCTCGAACGCATCGGCGCCCGGAAACGCTCGAGCGTGCCGGCCCAAGAGGGAAGGAGCGACTGACGCGCTGCGGCGTCTTCCTCTGCGAGTGCGGGGGCAACATCTCCGACGTCCTGGACCTCAGGTCCCTCGCCGCCGGTGGTCGCGCCCTGCCCGGTGTCGTGAACGTGTCGGTCAGCCAGTTCATGTGTGGCACCGAGGGACGGCGGCGCATCGAGCGGGCCGTGCAGTCGCGGGGACTCGACCACATCGTGATCGGCGCTTGCTCGCGGCGCGTCCAGGGCCCGACGTTCGAGCGCATCGCGCGCGAGCTGCGCCTCGGTGAGAACGCCGTGGCCTTCGCCAATCTGCGCGAAGGCTGTTCGTTCGTCCACCGCGACGAACCGGCGAAGGCGCAGCAAAAGGCCGAGACGATCCTCGCCGCGGCGGTCGCCCGCGCGACCCAGCAGTCCGACCTGACGCGGACCCGGACGTTCCTGCACCGTTCCGCGGTCGTCGTCGGTGGGGGGATCGGCGGGATGTCCGCTGCCGAGGAGCTCGCCGACGCGGGCATCGAGGTACACATCGTCGAACGCGAGCAGTCGCTCGGCGGTTACATGGCACGCTTGTCGAAGACCTTCCCGACCGAGGACTGCGCGATGTGCTCGCTCGCGCCACGTCTCGCCAACGCCGCGACGGACTCACGCATCCACGTCCACACCCTCTCCGAGGTGACGTCCGTGGTCGGCCCGCCGGGCGAGCTGCGGGTGCGGGTGCTCCACCGTCCGAGCTACGTCTCCGAGCGCTGTGTGGCCTGTGGGCGGTGCACCTCGGCGTGTCCGGTCGAGCTGGAGAGCGCCTTCGACTTCGGCATGGCGAAGCGCAAGGCAATCGGACGGCCGTTCGCCAACGCGGTCCCCGCGGGGTTCGCGATCGACTACCGCGGCTGGGCGCCCTGTGTGGCGGTCTGCCCGGTGCACACCGCCGCCCAGGGGGTTGCCGCCCTCGTCGCCCAGGGGCGCACCGCCGACGCCTACGAGCTGGCGAGTCGGGAGAACCCGTTCCCGAGCGTGTGCGGCCGGGTCTGTGGCCACGAGTGCGAGACCGCGTGCACGAGGGGCCGGGTCGACGAGCCCGTCGCGATCGCCGCTGTCGGGCGCTTCGTCGCTGACCGCGTCACGGCGGCGCCCCCAGTCGTCGCCCCCCCGGCGGTGTACGAGGAGAAGGTCGCCGTCGTGGGCGCCGGCCCCGCGGGGCTCACCGCGGCGCGGGAGCTCGCCCGGTTCGGCTACCACGTCACTGTCTTCGAGGCGCAGCCCGAAGCGGGCGGGGAGCTGCGTCGCCTCGTCCCGGAGTTCCGTCTGCCGCGCGAGCTCCTCGACCAGGAGGTCGGGCGCGTGCTCGCCCACGGCGTCGAGTTCCGGGCCGGCGAGCGTTGTGGGGCGGACTTCACCGTGGACTCCCTTGTCTCCTCCGGTTACCAGGCGGTGCTGCTCGCCGTCGGTCGCCAGCGTGCCGCGACCTCGACGCTTCCCGGATCGGACCGGCCTGGTGTCGTGTCGGCCGCCGAGCTGCTGGGCGCCCGCGCCACGGGCGAGCCGGTCGCGATCGGACGGCGGGTGGTCGTGGTCGGGAGCGGCGACGCCGCCTTCGACGCCGCCCGCAGCTGCCTGCGGCTCGGCGCGCAAACCGTCACGGTCGCCTGCGCCGAGGACCGCCCGGCCCTTGCCGCTCAGCCGGAGCTCGTCACCGAGGCGGTCGACGAAGGGGTCGAGCTCGCCTGCGGGCTCGTGCCGGTCGAGATCTCGGAAGACGGTGCCGCCGGCGCCCTCCGGTTCCTCGCCCGGGCGGGCGAAGAGCCGCGCGAGATCGCCGTGGACTCTGTCGTCTTGGCGGACGAGTCGGAGATCGATGAGGGGTTCCTCGTGGGCGCGACGGGCGTCCGGGTGGCCGGCAGACAGGTCGTCACGGACCGGGCGACGCTCCTCACGGAGCGGCCCGGCGTGTTCGCAGCGGGCCGTGCCGCGGTGCCGGGGCTCTCGACCCCGGTCGAGGCGATCGCCGACGGACGGCGCGCCGCTCGCGCGATCCACAACTTCCTGCGCGGCGAGGAGTGGGCGGAGGTCTGGCAACCCGGCCGCCCGACAGCCGAGGTGGCGGACGCCGACCTGCCGTCGGGCAGGCCACAGCGGCGCCGGCCCATGCCGATGGCCGCCCCCGAGGAGCGCAGGGGGACCTGGGGCGAGGTGCGCCTCGGGCTCAGCGAAGACGACGCCGTCGCCGAGGCGCGGCGCTGCGTCGCCTGCGGCGGCTGCTGCGACTGCCGTTCCTGCGAGACGGTCTGCCCGGCGCACGCCATCGATTTCGACCAGGAGCCGTGGGAGGAGGAGCTGACGGTCGGCGCGATGGTGATCGCCACGGGCCACCGCGAGTTCGACGCCCGGCGCAAGCCTCCGCTCGGGTTCGGCCGGTACGCCAACGTGATCACCCAGAGCCAGCTCGCCCGCCTCGTCTCCGCCTCGGGGCCGACCGGCGGCGAGCTGCGGCGGCCCTCCGATGGCGAGACGCCGAAGCGGATCTTCATGCTGCAGTGCGTCGGCTCGCGCGACCAGACCTCACGGGGCAACACGCACTGCTCGGCGATCTGCTGCCTCTTCGCCACGGTGCATGCCTCGCTCATCAGACAGGACCATCCCGAGTGCGAGGTGACGATCGGCTACACGGACCTGCGGGCGCCCGGCAAGGCGCACGAGGAGTACTACCGGCTGGTGGCGACCCGCGGGGTTCGCTACGTCCGCACCCGGGTCGGCGAGCTGATCGAGGAGCCCGACCAACGGCTCCGGGTCCGCTTCGAGGACACTGTGACCGGGCGCAAGACCGAGGAGCTGTTCGACCTCGTCGTGCTCTCCGCCGGGCTCGAGGGCTCGGACGGGACGGCGCAGATCGCCCGGGTGGCCGGCCTGCAGCAGGACGCCGCGGGCTTCCTGAAGGAGTACCACCCCAAGCTGCGCCCGGTGGACACCCAGCGCGCCGGCGTCTTCGTCGCCGGGACCGCCCAGGGCCCGAAGAACATCCCGGACACGATCGCCCAGGCCAAGGCGGCCGCGGCCCGCGTGATGTCGATGCTCTCGAGCGGCTTCCTCATGACCCCCGCCGAGGTCGCCTGGTCCGATCCCGAGGTTTGCATCGGTTGCGGCGTCTGCGAGAACGTCTGTCCCCAGGGCGCCGTGCACCTCGTCGACGGCGTGCCCGCCCACGCCGTCGTCGAGTCGGAGAGCTGCCGGGGCTGCGGCATCTGCGTCGCCGAGTGCCCGTCCGGGGCGATGACCCTCGGCGGCTTCTCGGATGCCGAGATTCTCGCCGAGGTGACCGCCCGTGCCTAGCGTCCCGGCTGCGCTCGTTCCCGGGACGGTCGCGCCCGTCCCGAAGGGCCCGGACGGATCAGACGCCGACGACAGTGGACGCACGATCATCGGGTTCTTCTGCCGGGAATGTGCCTACGCCGCCGCCGACGCGACCGGGAATGCACGCGTCCCGTTGCCGACCACCGTTCGCAGCGTGCTCATGCCGTGCACCGGCCGCGTCAGTCCCCTCCACGTGCTGAGTGCCCTCGCCGAGGGGGCCGACGGCGTCTTCGTGGCCGGCTGCCTCGAGGGCCAGTGCCACTACCGGGAAGGGAACCTGTCGGCGCTCGACCGGGTCGCCTTCGTCCAACGTTTGCTGGAATCCGTGGGGGTCGAGCCCGAGCGCGTCCAGATGTTCACGATGAGCGCCAACGACTCGCCGCGCTTCGTCGCCGCGACACGCCGGATGCACGCGACGATCTCGGGCCTGCCCCGGCTGTCGAGGCGGTAGGCGATGCCGCTCACCGCCCGCGGACGGGAGATGCTGGGTTCGCTCCCCGGAGTGGCGCCCAAGACGGCGACCGACGGGATCGGTTGCGAGATCGTCCGCCACGAGGAGCTCTGCATCGGCTGCGGTCGATGCGTCAAGGTCTGCCCGTCCGCCGCCATTGCCGAGAGTGCACTTTTCGATCCACTCCAGCTCTACGACGCGCCCGCCGGGACGACGCGCGGAGCCCTCGGTGCCTGCCTGCGACGGATCGCCCGCCACGAGCCGGACGGTTCGTTCGAGGTCCCCGACCGGGTGCGGACCTTTCGGACGATCGAGTTCGACCGCGACCGCTGTCTCGGCTGTGGGGCGTGCACGCGCGCCTGTCCGACCGGTGCGGTGACGGCGCGGCCGGTCGACGGGGCCGATCTCGGGTGCCTCGCGGCAACGAGAAGCTTTGCCACGGCGGTGTCGGCGTGACGGGATCCGACGCGGGTGCCCCCGGGGGCGCGCGCACCCTCGTCTGCGAGTGCGCCGGGACGATGGCGGCGAACGTCGACTTCGGCGTCGTAGAGCGCGGGCTCGCCGACGACGGGGGACCGGTCGAACGGCGCCGGGTGTGGTGCGGACGCGAGGGTCGGGCCCGGCTCGCCGAGCTCGCCGAAAACGGGACGGGCGAGCGCCTGGTGTTCGTCGGCTGCTCGGCGGACTCCGTCGCGCAGCGCTTCGGAAACCTCGCGGCCCTGGGCCTTTCTCTCGAGGTGGCCGACGTCCGGGAAGGCTGTTCCTGGGTCCACGGCGAGGATCGCACGGCGGTCACCGACAAGGCCCTGCGCATCGCCCGGGCGGCCCTGCGGTTCCCCGCGGCCCGTCCCCGGCCGGCCGCCCCCGCGGCACGGGTCGATTCGGTGGTCGTCTTGGGCGGGGGCGTCGCCGGCATCGCCACGGCGACCGAGCTCGCCCGGATGGGCCATCACGTCGACCTCGTCGAGCGCCAGGCGTTCCTCGGCGGCTACGCCACCCGGATCGGCACGGCCTACCCGACGAACGACTGCGGGGCGTGCCTGCCGACGGTCGAGGAGCAGTCCGGGGTCCGCCGCTGCCTTTTCCGGAACGCGGCCGTCGACCACCCGAACCTCGCGATCTGGCGGCGCACCGAGGTGGAGTCGGTGTCCGGCGAACCGGGCGGGTTCGAGGTCACCCTCCGCCAGCTCCCGAACATGGTGACGCAGGACTGCGTCGACTGCGGTCTGTGCGAGAAGGCGTGCGGGGTCACCGGGCCGGACGGCGAGCACAAGGCGATCTACTCAGAGCTGTTCGACGGCCGGGTCCGCTGGGCGGTCGACCTCGACAGCTGCACGTTCTGCGGCGCCTGCGCCGAGGCGTGCCCGGTCGAGGCGATCGACTTCACCCAGTCGCCGCGGCTCGCCACGATCCGGGCCGGCGCGATCGTCGCCGCCACCGGTTGCGACCCCGCCCCCGCGGAGCTCGTCGCCCACCTCGGTTACCCCGCCGAACGGGTGCTCACCCAGACCGAGTTCGCGCCCGTGCTTGACGGCTGGGAGGAGCGGCTCTGGCTCGACCGGCCCCCGGTCGGGGACGTCGTCATGGTCCAGTGCGCCGGGTCACGTGACCTGCGGCGCCTGCCGTACTGCTCGCGGCTTTGCTGCACGATCGCCCTGAAGCACGCCATCCGGTTGCGAAGGCTGTTCCCGACGACGCGGGTCACAGTCTGCTACCTCGAGCTGCGCACCCTCGGCACCGAGGGGGAGAGCTGGTACACGGCGGCGCGCGCGGCCGGCGTCGAGTTCCTGCGGGGCTCCCCGCCCCGGGTCGAGCTCGACGGCGACAAACGGCCCGTCGTGGAGGTCGAGGACGTGGGTGCCGGCGTGAAGCGGGTGCTCCGGCCCGATCTCGTCGTTTTGTCGACTGGGTTCGTGCCGTCCGCCGACACCGAGCGCGTCGCCGGGGTGCTCGGCGCGCGACTCGACGCCGCGGGCTTCGTCGACGTCCTCGACGCGAAGAACCGGGCGACCGAGACGTCGGCCGAGGGTGTGTTCGTCTGCGGATCCGCCTCCGGGCCGAAGTCGCTCGCCGAGTCCTCGTCCCAGGCGTCCGCGGCGGCGGGTCAGGTCCACCGCTACCTCACCTCGACGTCCCGGCGTCCCGCGGCGGCCCCGACGATCGACGGGTCGCGCTGTGTCGGATGCGACGTCTGCACGGGCGCCTGCCCGTTCGGGGCGATGCGTCTTGTCGCGCGCTCCGCCGACGCGCCGCGCCCGGCAGGGCTGCGCGACGACGCGATGATCGCCGTCGTCGACGCCGACCGCTGCCGGGCCTGCGGGATCTGCGCCGCGCACTGCCCGGAGCTGGCGATCGCCCACGGCCTCGACGACGAGACGCTGCTCGGCCGGGTGCGCACGCTCGTCGAGGGCGCGGACCACCCCGTCGTCGGATTCGTCTGCGCCGAGTGTGCCGGCGCCGCCTTCTCGTTGGCGGGGGTGCGCCGCGACCGCTACCCGGAAAACGTGCGCCTCGTCGAGCTGCCCTGCCTCGGGCGGGTGAGCGCGCTGCACCTCGTCGAGGCGGCGCGGCTCGGTGCGGCGGGGGTCTTCCTCGCCGGCTGCGCCGAGGACCGCTGCCAGTACCGGGGCGGCGACCGGAGCGCCGCCGAGCAGATCGCCGTGGCGGTAGAGCTCCTCGCCGAGGCGGGCAACCCGATGCCGATCGAGCAGTGGCACCTGTGCGCCGCGGAGCGCCACACCGTCGGGCGCCGGCTCCGCACCTTCTGCGCCCACGCCGAGAGGCTCGCCGATGAGCGGGCTACCGGAGCCGACCCCGCCCTGGCGGGGATCGGCGGGGGATCGTCATGACGGCCGTCGCCACCGAGGAGGCACGCTCAGTCGTCACCGCGATCGCCGAGCGTTGCCGGCCGTGTTACCAGTGCGGACGGTGCCGGAGCGCCTGCCCGCAGGGCCTCGCGATGGCCGAGGGCCCGCGCCGGGTGATCCGGCAGCTGCTGGCGGGGGACGTCGACGAGCTGCTCGCAGCCGAGGACGTGTGGCGCTGCACCGGCTGCGGCGCCTGCAACGAGGCCTGTCCGATGGGAGTCGACGTCGCCGCCGTGATGGCCGACGTGCGCCGGCTCCAGGAGGCCTTCGGGGGGCCGCGCTGTCCCGAGCGCGGCGCCGCCGCCGTCGCCACGCGGCGCCTGTCGAGAAAGCCGACGGTCGACGCCGTCGCCTTCGGCGTGGCGATGGCGGTCCGGGGCTTCGTTCCCGACGATCTCGTCGACGCGGCCTCCCAGGGCGTCCACCGCGTCGCCCGCCGGTTCCGGCGCGCGCCCCGCTCCGCCGCGCCGGCGGACGGGGACGTGTCGTTCTTCGCCGGTTGCGCCCTCGACGCCGACCCGTCCCTCCTCGCCGGCACGCTGGGTCTCGCCGCCGAGCTCGGCGTCGGGCTCGTCCGGCCCACCGGGGCCGTGTGCTGCGGCCACCCGGCGGGCGCCTGTCCGCCGGCGGACCTCGTCGGCCTCGGGGCGGTCGTGACGGCCTGCCCGGCGTGCGACCGTTCGCTCGGCGACGCCGGGGTAGAGGTCACGCCGGTGTGGCGGGTCCTCGTCGAGACGGCCCGCCGCGACGGGCGCAAGCTCGAGGCCGCCGCGGCGCGCTTCGTGCCTTACGTCGGGTGCCTCGCCGATCGGGACGGCGCGCTGGCGCTCCTCGCCGACGCGGCCGAGCTCGCCGGTGCCGAGTCCGTGATCTCCTACCCCGCGTTGCACGCCGGCTGCTGCGGCGGCCTCGGTGGCGTCTACCGGGGGCCGAGCGAGGAGGTGGGGGCGCTCTTAGATTTCGCCGCTGCCGAGCAAGCCCCGATCGTCACGCCGTGCCTTCTGTGCCGTGACAACGTCCGGTCCGCGGCCCGGCGCCGCCGCGCCGGCGTGGCCGCCTACTTCTGGCCCGAGTTCTTCCGGGCCGCCCCCGACAAGCCCGATCGCGGAGGATCCGATGCCTAAGACGAAAGAGCCGACGACGCTCGCCGACGAGGGCGCGCACACGAATCCGTACTCGGTCATCGCCGAGAACACCTTTTCCGAGCCGCCGCCGGCGCACCTCGAGCTCACCGCGCGGATCGCCACGGACCCGCGCATGCACGCCCACGTCGAGGGGTTCCTCTCGTGCATCCAGTGCGGGATCTGCACCTCGGGGTGCCCCGCCGCCCGCTTCGGCGACTACTCACCGCGTGAGATCGTCCGCCGCGCCCTCGACGGCGACCCGACGCTGCTCTCCGACGACACGGTGTGGCTCTGCTTCTACTGCTACACGTGCCAGAGCCGATGCCCGCGCGGCAACTCCGTCGCCGTCATCAACCAGATCATCCGCGGGCTCCAGGTCGAGGAGGGCTACGGGATCAAGCACGTCGAGATGTTCACCGCCTGGGCCGAGCAGTTCTACGACAAGGGGATCGGCGGCACGCCGCAGGTCTTCTTCGCCGACCGGGTCGAGGCGCTCGGCCCGAAGTGGCGGGCCTTCATCGCCCGCCGCGACGAGCTGCGCGACGAGCTCGGCCTCGGCTCGATGTTCCCGTCGGAACGCGCCGCGGCCGAGATGCGCACGATCATGGACGAGACGGGGTTCCGCGACCGGCTCGTGTCGATGGGCGCCTGGGGCGGGGACCGCGACCACCGGGCCTAGCGACGTAGCCGGCCGGGTGGGCCCTGCGGGCTCAGGGCCGCGCAGCATGACGTGCCAGTAGGCGGTGGGAAGTCCGTCGCGCTGCAAAGCCACCTGTCCCGCCGCTCGCGCCGGGTGTCGATGAGGGCATCTTCGGGCGCGCCCCGTGGCCGTAGCTGCACTCGGCGAGGACCATCCGGTGGCGCGCCGTCACGATCAGGCGGGCCGGGCGCTTGGGGCGGGCGGTTGCTCCGGCGCACCGGTTCCGCCGAGGCCGGGGGGCGTGGCGACCCGGCCGGCGTCGAGGGTGACGATCTCGTCGACGAGCCGGCCGAGGTCGGGTTCGTGGCTGACGACGAGCACCGAGCGCGCCCCGGCTGCGCCGACGAGCTCGGCGAGCACGTCGGCCGATGACGCCGGGTCGATGTGCGCGGTCGGCTCGTCGAGCGCCAGCACCTCGCCCCCGGCGAGGAGGGCGCGGGCGAGTCCCAGCCGCTGGCGTTCGCCGGCGCTCATCTGGCGCCCGCCCGCGCCGAGCACGGTGGCGAGGCGGTCCGGCAGGGAGGCGAGCCAGGCGGCCAGCCCGGCGCGCCGGATCGCCTCGATGAGCGCCGCGTCGTCGGCGCCCGGGTCGGCGACGCGCAGGTTGTCGGCGAGGCTCGCGGCGAAGACGTGGGTCGTCTCCGCCGTCCACCCGACGTGGCGGGCGAGGCCCTTGCGCGACATCCGGTCGACGCCGACGCCGCCGATCGACACGGCGCCGCGCGCGCACGGCACGAAGTGCAAAAGCGCCCACAGCGCGCTCGTCTTGCCCGAGCCGCTCGGTCCGACGAGACCGATCCGGCGTCCCGGCTCCAGCCGCAGCGACAGCCCGTCGAGTGCGACCTTGTCGGCGTGCACGACCGCGACGTCGTCGAACGCGACCGCAAGTCGACCAGCGGGCGGGCTCTCGTCCACGCCGGGTTCGCGCACTGGAGCGGCGAGCGCCCCGAGGTGGCGAAGTCGACGCCGCGCGGCGCGGGCCGCGCCGACGTCGGCAAGGACCGGCGGGAGGCTCGCGCACTGGTCGTAGACGGCGAGGGCCACGAAGGCCTCGACGGCGAGCATCACGCCCGAGAGGCGACCGGCGTCGTGGGCGGCGATGCCCGTGGCGATGACGGCGATGAGCGCCGCGGCCGCGCCGAACGTGGCGACGGCGCGGCCGATGCCGGTGGCGAGGGCGCCCCGGGCCGCACCGGCGTTCGATCGCCGGCGGATCTCCTCGAGCCGGGAGTCGACGAGATCCTCGCGGCCGTAGGCGACGAGCTCGCGGGCGACGCGCATCGTGTCGATGACCGAGTCGGCGAGCTCGGCGCGCGCCGCGGCCTCGCGCTCCGCGCCGGCCCGGCCGAGGCGAGCAAGGGCGAAGGCGGTGCCGACCAGGACGACGGCCCCCGCGAGAAGCACGGCCCCGACGGAGGGCTCGACCGCCGCGGCGACTCCGGCCCCGAGGACGACGCTCGCGGTCACGTCGACCGCCGCCGTGACCCTCTTCGCGAAGGCCGTCGCGAGGATCTCGGCGTCGGAGACGAACGCGCTGAGCACGGCGCCTGATCCGTTCGGGCCGAGGCCCCCGGGGACGAGGGGTTCGAGCGAGTCGTAGAGCCCGAGCCGCAGGCGCCCGAGCACGTCGAGCGAGACGTCGTGGACGGCGAGGCGTTCGGCGTAGCGGGCGAGTCCCCGACCGAGGGCGAACGCCTGCACGAGGCCGATGGCGACGCTGAGCACGAACACGGGCGGGCGCCCGGCGGCCCGCGTGATGAGCCAACCCGACGTCGCGAGGAGCCCGATGCCGCAGGCGGCACCGATCGACCCCGACACGGCCGCCCGGCCGAACCGGCGCGGCGCGATCCGCGGTTCGCCTATGGGCGGGCCGTCGTCGCCGCGACGCCGCGTCCGGGTCCCGGCCGGGATCGCCGCCGTCGTCATGAGGGCACGATCGCCCCGGTCGTCCCGCCGACCCCCGCCGGTTCGGCGCCGGGAGCACCCGACGGCATCCCGTACGGGCCCCCGGCCGGGACGAACCGGCCGGCGCGCAACGTCACGACCCGGTCGGCGAGGTCGACGACCGCCGGGCGGTGCGTCACGACGAACGCGCTGCGTCCGGCGAGCAACCGGCGGAGCCCGGCGACGACCGCCTCTTCGCTCGCCGCGTCGAGATGCACCGTTGGCTCGTCGAGGACGTAGAGGGATCCGCGGCGCAGGAACGCGCGCGCGAGCGCGATGCGCTGCAGCTCCCCCGACGACACCGGTCGCCCGCCGTCACCGAGACGCGTGTCGAGCCCTTCGGGCAGGTCGTGGACGAGCTCGGGGGCGCCGGCCGCGCCGAGCGCGGCGACGAGGTCGTCGTCGCTCGCCTCGGGATCGGCGAGCCGGAGGTTCTCGGCGAGCGTGCGGCCGAGGAGCGCCGGATGCTCGGGCAGGTAGGTGATCTGCCTGCGCCACGCCCGCAGATCGATGTCGCGCAGATCCACGTCGCCGACGGTGACCGACCCGCGGCTCGGGGAGGCGAACCCGAGGAGCAGGGTGGCCGCGGTCGACTTCCCCGCGCCGTTCGGGCCGACCACGACGACGGTCTCGCTCGGGGCGATGGCGAGGTCGGCATCGTCGAGGACCGGTTCGGGCCGGCCCGGGATCTCGTAGCGCACGGCGCGCAGCGCGACCGTCACCCGCGTCGGGTCCGGGACCGCCGCGACCCGTGTCGCGACGGCCGGAGCCGAGGATGTCCCGGACGGCCGTCCCGGGCCAATGAGCACCAGCGCCTGGGCGACCGCGGCGAGCCCCTCGGTGCTCTCGTGGAACTCGGCGCTCGCCCGGCGCAGAGGCAGGAAGACCTCGGGCGCGACGATCAGCACGGCGAGCGCGGCGGGGAGCTCGACCGTCCCGTTCAGCAGCCGCAGCCCGAGGGGGACCGCGAGGAGGGCGACTGAGACCGACGCCAGCGTGTCGAGCACGAGCGCCGAGAGGAAGGCGACGCGCAGCGTCGACAGGCTGGCGGTCCGCAGCGCCTCGCCGGCCCGCGCGATGCGGGCGCGTTGCTCGGCGGTGCGGCCGAAGGCCCGCAGGACGGGAAGGCCCTCGAAGACGTCTGTGATGTGACGGCCGAGGTCCTCGACCTGGTTCCAGCGGTTGCCGGCGAGCGCCAGGCTCGCCCGTCCGACGAGCGCGCCAAACACCGGGAACAGGCAGATCGCCGCGACGACGATGAGACCCGAAATCCAGTCGAGCACGCCGACGGCGACCGCGAGGGCGAGCGGAGCCACGACCGCGAGGACGAGATCCGGCAGGCACCGCCCGATGTAGACGTCGAGGGCGTCGAGCCCGCGTCCGGCCACCGTCGCGAGGTCTCCCGGACCGCCTGTGTCTCCAAAGGGGGCTCGGGCGAGGGCCGCGGAGACGAGTCGCGATCGCAGGTCGGCCTTGGCCGTTGTCGCACCGTGGTGGGCGAGGGTCTCGCCCACGAGCGCGGCGAGGCCGCGGACGACGGCTGCGCCGCCCAGCCAGACGAAGTCGGTGAGCCGGTCCCCGGGGCTGGCCCCGGGCAGCGCGCCGGCGAGGAGGTGGGCGAGCGCGACCGCCTGGACGACGACGGTGGCCGTGGAGACGAGCCCGACCGCGACGGAGGCGGCGATGGTGCGCCGCACGACCGGCAGCTCGCCGACGAGGTGTCGGTCGGCGCCCGATCGGGTCCGCTCGGCCCCCCGGCGGCGTGCGCCGAAGCGGCCGGGCACGTCTAGCTCGCGGCGGCGGCGCCGGGCGTGGCGACCGGGCGGATGATCCTCTGGCGGAACACCCAGTACGTCCAGGCCTGGTAGGCGAGGACGAACGGCGTGAAGCAGGCCGCCGCGATGGTCATGACGATGAGCGTGTTGTGCTGCGAGGCGCTCGCCGCGATGGTGAGGGCGTTCGCGGCCCGGTTGCTCGCCGGAAGGACGGCGGGGAACATCCGGCCAAAGACCGCTCCCATCGTCGCGAGGATCGCCGTGCCGGTGGCGGCGAACGCCCACCCGTCCCGGTGGGCGACGACGAGGGCGGTCGCCGCGACCAGGGCGGCGACGGCGCCGATCCCGAGGACGAGCGGCAGGACCGGGCTCACGGAGCCCGCGACCGCCGGTCGGCCAGCCTCGGCCACCCAGGCGACGGCACCACCGAGGAGGGCCACGGCGGCGACGCCGACGACACCGGCGGCGCGCCGGGCGCGCCGGGCGACGTCACCGCTCGTTTTCAGGCTGAGGAAGAGCGAGCCGTGGAAGACGAAGACGGCCAGGCTGGCGAGCCCGCCGACGATGGCGATCGGGTGGAGCAGTCCGGGCAGCCCCCCAAAGTAGTGGCCCCCCGGTGACAGCGGCAGCCCGTGGACGAGGTTGGTGAAGGCGACCCCCCAGACGAAGGCGGGGATGAGGCTGCCGACGAAGTTCGCGGTGTCCCAGGTCCGCCGCCAGCTCTGCCGGTCGTCGTGCTGGCGGAACTCGAACGAGATGCCCCGGAAGATGAGGGCGATGAGCACGAGGAAAAGCGCCAGGTAGAAGCCGCTGAACAGGCGCGCGTACCAGAGCGGGAACGCCGCGAACATCGCCCCGCCGGCGACGATGAGCCAGACCTCGTTCCCGTCCCAGACGGGTCCGACGGCGTTCAGGCACATCCGCCGGTCGGTTTCGTCCCGGGCGATGAAGGGCGTGACGACGGCCACGCCGTAATCGAACCCCTCGAGGAAGAAGTAGCCGGTCCATAACAGCCCGATGAGGGCGAACCAGGTCGTGTTGAGGTCGGAGAATGGGGTCATCGCGTCCTCCTCAGTACACGAGGCCGGGCACGAGGGACTTCTCGGCGTCGTTCCCGGGTTCGTCGAGCGGCCGGCGGGCCGAGCGCGTGATCAGCACCGCCTCGACGACGCCGAGGACGGTGTAGAGGAGCACGAAGGCACCGAGCGTCGTCGCGACGTCGGCGACGGTGACGCTCGAGACCCCCTTCGCCGTCAGCATCACTCCGTAGACGATCCACGGCTGCCGACCGGCCTCGGTCATGATCCAGCCGGACGTGTTGGCGATGAACGGCAGGACGATCGCGAACAGCGCTGCTCGCCGGAACCACACGTTCTCGGTGAGCTTCTTCTTCCTGGCGAGCCACAGGCCCCAGAGCCCGAGCAGGATGAGGAGCATGCCGACGCCGACCATCACCCGGAACGACCAGAAGACGAGCCAGACCATCGGGACGTAGCTCCCGGGGCCGAACTTGGCGACGTCGGCCGCCTGGAGGTTGTCGATGCCGGGCACCTGGCCGTTCCAGCTCAGGTCGTCGATCAACGAGAGCACGTGTGGCACCCGGATCTGGACGACCGGCTGGTCGGAGAGATCGGTGATCGTGACGAGCGAGAAGGGTGCGCCGCTCGTCGTGTGGTAGAGACCCTCGGCGGCTGCCATCTTCATCGGCTCCTGGGTGTTCATCTCCCGGGCGATGGAGTCGCCGGCGACGGCGGTGAGCACGACGGAGACGAGCAGGAAGATCGTGGTGAGGTGGGCCGCGCGCTGGAAGGCCCGGCGGGACTCGGGGTCGTTCCGGTCGCGGTGCGCCCGCCACACGCAGATGCCGAGCGCCACGGCACCCCCGGTGGTGAAGGCCGCCAGCACGGTGTGGCCGAACGAGGCCCACAGCGTCGGGTTGCCGAGTATCAGCCAGAAGTTCGTGAGCACCGCCTGGCCATGGACGACCTTGTAGCCGACCGGGTGCTGCATCCAGGAGTTGGCGGCCAGGATGAAAAGCACCGAGAGCACGGTGCCCACGGCGACGAGCCAGATCGTGGCGAGGTGCAGCCGGGGCGAGAGGCGTCCCCTGCCGAATATCCATAGGCCGACGAACGTCGATTCCAGGAAGAACGCGAAGAGCCCCTCGATGGCGAGCGGGGCCCCGAAGATGTTGCCGACGAAGACCGAGTACGCGGACCAGTTGAGGCCGAACTGGAACTCGAGGACGATGCCGGTGACGACGCCGACGGCGAGGTTGATGAGGAACAGGCGCCCGAAGAATCGGCTCATCCGGTCCCAGCCGGGGTCCTTTCGCCGGTAGGAGAGTGTCTGCATGATGGCGACGAGGAAGCTGAGGCCGATCGTCAGGGGCACGAAGAAGAAGTGGAAGATCGTGACGACGGCGAACTGCCATCGTGCCAGGTCCAGCGTCATCGCCCCTCCCCCAGTCGCCAGCGCGGAGCTGACATTAGCGGTGCAAATTAGCGGTGCCGCGCGTTGACTGACAAGAACGAACGTGACGACACCGGGAAGTATTCCGGGCGGTTCCTCCGAGTCCCCCCGGGTGAAGCCGTGCGCGCCGGCGAGGGGTCACCCGGGTGGCCCGACCCTGCCCGGGTGCCGCGGGTGAGCCCCTGGCTCGAAGCCCGGTCGCGCCGCCGCGCCGATTGTTGCGCCGGACAGGTTCTCAGCCGCACCCCGAATTCATTGCCCGAGCGCGGCCGTGCCGGGGAACCGATGGGTCGCCGCGTCGCGGTCGGCCGATCGCCGTACCAACCGCTCGTAGTGGGCTCGGATGTCGGCGCGGTCGTTCGGTTCCGACACGGACTCCTCGGCGCCGCGCAAGATCGCGTCGGCCTGGCGCAAGAGCACCCGACGCTGTTCGGGGGTCGTCGTCAGGTCGCCGATCGCGGCGAGGGCGTCGATCATTCGGAGGATGATCGCCGGCATGCCGCGAGCCGCTTGACGGACCTTGTCGAAGGCCCGGTCGACCATCCGGGCGTACGACGGGTCCGTTTCGATGAGCCGGATGCGCCCGTCGCGGTCCCGGTAGACGCCCTCCGCGAGGACGCGTCCCGAGACGCGGCTGAGGCCCGCCGATAGCCAGTCGATGCAGGTGATGGCCGTGAACGCGTCGTTGACCGCCGCCGAGAGGGCGCGGATCGCGATCTCGACGAGTTGGTCGATCGCGAAGACGGGATCCTGCATGAGTGTCCGGTGGGGTCCGGTCACGTGGGCCCGGGCGAGCGCGATCGCCACCTGGTCGGCGGCCTCGGGTGGCCAGATCGAGGCGAGCGGCCGGCCGGCCACGATGAAGTGCCCGGGGCTGTAGGCGAGGCGGATGACCGAATCGGTCCGGGCCGCGATGTCGACCAGCTGCCCGTAACCGACAAACTGCAAATAGCCGCTCGCGCTGGCGATGACCGGTGCCCCGTGCTGATCGATGAGGCCGAGGATCTCGTTCAGTGACCTTCCGCTCGCATCGGGCAGCGGGCGTTCGTCCGAGGCGATCTCCGGGAATTCCGCGTCGATCGCGCGTACGAGGTCGGTGGCGATGCTCGCGATGACCTCGGGAAGCTGGATCGACTTGGAGATGTGGTGGATGAAGTAGATCAGCACCGCCAGGTCGACGAGCACGAGTGCTTCGGAGACGGTGATCGAGAGGTGGGGGACGAACGTGCCGTTGGTGACCCGCGTGATCGCCACGAGCGTGAGGATCGAGTAGACGAACGTCGCGACGAAGACGCCGAGCGTCATCTGGTTGCCGACGTCCCGCACGAAGTTCCGCATCATGCGGGGTCCGAACTGCTGAGAGGCGAGGGTGAGGGCCACGATGGTGACCGAGAACACGACGCCGACGACGGTGATGATCGCCGCGGCGATCCCGATGAGCACCTCGCGACCCGTGCCGGCGCTGATTGTCGCGATCCAGAACGGCAACGCCAGGTGCTTGTGGTAGACGGCCCAGTCGATCTCGAGCGTGGCCACGAACAACAGGCCCGCGACGAGCACGAGGACGGTCGGCACGAACCAGAAGGTCGTCCGGAGCGCCTCCCACCGCCAGCTCGGCAGCCTGCCCCGCCCGCTCCGCCCGCGCCTCTCGGGAGGCGAGGCGACCGGCAGCTCAGCCCCGGACATCGGATGTGGCGCGCGACGAATCGGTGGACGAGATCTGTTCAACGGTGCGGCGGCGGGACACCTGACGACTGGCGACGGTCACTGGCACGGTCCTTTCCTCGCCGACCAGGCTTCCCGGCACACCTGTCGCCCATGCGCGACGAGACAGACTTTAGTTCCGTCCGTATCGCGTCCGGTTCTGGGGCCGCGTCGCGGTTCGCCGGCGGCGAGAAAGGCCTATGCCTCGAAGCTCAGGACGAGCCGGTCCTCAAGCGGTGCGTAGCCAATCTTCTGATAGATGTCGTTCGAAGTCGGGTTGTCGAGGTCGGTGAAAAGGACCGTCGACGCCGAGTCCGTGTCGAGCGCGTGCTGGGAGCACGACGCGGTGGCCGCCGCGCCGTACCCGAACCGGCGATGCTGCAGTGGTGTGTAGACGGGTCCGATCCGTGAGACGCCGGCGGCGGGCTGATGGCGCGCCGCGAGCGACGCGGGCGTGCCGTCCGCGTCCTCCCAGAGCCAGGCGAGTCCGGCCGCGACCCGTTCCCGCACGAACGGGCGCGCGTCGATCGGCCGGTCGTGCAGCTCCCGGCCGAACGCCCCGTACCAGTCGACGATGAGGTCGATCTCGTCCTCGCGGGCCAGCCGGGCGCGACCCGCCGGGGCCGGTTCCGGGGCGACGATGCGCGCCGTGCCGTAGAGGCGCATCCGCCGCGTGAGCACGGTCGGCAGGGAGGTGCCGGCGGTCCATAGCTCGGCGAATCGGCTCGCCGTGTCGGGAACGCCGTTCACGCCGGGCACCGACGTCCCATTGCGATGCAAGACGGCGACGAGCTCCTCGAGCGTCCCGTCCGGCACGACGTTCAACAGCATCTCGTAGGGGGGCGTGAGCGAGACGGCCCCGAGCGTCCGGCCGCCGTGACTCCACCAGGCGAATGTCGGCTCGTCGCTCGACCAGAACGTCTCGGTTCGGGCGCTGGTGATCTGGGTGAGCGCGACCGTGTTGAGGTCGGCTCGACTCGTCAGGAGATCCCAGACGTGCTCGGTGTAGAGGTCGATTGACTCGGTGACGTGCCAGGCCATGTCAGATTCTGTCCGGCCGCTTGTCGTGTCGTCGAGTGGGTCGACGGCCGCGGGAGGTTCGGGCGTCCGCCTCTACGCCGGCAGCGCGCCGACCTTATCGGGACGCAGGGCTCGGCGCGTCCGGCTGGAAGTCCAGGAGCTGGCGTAGGCGGAGCTTCGCTAGGTGCCCGGTGCGGTCTTTGCGACGAACCGGTCCGGTTCCTCGAGCGAGATGCACAGGTCGGCGAGCGCGACAGGTAGGCCCATGACCCGGGCCCGTCGGCGAGGATCAAATCGAATAATCACCAGTCCGGAGGCGGCCCCGTTGACGAGCCAGCGACCGCGCCATCCGTGCACGCCGATCCCGCCGACCGGTCCCCGGCTTCGCTGCGCCGACGCGATCGCGGACCGGGGGACGTCAGCCGAGAACCCCCAGCCCATCTTCACGATGAGGCGGTCGGCGTCGACGACGACGCGGGAGAAGCGGGGACCGAGGCCCAGCACGGAAAGCAGCAGCCGGAACGCGCCGTACTTGATGGCGAATTCGTCGCGGACGTGCACGTCTGACTACCTGTCCGCGAGAAACGGATAGCGGGACCGGACCTCGACGACACGATCCGGATCGATCTCGGCGACCAGGGTCTCCTCGGCCGATCCCGCTGCGGCCACCACGCCGCCGAACGGCTCGAAGACGACGCTCTGGCCGAGGTAGGCGGCGCCGCCGCCCTCTCCCACCCGGTTGACGCCGACGACGAAGGCCTGGTTCTCGATCGCCCGCGCCCGGAGCAAATCGGTCCAGTGGGACTGTCGTTCCGCCGGCCAGTTCGCGACGACCACGTAGCAGTCGGTCCCGGGCGCTGCTCGCCAGAACCAATCGGCGAAACGGAGGTCGTAGCAGATAAACGGAGTGAAGCGGACTCCTTCGATCGCGACGGTGACGAGCCTGTCGCCCGCCGCGTAGCGTTCCTTCTCGCCACCAAGTGCGAACGGATGCACCTTGTCGTAGTACTCGGTCGAACCGTCCGGGGCGGCGAGGAGGAGGCGGTTCCTCGGCTTGAGGGATCCCTCGGTTCGGCACGCGAACGATCCTCCGACCCATACGCCGAGCGTGGTCGCCTGTTCGCCGAGGAATGTCGCCGTCGGGCCGTCGACAGGCTCGGCGATTCGAGACGTCGCCATCGAGAACCCGCTGGCGAACATCTCGGGCAGCAGCACGAGCCGGGCCCCCGCGTCGGCGGCGGCCGCGATTCGATCGGCCAGACGCGCGTGGTTGAGGGGCACGTCCTCCCACACAACGTCGCACTGGACAGCCGCAACCCTCATCCGCGCCTCCCCGGTCCGATCCCCCATCATGGAGCACAGGCCGGGCCGATTGCCGCGCCACGCCGCTCGGCTCCTGCGCTCACCCCTTCGGGCCGTGCAACGATGCGCGCATGGAGTCGACGAGGATCGACCGCTGGCTTTGGGCGGTGCGGGCTTTCAAGACCCGTACCGAGGCATCGGCGGCGTGCCGCGGCGGACACGTGCGTCTCAACGGCGCCAGGGTGAAACCGGCCGGCAGCGTGCGGGTAGGTGACCGTGTGACGACCCGGACCCGGGGGAGGGAGCGGATCCTCGAAGTCGCCACCGTGATCGACAAGCGGGTCGGGGCGCCGATCGCCGCGTCCTGCTATGTGGACCACACCCCGGCTGCGCCCCCGGAGGACGTCGGGCCGGTGGCATTCGTCCGGGACCCGGCGGCGGGGCGTCCGACGAAGCGGGACCGCCGTCGGCTGGACCGCGTGCGGGGACGCTGAGGCTCGCGGAATCTGCCGGGGACGAGGTGGGCGAACGGTTCGTGGCTCGGTCGGATTTCACGCCCCGGCCCCTGCTGGAACGTCGGCACAGCGTCTCGGTAAGGGCCCGCGCCGGAGCGCGTCGGTCGAACCAAAGCGGCGGTAGTTGGCAACCCGGAAGAACTCGTGGGGGTCGGAACGCAGAACGAGCAGCAGGTTGGTCCAGATATCGTCGAGCGGAAGAGTCGTGTGCGACCGCGGCACCACGCAAAGCGAGAACTCGGCTCCGTCGGACCGGCGATATCGCAGGTCGTAGAGCGCGCCGAGCTCGACCGTCCCGTCAGCCACCGGAACCTCGAATCGCCCGTGGTCGTGCCAGGAGGCGAGTTGGCCCTCGTCGAGGAGCGACTCGAGGAGCGATCGTGCCGCGGTCCGACTCGGAGTGGACTGGGCCTGCGTCGGACTGTCCCGCCGCCGGGCTCTCGTTGTCCTGGGGCGTGCCGGGACGGTCGGCAACGACCCAGCAGCTTGGCGCTCGACAAGGGCGAGCGTCTCGCGGATCTCATCGCTTATCTCACACTCGCCGATGACCTCCGATGCCCGGCGGCACCCCGCGCCCCGGCGTTCTGAGACGACGACGAGGAGCTCCCCGTCGTGGCGGCCGCCGACGACCTCGACGAGGAGACCACGGCCGGGGAGCTCTTCGAGCGGGAGCAGCGAAGGCAAGTCATCCGCCCTGGAGGGGGCGCACCCAGATGATCTCGTCCGCGTCCGGGTTGAACGCGTTGACGCGTGAGGCCACGGTCTGCGGGCCATTCCGCTCGTAGGCGATCTCACCCTCGGCGGCGAGCCCATCGAAGATCTTCGCCGCCCGAGCGAGGGCCTCGTCGTCGCGCACGTCCCAGACGACCTTGGCGTCGCCGCTGCTGTCCAGTATTCGCATCACTCCCATTGCCGACTCCTTTCGGTCCGTCGCGCGCTATCGAACACCTGTTCGATAGCGCGCGCAAGAGGAGATCGTGCGCAGTCGCTGCCGCCGGCGAGAAAGAGCCCCTGACCTCGGCCGACCATCCTCGGACGGCCGGGATCCAGGGAGGTCGGTCCGCCCGGTCGCGGTCGGGCAGCCGTGACCGCGACGAGGAGGACAGAGCCGGTTCAGGGGAGCCGGAGGATCCCGGCGCGTCGGGTTCGATCGCGTGTACGGTTCGGTCGCACCCTGTGCAACGAACGCGCGGGGGAGGGTCGTCTGATTGACAAGGGGGCCTGATGGCCGAAGTGAAATTTGATGTCGCCCGATGGACAAAGGTCGACCGCATCGTCGGGATCGCAACCTTTGTGTTGTTTATTTCGCTGTTCCTCGACTGGTTCGGAGTGAGCGCGACCTTCGGCGTCTACAGCGTCAGCGCCACGGTTTCCGGACTCTCGGCGCACGGGTACCTCTACATCGACTTGATTCTGTGCCTCCTAATCCTCATCTACCTGGTGATTAAGGCGAGCTTCGACGAGATGCCGTTCAAGTTGCCGTTCGCCGAAGACATGCTCTTTTTCGGTGCGACTGGGATCAACTTCCTCCTCGTGCTGATCGGCTTCTTGCTCAAGCCGGGTGGCTCGGGTGTCGGTTGGCGCTATGGGGCGTTCGTCGCCCTGATCGCGGCGATCGTCGCGGTCGCTCCGTACGTCATGCCGTTCGTCAAGAAGATGCAGGGCGCGAAGACCTCATAGATCACGGCCGACGCTTCGCGCGTCGTCGGTTCTTCATCGCCACCCGCGCACAGCGGGTGGCGATGTCGCGTCGCTCGACTGGCGGATCGGAGATCGTCGACCACTCCCGGATTGGTCGCGTCCGGTGAGGCCGCACCCCCCACGTCGCCCGTCGGCGCGTCGTCGAATGGAGTCCGTCTCGGTCCCACTCGGGCGAGGGGGGAGTTCAACGCCACTGTCTTTTGCACCAAGTTCCGAATGTTGCCAAGGTATGAACGTCCGATTTCGGCCTCATGGAGGTGAACGGTGCGGCTCCCCTCTTCCCGTCGTGCGCTTGCCCTCGGCGCGGCGCTCCTATCTGCGGTTTCCCTCGTTGCGACCGCGACCACCGCTGCGGCGAGCAGCGGGGGGTCGACGATTCCGAAGGCGCCGAAGTCCCCGACGCTCGCCGCCGAGGTCCCGGCCTCGGTACGCGCCATGTCCCCGGTCGTCGTCGCGATGGACGCGACCTATCCCCCCGACGAGTTCGTGGCCGCCAACGGCCAGATCGTCGGCATGGACGTCGACCTGATCAACGCGATCGGTCAGGTGCTCGGGTTGAAGCTCAAGCTCGAGAACGTGGCATTCGCGACCATCCTCACCGGCATGGGTGCCGGGAAGTACGAGATCGGCATGTCGTCGTTCACTGATAACAAGCTGCGTGAGAAGGTCGTGGATTTCGTCGACTACTTCAGCGCCGGCGAGGCGTTCTACGTCGCGGCGAACAGCAAGCTGAAGTTGAACGGCCTCAAGTCGCTTTGCGGTCATTCGGTCTCCGTCGAGCTTGGGACGACCGAAGCGTCCGACGCGCAGTCCCAGGCGAAGAAGTGCCATGTCGGCGTCAGCACGTACCAGACCCAGAGCGAGGCGAACCTCGCCGTCTCTTCGGGCCGTGCGCAGATCGGCTTCGCGGACTCGCAGGTCGCGGCGTACATCGTCGCCCAGTCCAAGGGGCAGTTCAAACTGTCGGGCAAGGCGTTCGAGACTGCGCCGTACGGGATCGCGCTGCCGAAGAACGGCCTGGCGAAGCCAGTGCTCGGCGCGGTCAAGGAGCTCATCTCCGACGGGATCTACGCGAAGATCATGGACAAGTGGGGCGTCGAATCGGGCGCGATCTCGAAGCCCGTCATCAACGGCGCGACCAGCTAGCTAGTCGTCGTCAGTCCATCGTGACCCGCGGGTCCATGGCAAGGCGCTGGTCGTGACGACATCTGAGCCGGCGGGCGCGCAAGGGGCGCGCCCGACCGGCGGCGGGATCACAGCGGTCCCCGTTCGCCACACGGGACGCTGGGTGGCCGGGGCGATCGTCGTTCTGCTCGCGGCGATGCTCGTCCACACGCTCGCTTACTCCTCGACGTACCGCTACGGGGTGCACACGCCCCGTTATCAGTGGAACGTGATCGGCCAGTACTTCACGGCAAGACCGGTGCTCTTGGGTCTTGAGATAACGATCGAGTTGACCGTGCTCGCGATGGCGATCGGTATCTTTTTGGGGATTGCCTTTGCGGTCATGCGCCTCTCGACGAACCCGCTCGTCTCCAACGCCAGCTGGCTGTACATCTGGTTCTTTCGCGGAACCCCCGTGCTCGTCCAGGTGATCTTCTGGAATTTCATCGCCTACCTGTATCCGAAGTTGACGCTCGGCATCCCGTTCGGTCCGGCCTTCGTCCACTTCAGCGCCAACACCTTGGTGACGCCGTTCGTCGCGGGAGTGATCGCCCTCGGGCTGAACGAGGGCGCCTACATGGCCGAGATCGTCCGGGCAGGAATCCTGTCAGTTGACGAGGGCCAGACCGAGGCGGCACACGCACTCGGTATGACGCATGGCCAGACGTTGCGGCGCATCGTGTTGCCGCAGGCGATGCGTGTCATCATCCCGCCAACGGGCAATGAGACGATCTCGATGCTGAAGACGTCGTCATTGGTGAGCGTTATCAGCGTCGCCGAGCTGTTGTTCTCCGTCGAGTTGATCTACGCGCGGACCTACGAGATCGTGCCGATGCTGATGGTCGCCTGCATCTGGTACCTCATCGTGACGACGATCCTCTCGATCGGTCAGTACTACCTGGAGCGCCACTTCGCGAAGGGCGCACTGCGAGAGCTCCCGCCCACGCCCTATCAGCGGCTCCGCCAGCGCGTCGCCGTGATCAACCTGCGCCAGGAGAACACGATCCTGCAGATCGATTCCCTGGGCCGACCCGGGGCGGGCCTGCCGTGACGGCGTCGGACACGCTCGCCGTCCAGGCGGAGGGCGTGCGCAAGTCGTACGGGCGGTTCGAGGCCCTGCGCGGGATCGACCTCGAGGTCGCCAGGGGGCAGGTGACGTGTCTCATCGGACCGTCGGGCTCGGGCAAGAGCACGTTCCTTCGGTGCATCAACCACCTCGAGAAGGTCACCGCCGGCCGGCTTTCGGTCGACGGCGAGCTCGTCGGCTACCGACAGCACGGGGGCAAGCTGTACGAGCTGAGGGACAAGGAGGTCTGCGCCAAGCGGGCGAAGATCGGGATGGTCTTCCAGCGGTTCAATCTCTTCCCGCACATGACGGCGCTCGAGAATGTCACGCTCGGTCCGATCCGGGTCAAACACGAGTTGAGGTCGGCCGCCGAGGAGCGTGCCCGCAAGCTCCTCGACCGGGTCGGGCTCGCCGACAAGCTCGCCAGCTATCCGAGTCAGCTCTCAGGCGGTCAACAGCAGCGAATCGCGATCGCAAGGGCGCTCGCGATGGAGCCGAGTCTCATGCTCTTCGACGAACCGACCTCGGCGCTCGATCCCGAGCTCGTCGGCGATGTCCTCGACGTCATGCGGGGTCTCGCCGAGGACGGGATGACGATGATCGTCGTCACACACGAGATGGGTTTTGCCCGCGAGGTCGCCGATTCGCTCATCTTCATGGACGAAGGAGTCGTCGTCGAGACCGGTCAGCCTCGGGAGATGCTCGCCAACCCGAAGAACGAACGGACCCGGTCGTTCCTCGCCAAAGTGCTCTAAGGAGGCTTCCTCGTCCGGTCACCGTTTGCCTTTGTCAGGGCCGGACGGCGGCGGAAGGCAGTCGGTGCTCGATCCCGAGGAGCCGTGAGCGCCCCTACGGGTGCGGCTCCGAAGCGCAGCGGACGACGGAGGCGATGCTGCGGTCGATGTCGTCGTCCGTCGTCGCCCAGCAAGAGACGCTGATGCGCATCGCCCGGCGTCTCTGCCACGTCGTCGGGCCGCACCAGCACGTTCCGTCCTCCTGCACGGCCGCAATCACGGCGGCGGTGCGTTCCGCGTCCCCGAATTCCACGACGACCTGGTTCAAGACGACTTCGTTGAGCACCTGGAACCCCGACGCGGCGAGCCCCTCGGCGAAGCGCCTCGCCAGCGCGCAGGAGCGCTCCACGAGCGCGGCGACGTCGCCGCGTCCGAGCGTGGCGAGGACGGCCCACACTTCGGCTCCCCGTGCCCGCTGCGACGACTGCGGCGTGTACTCCATCGTCTCGTGCTCGGCCTCGGCGACGAGGTAGGCGGCCCGCGCCTGCATCGACCGGCGCAGGGCGTCGGGGTCGCGCACGAAGGCGATGCCGCAGTCGTAGGTGGTGTTCAGCCACTTGTGCGCGTCCGTCGCCCAGGAGTCGGCCCGGTCGACCCCGGCGACCGCCGGGGCGATCTTCGGCGACGCGGCGGCCCACATCCCGAACGCGCCGTCGACGTGGACCCACGCGCCTTGCTCGCGAGCCCACCGGACGAGCGGGACGAACGGGTCGCTCGCTCCTGAGTTCACGTTTCCGGCCTGCAGACAGACGATCGCCGGTTGGCGAAGTGTCGGGAGCGAATCCGCCCGGACGCGTCCTTGCGCGTCGACGGCAAGCCTCGTTACGCGATCCCGGCCGAGCCCGACGATCCCGAGCGCCTTGTGGACCGTCGCGTGGGCCTCGGAGCTCACGACGACCTCGATCTCTGGCGCACCGACGAGGCCGCGCGCCGACGCGTCCCAACCCGTCGCCGCGAGGACCGCGTCGCGTGCCGCGGCGAGGCAGGTCGCGTTCGCCATCGTCGCGCCGGTCACGAAACCGCCGGCCGTACCCTCGGGGAGCCCGAAGAGCTCGGTCAACCATCGAAGCGCTGTGGCCTCGAGACGCGCCGCAACCGGCGACATGACCCGCAACGCGGCATTCTGGTCCCAGGCGGCGAGCAGCCACGAGGTCGCGACGGCGATCGGCAGAGCCCCTCCGTTCACGAACCCGAAGAAGCGGGGACCCGTCGTCGCCATCGTCGCGGGCGATCCGACATCGTCGAGGAGCGCGAGGGCGCGGAGCCCGTCGAGGCCGCGGTCCGGCAGGGGCATGTCGAACGCCTCGAGAGCGGCGATCGCCTCGTGCGTTGGCGGAACACGCCGCTCGTCGATGGCCGCGAGGTAGGAGCGGGCGCGTTCTGCCGCGGCGGCGAGCAGGGCGTCGCGCGACGCGAGCATCGCGGCCACGTCAAAGTCACTCATCGCCCTCCACCTCCTCGGTGGCGGCCAGCTCACCGGTCGTGATCACCGCCAGGGGTAGGGAGAACTCCTGCGCGTCCAACGCGATGTCGCCCGACGTCGCGCGAGCCAGACGGGCGCGGCTCCCCGCGGCCCAGCGTCGGCGGGTGAACACGCCCTGGGAAATCGCGACGCCGACGAGGATGACGACCGCCCCGACGGGCTCGTTCCAGAGGAGGGCCTCTCCGAGAACGATGATCCCGAGAAGGGTCGAGAAGATGGGGATGATGTACGTGACGAGCGAGGCGTTCGACGCGCCCGCTTCGCGGATGATCGAGTAGTTGAGGACGTAGGCGACGCCGGTCCCGAAGGCGCCGAGGGCGACGACGCACAGGACGCTCGCCGCGCTGACATGAGCCGGAACCCTGGCGAGGAATGGCGACGCGATCGCGAGCTCGACGGTCGCCGCGATGAGCTGGCCGGCGGCGAGGCCGATCGGCGGTTCCGATGATCTCGTGACGAAGCGCTTCGCGTACGGGGTGCCGAGCCCGTAGCAGGCGGAGGCGCCGAGGCAGGCGAAGTCGCCGGAGAGGTGGCTCCCGGACAGCCCGCCCCAGGCGCCGAATACGACGGCCACGCCGAGGAAGCCGACGGCGAGGCCGGTCACCTTGGCACGCGTCGGGCGTTCGGACGGAACCATCAAGAACGCCACTGGCACGACGAAAAGTGGCGTCGTCGCGTTCCAGATCCCCGCGGCGACCGAGGAGATCCGTTGCTCACCCCAGGCGATGAGGGTGAACGGCACGGCGTTCAGCAGCAGCCCCGCGACGGCGAGATGCCACCAGAGGCGGAGACTGCGCGGCAGGGCCTGGTGCGATGCCACGAGGACGATGACGAGGGTCACCGCGCCGATCGCGATCCGGCCCGACGTGACGTCGAACGGCTCGAACGAGCGAACGCCCACCTTCATGAAAAGAAAGCTCGTGCCCCAGATCGCGCTGAGGGCGACGGCGCGCACCTGCCACGTTCCCCGGAATGACTCGAGATGCCGCACTTCACGCCTCCCGGGAGCGGGCACCGACGGTCCGGCGATCCCGTGGATCCTCAGTTACTGGAGCGCTCACTGTTATCGGAACACCGTTCAGGCGCCGCTCTGGGGCCCAGCCGGCCCGGCCCACGACGGTGGCGGTGTCCCGAAGACGTCCGAGCGACCGTGCCAGACAGGCCGGCCCTGATCCTACGGGTCGGCCGTGACCTCAGGGAAGTTCGGACGGAGGCTCCGCAAAACGACTTCTGGACCGGCGAGCCCTACTGGACGGTCACGGCAAGGTCGTCCAACATGGGACGAGCGGGGGATCGCGTTTCGTGCCACCATCTCTTTGGATCGCCCGTTGCAAGGAGGCGACGATGCTCGATGCGACCGTGAAGGAACTGGCCAGAGGGAAGAACTTCGCCGCGTTGACGACGATGCTTCCGAGCGGCCGCCCGATGACGCACCTCATGTGGGTCGACGCTGACGACGACCACGTCCTCGTCAATACCGAGATCCACCGGACCAAGTTCAAGAACGTGGAGATGAACCCGGTGGCGACGGTGACGGTCATGGACGCGACGAATCCGTACCACTACGCGGAGATCCGCGGCCGGGTCGTGGAGCGGGTGCGGGGTCCCGAGGCCCGGGCCCACATCGACTTCCTCGCCGAGAAGTACACGGGGAAGCCCTACGCGAACGAGATCGAAAGCGAGCGGGTGATCTTGAAGATCTCCCCGGATCGCCAAGTCGTGCACTAGGGGTGCCCGCGGGCTCCGGCCCGTTGCGCCGCCGGACGTGGTCGTCGGTCCCGCCCCGTTTGTTCGTCGGTGCCGTCGCCCGCATGGCAGTGGGGCGCCGACCCGTCCGCGGCGTATTCGCGTTTCGACCCGGTCCGCGATCAGGGTCGAGCTCGCCCATGGTTACGCTCGGAGAATGGACATCATCGAAGCGAAGAAGTTCGTCGCCGAGCATCACCGCGCCGTGCTCGCAACGACACGGGCGGACGGCAGGGTGCAGCTTTCGCCCGTGACGGCCGGCGTCGACGGCGACGGGTACGTCGAGGTCAGCTCGCGCGAGACCGCGATGAAGACGATCAATGTGAAAAGGACGCCCTACGCCTCGCTCTGCGTGTTCACGGAACGCTTCTTCGGCGACTGGGTCCAGGTGGAAGGTGACATCGCGGTGGTGTCGCTGCCGGAGGCGATGGAAGGACTCGTCGACTACTACCGGCGGATTTCGGGAGAGCACCCCGACTGGGACGACTACCGGGCGACGATGGAGCGCGACCGCCGCGTGCTCCTGAAGATGACCGTGCGCCGCGTCGGCCCGAACAAATCCGGCTGACAGCGCGGAACCGGCGTCGTAACGTGCCGGAGAAGCGAACGAACAGGAGACAACATGGCGCTGCTTCCGACGCGGGCTTTGGGCAAGACCGGCATGGAGATCACCCGGGTCGGGTATGGCTCCTGGGCGGTCGGAGGTGGGGGCTGGCGGTTCGGCTGGGGCGACCAGGACGACGCGGACTCGATCGCGGCGATCCGCCACGCGGTCGAGCTCGGGATCAACTGGATCGACACCGCCGCGGCCTACGGCATCGGCCACGCGGAGGAGGTCGTCGCCGCGGCGCTCGGGGGATTCGCTCCGGCCGACCGACCGTACGTCTTCACCAAGGGCGGAACGATCGTCGACCCGGACAACCCGATGCTCACGCCGGGCCACGTCGGGGACCCGACGAGCCTGCGGCGTGAGGTCGAGGCGAGTCTGCGCCGGCTGCGGGTCGAGCGCATCGACCTCTACCAGATGCACTGGCCGGCGGCGGACGGGACCCCGCTCGAGGCCTACTGGGACGTCTTCCTCGACCTGCGGGACAAGGGCCTGATCGCCGCGGCGGGACTCTCGAACCACGGGGTCGACCTGCTCGACGCCGCGGAGGCGCTCGGCCACGTCGACTCGGTCCAGCCGCCGTACTCGCTCGTCAAGCGCCGCGCCGGCGGGGATGTGATCCCGTGGTGCGCCGCCCACGGGACCGGGGTCATCGTCTACAGCCCGATGCAGGCGGGACTGCTCTCCGGGACGTTCAGCGAGGCGCGTGCTGCAGCACTCGACCCGGAGGACTGGCGCCGGACGAGCCCGGATTTCTCCGGGGCGGAACTCGCGAAGAACCTCGCCCTCGCCGACGCGCTGCGGCCGATCGCCGAGCGGTACCGCGTCTCGGTCGGCGCCGTCGCCGTCGCCTGGACGCTGGCGACGCCGGGGGTCACGGGCGCGATCGTCGGGGCGCGCAGCCCGTCCCAGGTCGACGGGTGGTCGGCCGCGGCGGACCTCCCGCTCGACGATGCGGACCTCGCGGAGATCGCCGCCGCGGTCAGCCGGACCGGCGCCGGAGAGGGCCCGGTCCGCCCGTAGGGACTCGGCGGCCGCTCACTCCCCCGACCGGGGCAGAGGGGCGTGCGCCGCGCTCGCCGCGGCGAGCGCGGCGATGAGGTGGGCGGTGCAGGACGTCACCGCCTTGGCCGTCGGGAGGTGGAGGCACTCGTCGGGGACGTGCGCGTTCGAACCCGGACCGAGCACCCCGGTCGTCACGACCTGGGCCGCCGGGTAGCGGCGCGCGATCGAAGTCACGAACGGGATCGAGCCGCCCATCCCGAACGAGCGTGGTGGGTTGGCGAAGGATCGAACCGAGGATTCCTCGATCGCGGCATCGAGCCAGGCCGGCAGTTCGGGGGCGTCCCAGCCCGAGGACGCCTGCTGGATCTCGAGGGAGATGACGGCACCCGACGGAGGGTCGCGCGTGATCGCCACGCGCAGCGCCTCGGCCACCGCAGCAGCGTCGGCGGTCGGCGGGATCCGCAGCGAAACCTTCACCGCACTCGACGGGCGGAGCACGTTTCCGGCGGACTCGATGGGCGGGAACCCTTCCGCGCCGGTGACCTCGAGCGACGCCCGCCAGATCTGGCGGACGAGGCGTGACGGCGCGTCCGTGCCCTCGAGCTCCACGCCCGGCAAGAGGGGGAAGTCTCCCGCGGCCGCGTCGCCGAACTCGGTGGCGACCGTGTCGATCTCGCGGCGGCGTCGGGCCGGGATCTCGACTTGGCAACCCGGGATGAGCACGTCACCGGTCGAGGCGTCCTCGACGCGGTCGAGAAGCTCGCGCAGGACGCGGAACGACGACGGGACGACACCGCCCGCCAGACCGCTGTGGACCCCTTCGGTCATGACGCCGACCCGCAGGACGGCGTTGATCGTGCCGCGTAGCGATGTCGTGACCCAGAGGCGGTCGTAGCTAATGCAACCCGAATCGAGGCTGACGACGAGCGCCAGGGGCCCGATCCGATCGGCGAGCGTGTCGAGCATCGCATCGAGGTCGGAGCTGCCGCTCTCCTCGCTCGCCTCGATGAGCACGACGACGCGCCCGTGGGGCGCGCCCACCGCCTCCAGGGCCTCGAGCGCCCCGAGCGCAGCGAACACCGCGTAGCCGTCATCGGCGCTTCCCCGGCCGTAGAGGTGGTCGCCCTGTCGCACCGCCCGGAACGGGTCGAGGCCCTCCCGCCACGCGCCGAGCGGAGGCTGCTTGTCGAGATGGCCGTAGACGAGCGTCGTCGGTGCAGGACCGTCAGCGGTCGATCCGGCATCGACGAGAAGGCACGGCGTCCGGCCGGGCAGCCGCACGACCTCGGCCGTGCAGCGGGCGAGTGCCCGCCGGCCGGCCCACGTCCGCAGGAGCTCCGCGGCCTGGTCGATCGCCCCGTTTGACGCCCAGTTGTCGTCGAACTCAGGCGAAAGGCACGGGATCGCGATGTACTCGGACAGCGTGGCGAGCGCGTCGTCCTCCCAGTGCCGTTCGACGAACGGGCCGATCGCCGACAAATCGCAGGTGCTCAACGGTGGTCACCTCCCTCGTGCCGAACGGGGTTCGGCCTGGCGGTCGCACTCCCGGATCGAGCTCCGCCTGGTACGTGGTTGATGGTCACAGCCGTGTCGAGGCGACTTGGCGCGCTTTGGACCCGGGTGCACGGTGCATCACCATCACTTTGCCAGTTGTAGCGCAGCACAGCCCCGGCCCTTCGGCGAGAATGGGGTCGTGGTCCCCCGCCCGCTGTCCGCGATCGTCCTCGCCGCAGGGGAGGGGACGCGGATGCGCTCGGCGACGCCGAAGCCGCTCCACCGGCTGTGTGGGCGGCCGATGGTGCTCCACGTGCTCGACGCCCTGGCCGAGCTGCCCGTCGAGCGGGTCGTCGTCGTCGTCGGGTTCCGCTCGGTCGACGTCGTGAAGGCCATCCAGGCCGAGGCGCCCCCGGAACTGCGGATCGAGTTCGTCGAGCAGACCCAGCCGCTCGGGACGGGCGACGCCGCCGCCGTCGCGCTCACCGGGTTCGACGAGGGGACAGACCTCGCGGACGGAGACCTTGTCATCCTGCCGGGCGACACCCCGCTTCTGCGGCCGGCGACGCTCGCTGGGCTCGTGCGAACGCACCGGCGGAGCGATGCCGCGGCGACGTTGTTGACCGCCCGGGTCGCCGACCCGGTGGGATACGGCCGAGTTGTCCGGTCCAAGAACGGGAACGTCGCCCGCATCGTCGAGCACGCGGACGCGAACGAGGAGGAGCTCGGAATCGACGAGATCGCGACGTCGATCTACTGCTTCCGGCACGGCGTCCTCGCGCCGGCTCTGCGCCGCCTCTCGCCTGCGAACGCGCAGGGCGAGTACTACTTGACCGACGCGATCGGGGTGCTCGACGGGGCGGGGTATCCCGTCGTGACGATGGTCGTGCCCGATCCCGTCGAGGCGGCCGGGGTGAACGACCGGGCCCAGCTCGCGGTGGCGGAGGCGGTGCTGCGCGAACGGCTGAACGAGCGGTGGATGAGGCGTGGCGTGACGATGACCGATCCCACCCACACCTACCTTGACTCCGGCGTCGAGCTCGCCGTGGAAGTCGTCCTCGAACCCGGGGTGCACCTCGAAGGCGCGACGTCGGTCGGTAGGGGGGCGGTCATCGGACCGGACTGTCAACTCGTCGACTGCGTCGTCGGACCCGGGGCGAGGATCTCCCAGACGGTCGCGCGCAACGCGACGATCGGCGAAGGGACCGTCGTCGGCCCGTTCGTTTTTCTGGACAAGGGGAGCCGAGTCGAGGCACATTCGGCGACCGGGGCGTTCCGCACGATCGAATTTGACGATTCCGGTCAGGACTGATGGGAGAGGGGAAAAAGATGGAGCTTGTACCGCGTCGACGTCTCGAGTTGTTCAGCGGGAGATCGCACCCTGGGCTCGCGCACGAGATCGCGGACAACCTCGGGATCGTGCTCGGCGAGGCGAACCTGCACGATTTCGCCGACGGGCAGATCCACTGCCGCTACGACGCATCGATCCGCGGTTCGGACGTCTTCATCATCCAGACCCACAGCCACCCAGTGAACGACTCGATCATGGAGCAGCTGATCATGATCGACGCCGCCAAGCGCGCCTCCGCGCACCGGATCACCGCCGTCTGCCCCTACTACGGCTACTCCCGGCAGGACCGCAAGTCGACTGGGCGCGAACCGATCACGGCGAAGCTCGTCGCCGACCTGCTCTCCGCCGCGGGTGCCGACCGAGTCGTCAGCGTCGACCTGCACTCGGGGCAGATCCAGGGTTTCTTCAACTTCCCCGTCGACCACCTCACCGCGCTGCCGGTCCTGTGCAACTACCTTGCCGAGCAGGACCCGCACGAGCTCGTCATCGTGTCGCCGGACGCGGGACGGGTGAAGGTCGCCGAGCGGTTCAGCCAGCAACTTGGCGCCGACCTGGCTTTCGTCCACAAGCGGCGGCTGACGAGCACGGCGAACAGCGTCGAGGCCCGCGAGGTGATCGGTGTCGTGAAGGGCCGGCGCTGCGTGATCATCGACGACCTCATCGACACCGGCGGCACGATCATCGGCGCCGCCGAGCGCCTGAGGAACGAGGGCGCGACCGACGTCTGGGCGATGGCGACGCACGCCGTGCTCTCCGATCCGGCACTCGAGCGGTTGCGCGCCGACACGATCAGCCGCGTGATCGTGACGAACACCCTGCCCTTGCCCAAGGAAAGGCTGATCGACAAGGTCGAGGTGCTCTCCGTCGCGCCGCTCATCGCAGCGGCGATCGACGCCGTGTTCGAGGACACGTCGGTCTCGGGCATCTTCGGAGGGAACAATCTCGTCTGAGCCGGCAGGTCCCGGCGTCTCGATCTCCCGCCGAACCCGGAGGGCGGTCCGGGCGCGGCAGGCGGTGCGTGCCGCGGCGCCGCCCCGAGGGGACCAGTTCCGGCCGCAGTCGCAGGTCGCCTAGACTCGACACGGATAAGTGCCGTGTCGCGGCCCACAGACGGGGCCCCGCGAGATGCGGCCGCAATCGACTGGATTCGAACCCCGAGGAGCGCGTTGACATGGATGAGGTTGCTCTCGTCGCAGAACCCCGCAGCGACAAGGGCTCGCCCGCGACCCGGCGTCTCCGAGTCCGAGGCCGGGTCCCCGGCGTCGTCTACGGCCACGGGGTCACGCCGATCCCGGTGAGCGTCGACGAGCGGGCGCTGCATGGCGCGCTCTCGACCGAAGCCGGGGCGAACGCGCTCATCGACTTGACGATAGGCAAGACGCACCACCTCGCGTTGGCCCGTGAACTGCAGCACCACCCGGTGCGTCAGACGGTCGCGCACGTCGACTTCATCGTCGTGCGCCGCGACGAGATCGTCGCCGCCGAGGTCCCCGTCGTGCTCGTCGGCGAGGCGGTCGCCGTCAACCGAGTCGGCGGGACGGTGGAGCAGCTGTTGCTCTCGGTCGACGTCCACGCCAAGCCGGCGGACATCCCGCGTTCGTTCGAGGTCGACATCAGTGAGCTCGACATCGGCGACGCGATCCGGCTCACCGTGATCACGATCCCGCCGGGCGTGACGCTCGACGCTGATCCGGAGTCCCCGGTCGTCGTCGGTCACGCGGCCCGGGTCGAGGTCGTCGAGGCGCCTCCCGAGGAGGAGGAGGGCGTCGCCCCGGCTGAGCCCGCGGTCGAAATCCCGACTGACGAAGCCGCCGGGAGCTGACGACGGCGCTCATCGGTCGGCGCTCTGCTCGAGCGAGGACCGGAGCGATCGCCGACCTGCTCGCGGTCGGGCTGGGCAACCCCGGTTCCGAGTACGCGCACACCCGTCACAATGTCGGCGCCGACGCGGTCGCGATCGTCGCCCAGCGCCACGGAGCGGTGCTGCGTGCCGAGCGCGGGACGTCGTCCCGGGCGGTCGCCGTCGTCTCCGGCGACCGCAAGCTCGCGCTGGCGATCCCTGTCACCTACATGAACGACTCGGGCATGGCGCTCGTGGCGCTCGTGCGCCGTTATTCGGTTGACGACCCGGCGTCGCTCGTGGTCGTCCACGACGAGCTCGACCTCCCGGTCGGGGTCGTCCGGGTCAAGCTCGGAGGCGGGTCGGCCGGCCACAACGGTCTGAAGTCGGCCGAGCAGCACCTCGGGACGCTCGAATTCGCCAGGGTGAGGATCGGAATCGGCAAGCCGCCGGGGCGGATGCCCGGGGCCGACTATGTCCTGCGCCGGCCGTCGGGGCCGGAATCCGAGCTCCTTGCCGGTGCCGTCGAACGGGCCGCCGACGCGGTGGAGCTCATCTTCTCCACGGGCCTCGACGCCGCGATGACGGCAGTGAACGCCGGGGGATGACCGCTCCGCTCTCGTCGCTCGTCGGCGCGCTCGCCACCGAGCCGGCGCTCGCCGAACTGCTCAGCGTGGGGGACACCGCCATCGCGGTCGCCGACCCCGCCCGTCCGTTCGTGCTGGCGGGGGTCGCTGCACTCGGTGTCGCGCCCGTTGTACTTGTCGGGACGCCGACCGGCGTCGAGGCCGACCGGATCGCCCACGATCTCGGGGCCTTCTACGACCCCGCCAGCGTCGCCGTGATGCCTGCCTGGGAGACACTGCCTTTCGAACGGGTCTCGCCCGCCGAGGAGACCATGGGCAGCCGTCTGCGGACGATCTGGCGTATCGACCGGGCGCACGCCGGCCACGGCCCGGAGGGTGGGGACCGGCCCGAGACGTTGGTCGTCGTCGCGCCCGTCCGGGCGCTCCTGCAGCGGCTGGCGGCGACCTCCTCCGATGCTGCACCGCTCGTCATCCGTCAAGGGGGCGAGATCGATCCCACGGGGCTCGTCGCGCACCTCGTCGCCGCGGGATACCGCCGGGAATACCAGGTCGAGCACCGGGGCGAGGTCGCCGTGCGCGGAGGCATCGTCGACCTGTTCCCGTCGACCTCGGACAACGGCGTGCGCGTCGACTGCTACGGAGATCTCGTGGAGCGGCTCACGGTCTTCGACGTTGTCGACCAGCGCAGCGTGCGCGACCTCGATTCGGTCGAGGTCTTCGGCTGCCGGGAGCTCCTGGTCACTGACGAGCGCCGCAAGGTCGCGGCCGAGCTCGCCCGGAAGGCGCCGTTCGCCCGCGAGCAGTTCGCCCGCATCGCGGAGGGTGAGGTTTTCGACGGCCTCGAGTCCTTCCTGCCGTGGCTCGACGGGGCCGGAGGCCTGGTCACCGACCTGCTCGGCCCGACCGACCGGATCGTGCTCATCGAGCCCCGGCGGATGCGGGACCGGGCCGTCGAGATCCTCGACGAAGAGGCGACGCTCGCGGCGTCGCTCGCCGAGACCTGGCGGGCGAAGGACTCGCCGGCGGCGCAGGCCGCGGCGATCTTCCCGGCGTTGCACCTCGGTTTCGACCGGCTGCTCGCGAGGACCCCGGCGCGGGTCGCGTCACTGCTGGCGACGGCGGAGGGGCCGCAGACCCCGACGATCCGCGTGGCTGGCTGGCCCCAGGCGCTCGGTGACGCGGCGCCCCTCGCCCGCCGGATCGGCGAGCTCACGCGGGCGGGCACGGCCGTCGTCGTCGCCGCCGAGGGGGCCGGCAGCGCCGCCCGGATCGCCGACGTGCTCGACGAGGCCGGAGTCAACGTCGACCGGTTCGTCGCGGCTCCCGCCGGACAAGGTGGGCGCATCCGGGCGTTGCGGGAGCCTGGGACGCACGTCGTCGTGGCGTCGCTCGACCGGGGCTTCGTGCTCGACGCCGCGCGCGTCGCCGTGCTCGCCGAGAGCGATCTCACCGGACGGCACCGCCCGCACCGTGTGCCCCGGGCGCGCGCCCGTCCCGTCGAGGGGTTCTTCGACGACCTCGCCGTCGGCAGCTTCGTCGTCCACCACGTCCACGGCGTCGCCCGCTACGGCGGCATGATGCGCCGCGGCGTCGCGGGCACCGAACGCGACTATCTCCTCCTCGAGTACCGGGGCGGGGACCGGCTCTACGTCCCCTCGGACCAGATCGACGCCATCACGCCGTACACGGGCGGCGAGCACCCGACGCTCAACCGGCTGAACGGCAACGACTGGCGACGGCAGCGCTCCCGCGTCCGCCAGGCGGTGCGCGCCGTCGCCCAGGAGCTCGTCGTCCTGTACCGCCGCCGCCTCGCCTCGCCGGGCCACGCCTTCTCCCCCGACACCCCCTGGCAGGCCGAGCTCGAGCAGTCCTTCCCCTATCCCGAGACCGCCGACCAGTTGCGCGCCGCCGCCGAGGTGAAGGCGGACATGGAGCGTCCCGTGCCGATGGACCGCCTCGTCTGCGGCGACGTCGGGTTCGGCAAGACCGAGATCGCGGTGCGGGCCGCCTTCAAGGCGGTCCAGGACGGCACACAGGTCGCCATCCTCGTGCCGACGACGATCCTCGCCCGGCAGCATTTCCAGACGTTCGCCGACCGTTTCGCGCCCTACCCGGTGCGGGTCGAGATGCTCTCCCGGTTCCTCACGGCCGCCGAGGCCGCAGCCGTCGTCCGGGGGATCGCCTCCGGCTCGGTCGATGTCGTCGTCGGGACCCACCGGCTCCTCACCGACGACGTCAAGTTCCGGAAGCTCGGTCTGCTCGTCGTCGACGAGGAGCAGCGCTTCGGCGTGAACCAGAAAGAGGCGATCAAGAAGCTGGCGATCGGCGTTGACGCTCTCACGCTCACGGCGAACCCGATCCCGCGCACTCTCGAGATGGGCCTCACGGGGATCCGGGACCTCTCCGTCATCGACACCCCCCCGGCCGAACGCCAGCCGATCCTCACCTACGTCGGCGAGGAGGACGACCGCGCCGTCGCCGAGGCGATCCGCCGCGAGCTACTACGCGAGGGACAGGTCTTTTTCGTGCACAACCGCGTCGAGGGCATCGAGGCGGTGGCGGCCCGCGTCGCCGCCCTCGCGCCCGAGGCGCGCGTCGCGATCGCCCACGGCCAGATGGACGAGGCGAGCCTCGAGCGGACCGTCGTCGACTTCGCCGAAGGACGCTACGACGTGCTCGTCTGCACGACGATCATCGAGTCCGGGATCGACATGCCGGCGGTGAACACCCTCGTCGTCGACCGGGCCGACCTGTTGGGCCTGGGCCAGCTCCACCAACTGCGCGGCCGGGTCGGTCGCTCGTCGTCGCGGGCGTACGCCTACCTGTTCCACCCGGCCGACCGCGTCCTTTCCGAGCAGGCCTACGAACGGCTGCGCACGATCGGCGAGCACACCGAACTCGGATCGGGCTTCAAGATCGCGATGCGCGACCTCGAGATCCGCGGCGCGGGCAGCCTTCTGGGCACGGACCAGTCCGGGCACATCGCCGCGGTCGGCTACGACCTCTACGTCCGCATGGTCGCCGAGGCGGTCGCCGAGCTGAAAGGCGAGGAGGTCCCGCAGCCGAGCGAGGTCCGCCTCGACGTTCCGCTCGACGCCCACCTGCCGGCGAGCTACGTCGCCCGGGAGGACCTCCGCCTCGAGGCGTACCGCCGGCTCGCGGCGGTGCGGGCCGTGGCCGAGGTCGACGACATCGGGGCCGAGTGGCTCGACCGCTACGGGCCCCTTCCGGCCCCGGCGGAGGCGCTCCTCGAGATCGCGCGCCTGCGCGCCGAGTGCGTGCGGACCGGGGTGACGGAGGCGACCGTCGTCGCGGTGCGGCCGGGGTCGGGCGGTCCGGGACGAGTCGGCGAGGCGGTCGCCCGCCTCACGCCCGTCCGGCTCCCGGCCTCGGCGCAGGTCCGGCTCAGCCGGCTCGCCCCGCGGGCGATCCTCAAGGAGGAACCTCCGCAACTCGTCGTCCCGCTCGTGGCGGGCCGCCGAGTCGCTGCAGACCTCGTGACGTTGCTCGCCGCGCTCATGCCGGCAAACGGCGGTGGGGGGGTGTGAACCGGTTGGCTTGGCACCCGGACTGCCCGTACCATCGGCTCACCGTGCGCAGGATCCCTGTTCTCGTCGGCGTGGCGCTCGCCGCGGCCCTGGCGCTCGGCGCCTGCGACGCGCAGTTCACGCCGTACGCTGCCCGCGTCAACGGAGCGGCCGTCTCCCAGTCGACGCTCGACTCCGCCCTCGACTCCGTGGCGGCCGATCCCGGGTACCGTTGCCTCGTCGAGTCGGCTTCAGGGGGCGCGACCTCCGTCGTCGGCGTCGCCCGGGGCACCTACAACGCGACGTTCGCCGCCGGTGCCCTCTCGCTGCTCATCGAGGCCGACGCCATCCACGTCGCCGTCGGCCGGCTCCGGCTCGCCGAAGGTCCGGTCGCGCTGGGCCTCGCCGAGAACGAAATCGAGTCGGACTTCACGCCCCAGTCCGGTTCGGCCTGCCACGTCACCGGCAAGCAGGTGCTCGCCGCCCTCTCCGGCGGGTTCCGCGCGGCCCTCGTCCAGCTCCAGGCCGACGAGGACGCGCTCGCCGCCCGTGCCGCCGGCGCCTCGTTGTCGAACGCGGGCATCGTGAGCTACGAACGGCACCACCGGGCGGCGACGACGCTCGACTGCACCTGGGCGATCGAACTCGCGTCCCAGGCCAAGGCGGAGCAGTTCGCGACGGCGATCTACGGCGGCGTCAGCTTCGCCAAGATCGCCCGCAAGAACTCGCTCGACGCCTCGTCGGCGCCGAAGGGCGGTTACCTCGGCTGCATCCTGCCGTCGAGTTTCACGAGCCCGCTCGGGGGCGTCGTCCGGCGCCTGGCCCTCGGAAGACTCTCCAGCCCGGTTCATTTCCAGAAGTACTGGCTGCTCCTGAAGGTCACCCGCCGGCCGGCCGCGCCGCTCAAACAAGCGGCAAACGCCGTGATCAGCGCCGGGAGGACCGCGGCGGCCAAGCAGCTCAGCGCCATCGTCGTCGCCGCGCACGTGTCGGTCGACCCGACGTACGGCACCTGGGCGAAGGTCAGCGGCACCTGGGAGGTCCGGCCGCCGGCCGGCCCACCCGTCGATCTCGTGCCGAACCCCGCGGCCGTCGGCGCCAAGAGCGCGCTCGGAGGGTAGGTGGCCTGGGCAGCGGGGCCGGACGCGGCCCGCCGGACGCTGCCGACGGTCACCGTCGTCGGCCTCGGCCCGGCAGGACCCGAACTGCTCACCGCGGCCGCGTCCGCGGCCATCGCCGGGGTCCCCGACTGGTTCGTGCGGACCGCCCGCCATCCGGCGGCCGAACCGCTCGTCGCGGCCGGCGCCACGCCGCTCGACCGTCACTACGAGGGCGCGGCCACCTTCGCCGAGGCCTACGCGGGAATCGTCGAGGAGGTCGCCGCCGCCGCGGCGGCGCGGGGCCGCGTCGGCTACGCCGTGCCGGGCTCGCCGTGGGTCCTCGAGGCGACCGTGCGGATGCTGCTCGCCGACGACCGTGTCCAAGTCGAGGTCGTCGACGGGATGTCGTTCTGCGACCTCGCCTGGCGACGGCTCGGCATCGATCCCGTCGAATGCCGTGTGCGGCTCGTCGACGGCGAGCGCTTCGGCGTCGACGCGGCCCGGGACACGGGGCCGTTGCTCGTCGCCGACGTCTGGGCGCCGGCGACCCTCGCGGCGATCAAGCTCGCCGTCGCCGAGCCGCCAGCCGTCGCCGTCGTCTTGCAGCGGCTCGGCTGTCCCGACGAGCACGTCGAGGAGGTCGCTTTCACGGCGATCGACCGGATCGTCCCCGACCACCTCACGTGTTTGTACCTGCCGGAGCTCGCCGCCCCCGTCGGGATCGAGCTCGCCCGGCTCGAGGAGGTCGTCGAGACCCTGCGCGACAAGTGCCCCTGGGACGCCGCGCAGACCCACCGCTCGCTCGTGCGGCACCTCGTCGAGGAGTGTTACGAGGCGATCGAGGCGATCGACGAGCTCGGCGAGCCGCCGGACATCGCCGCGTCGGCCCACCTCGAGGAGGAGCTCGGCGACGTGCTCTGCCAGGTGGTCTTCCATGCGGTCCTCGCCCGGCGCGAGGGGCTGTTCACGTTCGGGGACGTGGCCGCGACGGTCCACGACAAGCTCGTCGCCCGCCATCCCCACGTCTTCGGCGGGGTCGAGGGCGTGCACTCGGTCGACGCCGTGCTCACCCAGTGGGAGGAGCTGAAGCGGAGGGAAAAGGGCCGCGAGAGCGTGATGGACGGGATCCCGGCGGGCCTGCCCGCCCTCGCGCTCGCCGCCAAGCTCGAGCGCAAGGCGGCCGGCGTGGGGCTCGGCTGGGAGGCGATGGGGGACGTCGCCACGGCTGGCCGGATCGCCGACGCGGTCGCGGCGGGGGACGCCGACGTCGTCGGTGAGCTCGCCTTCGCGCTCGCCCGGATGGCGGCCGACCGGGGGATCGACGCCGAGGAGGCGCTGCGCCGCTCGGCCCAGCGGTTCCGCGCCCGGTTCGCGTCGGCCGAGCGGCTCGCCGTTGCCGACGGCACGACGCTCGCCGCGACGAGCCCCGGGGCCCGCCGGGCCTACTGGGAGGCCGCCGGCGGCACCTGAGGCGCCCACCCGTCCGTCCGGGTCCCACTTTGGTAGCCTTTGAGAACATCTATCACTTGGCTACCAGGTCGATCAGGAGAAACAGACTCGTGGGCGTGATCGTCGAGCTCGACGCGAAAGAGGTCCTCGACTCCCGGGGGAACCCGACGGTGGAGGTCAGCTGCATCCTCGAGAGCGGGGCCTGCGGGCGGGCGATCGTCCCGTCCGGTGCCTCGACCGGCGAGTTCGAGGCGACCGAGCTGCGCGACGGGGACGCCCGCTACGGCGGCAAGGGCGTGCTCGGCGCGGTCGGCAACGTGCGCGACGAGATCGCCGAGATGCTCGAGGGGTTCGACGCCTCCGACCAACGGCTGATCGACCTCGCGCTCGTCGACCTCGACGGGACGCCGACGAAGTCACGGCTCGGCGCGAACGCCATCCTCGGCGTGTCGCTCGCCGTCGCCCGGGCCTCCGCTGACGAGCTCGACCTGCCGCTGTACCGCTACCTCGGCGGGGTCGACGCCCACGTGCTCCCCGTCCCGATGATGAACGTGCTGAACGGCGGCGTGCACGCCGACAACAACGTCGACTTCCAGGAGTTCATGATCGTGCCCCACGGCGCGGCCTCCTTCGGCGAGGGCCTGCGGTGGGGGGTCGAGACGTACCACGCCCTGAAAAGCGTCCTTCACGACCGCGGCCTCGGCGGCGGCGTCGGCGACGAGGGCGGCTTCGCGCCGAACCTGGCGACGAACGAGGAAGCGCTCGCCATGCTCGTCGCGGCGATCGAGAAGGCGGGCCACGTGCCCGGCGACGAGATCGCCATCGCGCTCGACCCCGCGGCCAGCGAGTTCTACGAGAAAGGCGCGTACGTGCTCGCCGGCGAGAAGCGCACGCTCGCGCCGGAGGAGTTCGTCCGCTACTGGGCCGAGATCTGCGGGCGCTATCCGGTCATCTCGCTCGAGGACGCGATGGCCGAGGACGACTGGGCGGGATGGGCGGCCCTCACCGCGGCGCTCGGCACGTCCGTCCAGCTCGTCGGGGACGACATCTTCGTGACGAACGTCGAGCGCGTCGAGCGCGGCATCCGCGAGCACGTCGCCAACGCGGTGCTGATCAAGGTGAACCAGATCGGCACCCTCACCGAGACGCTCGCCACGATGCGGCTCGCCCGTGACGCCGGTTACCGCTGCGTCGTCTCGCACCGCTCCGGCGAGACCGAGGACACGACGATCGCCGACCTCGCCGTCGCAACGAACTGCGGCCAGATCAAGACCGGGGCCCCGGCGCGCTCGGACCGCGTCGCCAAGTACAACCAGCTGCTGCGGATCGAATACGAGCTCGGGGAGGCCGCCGAGTGGCCGGGAACCCGGGCTTTCGCGCGCGCCCCCGGCGGTCCGACGACGTGAAATCGCTGCGTCGCGCCCGTGCGGGTCTCGTCGGCGCCGTCGTCCTCGCGATCGCGATCGTCGCCACCGGCCTGCCGACCGGGATGATCGGCCGCCAGCGCGACGCGCTCGCCGTCGTCGACCGCCAGCTCGCGACGATCGCGGCGCACAACGCCGTGATCCGATCGGAGATCTCGAGCCTGCGGCAGCGCTCGATGATCGAGGCGATCGCCCGCGAGGACTACGGGCTCGTCCGGCCGGGACAGCGCTCCTTCGTCATCCTGCCGGGCAAGGGCACCCACGCTGTCGGCGCGGGGACGCTCGGCCTCGAGCCGATCCCCGCCGACGACCTCGTGCCGACCAGTGTCTCCGCCGTCGCGCCCCCCGTCGTCGCCACGGGGGTGCGGTCGGCGAGCCTGTGGAGCCGGACGCTCAACGAGCTGGAGTTCTGGCACTGGGCGATCTGAACCGGGCGGAACCGGCTCCCGGGCGGGCTGTCCGCGACGTGCCCGGGTGCCGCACCGGGCCGCGCCGTGGCGCCACGGCCGGTGACTGACGGAGGGGCCGCGGTCCTCCCGCCGAGCCCGGTCGAACTCCTCGCCTCGGCGCTCGCAGCCGACGACACCGATCTCGATTCGTGGGCGCGCACGCTCTCTGGCGCGTTCGCGGGGGTGCTGCCCGCCGGGACGCTCAGGGTGGTGCGCGAGCGCACGCTCGCCGACCGCGTCGCAGGCAAGCCGGGCGAGATCCGCATGATCCGGGCGCGTTTCGGCGAGCTCGTCCTCGAACTGGCCGCCGGTCGCGCGACGGTCGTCGGCACGGTCGTGCGCGAGGTGCGCGGCATCACGGTCCGCCGCCGCACACTGTCCCTCGACGAGTGGCGGGAGCTGTTCGCCGCCGAGGTCACGCGCCTCGCGGCGGGGAAAGCCTCGTTGCGCCAGGCGATCGAGCGCCTCGTGGGCGCGCCGTGACCTACAGGTTGAGAATGGCGGAGCAGGCCGGCCAGGGGTGCCAGCCGTCGCGCTGGTAGAGCAGGTAGGCGGCCGCGTCCTGCACGGCGGGTGACGCGTCGCTCGGCAGGCCGGTCTCGCCGAGGCCGAGCCAGGTCCCGAGCGCGAACTGGTAGGCGCCGTAGTAGCCGTTCCCCGTGTTCGTCTGGTAGTCGCCGCTTGCCTCGCAGTTGCGCAGCTCGGCGAAGTCCTGGCTGAGCGAACCGTTCGGGATCGGTGACGTGCCGATCCCCTGGGTGCCGGCGAGCGACGGTGGCCCCGTCTGGTTCCCGTTGGTGCCCTGCGCGGCCTGGGACTTCGCCGCGGCGGCTTGCTGCGCGGCGAGCTGGGCGGCGACGAGCCGGGCGAGCTGACCCTGCACCGAGTCGTAGAGCCGCTGCTCGCTCTGGAGCGTGCCGACGACGCTCGTGCGCGCCGCGGTCGTGCGGGCGAGCGCCTCCTTGGCGACGGCGGCCTCGTGGGTCTCGACGGCGAGCGACGTGCGCAGGCGGGTCTCGTCGCCCTGGTAGCTCGCGATCGCCGAGCTGAGCTTGTTCGAGGCGAAGTTGAGGTAGGTCTGCTCGACGGCGACCTCGTCCGGTTTCTCGAGGAGGTACGTCCCGAGGTCGGTCGTACTCCCGGCGGTGACGTAGGCGCCGATCGCCGCGGCGGCCACGTCGTTGCGGTCGTGGCCGAGGAGGTGCTCGATCCGCACGACGACCCCGGAGGTGTGCCTGGCGGCGGCGCTGGCGGCGTCGTATTCGGACTTCGCCGTGAGGTACTGCTCGCCGAGCGAGTTGAGCTGGTTGTTGTCCTGGGCGAGCTCGGTGGCGATCGCGCTCGCCTGCGACTGGAGGTTCCCGGTCGTCGACGTCCCGGCCCCGGCGGACGCGGTGGCGGCGGCGAGGATTCCGGCGACGAGACCCGCGGAGACGAACCAAACGCGTCGCGTCGTCAGAGTCCGAGCCCCGGCCTGGGACCGTTTTCGTCCGTGGCGGCCGCGGGCGACACCGCCGGCATCGTCGGCCACAACGCGACGTTAGCCAAGGACTGACGATGCGGCCGGGTTCGGGGCGCCGCGGCGGTTGCGAGGAAGAACCGGGGCTTTCGGGGCACCTCTAAGCTGCGGCGATGAGCGTCATCGCCGTCGTCGTCGCGGTCGGCCCGAACCGTGGCGTCGGCCCCGTTCGGCTCGACGAGGTGGCTCGGGCGGCGGGAGGGGCCCATCCCGACGAGGTCGTCGTGGTCGTCGGCCCGACGGCGCGACTCCGCGGGCTCCCCGAGGACGCCACCGTGATCGTCGATCGTGCCGGCGCGGCGAGCGAGGCGACGGCGCTGCGCGCCGCGGTCGACTACGCCCAGCGGTCGGGCGCCGACGTGCTCGTCGTGGCCCTCGAAGACGCGCTGGCCGCCGGGCCGGTCGCGGCCGACCGGGAGTGCTGGCGCCGGATCGCCGAGGCATCCCCGGGCGAGATCGTCGTCGGCACGATCGGCGGAAGGCCGGCGGGCCTCGTGCGGCTATCGGCGGACGCCTGGCCCCTTCTCCCCTTCGACGGACGCGTCGGCCGGGCCCTCACCGCCCACGCCGCACGGGTCGCCGAATGCCCCCTCGACGCGCCGGGCCCCGCCGCCACCCGGGAGGGTGCCGTCGACGCCGCCCCCGGCGACGATCCGTCGCCCGGGGATCTCGCCGCGGTGACGGCCCTGCTCGGGCGGCCGCCTGCCGGAGGCTTCCGGGTCGTCGTCCGTGACGCGACCGGCGGTCCCGTCGTCATCCGCAACGCCCCGTTCCTCGACGACGGGACCCCGATGCCGACGAGCTACTGGCTCGTCGGGTGCACCGAGCAGGAGCTCGTCGGCCGGCTCGAGGCCGCCGGGGGCGTGCGGCGTGCCGAGCGGGCCACCGACCCCGGAGCGCTCGCCGCGGCCCACGCCCGGTACGCCGCGGAGCGCGACGGGCGGATCCCCGCCGACCATTCCGGCCCGCGCCCCGCGGGCGGGGTCGGCGGCACCAGGACGGGCGTGAAGTGCCTCCACGCCCACCTCGCCTGGTATCTCGCCGGAGGGGGCGACCCCGTCGGGCGCTGGGTGGCCGGAGAGCTCGCCGGCGAGCTCAAGGGGGCGGTGGCCGCGGTCGACTGCGGGACGAACTCGACCCGCCTGCTCGTCGTGGGCCCCGATGGCTCGACGCTCGAGCGGCGGATGATCGTCACGCGCCTCGGCGAGGGCGTCGACCGCACCGGTGAGCTCGCGCCCGCGGCGATCGCGCGCACCCTCGCCGCGCTCACCGAGTTCCGGGCGCGCCTTGACGCGCACGGCGTCGTGCGCGTCCGGGCGACGGCCACGTCCGCGGCGCGCGACGCCGCGAACGCCGCGGAGTTCTTCGACGCGGCGACCGCGGTCCTCGGCGTCCGGCCCGAGCTCATCGCCGGCGACGTGGAGGGCCGTCTCGCCTACCGGGGCGCGACCGCCGGTCTCGATCCCGGCACCGGTCCTTTCCTCGTCGTCGACCTGGGCGGCGGCTCGACCGAGCTCGTCGCCGGACCGGCGGGAGATAGCGGCGCGCCCGCGG
>Ga0208692_1000228_pt1 | contig 49518 bp, 49 predicted proteins | sample June2015DPH_20_1_3_FD_184721 | JGI IMG/M metagenome (GOLD analysis project Ga0208692, IMG submission 184721) | Peatland microbial communities from SPRUCE experiment site at the Marcell Experimental Forest, Minnesota, USA - June2015DPH_20_100... | ecosystem: Environmental > Terrestrial > Soil >... | reverse complement strand
GATGCGTGTAGGACATCGCCGTTTGGGCCTTTCGATGGTTGTGTCTTGGTAAACAAAACCTATCGAATCCCACCGGCGATGTCTTTCACTTGCAGGCTCGGCGTTGCACCTCTAAATTAAATTCGCCGAAGAGGCGCCCCAATAAATGTACTTATCCCCTTTTTCCTCCTCCCTTTTTCCTCACACGGCCCAGAACCGCAAAATCCTCCTGCACGGCGACATCGAGGTTCGGGCGTCTGAGATCGCCGGCCAGCAGGCTGCGGTATGAGGCAAACTCGCTGCTCACGGCGGACAGGAAGAACTTCTTATTGCCCGTCATCCCCGCCTCGCATTTTTGATGACGGATTCGGGAAACCCCATCGGCAGAATTCTATTGCGGCCGGGCGAGTGTCACAATGCCGGGGTGGCAGCGATGCTTTGTGCGGGGTCCGCGGGCTGCCGCCCGCGGCTATTAAGGAGACGTGGTGGGGCAGGGACGCTACGCGAGAAAGGAGAAAGTGGAAAGGAGATAGGAGAGCCGGGACAGGCGATCAGTGCGGCGTCGCGGGCCTTCACCCTCGGCACTTTCGAGGGGTCTGCGGGCTGCCGCCCGCAGCTGCTAGGGAATCTAATGGGGACGCGCGTCGCAAGCGACGCGGCTAAACAGATGCCCTCACCCACGCTGCGCGAGAGCAGCCCTCTCCCTGCGTGCAGGGCGAGGGGAAATGGGGGCGTAGTCACCGAGCGGCTGGCCGACTATAGTGTTGAGCGGATGAGCGGAGCCCTGCGATGCGCGAGCTGAAACAAATCGTTGAAGCGTTCGAATACATGTGCTTCGCCGGCGAGCGCGCGGCGCTGGCAACGGTGACGGCCGTCGAAGGGTCGTCCTATCGGAAGCCGGGGGCGCGCATGCTGATCGCGGCGGATGGGCGAACCTGGGGAACGGTCAGCGGCGGATGCCTGGAGAACGACGTGGCGCGGCGCGGGCGGATCGTGATCGACAGCGGAGCGGCGGAGGTGTGCGGCTACGAAACCAGCGAGGAGGAGGACACCTGGGTTGCCGCGGCCACGCCCGGACCAACCCTGGGCTGCGGCGGGCGAATCGAACTCGTGATCGAGCCCGTCTCGGCTAAGCATCCCGGAGCGATGACGACGCTGTGCGCCGTCGTGCGCGAGCGCCGAGCGGCGGCGATGGCGAGCATCGTGCGCGTCGACGGCTCGCCGGGTCCGTTGCGCGTGGCGCAGCATCTGAGCGTCGGCGACGACGGAGAAATCGTCGGCAACATCGACGAACCCGAACTGCGCCAGGCAATCTCCCAGCATCTGCGCGAACTAAGCGGCGGCACGGCGATGCTGCGGCTTCCGCGGACCGGCGGTTTTGCGGATGTGCTGCTGGAGCGACTTGCGCCGCCGCAGGCGATCGCCATTTTTGGAGATGGGCAGGACGTGCAGCCCCTGGCCGAGATGGCCCAATTTCTGGGCTGGCACGTGATGGTGATCGGGATGCGAGCGGCGGATGCGCTGCGTCAGCGTTTTGGCGGCGCGGTTGCGGTGGTGTCGGCGTCGGCCGATGATCCGACCGCGGGCATGACCCCCCTGCCGCAAGACACGGCGGTCGTCATCATGGCACATCACCTGCAGCACGACGCGGCGGTGCTGCGCCACCTGTTGAAAAGTCCGCCCAAGTACGTGGGGATATTGGGATCGCGGCGGCGCACGCAGCGGCTGCTGGAATTGGCCGGAGCCGGTGACGCGGCCGGGCATCCGTGGCTGTATGCCCCCGTCGGGCTGGATGTCGGGGCGCAAACGCCGGATCAGATCGCCCTGGCGATCGTCGCGGAAATCCAGGCGGTGATGGCCGCACGCGGAGGCGGGCCGCTGCGCCAGCGGTCCGGACCCATCCACGTCCCGGCGCCGCCGAGTTCCATCGGTCCATGTCCGGCATGAGGGAAAAACGCGTCGGCGCGATCGTCCTGGCCGCGGGAGCGGCCGCGCGCATGGGGCGGATCAAGCAACTGCTGAAAGTGGAAGGCCAGTCGCTGCTGCGGAGGGCGGTGAGGGCCGCGATCGAGGGTGGGTGCGGGCCGGTCATCGTCGTGACGGGGGCGCATGGACGGGAAACGGCGGCGGAAATCGCGGACCTGGCGGCGGTGACGGTGGAAAATCGCGGCTGGGCGGCGGGAATGGGATCGTCAATACGTGCGGGGCTGGCGGCCCTGGAAGACACCAAGCCGGAGATGGATGCGGCGGTGATCCTGGTGTGCGATCAGCCGCATCTGTCGGGGGCGGTGGTCAAGGCGCTGGTGGAAGCATGGTCGGCCGGCGGGCGGCCGATGGCCGCGTGCGAATACGGGGGGACGGTCGGGACTCCCTGCTGCTTTGATCGGTCGGTATTTGCGAATCTGGCTAAACTTGGGGACGCGGAGGGGGCCAAGGGACTGCTTGTGGCGGATCCGGCCGGGGTTACGCGCGTTCCCTGGCCGCAGGGCGAGGTCGATCTGGATACGCCGGAGGATTGTCAGTCGTTTTTCGACCGGCTGATGGAATAGGCATGATTGCATCTTTTTGCATCCGCTTGTCGCTTGAAGGCAAAAAAGGTAATGTATGATGCATACCCGCGGGATCCCCGGCAGAGTTCCCCCCCTCTCTGCCCCCCGCGGGTTTTTTATTTCATTAAGCGTTGGGCCAGGGCGTCGGCGGTGATGCCGCGGATGAATACATCTTTTCGCGGGCCGGTCTGGCCGCGGAGAATTTGGATGTTGCGCGCGGGAAGGCCCAGCGCTTCTGCGAGAAGGGTGACAACGGCTTTGTTGGCGGCGCCGCCTTCGGGCGGCTTGGTGACGGTGATCTTCAAGCCGTCACCGTACGGGCCGACGATGCGATCGCGCGAAGAGCCGGGGACGACCTTGACGTGCAGGACGACGCCAGCGTCGCGTTGAATAAGTTGAAGAGGCATGACTTTAGGTAACTGCACGCTGCTACGAGATTAGCATTTTAGCCGGGACCGCTCTCACAAACAGCCATGAAGTTCGGCACCAGCGTCCGCGTATCTGGCGGCGGGTTATCGATCCGCGCGAGTGCGGATCACGCGTTGGACCACCTCGAAAGAAATGTCGCAATTTGGGAATAGAAATCTGGACACGACATGGGCGACTAGAGTACAGTCGTAGCCTGGGTTAGACGGATTTCCTATGACGACATAAGAATAAGGAGGAACGGCCATGTTCTGGCTAAGGAGCAGGGTTGTTGTCGCGGCGTTGGCTATTGGGGGCGTACTTTTCACAACTCGGGAGGGAAGGGCAGCAGACACAATAATCTACAACGACGGGTTCACAGTGGTGGGCAAATTGGATGCTGGCGATCCCGGCGTGCCGCAAGATCCTGTCCCCACATCTTGCGACGGCGTCTTTAAGGGTAACTTCCGACTCTTGGAGACTTATGAGAAGTATCCAGACCTGAGCGGGAGCACTGAGACGTTGGTCAACACGGTGGCAAACACCTACATCCGACCGACGTACCTAATAACAGACACGTCAGGCGGTGATTGGGGGACGTCGGTGGTGGGGACGTTCTCCTATCGGACCGCGGCAGGTCCGCAATTGATTCCGAAGGTTGCGACCGCGAATGTGACGACGGGTGGGGCGGATCGCTTACGGTTCGATGTGGATGGGAGCTTTGGTACCACTGCCACGAGCCATTCCACTTGCACTTACCCGAAGCCGTCGATTGGCTCGACAGTCATCACACTGACCACTCGATTCCAGACCCAGGAAGACATCACCCTGGATTCAAGTTTGAGGGGCAAGGATGCCTTTCGGCTGATGGGTTTGAGCAGCAGTTTCCTAAACGGTCTCCAGTACGACGCGAACGCCATCCGCTGGAAAGACCCCGGCGGCACGGAACACTTTATGCCGTTATCCGACGCAATGCCTCGGGACGCGCAGCTATTTTCGTCGCCGATCGAGATCGCCACTGGAGGATATTTCGAGTTAGTGAAGGGAACGGGATCGAGTTGGAACCCAACGAGTTCTTCCGTTCGCGTGGACGTGGTAAGTCTGAGCGGCATTACCGGTCGCATTGGAATCCAGGGCTGGCTTGCGAAATCAACAGATCCGAACGACGACAGTTTGACCCTGTGGCCGGAATGGATCGACGCTCCGGCCACGATTCCATCGGGCACAACCTATGAAGCGACGTTCACGGTGACGGCCACGCCGCCGGAAGCCATCCCTGAGCCGGCAACATTGGCGGGGACACTACTTCTGCTGGTGTGCAGCGCGCCTGGCGTAATGCGAAGGTGTCGTTCGGGTTCATCCAGAGCGACGACACGGAAGAGCTAATCACAAGCTTGCCGTTGACCGCTGTTCCAGATGTGGGCCGGCTTGGTGACGGTGACCTTCAAGCCGTCACCATACGGGTCGACGATGCGCCGTGTTGCTCAGTCGATGCAATGGCGCGGTGGGTCATTGGTCAAGCGATCTTCCGCGGCTACTTGCCCTCGACCAGTTCATAAAGCCCAACGCCGTCGCGCCTGAGAAAGCCCTTGTCGACCAACTCTTCCCAGATTTCCCGGCCGAACCCCGCCGGAGGCTGAATGGAAACGACCTGAACTTTGCCGGTCCCGCTGAGCGGACTGTGACCGAGCTTCGAATCATCATCCAGCCGCATCAGCTTCAACCGCTTCTTGAAGGCCTTGAGGGCTTTGCGAAGTTCATCGTCAGTGCTGGGCATGAATGGCTCCTTTAGCGACAAGTTGTACTGCCGCAGCGACGAGAATGCACTTGGCGGATGGGCCGGGGCAGCCCATGAGAGCGAATCGGGGCATTTTCCTTTGTGGCCAAGTGCATATTTCCGATATAGAATTGTGGTTAGTTTCTTTGACAATTTAACCACCGGGGGCGACTGGTTTCGACCGGATAGCTGCGGTGGCGGTGGCATGCCCAGGACGCTCACTTGGCCTGGCTAATCATGTGAGCAAAACCTTAACTGCCAACAGCGATGTTGCAGGCCGGATCGGCTTTGCTGCTCCGGTTCGTATGGCTGCCTAATTAAAGGCAACCTCAGCCCTGCGAGAAGTCCGCGGCTCGCAGGCTGCCATTAGCGGGCTGGCTTTTTGATTCGGTCGTTGGTCAAGAGGCGAGATTCAGACGACTGGAGTCCGACAAAGGATGTCGACGTTCGTTGCCGGAATCGAGATCAAAGCATCGACTAAGCATGTAGAGGCCGTTTCCGGAGTCATCTCGGGACGGGGGTTCGATTCCCCCCGCCTCCATTTTGGCCGCAGGCCAAAATAGAGCAGTGGAGCAGTAGAACAGTGGAACAGTAGAGCAAAGAAAAATCCAAGACAACAGACGACTCCACTGCGGTCTACTGATCTACTGCTCTACTCTCTAATTCATCCGCAAAGAGCCCCTGACCCTCTCCCCGGATTACTGGGGCGAGGGGATTGCTTAATTCGATACGCCCAGGCGGCCGGTGCTCAGGTAGGCTTCGATGCCGCGGGTGAGATTGAACTGCGGGTCGTAGGAGAGGCAGCGGCGGGATTCGGTCAGGTCGGCTTCGGTCCAGTCCTGGGTGAAGGTGTAGGGGTTGGTGAAATAATCCGGCTGCAAATCGGTCTTGAGGGCGCGGTTCAGCTCGGCTACGACCTGGTTGAAGGTGTAGGAAGCGCCGCTGCCGACGTTGAAGATTCCGCTGCGAGTGCTGTTGAGCGCTTTGAGGTTGGCCTGGACGACGTCGTCGATGTAGACGAAATCGCGGCGCTGCTGGCCGGCGGTGAAGATGCGCGGGCGCTTGCCCGAGCGGATCTGCTTGGCCAGTTGGTGAATCATGCTGGCGAATTTTCCCTTGTGGTCCTCGCCAGGGCCGTAGACGTTGAAATATCGCAAGCCAACGATGGGATTCTTCAGCTTCTGGCGGTAGTGGTCGGCCAAGCGCTCCATGGCGAGCTTGGAATAAGCGTAGGCGTTCATGGGCCAAGGGGCGGTCGATTCCTTCATGGGGGCGGGGACTTGGCCGTAGACGCTGGCGCTGCCTGCGAAGACGACGATGCTGTTCCAGTCGCGGGCCAGGTCCAGAACGTTGCGGAAGCCTTCGAGGTTGTTGAACATCATGCGCTGCTGATCGGTGATGGTGGTATCGGTGATGGAGGCTTGATGAAAGATGGCGGCGCAGGGTTCGAGGCGTCGCAAGGGGGCAAGGTCGGCGGACAAGTCGAGGGTCAGGACGTCGCCGTGGAAATCAACGAGGTTGGTCCAATGGGCGGAGGAAAAATCATCGACGACGATGATTTCGTGTTGTGCGGCAAGGAGGCGGGCCAGGTTTGAGCCGATGAACCCCGCCCCGCCGGTGACCAAGATTCTCACGTTCGACCTCCGGTCAAAATCGCACCATGGCCGCGACAAAGCGGCCATTTTGTCGCCTCGCGGCAATGATCCACGGCCGCCACAGAATTAGCAATGCCAGGCGCCATCGGTTCATAAGACCTTCGCCATGAGGCAATTAATCGACGCCGCCGGAGGGATCGCTCGAGCAATGCGGCCCGCCGGAATGCGGCGGCACATCGCTTGCCCAACTGAATCTTGCCTCTGTTTTGGCATAGGCCTATTGCGAACGGAGGCGTGAAAATTTAGCCCATTCTTCCCCCGATGTGAAGGGTGCTTCGCCTCCAACAATCCGAAGCATCTTTCGTCAGCCCCATTCGAAGCCGACCTTGCCCGGGTCGGCTTTTTTAATGCGCGGATGGGAAGACCAATTCGTCGCCGTCGCGAAGGACGAAGTTTTGCTTCTCGTCCATGAGTTTTCCATCGGAGTTAAGTTGGATGAGCTGGCGGGTCTTGCCCTCAGGTGAACGGCGTATGAGGACGAGAGTCAGCGGGCCGCGGTGCGAGGGATGGAATTGGCCGGCCAGGACGGTGGATACCGTGTCGCCGGGATGAAGGGCGTGGCGGCCGGGCTGGGGGACGTCGCCGCTGAGAAGGTAATGACCGCCGATGGCGTCCGGTGGATTCTGATCCGATGACTGAGTTGACTGGCAGGCGCACAGCAGTCCCGCCACAAGCAGGCAGGCAATGCATCGCATCCACATGGAGATCCTCGCGAGGCGAATGTCGGGCCTCGATTATACCTAGAAGCCGTTGGCCTGCACGGCTTGGCGGAAGTCGGCCAGGGCGGCCGGCCAGGGGCGCATGGTGTGGCCGGTCTGGCGGGTGAACGGCTCGATGTCAAGAACGCTGTAAGCCGGACGGATCGCAGAATTGGGCCGCATTTGTTTCCACTGCTGGGAACCGAGCGGCGCAAGCTCGGCCTTAATGCCAAATTCCGCCAGCGTTGCCTTGGCGAAGTCGAACCAGGTAGTCTGGCCGGCGTTGGTGACGTGCCAAATGCCGCGGGCGCCGCTGTCCAGAATCGCCAAAATGGCCTGGGCCAAATCCGGGGCATAGGTGGGTGAGCCGGTTTGATCGTTCACGACGTACAGAGGCTTGCCGGCCTGGGCCGCCTGGACGATCGTGCGCGGGAAATTGGTCCCGTACCGGCCGTAAAGCCAGGCGGTGCGCACGATCAGCCAGTGCTGCGGCGCATTTTTCTTGAGCTCGGTTTCGCCCAGCAATTTGGACCGGCCGTAGGCGCTGAGGGGATTCACCGGATCGTCCGCGCGATAGGGTCGGCGCAGGGAGCCGTCGAAGACGAAATCGGTGCTGATGTGCAAGAGGACGGCGCCGTTGGAACGGCACAGGACGGCGATAGTGCCCACGGCACGACCGTTGATGTCATCGGCCTTCTGCGATTCCCGTTCGCACAGGTCCACGTTGGTATGAGCGGCGCAATTCAACACCAGCGTGGGCCGGGAGCGATCGAACACGGCGGACAAGGCCGCCTGATCGCAAATATCCAATTGGGCGAGCGTGGGGCAGTTGGGCTGATGGCCCCGGCGGGAAAGTGCGTCGACCACGGCATGGCCGAGCATGCCTTCGCTGCCTAGCAGCAGAATCGATCGATACAGATCGTTAGCGGCCGGCATATTGCATTTCGTAATACTTGAGATACTCGCCGCTCTTGACGGCCCGCCACCACGGCTCGTTCTTGCGATACCAGTCGATGGTGGCGCGGATGGCCTGGTCAAAGGGGTGGCGCGGGGACCAGCCGAGCTGTTGCTGGATTTTGGAGGCGTCGATGGCGTAGCGGCGGTCGTGGCCGGGCCGGTCCTTCACATATTGCACGCTCTGGTCCCAGTCCTTGCCCATCTCCCGCAGGACGGTTTCGGTGATCCGGCGGTTGGGAATCTCGTTGTTTCCGCCGATGTTGTACAGCTCGCCGGGGGCGGCCTTGGTCAGCACCGTCCACAGGGCGTCGCAATGGTCCTCGACGTACAGCCAATCGCGGACGTTCATGCCGTCGCCGTAGAGCGGAACCTTTTTGCCCTCGATCAAGTTGGTCACGAACAGGGAGATCAGTTTTTCCGGGAACTGGTACGGCCCGTAATTGTTGCTGCAGCGCGTGATCAGCACGGGCATTTGAAACGTGTGGAAATAGGCGCGCACCAGGCAGTCGGCGGCGGCCTTGCTAGCGCTGTAGGGGCTGTTGGGCTGCAGCGGCGTTTGCTCGGTGAACTTGATGTCGGGTTTGTCCTCGGGCAGGGAGCCGTAGACCTCATCGGTGCTGACCTGAAGGAATCTTTGCACGCCCTTGGCGCGAGCGATGTCCAGCAGGACCTGGGTGCCCATGACGTTGGTGTGCACGAACGGCGCCGAGGAAAGTATGGAGCGATCCACGTGGCTCTCGGCGGCGAAGTGGACGACGTGCGTGACGTGGTGGCGGTCCCAGGCGTCGGCAACGGCATCGGCATCGCAGATGTCTCCGCGGATGAAAACGACCTGGGGGCCGAGCAGGTCCTGGAGGTTGGCCAGATTGCCGGCGTAGGTGAGCTTGTCGAAGGCGACGATTTTGACGTCCTGGCCGCCGCGGACGAGGAAGCGGACGAAATTGGAGCCGATGAATCCAGCAGCGCCTGTGACGAGGAGTGTAATCATGAGAAGGTATGTTTCGAGTTGATCCTTCAGGCCGCGTTGACCGGGGTCAGACGATAAATGCGGGCCAACTTGGACGCGGCGGCAACGTCGCCGCGGCGCAACGCGCTGCGGACGTCATCGAGTCTTCGGGCATCAGCGACCGAAAGATACGGCGCCCACGCGTCGCTGGACTCGATCAATTCCACGTCAACCTCAGCAAGGTACTGGCCTTCATGGACCAACTTTTGTCGTTGCGTCGGCATTAACGTCTCCGCAGAAAGTCAACATCCCACCTGCGCGGGTCGGGACGATACGCTGTCACGAGGACGGCCGGCTCGGATGCGCCTGCCGGAATACCCCATACCGCATGGATCGCTGCGCCCGAGGCATCTTTTTGCAGCACCAATACGCACGGCCCCTTCGGATAATCAGGATAATCCTCCACCACAAGAGCCCCTTCCAGGCCATGAAGCACTTGGGCGACAAACAGTCCGTCGGCCGCCAGTTCATTATATCCGTGCTCCGATATCCGAATCTTACCTTTGGCGGCTAGAATTTGGACTCGCTGCAAGGTCGTATTCATGCGGGGTCGTTCTCATTTTGATTCTTTATTGGCGCCGTTTTGGGCGACGGTGTTGCAGGCCTTGAGATAAAAGTCGATGTTTTCACCGGCGTCGGACCAGAAGCCGTCGATTTTGTCGTAGGTCATCTCGCCCCGCTCGATGTAGGCGTTGTTCACATCGGTGATCTCCAACTCGTTCCGGGCCGAGGGCTTCAGGGTGCGAACGATGTCGAAGACCTGGTTGTCGTAAAAATAGATGCCGATGACGGCCCAATTGCTCTTGGGCTCTTTGGGCTTTTCGACGATGCGTACGACTTTCTGGCCGTCCATTTCGGCCACGCCGTAGGCGCGAGGATTTTCCACCTGAGCCAGGAGGATTTTGGCGCCCTGACCCTGATGGCGGAATTTTCGGCACGCTTCCTTGATGGTGTATTCCAGGATGTTGTCGCCGAGGATCAGGCAGATGCTGTCGCCGGCGACAAAGTGCTCGGCCAGGCCCAGGGCCTGGGCGATGCCGCCGGCGCCTTCCTGGTAGGTGTAGTTGAGATTCTTGAGGCCAAAATCGCGGCCGTTGCCCAGCAGGCGGATGAAATCGCCGCTGTTGTTGCCGCCGGTGACCAGCAATACCTCCTCGATGCCGGCCTTGGCCATGCACTCCAAGGGGTAGTAGATCATCGGCTTGTTGTAAACCGGCAGCAGGTGCTTGTTGGTGACCTTGGTCAGGGGCAACATTCGCGACCCCGTCCCGCCGGCAAGAATGACGCCTTTCATGGATACCTCAACAACAGAAGTTGCTAGTTGCTGGTTGCTAGTTGCTAGTTGAAGAGCGAGGCTTTGTCTAGCAACTTGCAACTCGCTTTAACCGACCACGGCGAGGCTGCGGACGGATTTGGGCAGCTCGAAGGAGATGCTCTCTTCCAAAAGCGTGCGGGTTTCGACGACGCCGCCGAAATCGCGCTTCAGGCGGTCGACCAGATCGCTGACCAAATGCTCAGGCGCCGATGCCCCGGCGGTGACGAGCACGGCCTGTTTGTTGTCGAACCAATCAGTCTGCAGCTCGCTTTCATCGTCGATGAGGTAAGCCGGCTTGCCGGCTTCCAGGGAGCGCTCGACCAACCGCTGGCTGTTGGAGCTGTTTTTGCTTCCGATCACCAGGACCAAGTCCACCTGGGGGCTGAGGAGGGTAACGGCGTTTTGGCGATTGGTGGTGGCGTAACAGATGTCATCCTTGGCCGGATAGCGAATGTTGGGGAAGCGGGCCTTCAGAGCATCGATGACGCGTTGGGCATCGGAGACGCTGAGGGTCGTCTGGGTGACGTAGGCCAGGCGGTTGGGGTTGGGCACGTTGAGGCGCTGCACCTCCTCGGGCGTTTCGATGACGATGATGGAGTCGGGCGCTTCGCCGACGGTGCCGATAGCCTCATCATGCTGGCGATGGCCGATGAAGAGGATGGTGTAGCCGTCACGGACGTAGCGCAGGACTTCCATGTGGACCTTGGTGACCAGGGGGCAGGTGGCGTCGACCTCGACGAGGCGGCGTAATTTGGCCTGTCGGCGGAGCTCGGGGGAGATGCCGTGGGCGCTGTAGACGACTAGTCCGCCCTCGGGGACTTCGCGGATGTCGTCGACGAAGGTGACGCCGCGGACGCGAAAGCCGTCGACCACGTGGCGGTTGTGCACGATCTCGTGGTAGACGTAGACCGGGGGGCCCTTGAGGGCCAGGACCTGATTGACGGTCTCGATGGCCATGTTGACCCCGGCACAAAACCCGCGCGGATTGGCAAGGATGATTTTGAGCATGCTTCGGCCGCCAATCCTATCGGACAGAAAGGGGACAGTCCAACCCCTCCCCCCGCTTGATCTTTGGCCCCGGCGTCTTATTCTTCCGGCGGTTGATCAGGAGCGATACGTGGCGCAGATTCGGCCATTGGCAGGGGTGCGGTATTCCCGAAGCAAGGGGTTTGATTTCTCGGACCTGATCGCCCCGCCGTATGACGTGCTGGACGATGCGACCAAGGCGGCGTTGCAGTCCAAGCATCCGAACAACATCGTGACGGTGGATTTGCCGCACCTGCCGGCCAAGAGCGTGGGCCCGGATGAGGCCTACGGACGGGCGGCGGTGACGCTGCACGCGTGGATGTCGGCGGGGATCCTGCAGCGCGATGCCAAGCCGGCGATCTATCCGTATGCGCAGACGTACGCCTACGGGGGTCGGAACTTTCATCGGCGGGGGATGATCGTGCTGGTCAAGCTGAGCCCGCTGGGCGAAGGGCACGTGCTGCCGCACGAGAAGACCTACAGCGAAGCGGTGCAGGACCGGCTGAAGCTGACGCGGACGACGCGGATGCAGCTCTCGCCGATCTTCGGATTGTTTCCCGATCCGCGGGGGCAGGTGACGGCAACGGTCTACAAGAACCTAAGCCGGCCGGAGGTGTCGGCGGTGCTGGACGGGGTGCACAACGATTTGTGGTGCGTCACCAACAGCGACACGGTCAACGCGGTGATGGATTCTTTGTCGGCGCGGGCGATCTACATCGCCGATGGACATCATCGCTACACGATGGCCCTGCAATATCAAAAGGAAATGACGGAGAAAAATGGCGGGATGCTGCCGCCGAATCATCCGGCCAATTTCTGCATGTTCGTGCTGGTGGCGCTGCAGGATGATGGACTGCTGATTTTGCCGACGCATCGGCTGGTGGGCGGGCTGGAAGGGTTCGACGCGGCAGCGCTGAAGTCGGCGATCGCCGCGGTCGCGGACGTGACGGAGGTGGACTGCCGCGAAGAGAAGCTGGGGGATTACATCGAGCACGTGCTGCCGCGGCAGCCGGCGGCCACGCTGGGGCTGTTCGACGGGCGAACGCGAAAGACGCATCAAATCACCTTCAGAAATGTGGACGTGCTGGCGGAGCTGGAGCCGAAACATTCGGCGGCGTGGCGGCGGCTGGACGTCGCGATTTTGCAGCGGTATTTGCTGGATGAGGTGATCAAGGCGAAATTCGGCGGCGCCAAAGAGCCGGCTCTGGAGCACACCGCCGACAGCGCGGCGGTGGCCGCCATGACCGATGGCAAAAAATACCAGATCGCCCTGCTGCTCAAGAGCACGCCCCTGCATGCGCTGGAGGATTTGGGAAAGACCCAGGAGCTCATGCCGCCGAAAAGCACCTATTTCTTTCCGAAACTGGCGACGGGAATGGTCCTGAATCCGATGGAATAGCGAGGGGGCGGACTTGTCTGAACGTTATTTCCAGCACACGTTGGCCAGCGGCTTGACGCTGCTGGCCGAAGAGATGCCGGGGGTGCAGTCGGCGGCGATGGTGCTGATGCTGGCGGCGGGATCGGCCAGCGATCCTGCGCAGGCGCTGGGGAGCGCGAGCGTTTTGTCGGACCTGGTGCTGCGGGGAGCGGGGGCTCGCGATTCACGGCAGTTGAGCGACTACCTGGACTCGCTTGGCCTGCATCGCTCCAGCAGCGTGGGGGTGCATCATGCGCGATTCGCCTGCGAGGGGCTGGCGCCCAAGGTGGTGGAGGCGCTGGCGGCGTACGCGGACATCGTGCGGCGGCCGCATCTGCCGCCAAGCGGGTTCCAGGCGGCGCGCGATCTGGCGCTTCAGTCGCTGGAGGGATTGGAAGATGATCCGCGGCAAAAGTTGGTGGTGAAGCTGCGCGAGTGTTTTTTCCCCTCGCCGCTGGGGCGAAATCCGATGGGCAAACCGGCGCATCTGAGGAAGCTGACGCTGGAGGTGTGCAAGGCGGATTGGCAGCGGCGGTATCAGGCCAAGGAGGCGATCCTGGCCGTCGCGGGAAACATCGACTTCGCGCAGGTGAAATCGGAGGTCCAGAAGCACTTTGGCCAGATGGCAGCGACCGGTGCGCCGGTCCTGGCGCCCCGGCGGCCGCGGAAAAAATACCATCACGAAATCCAACGCAGCGAACAGACGCACATCGGGATCGCGTATCCGTCCATCGAGGAAACGGACCAGGATTACTACGTGGTGCGATTGGCGATGGAGATTTTGGGGGGCGGGATGAGCGGGCGGTTGTTTACCGAGGTGCGGGAAAAGCGCGGGCTGTGCTACGCGGTATGGGCGGGGTACACGGGAATCAAGGGTTACGGCGCGGTTCTGGGTTACGCGGGGACGAGCAACGACCGGGCCCAGGCGACGCTGGATTGCATGGCGGAGCAGATTCATCGCCTGGCGGAGGGGGTGAGCGCCGATGAACTGCAGCGGGCCAAGATCGTGCTGAAAGCCAACACCATCATGGACGGGGAATCGACGGCGGCGCGGGCCGGGGCGATCGCCTACGATTTTTTCATGCGCGGGCGCATGCGAACGCTGGACGAGATCACGGCGCAGATCGACGCGGTGGACCTGGAGCGGATCAACGATTTTCTGCGGCGGCACCGGCCGGGTCCGTTCACCATCGTGACCGTGGGGCCCAAGGAATTGAGACGCCCGGGAGAATAGGATCGCGCATGGGCATGACGTTTCATCATCGGAAGCTGGACAACGCTCTGGACGTGATCGCCGAGGCCGATGGTGATGCGCACTCGTTCGCGGCGGGCCTGTACGTGGCCACGGGAAGCCGGGATGAATCCCCGGACATCAACGGCGTGTCGCACTTTCTGGAGCACATGATGTTCAAAGGCTCCAGCCAGTACACCTGGGAAGACGTCAACCGCATCTTCGACGAGATGGGGGCGCGGTACAACGCGTTCACGACGCAGGAGAGCACGGCGTATTACGCCAACGTCCTGCCGGAATTCACGGCCCGCGCGGTCGAGCACCTGGCGCATCTGCTGCGGCCGGCCATCCGGCCGGAGGACTTCCAGACGGAAAAGAAAGTCATCCTGGAAGAGATCGCCATGCACATGGACGATCCGGGGTATCGCATTTACGAAGCGCTGATGCAGGAGCATTTCACTTCGCATCCGCTGAGCCACAGCGTGCTGGGGTCGCCCCAGTCGATCCAGAATCTGAGCCGGGATCAGATGGCGGAATATTTTTCCAAGCAGTACGGGGCGGGCAATACGGTGCTGGCGGTGACGGGGAAGCTGGATTTCGAGCAGATCGTGTCGTTGGCGGAGCAATACTGCGGCTCCTGGGCGTCGGGGACGGCGGTGCGCGATCGGGCCGAGCCGCGGTATCGTCCGCATCGCAAAGCCCTGCACGACGGGAAGCTCAATCGGCAATACACCATGGCGATGGTGCCCGGGCCCAGCGCGCAGGACCCGCGGCGGTTTGCGGCGCGGGTGCTAGGGGACGTGATCGGCGACGCCGAGGGCAGCCGGCTGTACTGGGCGCTGGTGGATAACGCGATCGCCGAGGAGGCGGACTTCGGGTTCTATCCGCACGACGGCTGCGGGAGTTTTTACATCTCGCTGACCACCGACCCGCAGCGGACCGAGCAGGCGCTGCAGATCACGCACAAGGAACTGGCGCGAGTGCGAGGCGATTTGACGGAGGAGGAAGTCCAGCGGGCGAAGAACAAGATCGCCAGCGCCCTGGTGCTGGAGGGGGAAGTGCCGCTGGGGCGCATGCGGGCGATTGCGGGGCAGTGGGTGTACAACAAGGAGTACCGCTCGCTGGAAATGGACATGGCGACGCTGCTGTCGATCACCGCGGATTCGCTGCGCCAGCTCATGGGACAGTTTCCGTTCGAACCCATGACGATCGTGACGCTGGGACCCTAGGGAAATGACGAAATTCGAATGACGAATGACAAATCAATGAACGAATGGACGAATGACGAAAAAGCCACGATCATTCGGACATTGGGTCATTGATTCGTCATTCGTCATTTGTCATTCGTCATTCCACGCCTAGTGGCGTTTGCCATTGCCGGCGTGACACGACCAAATGATCCCGTGCTTGTCGTTGTAGAACTGGTGATACTCCTCGGCGGGATAGAAGGGGCCGGCGGGGACGATCCGCGTGACGATGGGGCCGACGTACTGGCCTGAATCGTTGCGGCGATTCTTCTCGGCTTCGGCAAGGGCTTTCTGCTGCGGCGAATGGTAGAAGATGACGCTGTTGTATTGGGTGCCGGCGTCCGGGCCTTGGCGGTTCATGGTCGTGGGGTCGTGGTTTTCAAAGAAGATGTCCAGGAGAGTCTGGTAGCTGAGCTTCTGCGGATCGAAGACGATCTCGATGGACTCGGCATGCCCGGTGCGGTCGGTGCAGACGTCCTCGTAGGTGGGATTGGGCATGGTGCCGCCGCAGTAGCCGACGCGCGTGCTGAGGACGCCGGGGATTTTTTCAAAGGTGGATTGGACGCCCCAAAAACACCCGGCGGCGAAGGTGGCGGTTTCGGTCTGCATGGGCATCTCCCGAGTGGCGGGCTGGGTTGCCGGCGAAGGCTGTGTCTGCGGGCCGACCGCCATGAGCCAGATCACTTCACTGATGGCTAAAATGCCCAGCAGGGCGAGCACGCGCATATCAAACAGACTCTAGGCAAGGTATTGCCAAAATTCCTGGCCGGCGCCCCGTTCACGCGGCGGCGTGTTCGGCGACGCGGCCTTGCGCGTCGATCTGGTCGAACTTCACCGCCACGCGCTTGCTGACGCCCTGCTCCTGCATGGTCACGCCGTACAGCACATCCGCGATCTGCATGGTGCACTTGGAGTGCGTGATGACGATGAACTGGCTCTGCTCGAGGAATTCCTGAACGATCAGGTTGAAGCGTTGGTTGTTGGCCTCGTCCAGGGCGGCATCAACTTCGTCCAGGATGCAGAAGGGGCTGGGCTTGGACTTGAAGATGCTCATCAAGAGGGCGACGCAGGTCATGGCCTTTTCGCCGCCGGAGAGCTGGCTGATGGTGACCGGCTGCTTGCCGGGGGGCTTGGCGATGATCTCGATGCCGGCGTCGAGAACGTCCAGCCGGATCTTTTGCAGGGGAATGGGCTGGCCGTCGGCGTCGAGCTGCGGCTGGGCGTTTGCGGGCGGGTCGAGCTCGGTTTCCAGGTAGATGTCCGCCTTTCCGCCGCCAAAGAGCTTGCGGAACATGCCCTGAAAATGCTCGCGGACGGCGTTGAACGTCTGCTCGAAGCGCGTGCTGCTCTGGGCGTTGATTTCATCGATCAGTTGCTCGAGTTGCGATTTGGAGGAGGTGAGGTCGGCCACCTGGGCGGCCAGGAACTGCTGGCGCTTCTCCAATTCATCCTGCTCGCCGATGGACTCGACGTTGACGTTGCCCAGGCGATGGATTTTGTCGCGCAGGTCCTTGATCTCGGCGGCGACGCCCTCCCAATCGAGGGAGGCCGGCTCGTAAGGAGCGGCGGCCGTGAGCTGGGCGTAACGGGCGGCAAGGTCCAGTTGCAGCTCTTCGGTAGTGCGCTGCACGAGGGTTTCCTGCCGGACGCGGATTTCGCCGAGTTTCAAATCCAGCTCGTGCAGCTCGCGATCGATCTGGTCGCGCTGGGAGCGGGCGGTTTCCACGCGGGCGGAATCCTGCGAGACCTCCTGGCCAAGCTGGGTGATCTGCTCGGCCAGTTCGGCGGCGCGTTTTTCGCTGTCGGCGGCGTCGCGGACGAGAGCCGCCTCGGTGGCGGCGGCGGATTGCGACTGATGTTGCACGTCCTGTCGGCGCTGGGCCAGGGTGGAGATGGACCGCTCCAGACGCTGGATTTGCTGATGCAGCTCGGCCCCGGCGGCGGTGTGCCGCTGCACGGACTGCTCGGCGCTCAACTGCTTTTCCTGCACTTGGCCAAGGTTCACGCGCAGGGCGGTCAACTCTTCGCCCAGGGCGCTAAGCTGCTGGGTGAGCTCGCTCTGGCGGCGGGAGAGATCATCCACTTCGGCGGCGGCTTGCTGCTGGCCCGTTTCCAGCGCCCCTTTGCGCTGCAAAAGATCGCTCTCTTCGGCGGCCAGGCGCTGGGTCTGTCCGGAGAGAAGCTCCAATTCGCGGCGGAGGATGGACAGCTCGCGGCCCAGGGCGTTTTGGCGGTCGGTGTTCTGGGCCACGGCGCCGCTCAGCTCCACCTTGAGCGTGTTGGATTGATAGATTTCGTTGCGCAGGGTGCTGATGTCCTGATCGAGACAGCGGACCTGGGCATGGCCCTCGGCAAGCTGGCGGCCGAGCTGCTCGATGCGGGCGTTGGCCTGCTCGATCTGCCGGGAAAGCGCTTCCAATTCAGATCGGCGTGAGAGCAGGCCCATGGCGGCGGTCAGGGGGCCGGCGCGGAAAATGCCGTCGGCCAGGACTTCGGCGGCGCGGGTGACGTATTGGCAGCCGCGCGGGCCTTGGGCCAGCAGACGCCGAGCGGTGGGAAGATCCTCCACCACGAAGGTGCGGCCCAGGAGATGGCGTGCGATCGGCTCATCGGCCGGGGCAAACCGCACCAGGTCGATCGCCGGGCGGGCGGCGGGATCGACCCCCTGGCACGGCTCTTCGGGCGGGAGGCCGTCGGCGCACAGGAGATTCACGCGGCCTTCCAATGGTTCCAAGCGGTCTGCGGTGGCCAGGGCGGCGGCGCTGTCATCGGTGATGAGCCATTGATCGCGGCCGTCGAGGGCGGCTTCGATCACGCGGGCGTTTTCGACGTCGACGGCAAGCAGGTCCGCGACCAGGCCGCGGATGAAGGGAAATGCGGTGTCGCGCTGGCGGAGCATGGACTTGACGCCTTCGCTGACGCCCTCGCGTTTGGCTTCCAGGTCCTGCAGCAGGGCCTGGCGCGAGAGCAGGCCGCTGCGCTGCTCCTTGGCCGCGCCCAGGGATTCGCCGACTTGGGCGATCTGCTTGCCTAGAGCGGCGGCGTCGTTGCGCTTGGCTTGAAGCCGGCATTGCTGGTCGGTGATTTGTGCGGCGGCGGCATCCAGGCGCAAGGCCAAGTCGGCGGCGGTGGATTGCAGCGCTTGCAGTTCCTGATCGACCTGCTGGCGCCGCTGCTCGAGGCGCGATTGTTGCATGGCGACGTTCTTGCGCTCGATCTCGATGGCGCCCAGGCGGCTGGACGTGTCGGCCAGCCGGCGAAGCAGATCCAGGATGGCGGTTTTGCGCTGCTCGATCTGGGCGGCGGTGGCGTTGAGCTGAAGCTGGCCGTCGCTAAACGCCTGCTGCCGCTGCTCGATGAGCTGGCCCTGCTGCTGGAGCTGGCGGGTCAGGTCGGCCAGGGCTTGGTTTTCCGCTTCCAACGCCTGGGCGAGGTCCGCGAGCTTGGCGGAAATCTGCGCTTTGTCCTGCTCGAAGCCGGTTTGCTGCTCGTCGATTTGGGCAAGCTGCTGGGAGCAGTATTGCTGCTGCTGGCGCGCGGACTGGATGGCAGCGCGGGCCTCGACGAGCTGGTATTCCATGCGCTGCTTGGCCTGCGCGACGGACTCCAGGGATTCCTTTTTGTTCACCCAGGCGTTTTGCGCGGAGGCCAGATCGCCGTTGACGTCGTCCAGGCGGAACTGCGCGTCTTCGCGTTGGGATTGAAGTTGGTTGAGCGCCGTGGCCTGGTCGTGGTACTCGTGCAGGCTGGACTGGAGGCGCAGCTCGGTGAGTCGCGTGGAGTGTTCCTGAAAGACGCGGGCGCGACCGGCCTGGATGCGGACACTGCGCAGGCGTCGCTCGGTTTCATCGACGATGTCATTGACGCGCAGCAGGTTCTGGTCGACTTTTTCGAGTTTGCGCTCGGCCTCCTTTTTTCGGGCCTTGAAGCGGGAGATGCCGGCGGCCTCTTCGATGATGACGCGTCGCTGCTCGGGGTTGGCTTCGAGCAGAGCGGCGACGCGGCCCTGCTCGATGACGCTGTAGGCATCGACGCCGATGCCGGTGTCCAGGAAAAGTTCGCGCACGTCCTTGAGTCGAGCGGGGGCGTTGTTGAGCTGGTATTCGCTGGTGCCGTCGCGGAAGAGGCGGCGGCCGACGGCGAGTTCGTCGGCGGGCAAAGCAAACGGTCGCGAGCCGTCGGGGCGCTGAGGATTTTCAAAGACCAGGATGACTTCGGCCATGCCCATGGCCTTGCGGGTGGCCGAGCCGTTGAAGACGACGTCCATCATGGCATCGCCGCGGAGGCTCTTGGCGGACTGTTCGCCCAGGACCCACTTGACGGCGTCGACGACGTTGGACTTGCCGCAGCCGTTGGGTCCGACGATGCCCGTGATGGGGCAATCGAAGACGAACTCGGTGCGGTCGGCGAAGCTCTTAAATCCGTGCAGGATCAGTTTTTTCAGGCGCATCGAAGTCGGTCCTCCCTGACCGATATCCGCGGGACCCAGGCATCATGCCGGTGGCAAGGACGATGGTAGTATAGGCATCGCAAGCCAAGACTCCAGTAGTTTATGAACCGCCGGCGCCCAGGGTTCGTTGCTGATCGGAGGCCGACGGGTCGGGCGCCGGCGCGGTGGTCGGCGCGGGATTGAAACGGGCGGGCGACGGCTGGGGCGTGCCCTGGGGCCGGCCGGCCAAGTTGTCGCGCGGGACGCTGGTCCAGGGGTCGGCTTCGAGGCGCGGATGCTGCAGCTCGAAGACGGCGGCCACCTGGCGACCGTCGGAACCGGCGCTGTAGACTCGTTGCGAATCGACCAGTTGCTGGGCGACGGCCACGACATCGTTAAAGCTGAAATCAAAAGATCGCGCGCGGTCGGGACCGCCGCCGCCAAGGCGCGCCAGAATTTCCGCCAGGTCGTTGCGGGTCTGCACATCGGTTGGACGTCGCTGGTGGGGGCTGCGGTAGAAGATGGTCAACTTATCGGTGCCGTCGCTGGAGGAGATGCTCAAGCGCGAATCCATGGCGGTGAAGGTAATGGGCGTCTGAAGCCGGAGGTTCGGACCGAACAGGGCCAGGCGCGGAACGCCGCTGGTGGTGGCGTAGACCATCGGCGAGCCGTGGGGGATGACGTCGAGGAAGAAGTTGTCGGCGATGCGCTGGGCGAAGATTCCCTCGCCGGCGGCGGCCAGGACGCGATAGGCCTCAATGCGCACGGCAGCCTTGTCGGATTCCAGGAGGGTTCGCAGCAGGTAAAACGTTTCGGGCGTTGGGGGCAAGGCGCCCAGGGCGCGGACGGCGTCAAGCTGGTATCGGTTGGAGGAATCGGCGGCGATTTGGCGCAGGGCGTCGCGTGCGGGGGAATCGCCGATAAAGGCCGCGGCCCGCGCCGCGGCGAAGGCGACGTTGGGGTCGGGATCGCTGATCAGGGGCGCAAAGATGGGCAGGGCCTCTTCCCCCATGGCTTCCCAGCACAAGGAGATGTCGGCGAGTCGCGCGCCGGGCTTGCGGGCTTCGGCGATCAGCCCTTTGGCTTTGGCGATGATGAATTGGGGCGCATCGTTGACGTACAGGTGGGAGACGACGCCGATGAAATGCTGCCAGTCGCCATTGTAGTCCTGGGGCACGTAGAGGAAGACCAGACCCAGGTCCTGAGCGGCGGCGACGACCTTGGAGCGGTCGGCGCCCGGGTCGGCCGGGGAGCTGCCGTGCCAGCGGCGCTGGATCAGTTCCTCGATGCGGCGAGCGGTGCTGATCTGGGGTTGTCGGATTTGCATGTAGATGGGCCGGTCGTTGCGGACAACGCCGGCGTCCAGGACGGTGCCGACGCGGAGGCTGGCGCGGGCGGCGGCGCCTTGGGCATCGGCTTGGCCCAGGGCATAGGCGGGGTTGACGAAGACGTCACCGCCGGTGACGACGGCCAGGGGCGTGGCGGCGACGGCGGTGGGATCGTCCAAGGCGTGGGCGCTGAGCTGCGTGCGGTATAACTGCCCGTGGGCCAGGCTGGAGGTATGGCTGCGCGGAAGCGCCCGTACGGTCACGTCGAAGCGTTGCCCGGCCCGCGCCCCAACCGGCACAAGGCCCTCGACGACCACGATGGCGACGCGATTGTCGGAAAGAATCTCATCGGCGGTCATTTCCTTGTAGCGGTGCAGTTGCACGCTGCCGAATCCGTGCAGGGCAATTTGCTTGGCGATGTACTGCCGGACCCAGGTGGGCGCGGTGCAGTCGCCGGTGCCGTGGAGGTTCACGACCAGCGTGTAGCCGTAGACGGGCATCGAATCGATGTTGGTGAAGCGGATGCGCTCCTGGAGGGTGCCGCGCATGAAATCAGGCACATCGGCCAGGGGGAGGGTGGGGTAATGGGCCTGCTCGGTTGGGGGCGCAGGGGCGGATTTGCAGCCCGGGAAGCCCAGGACCGCGACGGCCAGGACCAAGGCCAGGGCGGCGCTGGGGCAGGCAGGCAGCCCCCCTCCCGGCGGGGAGGGACGGATGTCCCCGCATCGCCTGAAACAACCGCGATGTCGTAACCCATACTGCATGACAGACGCCTCCAAGGATTATCGGACCAGTTGGCTGCCGGGCTTGATAGTCGGGCAAGAAAATCAGGCCTGTGAGGGAACTGGCGGGGGTTGAGCCGGCGTCGGGACCAGGTTTTTTCGGCGGGGGCGAGGGCCGCGAGCGGGGCGTCCGGGCTTGGGGGGCCCAGCGGACGAGGTTGCAAGGTCGCGGCCGTTGTCCGCACCGGCCGGCAGAGCCGCCGGGAGCTCGAGAAACAGCCGGCCCTGGCTGGGGTCCTCGTAGCGCCGGGAATCCAAAACGGCCTTGGCCTCATCCACCAGTTCTTCCAGCGTCTTAAACTGCTTGTAGACGCTGGCAAAGCGCACGTACGCCACCTGATCCACGCGGCGCAGGCGCTCGGTGACGAACTGGCCCACCACCGCCGAAGACACTTCACGATCGTAGGTTTTGTGCACTTCCTCTTCCACTTCGTCGACGATGCGCTGCAGTTCGATCTGGGGAACCGGGCGCTTGAAACAAGCGCGCTCCAGGCCAACGTAGATTTTCTTGGAATCCCAGGGGACGCGGCGACCGTCTTTCTTGATCACGGCCAGGCGAACGTTCTGCTCGATCTTCTCGTAGGTGGTGAAGCGCTTGTTGCAGCGGAGGCAATGTCGGCGACGGCGGATGGCCCGCCCGCCATCGCAGGTCCGCGAGTCGATGACCTTGAGGTGCTCCTTCTGTGCATCGCAAAACGGACAGCGCATGGAGAGAGAAATTTACCAGAACGGGGGGCAAAACGAAAGAAAGAAGCAATGACGAATGACGAATGACGAATCAATGCTCGAATGACGAAGGGTCGAATCATCCGTCATTCTTCATTCGAATTTCGTCATTCCGCCGTCGCGTGCAACGCGGCGGCGGCTTACCCTTTGCCGCAGCAGCGGTTGGGCATATCATGTCAGCGGGCAAGCGCCGAGGCGATGTGTGTTTGAAGCATTGACGGACAAATTCAGCGGGGTGTTCCGAGGCCTCTCGGGACGCGGACGCATCAGCGAAGAAAATATCCGCGAGTCGATGCGGTCGGTGCGCACGGCCCTCCTGGAGGCGGATGTCAATTTCAAAGTCGTCAACGACTTTGTCGATCAGGTGATCCAGAAAGCGATTGGGCAGGAAGTGATCAAGAGCCTTCAGCCGGGGGAGCTGATGGTGAAGATCTGCTTCGACGAACTGCTGAACCTGCTGGGGCCGGTGGACACGCGGATCTATTTCGTGCAGCCGGGTCCAACGGTGATCATGATGTGCGGGCTGCAAGGCTCGGGCAAAACGACCACGTGCGCCAAGCTGGCCAAATTCCTGGTGGGCAAGGGACATCATCCGTTGTTGGCGGCGGCGGACTTGCAGCGACCGGCGGCGGTGGAGCAGTTGCGGGTGGTGGGCCAACAGGTGGACGTGCCGGTGTACGCGGATGAGACGCGGGTGGCGTCGCACGGGCAGGTTGGGCGCGGGGCGGCGGTGGCGGTGTGCCGGGCGGCGATCAGCCAGGCCAAATCCACCGGACGGGACGTGGTGATCCTGGATACCGCGGGTCGGCTGCACATCGACGAGCAGCTCATGGGGGAGCTGCGCGACATCAACGCGCAGCTGCACGCGCAGCAGATTTACCTGGTCCTGGACGCGATGAGCGGACAGGACGCGGTCAACAGCGCCAAGGCGTTCAACGAGCAACTCGAGTTGGATGGGCTGATCCTGACCAAGCTGGACAGCGACACGCGGGGCGGGGCGCTTTTGTCGGCGAAGATGGTCACGGGCAAACCGGTCAAGTTCCTGGGCGTGGGCGAGAAGCTGGAGGCGCTGGAGGAGTTCCGGCCGGAGGGAATGGCGTCGCGCATCCTGGGGATGGGCGACATCATCGGCCTGGTGACCGAGGCGCAGCAGAAATTCGACGCGGAGGAAGCGGCCAGGCTCCAGGCGAAGATGGACAAGGGCCAGTTCACGCTGGACGACTTCATGGCCCAGATGGGCCAGATCAAGAAGCTGGGGCCGATCGGAAAAGTGATGGGAATGATCCCCGGAATGAGCGAGCTGACGAAGCAGGTCGCCATGAACGACGGGGACGTCGAGCAACAGATGTCGCACATGCGGGCGATCTACGATTCGATGACGCGCGGCGAGCGGAAGAAGCCGGAACTGTTGGACGCCGGGCGGAGGCGGCGAATCTCCGTGGGCGCCGGCGTGCCGCTGAACGCGGTCGGGCAATTCGTCAAGCAGTTCGAGGGGGCGCGCGACATGATGCGAGCCGTGGGCGGAATGGGAATGATGGGAAAGATGCGACTGATGAAATCGCTGATGTCCGGGGAACTGTCCAACCTGGGCATGCCGGGCGGACCCATGATCAGAACCAAGAGATCCGGGTTCATGGAAAAGAAGGATCGGAATAAGAAAAAGAAACGCTGATGAAAGCCGTCTTGAACCACCCGGCCGAGCAAGCGAAACAGAAATGCCTGAATCGCGCGATGCGGATATTGGCGCGTCGCCTGCACAGCCGGCGGCAGTTGCAGCAGAAACTGCGGCGGCATTGGAGCGCGGCGGTCGTCGCCGAGGCGCTGCGGGAATTGCGGCGGTTCGAGTACCTGGATGATCGGCGATTTGCACGGGCGATGGCGTGCGCATCGGTCGAAAAACACCATGGGCGGCAACGGGCGATGGTGGATTTGATGCGCAGCGGAGTGGCCAACGATGTCGCGCAGCAGGCGCTGCAAGAGGCGTACGAAGGGCAGGACCAGGTGCAGATGGCGCGCCAACTGGCGGCCCAACATGCGCGGCGATTGCGCGGGCTGGATGCACCCACGGCTCGGCGGCGATTGATGGGGCTGCTGCAGCGGCGCGGGTTCGATTACGAAACGGTGCGGCCGATCCTGGATGAGCTGTGGCGCGGCGGTGACTTCGATCCGTAGGGACATGTCGGCAAGGCCAATCGAGCAATGGTTCACGGAGGCGACGGCGCGTTGGCCGGCGGTGCAGTGGCCGCGCCAGGCGTACGTGCAGCATCTGGGACGGGAGTCGCCCCCCTACCCGGTGGACCTGTACCTGGCGGGGGCGGCGGGGCATCGGCTGGACGCGGCGTGGGAGGCGATCGAATCGGATTTGGGGAATAAGGCGCGGGCGGTTCTGCATCGCCAGCCATCCGCGGATATGACCGCGGAGGAGCTGTGGGCGGAGGCGATCCTGCGTCTGCTGGCGGAGGACATGGAGCGGCCGGTCTTGGCGGATGGGCGCCGGCCAGCGATGATCATCCGCTACCGCGGGCTGGTGCAACTGCTCAATTACCTGATCGTGATCGCCAAGCGCGTGGGGATCGGGCGAAAGCGGCGGATGAAGCCGACGCTGTCGCTGTCGGGGACGGGGCCGACGGACGATCCGCACGACGTGGCCCAGAATGGGCCGACGCCGGCGCAGAGCCTGGAATCGTCCGAGGATGCGACGGAGTTGGCGGCGGCGGTGAGGGCGGCGTACGGGCAGCTGTCGGCCGAGCAGAAGTTCTTGATCGCCATGGTTTATCGGAACGGGATGAAACAGAAGCAGGCGGGGGCGATGCTGGGCTGGAGCGAATTCAAGACGTGCCGGAGCCTGGCGGCGGCGATGGAAAGCCTGCGAAAATCAATCGCCCGGTGGGCCGGCGCCGATTGGAACGGCCCGCTGGCGGCGGCTTGGGAACAATGTCTGCAAATTTGCTGGAACGACGTGCAAGTGCCGTCAACAAACGCTTCTAAAAAATCCGCATAGTCATAATCCCATGACGCGACAACTCCCACGAAATGCCGATGAACTGGTCCGCGTGCTGCAAGGGGCGCTGGGGCAGCGGGCGGGGCCGGAGCCGATCGACGAGGAACAGTTGGCGCTGCTGTGCGAGGGGAGGATCGAGGCGATCGACGCGGAAGCCCGTGGACGATTGCTGGAGCAAATCGCGGCCGATCCGGCGGCGGCGCAGGTGGTGGCCGAGCTGCGGGCATTGGGCTGGGGATCGGAACGAGGGCGCGGTGATGCGGGGACGATGACGCTGCGACTGTGCGCCTGGGCGTGGGCGGCGGCGGCATGCCTGGTGATCGCGCTGGGCACGTGGCGAGTGATGGCCCCGCCGCTGGCGGCGCCGATGCAGGCGAGGCAAATTTCCCCGCCGCCGCAGACGACGGGACCGGGGTTTGCCGTGGAGCCCAATCCAACCAACGCGGGCGAGCAGCGTACCCCCCCGCCGCAGAAGGTCGCGCCGACGCCGCAGCCGAAGCCAGCCCCGCGGGCTGGGGCTTGGGCGTTAAGGGATATGGCGCTGGTTGGCGCCGCGATCATCGTGGTGCTGCTGACGATTCCGACAGTTCAGTGGATTCGGTTCAGGAAATGGCGCGGGCGACTTGATCCGCTTGAGGTTGGGTCATGCGCATGGGATCGAGAGCCTTGTTCAGATCGGCCTCGCTGAGCAATTTGCGCTCGAGGGCCACTTGGCGGATCGTCTTGCCGGTTTTGATGCTTTCCTTGGCGATATCGGCGGCTTTGTCGTAGCCGATCAGCGGGGCGAGGCTGGTGCACATCGCAAGGGACTGCTCAACCAATTCCTGGCAGCGCTGGACGTTTGCTTCCAGGCCGGCGACGCAGCGGTCGGCAAAAATGCGAGCGGCCTGCGCGAGCAGGTCGATGGATTGCAGCAGGTTGAAGGCGATCACGGGCATCATGACGTTCAGCTCGAAGTTGCTGCCCAGGGCGGCGGCGAAGGAAACGGTCGCGTCGTTGCCGATGACCTGCGCCGCAACTTGCAGGACCATTTCGCTCATGACGGGGTTGACCTTGCCGGGCATGATGCTGCTGCCGGGCTGGGTGGCGGGGATGGAGATTTCGCCGATGCCGCAGCGCGGGCCGCTGGCCAGGAAACGGATGTCGTTGGCAAGCTTGGCGAGGCTGAGGGCGATGGTCTTGAGCAGGCCGGAGACTTCGACGACGGCGTCCTTGGCGGCTTGCGATTCAAAGTGATTGACGGCTTCGACGAACTCGATGCCGGTCTTCTGGGCGATGATGGCGATGGCCTTGGCGGCGAACTGCGGGTGCGAATTGATGCCCGTGCCGACGGCGGTGCCGCCCAGGGGAAGCTCCCGCAGGGCATGGATCGCTTTCATGCAACGGACGGCGCCGAGCTTGGCCTGATGCGCCCAGCCGCCGATCTCCTGGCCAAGGCGGATGGGCGTGGCGTCTTGCAGGTGGGTGCGGCCGATCTTGACGATCGAATCGTACTTATCGGCCTTGCACTGTAGCGCGGCTGCCAGATGCTCCAGGGCGGGCGAGAGCGCATCCTTGATGGCGAGGGCCGCGGCGACGTGCATGGCGGTGGGAATCACGTCGTTGGAGCTCTGCTGCATGTTGACGTGATCGTTGGGGTGGACCGGCTCCTTGCCGCCGCGCTGGCCGCTGGCGATTTCGTTGGCGCGGCCGGCGATCACCTCGTTGGCGTTCATGTTGGTCGAAGTGCCGGAGCCGGTCTGGAAAACGTCCACGACGAATTGGGAATCGAGTTTGCCGTCGACGACTTCCTGGGCGGCCTGCTGGATCAGCAGGCGAAGGTGATCGTCCAGGAGGTGAAGCTCGCCATTGACCTGGGCCGCGGCCCACTTGATCAGGCCGACGGCGGCGATGAATCGGCGGTTGAATCGCAAGTTGGAAATGGGGAAATTTTCGACGGCGCGGGCGGTCTGCGCTGCGTAATACGCATCGGCGGGGACGCGCATCTGGCCCATGGAGTCCTGTTCGACGCGGAACTGATCTGCCATGCCGCACCTCGCTAGAGAAGGAAAACGGCATTATCAGCCGACCCAAGAGCAAATCAATCAGGAGCCACCCGGCGACCCGGCGGCTCGGGCTGGAGGTCGATGCGATAGACCAGGCCCGCTTCATTTTGAAAAATCTGTCGAAAGTGCCGGGGATCGTCGCGGGCCAAGTCGGCCTCGGGTGGTCGGCCGTCCGCGCCGACGAGCAGGTATTGGGCGCCGGCGTCGGCGAGATGGCGCAGCCAGGCGTCGCGGTCAACGACTCGATTGGCGGCGGCGGTGGCGGCATCGGCGATCTGCTCGCCCGACAGATGCGGCGGCATGGTTAAATCCCGGATCGAGAGCTTGGAGACAAGAGGCGCGTAGATGACTTTGCGGCGGTGATCGAAGCCGAAGAGGGGATAGATCATGAACTGATTGGCGTAGGCGAGGGTGGCGGAGGCAGGGATGTTTTGATCGGCGAAGGTCCACAAGTCGCCCTTGGGCCCATAGGCGATGTACCACAGGGCGGGGATGGCGGCGCGGTAATCGGCCAGGTAGGCGGGCCAAAGGGTCAAAGCAAAAAAGGCGGCGATGGCGACGAGGAGAGAGGCGGCGCGCGGGATGCCGCGGCGCAGGCCCAGGACCTCCACGTCCAGCCGCCACAGCAGCAGGCCAGCGACCACGGTCAGGGCGGCTGCGGCGCAGAAAATTGCGATGTCAGCAAGATGGGCTGAGGAAAAACTTGTACCCACGGCCAAGGCGGCGATCACCAGAGAGACGGCTTGCAGCCACGGCGCACCGGCCAGAGCGGTCGCGGCGGCGGCAAACATCAGGACAAACACCGGCAGAACAAACCGCACTTCCGCATAAGGCGATAGGTAGCGGAAAAGCAGCAATCCGATCGGCGGACCCAGGATCAGCAGCCGACGCTGGGGATCGGCCAATAGCGATCTGGCGGTTCGCAGCAGCGCCGCCGCCCAAGCCAGGGCCAGCAGGATAAACAGAGCTGGCGGCATGCCGAAATATCCCTCCATGAGGGTTGCCCGCAGGCCGCGCGGAGCTGCCAGCAGGCGGCTGGGAGAGACGGAAAACAGACCGGGAAAGTGGATCAAGCCCAGGTTCACGGTAACGGGGAAAACCGGATTGCCCGTCAGAATCCAGTTGCGCAAGTACCACGGGCCGGCCAGCATGAGCATCGCGCCGATGGCACAGGTCCAATGCCGCCAGCGCCAGCGAGCACGAAGTGGCGCATCCAGCGCCAGAAGGAACATCGGCAGAGCCAAAAGTGCCGTGTATTTGGTGGCGAGCATGAGCCCCAAGGCGATACCGATGCGCGCGGCGGAAAACGGCTGATGGAGGTTGTCGGCGGCCAGGTTTGCGGCAACGACGCAAAAGAACGCGGCGACAAACAGATCATCCTTGGCCAAGTCGCTTTGGCTAAGCAGCGGGCGAGACAGGACGGCGGCGAGAGCGAGGATGGCGGCGGCGGGCGTCGAGCCGCCACAGCGGCGGCCAAGCTGAATCAGGGAAAAGAAAATCAGCAGCAATGGACCGATCTGCACGAACCTGGCCAGAGCGTCGTTGCCCACCGGAGCCAGGAGAAAGCAACCGAAGAGCGAGCCAGCCAAGGGGGAGTAAGTGTTGGCGGGATTGAAAAACCAAGTCGCAAAGAGATCGATGCGGCGATGCTGGAGCCACTGCACGGCCGCGGGCAAATGGTAGGTCAGGGCATCGGTGGCCAGGGGCGGAACCAAACGCTCGGTATAGACGAACGCGCCGATGTAACCGATCACGAAAAGCACACAGGCCAGGACGACGATTCGATCAAACGGCTGCAAGGGCGTCAGTGGCATGGGCCGCCCCGCCGCCAGCCACGCAAGGATGCAGAAGGCACCGACGAAAACCGTGATCGACCCAGGTGAGAGAAACCCCAATACACCCGGAATGCCCACGGCAAGGTATTGGGCGAGATACGTCAGCAGAAGCGCATCGGGGATGGCATCCAAGGGCGGGCTGAACCGTCGAGCCAGGCGATATCCCACGGCCAGAGGAGCGGCGCACAGCAGCAGCGCCCAGGCGAGATGCCACTGCTCAGCCCCGATTCCCATGGCATCATCTTCCGGCGGCAGTGGCGAAGGTTCAACCCGATCGCGGCAGCACGAGTCGGGTGCCATCGTCGAGCACGACCGTCCATTGGTCGGCGGAAATGGCGATGGATTGGACGTGCCCGGCGGCGACACGGCGGACCTGGCCACGATTCCCGGAAACGGGGCCTTCGTAATCCAGGTAATCGCGGCGATGCTCGCCCAGGGGCGTGAAGGCGTCGGCGGGCTGCGGCGGCCAGTGCGGACATCGCCAGGTCGCCAGGGGCGAGCCGGGGGCGGTTTCCATCATGACATCAAAGTGCGGCTGCCCGATCCCGGTGTGATGCAACACGACGTAACGCAATAAGCCAGCTTGTGTCATGGCGATGCCAGAAGAACCGGGGGCGGAACGTAACTGCTGCGGACGTGACCGGCGGGATCAAGGCTGCTTTTCAGATCGCAGGGATGCGCCTCTTCGCCCAAGTGCCAATCGCGGGCGTAATCCTCGGCCAACTGCCGCATCTCGGCCTGACTCAGCGGCGGCTTGTCCACCGACTGTGCGGCTTCCTTGATCTCGGCTTCGTCCAGGAGCGTGCCGGTGATGCTGGTCAGGGCGCTATCCATGAGCAGCCATTGGCAGGCGAGCTGATGCACGGTCATGCCGTGGTCGGAGGCGTAGTGGCGGATCAGTTCCAGCTTCTTGAGGCCGTAGATTTTCCAGGACTGGTCGCGGAACTTGCGGTGATCGCTGGCGCCGATCGTGGTATCGGGGCGAACCTTGTCCTTGAGGATGCCGCTATTGTCGTGGACGCGGGCCAGCACGCCGGCGCGGCAGGCGCGGGCAACCTGGCAGAACTCGTGGCCGGGGTCCTGCTCGAAAAGATTGAAAACGGTCTGCACGGCCTTGGCGTTGTGGTCGGTGAGGGCCTTGATCCCCTCCTCGCGCCAGCCGATGGCCGGGCCCAGGGACACGCCCCAGACTTTGATCTTGCCTTCGCCCTTGAGTCTCTCCAATTCGGCGAACAAATCGTCGCGGAATTGCGGGAGCTTGATGTTGTGGGCCATGTACAAGTCGATCACGTCTGTGCCGAGGCGCTGGAGGGATTTCTCGAGCGCGAAGCGGAGGAATCTTGGCGAGAAATCCTGCTTGCGTTCTCGGTGGCTGGCGGAGTCGCCGGGGTCGGAGTAAAAGTCGTAGCCGAATTTCCCGCCCACTTCGACTTTGTCGCGCCCAACGGTTTGCAGGAATCGGCCCAAAAGGGATTCGGCCCGGCCGTTGCCGTAGGCGTCGCCGCAGTCGAAGAAGGTGATGCCCTGATCGAAGGCGAATTTCATGAGGCGCCGTGCGGCGTCGTCGGTGTAGTGCCCCCACCAATCCACGCCGAAGGGCCAGCAGCCGAGGCTGATGGCGGAGACTTCCAAAGACGTGTTGCCGAAGGTGCGACGTTCCATGGCTGGCGAATGATAGGGGCCTTGGACGACCGTGTCACCGCTTTGAACACCACCGCGGCGAGCAAGAGGGCAACCAAATCGCCGAGAATTAGAATCTGCATCTCCCTGTCACGAATGTCCCGGAATGACGCGAAAAGATTGTGCGAATGGCGGTGCGTCTACCAAAAAACGCTGACATTGGGCGGCAAGAGTCTTTCTTGAGGTCCGTCCGACGAATCCGTTGATTTGCGACGCGCGTCGCAAGCGACGCGGCTAAACAAATGCGCGCGGGGGAAGGTTTTGGCTACGCCTTGGGGGCGGCGGCGGCGTAGAGATCGGCGTTGGTTTTCTGCTTGGCCATGACGTCCAGCAGGGTCTTCATCGCTGGAACCGGCGACATGCTGCTGAGCAGGCGGCGGATGTGGCGGGCGGCGGTCAGGTCCTTGGGGGAAAGCAACAGCTCCTCCTTGCGGGTGCCGCTGGCGGCGATGTCCAGGGCGGGCCAGATGCGCTGGTTGGCCAGGTTGCGGTCGAGCACCAACTCCATGTTCCCCGTGCCCTTGAATTCCTCGAAGATGACCTGGTCCATGCGGCTGCCGGTGTCGATCAGGCAGGTGGCCAAGATGGTGAGGCTGCCGCCGTTTTCGATTTTTCTCGCCGCGCCGAAGAGGCGTTTGGGGATTTCCAGGGCGCGGTTGTCCAGCCCGCCGGAGAGGGTTCGTCCGCCGCTGGGGCCGCCGGTGTTGAAGGCGCGGCCCACGCGCGTCAGAGAATCCAAAAGCACGACGATGTTCTTGCCGAATTCCACTTCGCGCTTGCAGCGCTCGATGACCAATTGGGCCAGGTCGAGGTGTTTTTCAACCGTGTTGTCGTTGCTGGAGGCGTAGACGATGCCCGGGACGTTGCGCTTCATATCCGTGACTTCCTCGGGACGTTCGTCCACGAGCAGGAGCACGAGCTTGACGTCCGGGTAGTTGTGGTGGATTCCGCGGGCGATGTTTTGCAGGAGGATGGTTTTCCCGGTGCGAGGCGGGGCGACGATCAGGCCGCGCTGGCCGAAACCCACGGGGGCCAGGATGTCGATGATGCGCGTGGTGAACTCGGTTGGGTTATGCTCCAGGCGCATAACCGGCTGGGGATCGAGCGGCGTGCCGTCGTAGATCGCGGCGGTCTGGACGTAATCCTCGGGCGGGCGGCCCTCAATGGCCTGGACCTCGGTAATGACCGCACCGTGGGGGACTCCGCGCACCAGCAGTCCGGGCCGGAGTTTGAGCTCGCGGATCAGCCGGCGGGGAATGACGCCGCGGTGGATGGGCCGCAGGAGGTGGATCGGATCGCGCAACTGCCCGTCCTGACGCAGGTCGGGAATGTGCAGGATGCCTTCCAGAGTGTCACTGGTGAGCGTGTGCATGCAAATAGAACTCGAAACGTCTGTGGGAAAGGATCCGGGGCACTACCCCGCTACCGAGTGCAAATCACGTATGCGATGAGATATATGCTTCGGTAGAATGCCTATTATACGACGAAAAACTCAGGAGTAAAACATGGAATTGCTTGCGAGATTGCAGGAGGACATGAAATCAGCGCTGAAATCGGGCCAAAAAGACCGGCTGGGGGTCATTCGGATGCTGATCAGCGATGTGAAAAACATCGATTTGGCCCCCAAACCGACGACAGCGGAGGAGGCCGTGGCCAGTTACGCCAAAAAGTTGAAAAAGGCCCTGGACGAATACCAAAGACTGGGGAAGGATCAGGAAGTACAGAAGCTGCGGTTTGAGATATCGGTGGCGGAGCAGTACTTGCCGAAAAAGGCGTCGGCGCAGGAGACGGAGAAGCTGATAGGCGAGTTCTTGGCCAAAGGTGAGTTTACGGAAAAGCAGTTTGGCCAGGCCATGGGAGCGTTCATGAAAGCGCATGGATCGGCGGTCGATCCTGGCCTGGCCAATCAGTTGTTGCGAAAAGGATTGGCGGGAAAATGAGCAAGTCGATGCCCCTGGGACGGGCGGCGTGCGTGGCCCTGATGGTCTTGGTCTGCGGTTGCAGCCACGAGCAGCCGAATCCGCCACCAGCGCCCGCGCCACCCACGGCGGCGGCATCGCCGCAGGAAACCGTTGCCATGGCCGCTCCGAGAATCCCCGCGGTTGGAACAGCGGCGCCGAATTTCACGTTGGCGTCGAACCGTGGGGGGCAAACCAGCCTATCGGATTATCGGGGGCAGATCGTCGTGCTCTATTTTTACCCAAAGGCGTTTACGCCGGGCTGCACGACGGAAGCCTGCGCTTTTCGCGATGCCTTGGCGGACTACGAAAAGGCGCACATCGCGGTGCTGGGCATCAGTCCCGATCCGCTGGATGCGGTGGTGAAGTTCGGGAACACGTACCACCTGAATTTCCCGCTGCTGGCGGACAACGATCATGAGGTGTCGGCGGCGTACGGGGTGTGGCAGCCAAAGAGCATGTACGGCAAGAGCTTCATGGGCGTGGCGCGCACGACGTTCGTGATCGACAAGGATGGCACGATCCTGCACGTGTTTGCCAAGGTTAAGCCGCTGGGTCACGACCAGGAGGTGTTGGGCTGGCTGAAGGCAAACGGCAAAGTGCCTTCGTAGCCGATTCGGGACCTTGCCAAGGGAAGCAGTCTTGTATACAGTGGTTGAACACGGCGGCTAAGCAGGGAGTCGGCCGATGCCGGACGTAGCATAACCTGTGCTTTCATTAAGAGTTATGACAAAAGGAGATGTCATGCCCAAGCCAAGCAATCCTAGCGGTGGCTTTTCCAGGCCCACTGGGGGTTTCAGCGGTGGGTTCAAGCCCGGCGCGACGCGGAACAGTCCGCTGCCGCGCTCGGAGGCAACCACGCGGCAGATCACGCACGAGATGATCGCCAAGCGGGCGTATGAGATTTACCTCTCAGGCCAAGGCGGCTCGCAAGACGAAAACTGGACACGAGCCGAGCGCGAGCTGCGCGGTTGGTAAACCCAAAGCCCGCCGCCAGCGACAACGCCTACGATTAGGGTATGGAACCGTGCGATCAACCGGTGTTGAGCGTGGCGCTGTTTCCCTTGCCCGACGTGGTGCTGTTTCCGTGCGCCATCCTGCCCTTGCACATTTTTGAACAGCGATACCGCGTGATGACCGCCGAGGCGTTGGCGGATCAGCGGCTCCTGGCCATGGCGCTGCTCAAGCCGGGCTGGGAAACGGACTATGACCAAGCGCCGGCGATCGAGCCGGTGGTGTGCGTGGGGCAAATCCTGAATTTCGAGAAGCTGCCGGACGGCCGGTACCATTTGCTGCTTCAGGGCCAGGCGCGGGCACGCATCTTGGAAGAAACCGGTGTCCGGCCGTTTCGCACGGCGCGCGTGGAAGTCTTCGCACCAAGCGCCGCGGAGATCGATCTGGTCAACCAACGCGAGCGGCTGATGGAACTGGTGCGCTCGCTGCCGCAGACGGCGCAGCGGACGCAGTTGCACCGGATCGTCGCCAGCCCGTTGTCCACCAGCGACGTGGCAGACTTGCTGGCGTTCAATTTCGTGCAGGATGTGGCCAGCAAGCAATCGCTTCTGGCCGAGAAAGACGTGACGCGGCGAATTTCCCGCCTGATCGAGATATTGCAGGCGACATGGCAACCGCTGCTGGGGCGCAGCGTTGGGGGATTGCATCTAAACTGAGGGCCGCGTGGCCACTGGCCGCCGGGGGTTTTTGCGTTTCTGGATCGTTTTGGCAAGAATGCGTGCGCGGCGGACGAGGCGCGCGCTCACATGTGGTATTTTGCCTATGGGTCGAACCTGAACTCCCGAGCGGTGGCGGAGTGGTGCCGCCATTACGGGCACCGCCCGCCGGCGCTGAAGCCCGGGCGTCCGGGCATCCTGGACAACTACCGCCTGTGCTTTCCGATTTTCAGCGAGTATTTCGGCGGCGGGATCGCGGATATCGTCTACGATCCGGGCAAATACGTCGCCGGAGCGCTGTTCGATCTGTCCGAGGCCGATCAAAAAATCCTGGACGCCAAGGTCGGCCGGCGATTCGATCCCGCGGCCCAGAAAGAGATCGGCATTTATCGGCGGATCGAGGTGAAGGTGGCCCCGCTGGGCAAGGGGGAACCGGTCCCGGCGATCACCTATCAGGGCCTCTCGGTGGAGAAATACAACATCCCGCCGACGCAACACTACATGGACCTGGTGATCCAGGGGGCGTACAGCTTCGGGCTTTCGATGATGTGGATTTCGTACCTGCAAAGCTTCAGCACGCAGGTTGGGCGCAAACCGCGTCCCCCCAGCTACGGCGAGGCGGCGCCGAGGATGTGATTTTCAAATCGCATCGGATGGCGGTTGCCGGGGCGGAGGTCGGCCTTATGGCGCGGCGCAAGCGGCAACGCCCAGTTTGGGAGAAAAAACGAGGTTGCGAGTTGATTGGACGACTCCGACGCTTCCGCCTTGTTTGCTCGTCGTGATTCCCTTGACTGCCGATCAGGCCGATCGGCGTACGTACACGACTCCCACCTGAGATAATTCGTTGATGAGTCCCTGATCGGCCTTCCTTTGCAGATCGTCCAGGAATCGGAGGGTCTGCGGCTCCAGACAGGGTTCAGATGGGTCGGCATCCGGCACAACCGCTTCCACCTCCACCCTCACGACGCAAGCCGGGGCGTGAATCCACTGCTCGATCTTGATTCGTTTGCCTTCCAACACCATGGCATCACCGGTCATAGAAATGGACGGTAACCAGTTTAGCGATGCGAACACGTGAAATCCACGCCCAAATCGCTTTGCAGGGAGTCCCATCGGCCAGGACTTGATCAAATTCAACGACGGGATTCGGTGCCGCATCCGGCCTTTCGCGGGCCAGTTTTGCGGCATCCAGTCCGGCTATGACCTGCCACGCGACCATGCGACGCTTGCGAAGCATTTGGTTGGCATGAACAGTGAAGACGTAGCGTTCATTGCGAACTGCTTCGCGGATGTTGTCGGCTAGCGCGCCCATAATTCCTCGCTCGATGCTGACGGAAACGATCGCCGTCAAATCTTCTTTGCGATGATTTGCAGATGGGACGCCCGCGCGGCGGACGTCGTATCCTTGGCTAATTCCGATTCCAGCCGCAGCAGGCGCGCAAACGCCCCTTCCTGATCCAAGAGTTGCTTGTAGGCGCGAATCGGCAGGATCGTTTTGCCCGTAAGACGAAGGACCTGGAACCCGCCGCGCTCAAACAGGCGGACCAACTCGCCGGGGGTGAACGTCGTCAGCTCAAACTGCTCTTGGCGATCCCGCGTGAGCCAATGGGTGCGGCCGGTGCGCAGGAATGATTCCAAGCCATCGAGGTCGCCGCGCTGCAGAAAGTATTCGGCCGCCGCCAACTTGTTGTCGGCCGTGGCGATGACGATGCCGCCGGCTTTGCAAATGCGGCGCATTTCCGCGACGGCCGCGGACGTATCGGCGCAGATCGAAAGCGGATCGCCCATGGCCAGGATCAGGTCGAATGGGTCGCACGCCAGAAGCGACAGATCGACGATGTCCGCCACGAGCAGCGTGGCGCGCTTCGCCTTGGCGCCCAGGGCGTGCAGCTTTTGGCGCGTCTGCTCGATCATGGCGGGAGAATGATCGACGAAGGTGGTGGCAAAACCGCTTTTGAGCAGCTTCAGTCCCCACTTGCCGGTGCCGCATCCCAGATCGCAGCAGGACGCGGCCGCGTTGTGCGGCAAATACGGCTTGATCGCATCCCACGTGAGCCGATCGTGCCACCGCCAATACGCGTCGTCGTACACGGCGTCGTACTGCCTGGCGAGGCGATTATGGTAGCGCTGCGAGGCGCCGGCGGCGGGCGGGCGGCGTTTCATGGCAGACCGTTTTATGGCCAACAGGGCAGAGTCACAATATGATCTGTTCATGAACGTCGAGCAAAAACTGGCCGAATTGGGCTGGACGCTGCCGGAGGCGCCCAAACCCATCGCCGCGTACGTGCCGGCGGTGCGCAGCGGAAACCTGCTGTTTGTCAGCGCGCAGTTGCCGACGCGGGAGGGGAAGCTGCTGGCGACGGGGAAGGTGCCGTCGGCGGTGCCGATCCCCTTGGCCCAGCAGGCCGCGGCCCTGTGCGCCGTCAACGCCCTGGCCGTAGCCTTCGCGGAATTGGGGGATTGGCAGAGATTGGTGCGCGTGGTGCGAATCGGCGTCTTCGTGCAGAGCGATGACGGCTTTGGCGATCAGGCGAAGGTGGCCAACGGGGCCAGCGAACTATTGCAGCAAGTGATGGGGGATGCCGGGCGCCATGCGCGTGCGACGATTGGGGTCAACGCCCTGCCGCTGAACACCGCGGTCGAGGCGGAGTTTTTGTTCGAGGTGCGCTGAACGGCTAGGGGCTGGGCTGGGAAGCCGCCCCGCCACGGGCGCTGCGATCGAACATTTTCTTGTAATCATCCAGGTGCTTGCGCATCAGGGCCACGTTCTGCGGCGGGGACTGCTTGAGCATCTCATCCAGATTCTTCTTGAGCTGCGCCTCGACCAGGGCAAGCTGCTCCTTGCTCTGCTGACACTGCACGATGTCCGATTGCGCCTGTGCGATGGCGGCGTCGTTGGCGGCCTTGACCGACGCCTTGTCATCATCCGTCACGGGCAGGTCCGGATGCGCGGCCACATTGGCGGCGGCCTGCGCCTTGGCCAGGGCATCGGCCTTGGCCTTCTCGGCATCGGCTTGGCGGCCGCGGGCATCCTTGGCGGCGTCGCGGGCGGCCTGGGCTTCGTTCTTCTTGCTCTCGATGTAACTGGGGCGATCATCGGCTGAAACATCGGCCGGGGGATTGGCGGCCAAATCGTCGGCGGCCTTGGCATCCGCGTCGTGATGCTGGGCCTCGGTTTCAGCGGTCTTGGCCTCTTCCTCTCGCAGCTTGACTTCCTCCAGGGCGGCCTTCTGATCGCTTTGGGCGGATTTGATGGCTGCGTCGCGCTCCTCGGAGGTCATCACCCGCCGGCCATCCTTGGCCGCGGCTTGATACGTCGCCAAGCGCTTCTGCGCGTCCGCCAGCTTGTCGTCGTTTTCCTTGAACCTGGCCTGGAGGTCGGCCTCGGCCTTTTCGTAAGCGTCCTGGGCGTACACGGCCACACCGTACGCCGTGATCGCCTGTTGCCCCATCCAGTCGTATTCAGCCTGACTGATATGATGCCGATCCAGACAGGCCTGATGCTTCTTGTCCAGGTCGGTGACGGCGGCGATGCGCCCCTCGGTAGTCTTGGCCTCGGACAACTGCTGCATGATCTTGGCGTTTTCATCCAGCCAATCGTTGGTGGTGGCGATGTAGGTGTTGAGCTGGTCCTCGGTGAAGACGTTGTCGGCGGGCTGTTTCCATTGGGCCGCCGCCGAGCTGGCAAGGATCAATGCCGTCGCCATCGCCGCCGCCGTTGCCATCAGCCATCGCCGCATAGCCTGCTCCGTTTCCCGCCCCACCAGGAGGCGAGTTGATGATCCCAGTTTGCCGCGGCAGGTCAAGATGGCGCGGTCGCGCCAGGTACGAGGTTGCCAGCACGGCGTATTTGCGATATTCGTTACGTCAGCGGAAGAGCATTTTTCATGGACATCGCGGCATTACGAAAACGATTGACGGCGATTGGGCAGCAGCACGTGCTGCGGTTTTACGATTCGATGGACTTGGCCGCGCGCAAGCGGCTGGCGATGCAACTGCAATCGCTGGACTTGGAGAATCTGGCGCAGCTGGCCAAGCAATACGTTCGGGACAAGGCGGCGCCGGCGCTGCCGAAGGTCATTGAGCCGGTGCGGGCGTATCCGCGCGTGCCGGACGCCAGCCAGCGCGATTTGTACGAGCGGGCGGCGCAGCGCGGCCGCCAGTTGCTGGCGGAGGGGAAGGTCGCGGCGTTGACGGTGGCCGGCGGGCAGGGATCGCGCCTGGGATACGAAGGACCCAAGGGGGAATGCCCCATCACACCGGTGAAGAACAAGCCGCTGTTCCAGGTCTTTGCCGAGCATCTTCGCGCCCGCAGCCTGGGCGCCGGGAGGCTGATCCCCTGGTACATCATGACCAGCGAGACCAACGACATCCCCACGCGCGCCTTTTTCCAAAAATACGAATTCTTCGGCTACGACGAGCAGGCGATCTTCTTCTTCCAGCAGGGGATGATGCCGGCGTTTTCGATGGACGGGCGGTTGCTATTGGTGGAGAAGGATTCGCTGGCGCTGTCGCCCGACGGGCACGGCGGCAGCCTGCGGGCGCTGCACCGCAGCGGCGCGCTGCAGGACATGCGCCGCCGCGGCGTGGAACATCTGTCCTATTTCCAGGTCGATAATCCGATGGTCCAGTGCATCGATCCGCTGTTCTTGGGGCTGCACGACCTGAGCGGCAGCGAGATGTCCAGCAAAACCATCCGCAAGGCGCACCCCGAGGAGAAAGTCGGGAATTTCGTGATGGGCGACGGCGTGTTGCGCATCATCGAATACAGCGATCTGCCGAAGGAATTGGCGCATCGCACGAATGCCGATGGCACGCCGTACCTCAACGCGGCGTCGATCGCCATTCACGCCCTGCGCATCGCCTTCATCGAGGAGCTCAACGAGGGCGGACGGCTCAAACTCCCCTGGCACCGTGCGGAGAAAAAGGTGCAGTGCATCAACGAGCGCGGCCAGAGCGTCAAGCCGGACAAGCCCAACGCGGTGAAACTGGAGCAATTCGTCTTCGATGCCATCCCGCTGGCCAGGAACGCGATCCTCTACACAACGGAGCGCGCCGAAGAATTCTCGCCGGTGAAAAACGCCCAGGGCCCCAGCTCGCCGGAAACGTCGCGGCGGGACCAGGTGAACCGCGCCGCCCGCTGGTTGCGGGATGCCGGCGTCAGCATTGCGATGCGCAACGGCCAGCCGGATGCGATGATCGAGATTTCCCCCCTGTTTGCGGTCAGCGCCGAGGAGCTTCGCGGCAAGCCGCTGCCGATCCGCCAGATCAAAAGCGGCCAGGTGGTGTACCTGGATCGCAGTTCCATGGAAGAGCTGTGGTTCGGCGCTCCGGTGGCGCCGCCGGGTGGAAGCGCTCACTTATCCCGTGAAATGGGCAGGGGTTGAGATTTTCAGTCACTTCGATTGCTTCGGTGGTTGCGGATTGATAGATTCGTTGCCGCGGGCAGGGAGGCCCGCTGGGCGTGACTGCGGCCGCGCACGCGGCCTTGGGAAAGGGATGTCCCGATGTTCCTGCATCAACTCCTGCGCGAGTTTGATCCAAAAATCCTGACCAGCGGCATCCCGGACGTGCAGATCGGCGGCATCTGCGACGATTCGCGTTTGGCCAGGGCCGGCGATCTGTTCATCGCCCGCCCGGGAACCAAGACCGAAGGATCGAAATTCATCAGCCAGGCGTGCCAGCGGGGCGCGGTGGCGGTGGTGACGGCGGCGCCCTTGGCGGATTGCCCGCTGCCCCAGGTCTGCGCGGCGAACGTGGCGCGGGCGGGGGCGGAGCTGGCGCATATTTTCCACGCCAGGCCGTCGCAGGCGCTGCGCGTCGTGGCCGTCACGGGGACCAACGGAAAAACCACGACCGCGTATCTGGTGCGGCATCTTCTCAATCGCTGTGGGCAGCGGTGCGGGCTCATCGGGACGGTCGAGATCGACGACGGCACAAGGGTGCGCGAGGCGACGCTGACCACCCCGGGGGCGGTGCAGATCGCAGGATTATTGGCGGCGATGCGGGACAGCGGCTGCCGGGCGTGCGCGATGGAAGCATCCAGTCATGCGCTGCATCAGGATCGCGTGCTGGGGGTGAAGTTCGCCGCGGCGGCGTTCACCAACCTCAGCGGCGATCACTTGGATTATCACGGCACGATGGACGATTATGCCGCGGCCAAGGCCAGGCTTTTTGAGATGCTGGAAGAGTCGGCGGTGGGCGTGATCAACGCGGATGACGCCCGGTCGGCGCGGATGATCCGGGATTGCCGGGCGCGGATCGTGCGCTTCGGTTTTGGGCCGGAGGCGGACTACCGCGCCGCCGGCGTCAAGTTGGGCGCCGAAGCGTCGCGTTTTGTTCTACAGAACCGCGGCGGCGAGGCTTGGGTGGAGCTGGGCCTGATCGGGCGGCACAACATCGCCAACGCCCTGACGGCGGCGGCGCTGGTGGGTGAGGCGTTTGGGCTGAGCGTGCAGCAGATCGCGGCGGGATTGAAGGATGCCCGGGGGGCGCCCGGGCGATTGCAGGCGGTGCGGGCCGGGCAGGGCTTTGCCGTGCTGGTCGATTATGCCCATACGGACGATGCCCTGGAGAACGTGCTGTCGGCGCTGCGGGCGGTGACGCGGGGGCGGCTGCGGCTGCTGTTCGGCTGCGGAGGAGACCGGGACCGGACCAAGCGGCCGCGGATGGCGCGGGCGGCGGCGAAACTGGCGGACGCCGTCTACGTCACCAGCGACAATCCGCGCACGGAAAATCCGGCAGCCATCGTGGATGAAATCGTCGCCGGGTTCCCGCGCGACGGAATCAAGCCGGTTTACATCGAGGTGGACCGGCGCAAGGCGATCGAAAAGATTTTGGGCGACGCCCAGAGCGGGGACGTGGTCCTTCTGGCCGGCAAGGGGCACGAGAATTACCAGATCATCGGCACCACCAAGCACCATTTCGATGACGTTGAGGAAGCGATCAAGGTTTTGCAGAAATATCGGCAGGGATCATGAAGGCGATTTCGCTTGTGCAGGTGTGCGAGGCTTTGGGGCTGGCGCAGCCGGCTGGGCCGGCTCAGCGCGAGATGATGGTGGCGGCGGTGTGCACGGACACGCGGCACATGCAGGAGCGGTCGCTGTTCGTGGCCCTGCGGGGGGAGCGATTTGACGGTCACGACTTTTTGCATCAGGCGGCGGCGGGCGGCGCGGTGGCGGCCTTGATCGAGCGGAAGCCGCCGCGCCTGCCGCAGGATCTGTATCTGCTGCCCGTGGCGGATACGCGCCTGGCCATGGGCCGGCTGGCGCGATTCGTGCGCCAGCAATTGAGCGGGACGGTCATCGCCGTCGGCGGGAGCAACGGCAAGACCACCACCAAGCACCTGATCGACGCGGTGCTGCGAGGCGCATGGCGCGGGTCGATTTCGCCCAAGAGCTACAACAACGACATTGGCGTGCCGCTGACGATTTTTCCGGCGGAAGCGTCGGCGGATTACCTGGTGCTGGAGATGGGCACGAATCATCCGGGGGAGATCGCGGCGCTGGCGCGAATCGCCCTGCCGGAGGTCGCGGTGATCACCAACTGCTCGGCCGAGCACCTGGAGGGCCTGGGCGATCTGGCGGGCGTGCGGCGAGAAAATGCCTGCCTGATCGAAGGGCTTCCGGCCGGCGGTCTGCTGGTGGTCAACGGGGATGATCCGGAGCTGCTGGCGGCGGTGGGCGGATATCGCGGCCAGCGCGTGACGTTCGGATTTTCGCCGCAGAACGATCTGTGCGCCCGCGAAGTGAAATGCGACGCCCGGGGAACCAGCTTTGCCCTGCGGCCGATGGAGCGGCGCGCCTTTGTCCCGCTGCTGGGGCGGCACACGGCGTGCAACGCCCTGGCGGCGATCGCGGTCGGGCGCTACATGGGGTTGAGCGACCGGCACATCCTGGAAAATCTGCGCCTGGCCAGCGGGCCGGAGATGCGCTTGGCGCTGCAGCAGTGCGGCAGCGTGCGCGTGCTGAACGACGCGTACAACGCCAATCCGGCGTCCATGAAGGCGGCGCTACAGACGCTGGCGGCGCTGCCGGCGCGGCGGCGCGTCGCGGTGGTCGGGGAGATGCGCGAGCTGGGCAAAGAATCGCGGTCGCTGCACCGTGAAATGGGGCGATTCATCGCGCGGGATTGTGCGCCGGATCTGCTGGTGTGCGTCGGGCTGCTGGGGCAGGAGATCGGCCAAGAGGCCGCCCGGCACGGGCTGGCCGACCAGCGCGTGCAGTATTTTCCGGATGCGGCGGCGGCTTGCGCCGTGGCCGCGCGCCTGCACGCCGGAGACCTGGTGCTGCTGAAGGCATCGCGCGCGGTGCGATTGGAGACGGTGGCCCGCGCCATCCACGCCAACTGCGGCTGGCCCGGGGACGGCCCGAGATGATCTACCTTCTGGTCAAGGATTACCGAGCCTTTCTGGAGGCGCACGGCGTCGGCTTCCTGAGGGTGTTCAACGACGTGACGTTTCAATCGACGGCGTCGGTGATCCTGAGCTTCGTGCTGGTGGTGCTGCTGGGGCCGCGGGTGATCCGCTGGTTGCGGCGGCAAAAAATCGGCGACCTGGCCAGCTTCGACCAGGAGCAAATGAACCACCTCATGCGCGGCAAGATCGGCACGCCCACGATGGGGGGCATTTTGATCATCTTCTCCATCGCGCTGACGGTGCTGCTGCTGGCGGACCTGGGCAATTTTTACGTGAAGATGGCGGTGATCTGCCTGGTGTGGCTGGGGGCGGTGGGAGCGGTGGATGATTGGCTGAAGTTGACCAGCGCGCGGCGGGCGGCGGCGCTGCCGCCGGGCGCCCACGCCAGCCGCCAGGGCCTGACCTCGCTGGAGAAAATCCTCTTCCAGATCGGGCTGGGAATCCTCCTGTCGTACTTCACCTACCATTACAGCCTGGATCCGCGGAGCCACACGCTCTATTTTCCGTTTTTCAAGAACCTGAGCGTGCGGATGGGGCCGGTGGCCTTCATCCTCGTCGGCACGCTGGTGCTGAGCGGAACCAGCAACGCGGTGAACCTGACCGATGGGCTGGACGGCCTGGCGGCCGGGTGCGCGGCAATCGTCAGTTTCACGTTTCTGATCCTTTCCCTGATCCAGGGCTATAGCCTGGGGAGCGAGCCGCTGGCGACCTACCTGCTCCTGCCGCGGATCGTGGGCAGCGCGCAGATGGCGGTGATCGCGGGAGCGATGGTCGGGGCGTGTCTGGGATTTCTGTGGTTCAACTGCAATCCGGCATCGGTGTTCATGGGAGACACCGGATCGCTGGCCCTGGGGGGACTGCTGGGATACATCGCGGTGGTCATCCGGCAGGAACTGCTCCTGGTCTTGTGCGGGGGGATTTTCGTGGCGGAGGCGGCATCCGTCATCTTGCAGGTGGGATGGTTCAAATACACGCGGCGGCGGCACGGCCACGGGAAGCGCATCTTCCTCATGTCGCCGCTGCATCACCACTTCCAGCAAATGGGATGGCAGGAATCGCAGGTGGTGATCCGCTTCTGGCTGGTTGGGGCGATGCTGGCGATGATCGCGCTGGCGACCATCAAACTCAGATAGGTCAAGCCGGGCGGTCGGCCAGTCCGATAACTGTCTTAATGGATCGGTCAATCTATCGCCTGCGGACACGGGATGTTCTGAGCCTGTGCGTGATGTCCCTGCTGGTGCTGGGGGTCATCATGGTGCAGTCGGCCTCGTCGCACGTGACGGGGCAGACAAGCTGGCAGTGGACGGGGCGAGGGGTGAAGCATCTGATTTTCGCCGGATCGGCGCTGGCCACATTTTTTGCCGTTGGGGCCGTGGATTACGCAGCGCTGGCCCGGCGGGCCGGGAGCCACTGGCGCAGCCTGGTGGTGTGGATTTTCGCCATCGCGGCGGCGGCGAACCTGGCCGTGCTGGTGCCGCACGTGGGCTTGGCGGTCAACGGCGCGCGGCGCTGGCTGCCGCTCGGACCGATCCAAGTTCAGCCGTCGGAATTGGCCAAGTGGGCGGTCGTGCTGTACCTGGCGTATTGGCTGACGTACCGGCCGGTCGATCTGAACAAGTTCTTCGCCGGATTTCTGGTGACGGTCGGGCCCGTTGGCCTGCTGTGCCTGCTGGTGGTGATGCAGGATTTCGGGACGGCCATGCTGATCGCCCTGGGCGCTTTAGTGATGCTGGTGGCGGGGAAGGTGCGCTGGCGGCATTTGGTGCTGGCGGTGCCGCTGGCGGCGGCAGCGGGGTTGTGGTTCCTCATGCACAAGGAGTATCGCTGGAGACGAGTCACGGCGTTCGCCAACCCGTATGCCGCGCCGCAAAGAGAAGGCTATCACATGATCCAAAGCCTGCTGAGCTTCACCACCGGCGGCATGAGCGGCCGGGGACTAGGCAACGGCATCCAAAAGCTCGGCTATCTACCCGAGGACACCACCGACTTCATCTTTGCCGTCATTTGCGAAGAGCTGGGACTCTTTGGCGCGATGCTGACCATCACGCTGTATCTCGGGATCTTGTATTGTGCGTGGCAGACGCTGAAGGAAAAGAAAGACCATTTCGGCCGACTGCTGGCTTTCGGCGTGGGGACGATGGTCTGCCTGCAGGCGCTGATCAACATTGCCGTGGCCACGGTGAGCGTGCCGACCAAGGGGCTTTCGCTGCCGCTGGTGAGCGCCGGCGGCAGCGGGCTGGTGATCACGTGCGCCGCCCTGGGACTGTTGCGCAGCGCCTGCCGATTCCAGCACGAGGAAGAACCGGTCCTTCCAAGGCCAAGGCCCAGGAGAATGCCGCACATCGTGACCGAGGCCATGTGGCAACGTTTCACGACGAGTTGATCTGCCGCTGGCATTTCTCTTCCGCTTCGGGGCGGCGGATATAGATGGGGACAAGCTGCATCGCTTCGGTGAAGCGCCCGTCCTGGGCCAATTGCCAGCCGAGTTTTGCCACCATCTCCGCACGGGGACGCCAGAGGCTTTCGTCGATGATCAACACCTCCGCATCCAATGGCGGAATGAAACACCTGTGATGCGGAATTCCCTCGCCCAACAGGTGCACGGGACGCGGAACGCGCCCAAGCACGTCGGCCAGGCGGTCCAGATGAGCCGGCTCGCGCTCCGCCCAGCCATCGGCCACGCGATCGAACGACGCGGTGAAAATCTGGTCGCGCTTGGCATCCAGGACGATGACGACGTGACGCGCATCCGGCGGAGCGTTTTCGACCAGGACGCGGGCTGAGCCAACGGCTACCAGGGCGGCGCCGCTGACGAAGGCGAGCGTCTTGGCCAAGGTGATCCCGATGCGCAGGCCGGTGAAGGAGCCTGGGCCGGCGGAAACGTAGATGTGCCGAAGGTCGCCAGGCGTCCAGCCGAGGCTTCGGCACAGGGAATCGATGGCGGGGAGCATGCGTGCAGCATGTTGCAGGCCATGCGGAAACGTGTCCGCCGCCAATACGCACCCTTCTTCCACCAGCGCCACCGAACCAACCCGGCTGGAGGTTTCGATCGCCAAAGCGCGAATCATGCCGACATGGTACAGAGGCCGCAGCCTAAGGTGGATAGATCGGCCAAAGGTTGCAATGGGGAGGAAGATGAACCAGCGGCCCATGTCGCCAACCGGGAAAGAATCGTCGGGTATCCGCGTCGGCATCGCCGCCGACGACCCAGACCGCCGGGCGAGCAGCCAGTTGCCGTAACACCGCCGAATCTGGAGCAGTCTCACCCAGAAAGATCGTCGGCCGGCGAGAATCGGGCAAATAGTGCTTGTACACGATATAGCCAAAGGCCGGACCCGCTTCCGCGCAAGGCCCAAAGGCGATGACGTCTTTGGGGCCGGCGCGCTGGTCAATGAGCCGCGCCGCTGTGCGCCAATCGGGTTTGGCAATGACGCTAAAGCCGGGGGCCACCCGCTGACCGCTCACCACGACCGACCAGAGCACGACCGCCCCGATCGACAGCGGTACAAACCAATTGCACGGCCGCGCTGGCAGCGTCGCCGCCAGCAGAAGGAACACGACGGGCCCGGCAATCAGCAGTAATCGCGGGTAGGAGAACATCGTGGCCGGCAACGAAGAAATGTGCACCGCCAGGGTGAGGCACGCCGCCGCCAGGACCCACAGCGGCCAGGAACTCCTCCACCGCGCGGTGAAGAGCAGCAATATCAGCGGAATCACGATCAGCCAGGAGCGATCCGCCGGCAGCACGCGCTGCCAATCCGCCAACGTCTCCACGATGGCCCACGCGGCGCCGGCGCATAAAAAGACCAGCAGAGGCGCACGAAGGCGGGCGCGAAGGCCGCTGAGGGACGGCTGGGTCGCCAGCAGCGCGTACACGCCCGGGCCGGCAGGCAACAGAAATTTGTAAGTGCCAACCATCAGGGTCTGCCGCGCCAGATCGAACGCGGCGACCAACGCGATGCCCCCGATCACCCAGCACCACCAGAGCCAAGCATCCGACGTGCGCCGCGGCCCGATCAGGGGGATGACGAAGGTCAGGATCGCCAGCGGCAGTGTCGTCAGCCAAGTGACGTCAAAGGGTGAAAGGGTGAGTCGCGCCGGCAACGCCAGCAATGGGTCTACGATCTCTGCGGGAGCAGCCCCCGGCGCTGGATAACGGCTGGCGTGTTCGACCAGACCTCGGGCCGACCAGAAAAAGGGTCCCCACGTGAGTGCGACCCAAACGCCCGCGAGGAAGATGGCCGCCAACGCCGCGATTCGTCTTTGGCCTCGCAAGCGCAGCAAGGTGTAAACAACCAATCCACTCAAGAAACCCGCGGCGAAATAGTGCGTCAGCGCCATGGCCGCCGATGCGACACTTAGCAGCGCCAATCTTCCCCAGCTGGCGCCATGCCGCTCGATCATGGCAACCGTCCGGCAGCAGACGAGGCCGAGCAGAACCAGCAGCGTGTACGAGCGCGTTTCCCGGCTGAGGTCGATCTGCGCCATGGAAAAGAGCATCAGCGCCGCGGCAGCCAGCGCCGGCCAAGGCCCGTGCCCTGGCCGAACCATGACGAACAACAGGACGGCGCCGGCCAGATCGAGCAACGTTGAAAGGGATCGGGTCGAGAAATCACCGTCGCCGAACAGATCAATCCACCACCTCAGGACGATGTGATACAGGGGCGGGTGAACCGCGCTGGACATGCCCGTCCAAATCCGCCACCACGGCGGCGCGTCGGCAAAGCCCGTGGACGGGGGAGGATCGAGGACGACGCCCCGCGGCGCGTCGAACACTGACGTTCCCGCCTGAGCGTGCGCCGTGGAGATATAGACCGACCAGTATTCATCCAGCCACAGGCTTGCCTCGCCGAGCCGATAGAAGCGAACTGCCGCGCCAGCGGCAAGAAGGGTGACCAACAGCAGCAGGTGAATCCACTTGAGGCCGGCCTTGGACAGCATCTGCGGTGAAGGCGACAGCAACATTCTGGCCTTTATTTTGGCGCGGGCGGCGAGTTGGCGGCGGCTTGCTCAGCTTTTTCCACCACGACGTCGCCGAAGGTCTTGTGTTTTTTGAGGCGCCAGCGGATGTAGAACGCAACGCCCACGGCCAGGGCGACGCCAACGACGATCAGGGCGACTTTGAATTCGTGGGCCTTGCGCCACATCGTGTCCAGGTTGGAGCCGAACCAGAAGCCGATGCTCATGAACATGCCGCCGCTGACGACGGCGGCCAGGCTGTCGGCAATGATGAATTTGAGGAACTTGAATCGGCTGGTTCCGGCGGCGACGACCATGGCGCCGCGGATTCCGGCAAAGAGACGCCCGATGGCCACGACCCAGATGCCCCAGCGGGCGAACAAAATCTCGGCCCGATCCAGCCGGGTGGGGGTGATGTGTCTGCCGATGAAGGGCAGGCGCGTGATGTTCCGGCAATAGCGGTAGCCAAAGCGGTACAGCACGCAATCGCCGCCGATGATCCCCAGCCAGGCCACGGGGGCCGCAATCGACAGATGCATCTGGTGCTGCGCGATGAGGATTCCCGCGGTGATCAGCGGGATGTCCTCCGGCAGAGGCAAGCCCAGGCCGCAGGCGAAGAGCAAGCCGAACAGCGCCGCGTAGCCTCCGGACTCGAGCCACGGACGCACGTGCTGAAAATCGAGCAGGGCCAGGCAGTCCATGACATTCATGTCTAACGCTTGAAGGCCCCAGGGATCAAATGTAATACATCGCCTGCCCGGAGCCGGTGGCGCGGGTGACGTGTTCCAGCAGTTGTTCCAGGGTCATTTTGTCCAGCACCTGGTCGGTGGCCTGGGTCAGGCGCTCGTTGAGCAAACGGACGGCGACTTTTCCCGGCGAGAGGTCGGCGGTGGGGACATGCTGGTTTTCCTTGAGGGTCAAGCGCCCTTCCAGGCGACGAATCAGGTCACCGACGCCGATTTCGCGCGGGGAGCGTGACAGGCGGTATCCGCCCCCGCTGCCGACCTTGCTTTCCAAGAACCCACCCCGCCGCAGGGCGAGGAGGATCGATTCGAGGAATTTATTGGGCAGGTCTTCGTGCTGAGCCAAGTCGCGCGACTGAACGAAATTGGCCGGCCAAAGGCGAGCGAGCTGGACGACGGCGCGAAGCCCGTATTCCGTGCGCTTAGAGAGTCTCAAGGCGGCTCCAGAGCAAATCGAGAGGAATAGTACGAGTTGGAAGCCGCTTGCGTCAAACGGACGAAGACGGGGGACGAGGAGAGGGGGAGATGGGGGGAGGGGGAGAGGGGGAGACGAAGCTTGGGCTTCCCCACGAACGGTGGGCGCGCCGAACGGGTTGTTTCAGGCTGCCTCGAACGATTCGGGGCTGACATAGCCTAACGAACTGTGCAATCGGTTGCGATTGTAGAACACCTCAATGTATTCAA